>Ga0116227_10009603_pt1 | contig 17452 bp, 11 predicted proteins | sample S1TSphgellanicum_FD_89693 | JGI IMG/M metagenome (GOLD analysis project Ga0116227, IMG submission 89693) | Host-associated microbial communities from peat moss isolated from Minnesota, USA - S1T2_Fb - Sphagnum magellanicum MG | ecosystem: Host-associated > Plants > Peat moss > Unclassified... | reverse complement strand
TCAACTGCTACGCTGGGGACCTGATGGCCTCGCCTTCTTCGACAACTCCGGGTCAGGATCGTTGGTGCTCATCTCGGGAAGCCTCGTCACGCAATGACGCACGGTTGCACGGCCTACCCGACCCTCCCATAAAACCCGATGCGCTCCCGGTCGCTGAACATGACGTCCGGCGTCTCGTAATAAGAGTACACGGCGACCAGGCGGTCTCGTTGCCCCCGCACTTGCGATACGCGGTGCAGGGTATTCTTCCCCGCGAACACATTGAGCGTGCCTGCAGCGAGCGGATTGACCCGGATATCGGGATCACGTCCGTCGAGCAGCCTTGCGACTCCGTCGTAGTTTGGATCGTCATCGCTGCGCAGCTTGCTGCGGTACTCGAATTCGCCGCCCTCGTCGGGAGCCTGTATCAGCAGCGTGGTCGTGAAAAGACTCCGGTCGAAATGCCAATTGAGGGTCTCCCCGGCCTGGTATCGGATGACGTTGACGCGCCCGAGGGGGTCACCCATCAGAAACAGGCGCGGCCGGTCGAGCACGCGCGCGAGAAACGCCGGAAGCGGCGGCCACTCGTAGATCTCGTGGATCACCGTGCCGCCCAACTGGTCGTCGCAAAGGGTGTGATGGATGGTGTCGAATCTTTTCAAGGCGCCGTGGTCGGGCGGCAATCCGGCGACGGCATCCTGAAAGTACACGTTGTGCTGGCGCTGGTGCGTATAGGCCAACCGCTCGCTGCGGGGCTGTATTTCCCCAACCGCGCGCTCGATGGCGGCGGGGCGCACGAGGCCGTCGAGATTGAACATGCCGTTGGCCGCCATCTGCCGCCGACAGTCGTCCACCAATTCCTCATAGGCAGAGGAATCGGGCCGGTCGAGCGGATATCGGTCCAAGTCGAGCACATCCTTCATCGAGACTCCTTGATTCGCCGCGCCGCCCATTCTGCCATCGCGTAGACCCCGGCCGCGCACAAAAACGACTCGATGGCGGGAGTTCCGGTGAGCGATGTTGCCGTGAAGTACATGAGGACTCCAATGCTGCCGCCGACGCCGCAGGCAATGAGGCCGGTGATGTTGAACCGGCGGATGGGCGAGGGGCTGGCCGCGGTCGCCGCGCCGGAATAATCCTGGCGCCGCAAGATGAAAAAATCCGTGATGTAGACCGCCGCGATGGGCGGAACGATGACGCCGAGCAGCACCAGAAAATCGATGAGCCGGTCGGCGATGCCGATCAATCCCAACAGAGTGCCGGCGATGCCGCAGCCGATGACGACGCGGGCATAGCTCACCGTGGGCAGTACGGTCGACGTGACGAGACCGGTCGAGTACAGATTCACGCAATTGATGGTCCACGTGGACACGACGAGGGTCGCGAACGCGATCCCGACCAGCCCGAGCATCGACATGTACTTCATCGGATCGAGCTCTCGAAACGCGAGCGCGGGCAGCATGGCGAGAATGAGGGCGGCGCCGCCGCCGATGCCGTTGCCGGTGATGCTGATTTGGGCGCAATCGAATGCGGAGCGTGCATAGCGAGTGATGTCGGGCATCAGTACGACGTTGACGATCATGCCGCCGATGACGGCGGAGATGCCGGTGCTGAGATCGACGTGGTGGCCGGGTATCGCGAGCAGGCGCGTCCACGGCGTGTGCTCGAGCGCGAGCCAGGCCACGTACGCGGTCAGTGCGACCAGCACGGGGGCCACCGCGATCGAGAGTTGGTCGATGGCCCGAAAACCGAAGATGGTGGTGGCCATCACGAGCAGGCCGCTCGCGATGGTGTACGCCCATTGCGGCGCCGCGGTGATGCCGTAGCCTTGCATGGTGACGAAACAGGTGCGGCCGAAGAGTTCGGCGGTGACTGCATACCAACCCAACAGCACCGCGGCGAGGATGAGATTGACGAGGCGCGCGCCGCCCGTGCCGAACACCTGGACGACGATCATGTAGGTCGAGAGGCGCGTGCGGGCGCCGATGATGGCGGCTGGCACCGACATGACCGCGAGCACCGCGCTGCCGATGAGGATGGCGCGGATTCCGGCGGCGAGGCCCAAGGAGTCGGCCAGCGCAGCACCGGTATAAAGGCCGGTTAGCGTGAAGGAGATGGCAATGCAGACGACGGCGATGCGAATGCCCGAGACGCTGTTGTCCTCCGGCACCGGCGAGGTGGAATGGCCGTCCGATACCGCATCCAAACGGCGCAAGGCGTCGCGCCACCAGGTTAGGGCGCGGCCGCGCGGCGCGTGTTCAGACAGAACGAGGCCCCGCGATGCCGGTCATTTCCGGCAGCGGTTTGAATTCGGTGTCGAGTCCAAAGGCCCGCGGCCCCACGACTTCGAGGGCACGCGGCGTGCGCAGCAGCGCATGGCATGGCAGCCCCAGCACCGCGACGCGCTGGCCGTAGCGCAGGATATCCGTGCTGATGGCATGCCCGCTGTCCGCATCCAACAGCACGATCAGATCGGGCACGCTGACCTCGATGGTGCTGCCGCGCTCAAAACTCAAATACTCGTTCTGGAACGCGATCCGGGCGCGGTCCCCCACGTGGGCATCGATGCCCTCGAGATGGATCTCGCCGACGGAAAAGCCGCCGCGCAGATGGCGTTTCAAGTCGACGATCTTCGCGGTCATGAGGTGCACGCCGTGTTCGCGCTCGCAGATGAGCGGGATGGCGCTGTGGTGGTCACGATTGGCCTCTTGCACCAACCGGCCGAGTTCGATGCAGCGCGTGACCGTGCCGGGCACGGCGCAGCGCTTGACGTAGCTGCCCGGCATGGGTGCCTCGGCACCCATGGCCGTGCCACCCATGGAAACCACGGCCGCGCGGGCGAGTTTCTCGTACCAGGCTTCGGACGCGACGCTGCGAAATAGGACGACATTGCCGCGTTCGTCGGCGAGGGTGGCGGGCGTGGATCGATGGCCGTAAATGCTGAACGTCGTCATTTGCATTTCGGGGAAGGCACGGCCCATGCCGTCCGCGTCGACGACGTCGATCCCCGCCGCGGCCGCGACGATGAGGGGAGTCAGGCCATTGCCGCCGCCGATTTCCGCGGCGATCAGCGCCGTCGCCGGCCGTCCCGCGAATTCTTCGAGGGCTCGCAGCGCGCGCAGGCCTTCCTCGCCTTGTTCGAGTTTCTCGATCGAAATGCTCGGTGCGCCGATACCGCCGACCGGCACGATCAACGCGTCGTCGGCGAGTTCGTCGAGCGCGATGAGCGACACCCGCCGCCCGCGCCGCAATTCCTGCAGGCATTGCAGCTTGGTCAGATAAGGATCGCCGCCGCCGCCCGCACCCAGGATGGCGGTGCCGATGGCCAAGGCTTCGATATCGCTTGCGGTGATGAGTCGTGGCATCGTCTTAGAGCGCGCGTTCGCCGACCACCTTGACACGCACGCGAGTCGCATTGCCGCGCAGGTACGCGAGCGGTACGTCCTCGCGCTCAGTGACGTTGAGGGTCGCGGCGATGGCGCCGGCCGCGATGGCCTTGCTGCGGGCCTCTCCTTCGGCATTGGCGAGCGCGGATTCGCGCGATTGGGTGTCGAGCATATAGATCCGATCCACTTCGGCACCGGTCTGCGCAATGGCGGCGCCGATGGCATTGGCCACGGCGAAGTGCTTGGGCCGGATGATCGGTACGCCACCGACGTGGGCACCGGCGAGGATGCTACCGCCGCCGACCACGATGATCGGAATGGGTTGCGGCGAAATGCGCGCACGTTCCACGGCGGACTCCAATAATTGATCGATGCGGGCGAGGCCCCGACTCACGAGGTCCTGACCGAGGTCACTCAAGCGGGCCGGATCGCCGAGCGTCGTGCGCCCGCCCGCGACGGCGATGTCGGTGGCGGTGAGCGTGTCGCCGCCGAACACGCGGCCGCGGCGCCTGATGTCGTAGCCTACGCTGGCGGGACCGATTCGCGGCACGGGCGTGGCATCGTCGACGAGCGAGCCACCTCCCAAGCCGATGCTGAACACGTCCGGCATGCGAAAATTAGTGCGCACCCCGCCGATGTCCACCGTGGTCGAAGCTTGACGTGGGAAACCGCGGTGCAAGAGGCCCACGTCGGTGGTCGTGCCGCCCACATCGAGCACGATGGCATCGTCTTGGCCGGACAGGAACGCCGCGCCGCGCATGGAGTTGGTGGGACCGCTCGCGAACGTCAGCACCGGAAACAGCTTGGCGTTCTCCACTTCGAGCAGCGTGCCGTCGTTTTGACTCAGGAACATCGGCGCGTGGATGCCGCATTCGGCGACGCCGCGGCATAGCGATGCGACGGTGCTTTGTGCGAGTCGGCGTAGTGCGCTGTTCAGAATGGTGGCGCTTTCGCGCTCGAGAAAACCCAATTGTCCGATCGATGAGGACATCGTGATGAAGGCGTCCGGGCACTCGTCTTGCAGCAAGCTCGCGGCCTCGCGCTCGTAGTCAGCGCGCACGGGGGCGAACACGCCGGTGATGGCGATGGATTCAAGACCGCGCGCCCGGATGTCGGCGCCGATGCGGCGGATCTCGGTGGGATCGAAGCTCGCGATGGGCGTGCCGTCGAACTCGACGCCGCCTTGGGCAAAGTACACGTGGTCGCCCACGGCGCCGCGCGAATCCGCGGGCCAATCGACCATGGGCGGCAGGCACTGCGCGGCCGGCAGGCACAGGCGCACCGCTGCAGTGGGCGCGAGATGCCTGCGCTCGACTACCGCGTTCGTGAAGTGAGTGGTACCGATGACGACGAGGCTGACGTGGGCGCGCTCGATGGCGGCCTCATCGAGCACGCGCTGCAGCGCGTCGATGAGACCGTGAGTCACGTCCGCGGTGGTCGGTACCTTGACCGCGGCCAAGATCTCGCGGCCGGTCATGATGACCGCGTCCGTGTTGGTGCCCCCGACATCGACGCCGATTCGAATCATCGCTTGCCAGTCTCCGACGGTCATATCCGATGTCTCACTATAGCGATCAGGCGGGCTCGGTGTTTGCCAAAAGACCCTACCACCTAACCCAAGGCGCCGCGAAAAATTCCAAAGAAGGAGGTGACACCACGCTGGCGCTCACCTTGATTAAGTTAACGACATCATTGTTGTCATTCCGAGCATGCACACCGCTGGCTCGATAGTTTTGCTTGCCGCGCAATTCAGGGCGAGAATCACGTCACACCGGCGCCGCCCACGCGCTCGTGAGCTGTCAACGGCACTCGTGGTTTCGCGTTGCGCATACAGCCTGGGATGATTCGAACGTGCCATGCTTGTCCACAGTCAACAGGGAGAGTTTCATGATGCGAGCGTCCTTGATGAGCCGAGCCAGTGCAGCGGCGCTGGTCCTTGGTTTGATCTCGTCACTGAGTGCGTCGATCGTCACGGCTGGCTCTGTCGTTGCGGGGGCGCCGCTCGGGACGACGGCAACGGCGTTGACGCCCGCTGAAGCGGCGCACTTCCTGGATCACAGTAGTTTCGGGCCCACCGCTGCCTCGATCGTCGCCGTACAGAAGCTCGGCGTGGCGCGATACATCAAAGAGCAATTCGCGGTTCCGGCGACCGGATATCACGGCTACACGTATCTCACCGCGGACCGCAACGTGGGCTGTCCCACCGCCGCCGCCACGTGCCTGCGCGACAACTACAGCGTGTTTCCGGTGCAGCTGCAGTTCTATCGGAATGCGCTGACGGGGCCCGATCAGCTGCGCCAGCGAGTCGCGTTCGCTCTGTCCCAGATTTTCGTCGTCTCGGGCACGGAGATCCAGCAGCCCTACGGCATGGCGGACTACCAGAATCTGCTGTTGAACGACGCTTTCGTGAACTTCAAGCAACTCCTGACGGACGTGACCTTGAGCCCCGTCATGGGCGCGTATCTCAACATGGTCAATAGCAACTGGAACCCGAGCTCCAAGGACAACGATCCGAACGAGAACTATGGCCGCGAAGTATTGCAGCTCTTCTCCATCGGCCTGGTCGAACTCAACATCGACGGTACGCCGAAACTCACCAATCCCGCCGACCCGACCAGCACCATTTCCACCTATGCTCAGGAACAAATCGAAGGCTTCTCCGACGTATTCACCGGTTGGACCTATGCCCCGCGTCCCGGTGCGGTCGCGAAATGGACCAATCCGATCAACTACGACGGCGTGATGACGGGGTTTCCGACTCATCATGACAATGCTGGCGGCGAGACCTTGCTGAACGGCACCGTGTTGCCGATGACGGCCAATCAGAGTCAGGACCTCGAGCTTGCGATTGCGAACATCTTCAATCACCCGAACGTCGGCCCATTCATCTGCAAACAGTTGATACAACAACTGGTCACCAGCAACCCGAGCCCGGCGTACGTGCGCGCCGTCGCCGACAAGTTCAACGACAACGGCAATGGCGTGCGCGGCGACATGCAGGCCGTGATCACGGAAATCCTCACCAATGCCGAGGCCGGGTGGACGGGCAACCCGCCCCCTGCGAGCGGCAAGCTGCGCGAACCGGCCCTGTTCATCACGAGCGTCTTGCGCGGGATCGGGGGTGCCACCCAGAGCGACGGCGAATATTTGAGCTCCGCCAGCACCGCGATGTCGGAGCCGATCTTCGATTCGGCGACCGTGTTCAACTACTATCAACCAAGCTACCCGCTGCCGCTGCCGGATTCCACACTGGTCGGACCGCCATTCGGGATCTACGACGCGGCGTCCGGCTTCGAGCGCTACAATCGCATCAATCGTTTGCTCGCCGGGCCCGTGCCGCCCGATACCAGCGTGACCTTCATCGTGCCGACGGGGACGTCGCTCGATCTGTCGGCGTGGGTGGCGCTCGCGGCAAACTCAGCGAACTTGGTGCAGGCCATCAATGTGCAATTCTTCCAGAGTGCCATGTCGCCGTCGTTGACCTCGGCATTGACCGCGACACTCGGCCAGATTCCGGCAACGGATCCCACGAGCCGTGCGCGAGCGGCGTTGTATGTCGCCTTGACGTCGCCCGAATATCAAGTGGAGCGCTAATCATGACCATGACTCGCAGGACGTTGCTTCAAGGACTGGGTGGCGGGCTCATCGCCGGTCAGCTGTCGTTCCTACCGCGACTGGTGCGCGCCTCCACTGCCAGCTCGTACCAGGCCTTGGTGTGCATCTTTATGTACGGCGGCAATGACGGTAACAACACCGTCGTTCCGTTGGACGCGGCGAACTACAAGCTTTATCAGCAGTATCGGGGTTCGCTCGCCCTGAGCGCGGCCAACGGCAATGCGCCGCTGCCGTTGGGGAGCACGACCTATGGACTGCATCCCGCGCTCGTGAAGACGGGCCAGCTGTGGGACAGCGGCAATCTTGCGGTACTCCTCAACGTGGGGACGAGCATCGAGCCGGGCTTGACGGTCGCGGGCTATAACGCTGACCCATCCGGGCCCAATGTGCCGGCGAATCTGTTCTCGCATGAAGACCAGCGCAACGAATGGAAATCCGGCGTTTATCAGGGCGCCAGCGTCAGCGGCTGGGGCGGGCGCCTCGCCAGCAATTTCGCGGCATCCGGGGGCGGCAGCGTCGCGCCGATGTTGTCGTTTGCGGGACCGGACCTGTTCACGCTTGCGACACAGGAACCCCTGTGCCTGCCGTCGACCGGATCGTTCCTCATCGATGCGTTTCCCGGCAAATACGGTGCGGCGGTGGCGTCGGCCACGGCCGGCCTGTACAGCGAGTCACACGCTCATTACGGCAACGACGCCATTCAGGCCGTACAGTCGCTCACCGCGTCGGGAGTCGCCGCGAGCGGCCTCATCAACCCCATCCTCACCGGTTCGAATACCACGATCGATCCGCTGTTCGCGGCGCTCAAAACCAGCATTGCTTATCAATTGCGCGGTGTGGCCAAGATCATCGCGGAGCAATCCACGCTGGGTGCGCAGACCCAGGTGTTCTACGTCGACATCGGCAACTTCGACACGCATCACGGCCAACTCGACACCCAACAGACGCTGCTCTCCGAACTCGACGACGCGGTCAGCGCATTCTATGCCGCGACCGTGGCGCTCGGCGTGGCAAAAAACGTCACGACGTTCACGATGTCGGATTTTTCGCGCACCTACATTCCCAACACCACCGACGGTACGGACCATGCCTGGGGCAACCATCATTTCGTGATCGGCGGCTCGGTGAAACCGCAAACCGTGGTGGGCCGTCTGCCCGCGTTGAATCCGGTGGGCGCGGGACCCGTGGGCCCGCTCGATGTCGGCACCGAAGGTCGTTGGCTGCCGGATTACTCGGTGGATCAATACGCCGCGACGCTGGCGAACTGGGTGGGCTTGAGCCACGCCGAGATACTCGCCGTCGTGCCGAACCTCGTCAATTTCCAGGCGGCACCGTATCTCGGGTTTCTCAACCCGCTGACGTAACCGCGCGCGCGTGACCACGGGGATAGGTCCGACGGGCTCTTAGCCATTGACGGCCTTGCCCGAGGCATGATCGTGCACGGCGCTATGCAGGCACGCGAGGAAGGCGCTCTGCGCCTGAGTGTGCGGTCGGCCGCGCGCGGTCATCGACGCGAAGCTCACGACGGCCTCGTAACGCTTCGGCAGCAGCCGGCGCATCTCGCCGGCGCTCTCCCAAACCGAGGCGTAATGTTCGGGCAAGAAACCGATGTAGCACCCCGACAAGATCAGCAGCGCAAATGCCTCGACGTGAAAGCCGACCACGCGCTTGCCCATGGCGGAATTCGCCTGTTGCAGGTTGCTGTTGACCGCGTAGCCTTTCTTGACGTATTGGCTCTTGACCAAATCCGCGGTGGTGATGTCGGCATCGGGACGATCGAACAACGGATGCCCCCGTCCGCAGTAGAGGTAGTTGACCTCGTCGAACAGATACGTATACGAAAGACCGGCGATTTCGTGCATCACGGGCGCGATGCCCACGTGCAGGCGTTCATCGAGGAGCCGTCGCTCGATCTCGTCGGGCGACAAGACATAGAGGGTCTGGTCGATGTTCGATGCAACCTTGGAGAACTCCCGGAACACGTTGCGCAGACGTAGTTCCTTGTCCCAGATGATATTGTCGACCATGCCGATGTTGATCTCGCCGGTCATGGAATCCGGATCGGCGTTGACTTCATTGCGAAAATCGTCGAGCGACTTCATCAATCCTAAGGACGCTTCATAGATCTTCTTCCCGCGTGCCGTGAGCGCGAAACCGCCGCGCCCGCGCTGGCACAGCCGCGTGCCGAGGCGACCCTCGAGTTCCCCGATGTGCGTGCTGATGGTGGAGCGGCCGATCCCTAAATCGATTTCGGCGGCCGAGAAACCGCCGCAATTGACGACGGTCTGAAAAATGCGCAGTAGCCGCAAATCCACGTCGCTGACCCGACCGAGTAGCGCCTTGCGCTTGCCCACGTTCCGACGTCTCCTCAGGGACCGGCGTCGCGCCGGATGGATGGTTCGACCCCAGCGATCCGGGACAGGTCGGGCGCAGCCCGTACCACGACCGGTGCGATGGCCGACGTCGACGCGGGCACGCCCCGCGGTCCCTTCGGTCCGAACACGGCGCGCGGTTCGGGAGCAATATACAGCAGTGCAGGATAGAGAATGGCGGGCAGCACCAACGCCGCGAGCAGCGACAGGTCGAGATCGCCCGCGACGCGGCCGAGCCAGCCGACGAAATGACCCGGCATGTTGACCAAAGACAGCGCGAGGGCCGCCGACAAGAGCCACGCCGTGATGCCCTGCACGTTCCAGCCATTGCGAAACCAGTACAGGCCGCCGCGTTGGCCGCGATTGAACACCTGCATGGCGTCCGGATCGTACCATCCCCGGCGTACGAAGAAGCCGAGCATCATGACCACCATCCACGGCGTCGTCATGACGACGATCAGCGAGACGAAGGTGGTGATTGCATCGACGAGGTTGAAGGCGAAGCGGCCGATGAAGATGAGCGCGATCGCGATGATGCCGATGAACAGCGTCGCTTGCGGCCGGCTCAAGCGTGGAAACACGCTCGAGAAATCGAGTCCCGTCCCGTAGAGCGAGGTCGTGCCGGTGGACATGCCGCTCAGTACGGCGAGGAGCAGGAGCGGCACGAAAAATGCCGGCGGCGCGACCGCGATGAGACCGCCGGTGTAGTCGACCTGATCGAGGAAATGGGGTGCGAGCCGGGCAATGATGGACGTGGTCATGAGGCCAAACACGAAGGGTACGAGACTCAAGGCTTGCGCGAGCAGCGAGGCCATCATCAAGCGCGCGCGCGACGTACTGCGCGGCAGATAGCGCGACCAGTCGCCCAAAAACGCACCGAACGAAATGGGGTTCGACAGCACCACGAGCGCGGCGCCGACGAAAGCGGGCCAGAACCGCGTATCTCCCCAGGCGAAGCCCGATCCGGCGAAATGCACGTCGAACGCGGGCAGGAACGCATAGAAGCCGACCACGAACAGCAGTGATGCAGCCATTACCGCAATCTTGCTGACCAACAGCATGAGGCGAAACCCGTAGATGGCCACGACCAGCACGGCCAGCGCGAACGCACCGTATGCCACGGCGAAGCTCACCTCGGTGGGATGCCACCCGGTCAGGCGCTCGGCGGCGCCGATCAGCGCATCGCCGCTCGCCCAGACGCTGATGGAATAAAACGCGACCGCCGTGAGCAGGCTCAAGAAGGAGCCGAGGATACGGCCGACGACGCCGAAATGGGCGCTCGACGACACGGCGTTGTTGGTGCCAGTCAGTGGACCGAACAGCGCCATCGGTGCGAGCACGAGCGAGCCCACGAACACGCCCAAGACCGTGGCCGCCACCGCTTGCCAGAAGGACAGCCCGAAGATGATGGGAAAGGCACCGAGCACCGCGGTGGCGAGCGAGTTGAGCCCGCCCCACTCGATGCGCATGAAGTCGAATATCGTCGCCGTGCGATCGTGATCGGGAATGGACTCGATGCCGTGCTGCTCCACGACTTCGACGCTAGCCCCTGCACCGGGCAATTGCAAGCGCCGAACACCGGCGGCCGTCGGAAACAACGCACGGCATCCCGGGCCGGCGCGATTGTCCGATATCCGCCGATGCTCGCATCAATATCCGCCGCTCGCGCATCCGCAAAGCCTCTGGCATGGTGCGGGTTTTATCGGAGCCGAAGGTGGAAGTGACGAAAATGTTCCTGCGCGTCAATGCTGCGGGACCCGACGGTCAAGGATTGCCCGCCACGACACACGATGCCTCCGACCGCATCGTCACAGGCGCCGCGCACCCGCGCGCCTATACGGCCTATGCGGATCCATCCGGCGTGTTCACGGTCGGCGTCTGGGCGTGCGATGCCGGCACCTTGGCGATCGAGGATCTCGCCATCGACGAAGCATGCTACCTCATCGACGGTGAGGTCATCATCACCGATGTTCACGGGCACACTGAGCGCTTCGTCGCGGGTGAGGCGTTCCTGTTGAAGCGCGGCTTCGTCGGCACGTGGCACATGCCACGCGCCATTCTCAAATACAATGCCATGTTCAAGCGCTAGCAACGAGGTCGGAAAATGAATATGCGATCGCGATGGGTGTTGACGATCTTGAGCTCGCTGTGCGCGCTGCCCGCTGTCGCGCAAATGCGCGCGTTCACCGGCGCGACCCTCATCGACGGCAATGGCGGCAAGCCGATCGGCAACGCCGTGGTCTTGATCGACGGCACCAGGATCAAGGCGGTGGGTGCCGCGGGGTCGGTCACGATCCCGAAGGATGCCGAGCGCATCGACGTGTCCGGCAAGTACATCGTCCCGGGCTTGATGGATGCCAACGTGCACCTCGTGCCGTGGCCGAGTTGGACCTATATCGAATTCCTCGCCCGCTACGAAAACAATTTTCAGGGCATCACGGCCGAGGCGGCGCAGATTGCGCTCAAGCATGGGTTTACCACGGTGTTCGATTCCATGGGACCCGCGATTCCGGAGATGGCCGTGCGCGACCGCATCAATCGCGGCGAGATTCCCGGCGCGCGCATGTTCGTTGCCGGCGACATCGTCGGCTTTCGCGCGGTGTTCACGACGCCGGAGGCGCGCGCGTCGGCCAGCAAGGCCTTCCAGGCGCGCATCAACGCGCAGTTCGAGTTGAACGGCGGCCCCGACCTGGCCTGGATGACGCCGGACCAGGTGCACGACGAAATGGTCAAGTACGTCGCGAAGGGCGTCGATTTCGTGAAGTTCGGCGCCACGGGCGATGATCCGCCGGTGGACAGCATCGTCGGTCAGGAAGCGGTGCTGCGCTTCACGCCGGCGCAACAGCGCGCCATGGTCGATGCGGTGCACGCCGCCGGGAAGATCATCCAGACGCACCAGACGTCCGCCGAGTCGCTGCGCATCGTGGTCGAGTCGGGCGTCGACATGGCACAGCATTGCGCTCACACGGGCCGCTCGCGCATCGCCGAGGAGACCATTCAGCTCATGATCAAGCGCAAATTCTATTGCGGGACGCAATGGGGCTTGCTCACGGACGCCCAGCTGCAACAGGTGCGCGAGCAGCGCTTCCCCGGCTCCGATCGGGACAACGGCAAGGAGGGGATCGATTACGGCGTCGAGAATGCGGTGCGCCTCATCAAGGCCGGCATACCGGAACTGGTCTCCACCGATGCGGGCACCATCGATCCCGATGTGGCCAAGGATTTTGGCGCCGACGGTGGCCCGGGCGGCCTCGGCGGCCATGCCTCGCTGATCGGTGAAGCCGAGTTCATCGACATGCAAGCCATGCAGCAGCGCGGCATGACGCCGATGATGATCCTGCAGGCCGCGACCCGCAACATCGCCGCCGCGTATCACAAGCTTGACACCTTGGGCACGCTCGAACCCGGCAAGTCGGCCGACCTCATCGTCGTCGACGCCGATCCGCTCGCCGACATCCAGAACTTGAAGAAGTTGTCGCTGGTGGTCAAGGAAGGCAAGAGCATCGATATCGCGCGTCTGCCGCTCGAGCCCATTCTGACCTCGGATGAAGCCCGCAACCCGGGTCCGGTGCGCGTGAAGTAATTTGGTGCATTGTTTGGCGGCGCTGCATCGTTCAAGGGCACGGTGCCGATGCGTCGATTTCATTCGTCTTTTACGCGCATATCGCGTGATCCATCGGCCGCAACCCAGCCGGATACTCAGTCGACTGCGAATGAGCCGAAAGCGGATGGGGAGATGAGATGAGGGAGATTAGATGAGGCGGATGAAAACGGGACCGATCGCATGCCGCACCGACCTTCGGCCCATATCGTCGCGACGCGCTGGGTCTGCGCTGTCGCTGCGCAATGCAATTCGGATGGCGCTGATTGCCGGCGCCGGCAGCAGCGCGGTGCTAGCACCGCTCACGTCTCATGCAGACTCGAGCGGCGACAGCGGGTCGCTCGACGAGGTGGTGGTTACCGCCACGCGCCGCCAACAAAACATTCTTGACGTGCCCTACAGCATCTCGGCCATTTCGAGCGACGCGCTCGAGGAAAGCCATGTCCAGAGTCTGTCGGACCTGAGTCACATGATCGCCGGCTTGTCGTTCGTCGACCAGGGACCCACGAGCCGCAGCTTCTTCGTGCTGCGCGGCATCAACGCGGACTCGACCAGCCAGTCGCCGATCTTGGGCTCCTCGGGCACCGTGCCACCGGTGTCGACCTACATCGGCGAGACGCCGCTGTTCTTGTCCCTGCATATCGATGATCTCGATCGCGTCGAGGTGTTGCGCGGGCCGCAAGGTACCTTGTATGGATCGGGCTCGCTGGCCGGCACCATCCGCCTCATTCCCAAGGAGCCTGACCCGAGCGGGTTCGCCGCCAACGTCGAAGCGGACGCCGGCAATCTCGCCGTTGGCCATCAGTGGAACAACAGCTACGACGGTATGTTGAACCTGCCGCTCAACGACGTCTCGGCGCTGCGCATCACGGCGGGGCGCGAGCATTATGCGGGGTTCATCGATGAGCCCTACGTGGTCAAGCTCGGCCCGGCGAGCACCGCCGTCAACAGTCCGGTGGGCGTCCCGGTCTCGGGCGATCCGAAGAACCCGCTGTTTGGACCCGAGGTGTTCTCGGCGGTCAATGATGCGGACGTCGCCGACGTCTGGCAGACGCGGGTCGCGTACAAATTCAAGCCCAACGACACCTTTTCCGTTCTCGTGACCTATTACCATCAGGATGACAAGACCCAAGGCGTGCAGGCCGTCTCGCCGTACTTTCAGGGCGGCAGCGTCGACTACCCGGCTTCTCAAAACCCGTTCGCGAGTCCGACCTATCCGGTGTCGTTCCCCACCGGCGGCGTGGTGTTCCCGGCCAATGGCACATACGACGCGAACGACGGCGTGTTACCGACGAATCATCGTAAGGCTGACTTGGGCACCGTGGACTTGAGCGTGGGCCTGGGGTTCGCGACGTTCAGCTCCTCGACGTCGTATTACCAGGACAAGGGCGCGGATGTCTCGGACGGCAGCCCGTTCATCGCCAAGACCCCGGGCATTTACGGGTTCATGCCGCGCGTCGTGGACTACGAGGAGGACTTCGACACGCAGAAGGGCTTCGTCGAGGAGTTGCGCCTCGTGTCCGACGCAGGCCCGCATGCCTTCGACTATGTCGCCGGTTTCTTCATACAGCACCTGCAGGGCAACAACGGCCAGGAACAGTGGCTGCCGGGCCAGACCTACTTCGGTAATCTCGCGGGTGTCCCGGGTGCCGATCAGGCGGAAGGCGACGTCAACTACATCGTCGCCAATACCACCGACTTTCTCGACCGCGCGATATTTGGTGAACTGACCTGGCACGTGACCGACCCGTGGCAGGTGACGGGCGGTGCGCGGTTCTTCAAGCAGGATTTCTCAACGGCGTCCTACAGCGCGCTGCCCTATTGCGGGGCCTACTGCGGCACGGGCATCTTGGGCGTGACCAACGTGACGGGGGGCTATTCGGCGAACAGCCACATTCTCAAGCTCGATTCCTCTTATAAGTTCAGCGATGCGCTCAATCTCTACGCCGACTACTCGGAAGGATTTCGCCGCGGCGGCGCCAACGCCATTCCGCTGTCGGGTCCGTTCGAAGTGAGCTCCGCGCTGTTGGTCTACAAGCCGGACAAGACCAAGAACTACGAGCTCGGCGCCAAGGGCACGCTGCCCGGCAACATCCAATACACGGCCGATGTGTTCTTCATCGATTGGAACAACTTCCAGCTCGACACATCGTCGTATTACGGCGGTTACCCGCTGGTCGCCAACGGCGACAAGGCGCACTCCAAGGGCGTCGAACTGTCGCTCGACGGCAAGCTCGGCACGCATTTCAGCTATACGCTGGGCTACACCTACACGGTGGCGAAGGTGGCCGCGAACTTCTCCATTCTGGACCGACTGGATGACGGTACCAACAACGAAGCCGCGATCGTCTCCGCCCAGAGCGGCGACGCGCTCCCGAATTCACCCAAGAACAGCGCCACACTCTCCCTCGACTATGGCCACGTGTCGGTGCCGTTCAGCGCCGATTGGATGATGCGCTACCACGTCGACGGCAACTATCGCAGCTCCACGTACTCGCGCTTGCAGAGCACGATTCCCGATGCCCCGGCACCGTTCCTGATCGGCGGGTTTTCCACTTGGAATGGCGCCGTCGACCTCATGAACACGCACGGGCTCTCGATGAGCCTATACGGCCAGAACCTGTTCAATACGTTGGGCATCACCGGCGGACTCGATCCCGGCGAAGCGGGACCGCCGCCCACGAATGTGCGCGCCGCGCATTACTACATCAGTCGGCCGCGCACGATCGGGCTCAAGTTGGGATACAAGTTTTGAGACGCGAACATATGATCGACTCAGCAGATCGAAGACCGCATGCCCAATCGCTGGCGACGGCGGTGCGTCGCATTCTCAAAGCCGGCGTCCCGCATCGCGCACTTCTGGCGTTGACGGGCGTCGTGCTCGGCGTGCCTGTCCACGCCGATCAACTCGAGGAGGTCGTCGTATCCGCCACGCGTCGCGACACGACCATCGAAGACATTCCGTACAACATTTCGGTCGTCAGCGCGCAGACCCTCGATGAGAATCACGTCACGTCGCTCGCCGACCTCACCAAGCAGATCGCGGGCGTCTCGTTCGTCGATCAAGGTCCCTTGAGCCGCAGCAACATCGTGCTGCGGGGGATCAACGCCAACGGCACCGACCATCCGTCCGTGACCACCGTGGCACCGGTATCGACGTACATTGGCGAAACGCCGCTGTTCATTCCCCTGCAGATCGACGACCTCGAGCGGGTCGAAGTGCTGCGCGGACCCCAGGGTACGTTGTACGGTTCGGGGTCCCTGGCGGGCACGATCCGCTTCATCCCGAAAAGTCCGGACTTCAGCGGCTTTCATGCGAGCATCGAGGCCGACGGCAGCCAGGTCGAGGTTGGGCACGACTTCAACGACCGCTTCAACGGCATGGTGAATTTGCCGGTCTCCCCCACCGTTGCCGTGCGCATCTCCGCCGGCTACCAACACTATGCTGGTTTCGTCGACGAGCGCTACATCGTCAAGCTGGGCCCGCCGAGTACGGCCATCAACAGTCCCGTCGGCATCCCGGTCTCGGCGACGCCCAACAACATCTTGGGTCCGCTGGAATTCACGCCCATCAACAATGCCAACGATACCAATCAGTCGCACGTGCGCACGGCGTTGCTGTTCAAGCCGGATGCCGAATTCTCGGCGTTGCTGACTTATTATCATCAAAACGACGTGGGGTACGGCCTCCAAGCCATCTCGCCGAACTTCGGCGGCACGGTGGACACGCCGCCGTCCCAAAACCCGTTCTATAGTCCGTCCTATCCGGTCTCGTTCCCAACGGGCGGCACGGTTTTCCCGCACAACTCGACCTACGACACCAACGACAGTTTCCTCTTGCAGAACAAGCGCCACACGGATCTCGTCAGCGCCGATGTGAGTTATGACTTCGGTTTCGCGACGCTATCGAGCGACACGTCGTACTACCAGGACGGCGGCACCGACGTCCAGGACAACACCGGCTTGCTCACGCTGTATCCGTCTTTCTATGGCTTCCTGCCGCGCATGGTCGATTATCAGACCGACTACGATCACACCAACGGTGTCGTCCAGGAGTTCCGGCTGGTGTCGAAGCCGGGCGCGCACGTCGATTACGTCGTGGGTGCCTTCTATGAGCGGCTCTTGTCCAGTTCCGGGCAAATGCAATGGATACCCGGCCAAACCTACTTCGGTACGTTGGTCGGGGACCCAGGCGCCAATGCGGCCACGCTGGGCGACGTCAACGTCATCGCGAGCACGGAGACCTATTTCCGGGATCTCGCCGGTTTCGGCGAGCTCACGTGGCACATCACGGACGCCTGGCAGGTCACGGGCGGCGCGCGGCAATTCAGTCAGGACTTTTCCTTGAATACGAGCACCGCGTTTCCGTTCTGCGGCGTGTATTGCGGCAACAACGGCGATGCGCTTGGCACCACGTCGGTGGACAAAGGCTACGCCGCGCACGACCATATCTTCAAGCTCAACTCGTCCTACAAGTTCAGCGAGGCCTTGAATACCTA
>Ga0116227_10009602_pt1 | contig 17454 bp, 17 predicted proteins | sample S1TSphgellanicum_FD_89693 | JGI IMG/M metagenome (GOLD analysis project Ga0116227, IMG submission 89693) | Host-associated microbial communities from peat moss isolated from Minnesota, USA - S1T2_Fb - Sphagnum magellanicum MG | ecosystem: Host-associated > Plants > Peat moss > Unclassified... | reverse complement strand
GCCGTCGCGCTGCGCGCCAGCTACACCGGCAGCAGCAATCTCGGTAATTTTGATTATCGCTCGTATGGCGTGGATGCCTCGGTGTCGAAAGGTTTTCCGTTCCTGGCGCCGTATGCCGGGCTTGGCTATGTTTGGTCGAACGTCAAGGCCGATGGCCAGTTTGCGCTGCATGAAGAAAACGTCGATCGCGTCAAGGCGTTCGCGGGCCTGCGTTTCTCGCTTGGGCCATTTTAGACCACCGGCGAGTACGAACGTCTCGGCAGCAACAATGTCTACGATCTTCGATTGGGTCTTTCCTTCTGATCCTCATCTCCATTTTCAAGACTTTTTCCGATGTTTGATCGTCTGCGCAGTTTGTTGAGCGAAGGCGCTGCCAGCGGCCGCGCAGCGCCTTCGCAAGCTTTGTCCACTGCATTCCTGTTGATGGAACTGGCGCGTGCGGATTTTGAAATCGCCGAGGTGGAACGCCAGCGGGTGCGTGTTTTGCTGGCGCAGCATTTCAGCCTGGAATCAGCCGCAGTCGATCAGCTGATGCGCGATGCGGAAGCGGAAGTCGAACATGCAGTGTCTCTGCACGACTATTTGAAAACTCTCAACGCCGATCTCGATGCGGCCGGCAAACGCCGCCTGATCGAAATGCTGTGGCAAGTGGCCTACGCCGATTCGCGGCTGGATAAATACGAAGAACAGCTGCTACGCAAACTCGCCGATCTGCTGAATATTCCAGAAAAGGATTTCATCGGCGCCAAGCTCGGCGTGCTGGAAAATTTAATGCCCACGCAGCCATGAACCGCGATCGATGAATGGGCCTCAAGCCGTGTACGTATGAGCGATAACCTGCCGAAGATTCTGGTGGTTGACGACTCACTGGCGAACCGCGTGGCGCTGCGGCACCTGCTGGTAAAACTTTCCGTCCAAGTGGTGGAAGCGGGCGGCGGCAGCGAGGCTTTGGCGGCGTGTCTGGATCACGAATTCGCGCTGATCCTGCTTGACGTCAACATGCCGGGCATGGATGGTTTCGAGGTGGCCGCTCACCTCGGCGCAGAACCAAGTACGCGCGATATTCCGGTGATTTTCGTCACGGCCGCGTATTCCGACCTGAATCAATTGCAGGGCTACGGTTCCGGTGCGGTGGATTACATCGCCAAGCCGATCAATGAAGCGATACTGTCGTCGAAGGTAAAAATATTCCTGGAGCTTTATAACAGTAAAGTCCAGCTGAAGAACGCGCTCGAACAGCTCTACGAGCGCAACCGCGAATTACGCATCGAAGTGGCCGAGCGTCAGCGCGCCGAGGAAGCCGCGCGCCATCGCGCCACGCACGATTCCTTGACCGGCCTCGCCAATCGCGCCTTGTTCATGGATCGGCTCCAGGGCGCGATCGAACGCTATCGGCGGCGGCCATTGGCGTTCGCGCTGGCTTACCTCGATATCGATAAATTCAAGCCGGTGAACGATCAGTACGGCCACGCCGCGGGCGATCAATTGCTGATTGCGATTGCCGGGCGCATGCGTGAAAACACGCGCGGCAGCGATACCATCGCCCGGCTTGGCGGCGATGAATTCGCCCTGATTATGGAAGATGCGCCGGATAGCGCGCTGGTTGTTCAGCGGCTCATTGAAACGCTGTGCAAGGCGTTGCAGCAGCCTTATGACTTGCTGGTCGATGGCCGTCAGATTACGGTTGAAATCGGCACCAGCGTGGGCATTGCATTGTTCCCGCAGCACGGCAAAACCAGCGACAGTCTGATTCAAAGTGCGGACAACGCGATGTACGCCGCCAAGCGCAGCGGCAGCAATGGCCTTCTGCTGGCGCTGCCGTCTGCGGAGTGATCGAACGCTGCGCTTGAATGCCGCTGAAGCGGTCGATTAAGCCCATCCACTAAGCGTTGGGACGGCGCAGTTTATACAGCGCGTTTTCGCAAAACAGATTCGGTGCCAGACCGATCAGCTTGCCAGTGCCGTGACGCCGGTCGAGCCACGCGCGCTCCAGCACCGCCCAGCCGAATTCGCGGCACAGCGCTTCAAAATCATCCAGCGTGCAGAGATGGATATTTTCCGTGTCGTACCATTGCGAAGGCAGCGCCGGCGTCAGCGGCATGCGGCCGCGCAGCAGCGCCAGCCGTACGCGCCAGTGACCGAAGTTGGGAAACGTGACGATCACTTCGCGGCCCACACGCAGCATTTCGGCCAGCACCAGATCGGGCCGCACCAGCGCCTGCAGCGCGTGCGTCATCACCACATAATCGAACGCGCCGGTGGCGAAATCGGCGAGACCCTCATCGATGTCGGCCTGGATCACATTGATGCCGGCCTTGATGCAAGCGGCGACATTATCCGGATCGATTTCCAGACCGTAACCGCGCACCTGCCGTGTGCGCGCGAGATGCGCCAGCAGCACGCCATCGCCGCAGCCGAGATCGAGAATGCGCGCGCCGGGCGCAATCCAGTCGCTGATGCGCGCAAGATCCGGCCGCAGTTCGGTCACACGATGATTGGGGCGATTATCAGGACGATTATTGGCGCGCTCGACGACGCGCTCGTTCGCCTGATTATCGATGCATTCACTCATGCCGCAAGCTCGTCCGCGACGCGCTGCAAGTAGCCGCGCAGCACGGCCTGATATTCCGGCAGCGGCATCAGGAAATCATCGTGGCCGAGCGGCGAATCGATCACTGCGTAGCTGACGTCGCGGTTTGCCACCACCAGCGCGTTGACGATTTCGCGCGAGCGTTCCGGCGAAAAACGCCAGTCGGCATCGAACGCGATCACCAGGAATTTTGCCTGCGCCTTGGCGAATGCGGCGGCAAGATCGTCACCATGTTCACGCGCCGGATCGAAGTAGTCGATCGCCTTCGTCATCAGCAAATACGTATTCGCATCGAAGCGATCAACGAAACTCTGGCCCTGATAACGCAAGTAACTTTCGACCTCGAATTCCACTTCGTAATTGAACGCAAAACGGCCATCGCCGCCGCCGCGCAAGACGCGGCCGAAACGTGCACGCATCGCATCGTCGGAAAGATAGGTGATATGGCCAAGCATGCGCGCGAGCTTGAGTCCGCGCGAAGGCTTGGCGCCGACGGCCGCGTAACGGCCTTCGTGAAAATCCGGATCGGAGATGATCGCCTGCCGTGCGATTTCGTTGAACGCGATGTTCTGCGCCGAGGCCCGCGGCGCCGAGGCGATCACCAGCGCGTGCTTCAAACGGCCCGGACAATCGATCGCCCATTGCATTACCTGCATGCCGCCGAGCGAGCCACCGATTACGGCGGCCCAACATTCAATGCCGATTTGATCGGCCAAGAGCGCCTGCGAACGTACCCAATCGCGCACGGTGACGATCGGGAAATCCGGCCCCCAGGCATGGCCGGTTTCGGGGTTGGTCGTGGTCGGCCCGGTCGAGCCACGGCAACCGCCGAGATTGTTCAGCGCGACCACGAAAAAATGATTCGTATCGATCGGCTTGCCGGGGCCGATGGCGGAATCCCACCAGCCGGGTTTACGATCGTCTGCCGCGTGAAAACCGGCGGCGTGATGATCGCCGGATAGCGCATGGCAGATCAGCACCGCGTTGCTGCGCGCAGCGTTGAGCGTGCCGTAGGTTTCGATCATCAAGATGTGCTGCGGCAGGCTGCGGCCGCAATCGAGCATCAGTGGTTGGCTGATTTCGATGGCGAGCGGCACGACGATGCCGACGCTATCGGCTGCGGTCACCGCTGCATTCGGTGAACTCGCAGGCGTGCTGCTCTCGACCGCCGTGCTCACCTGCGGCAACTCAGACAAAAAAGCCAGGCAACGGCAGCAGGCGATACACCACTTGCAGCGCGATCATCACCGCCAGCGGCGAAAGATCGAGCCCGGCAACGGCCGGCAAAATGCGTCGCACCGGCCGCAGCAAGGGTTCGTTGAGACTCCACAAAACATTGGCCGCCGGATTGCTGGTGCCGGGGCCAACCCAGGACAAAATCGCCTGCACGAACAGGCTCAGCGTATATAAACGCAGCAGCATGGCGGCGACTTTGAGCAGCGCGAACCAGGCTGCAAGCAACAGCGGAATCTGCGCGCTGAGGACGCTACCGATGGCTTCGACTTCGATCATCGCCAGCAGCAGAACCACCAGCGCACTGGCGATATCGAAGCGCTTGTAGCGCGGCAATGCGCGTGTCATCGGAATGATGATCGGCTGCGTCATGCGCCACACCAGTTGCGAAATCGGGTTGTAGAAATCGGCACGCACCAGTTGCAGCAGTACGCGTAGCAGGAACAGGCAAACCGCCAGATCGAAGACTGCGGAGATCAGGAACAGCAGCGCGTTGTTGGTATTGGCACTCATCGGAGGGTGGAGTTATGAGAGTCGTTCGAGATCGTCGCCGCGTTCGCGCGAGCGTTGTTCGGCGGCGTGCAGGGCGTCGTTGAAAATACGGCTGAGACCGGCGGATTCAAGCACCGCCAGCGCGGCTTCGGTCGCCCCGCCTTTAGACGTGACCTGGCTGCGCAACACCGCAACATCTTCGCTCGCTGCCGCCGCCATGCGCGCAGCGCCGATAAAGGTCTGCTGCGCCAGACGTTCACTGATATTGGCATCCAGACCGAGTGCCACGCCCGCATCGCGCAGGATTTCCGTGAGCTTGAAGTAATACGCCGGGCCGCAACCGGAAACGGCAGTGAGCGCATCGAGCTGCGCCTCGCTATCGACCCAGCAGACTTCGCCCGCCGCGCCAAGCAGCGCGTTCGCCTGCGCACGCGCGATTGCGGGCGTCCCCGCGGGCGCATACAAGCCGCTGATTCCGGCCTGCAATAACGCAGGCGTATTCGGCATCGCGCGGATGATCGCGCAACCCGGCAAGCGTCCGATGAGGCTCGCCACGCGCACGCCGGCAGCGACCGAAATCACCGTGGTGCCGGGTGCGAGTTTGAATTGCGACAAGGCTGCCGCCATCTGCTGCGGCTTCACTGCGAGCACCACGATTGCGGCGTCAGCGACGGCGGAAGCGGCCTCGGCAAACACCGGCACGTCAAAGCGCGCGGCGAGGCTGGCGGCGCGTTCGGCGTTGCGCTGCGCCACGCGAATGCGGCCGCTATCCAAGCCGGCTGCAATCAAGCCGCCGATCAAACTCGCAGCCATGTTGCCACCGCCGACGAAGCACAAGGGCGGCAGATCGGCGGCGGCAATCACATCGATGGCGGGTGCGGTAGTCACGAAGAATCAATCTCGAAATCGGCTGGAATACGCGGCAATCATGGTTGCAATCAGTTCTGGAATTTGTCACGAGGCTTAAACCGCGGCCAAGCGGACGCTATGATACGCGACCCCTCATGGCCCGAATCGTCGTCCGAATCGGGATTGAAGCCGCACGCAAGTCGGCTGTTCCGCCGCCAATCGATTGCGCATTTTTGTGAAACCCAGCGCTGCCCAAAACCGCTTCGCCACCGTAGCCGCTGCGCGCCTGATCGCGCGTACTGCTGCGGATATTGATGCCGCGCGCGTTTACGATGTCGCCAGCGTTACCGCGCTGGAATTCGCGCCAAAGCTTTCGGCGCGGCTTGGCAATCGCGTGCTGATGAAGCGCGAAGATCAGCAGAGCGTCTACTCGTTCAAGCTGCGCGGCGCCTACAACAAGATGGTGCGCCTGAATGCGCAACAGCGCGCACTGGGCGTGATCTGCGCTTCGGCCGGCAATCATGCGCAGGGCGTTGCGCTGGCGGCGCGGCAACTCGGCTGCCCGGCGTGGATCGTGATGCCGCGCACCACGCCGCAGATCAAGGTGGATGCGGTGCGCATGCTCGGCGGCCGCGCAGTGTTGTTCGGCGATGCCTACGACGATGCCGCTGCGCACGCGCTCGAACTCGCCGCGCAAAAAGGTTTGACGATGGTGCCGCCTTACGACGATGCGGACGTGATCGCCGGCCAGGGCACGGTGGCGAAGGAAATTCTGGCGCAGATTGGCGACAGGCCGCTCGACGCAGTATTCATCTGCACCGGCGGCGGCGGCTTGCTGGCGGGTGTGGCGGCTTACATAAAGCAGCATCGTCCGGGCGTGAAAGTCATCAGCGTAGAGCCGGAAGATTCGGATTGCATGGCGCAGGCGCTGGCAGCTGGGCGCCGTATCAAGCTCGATCGCGTGGGCCTGTTCGCGGATGGCGTTGCGGTACGTCAGGCCGGTGCGCTGCCGTTCAAGATCGCGCGCGAAACAGTGGACGCGGCGCTGCGCGTCAGCATCGACGAGCTATGCGCGGCGACGCGTGACGTGTTCCAGGAAAACCGCTCGCTGCCGGAGCCGGCCGGCGTGCTTGGCGTCGCCGGCGTCAAGCGCTGGGTGGCCGAGCACGGCGTGCAGGGGCAGACCTTCGTTGCGATCATTTCGGGTGCAAATCTGAATTTCGATCGGCTGCGGCATATCGCCGAGCGCGCCGAGCTGGGCGATGGTCACGAGACCTTGCTGGCGGTGACGATTGCAGAAAAACCCGGCAGTTTCCGCCGATTCCTGAAAGCGCTTGGCCGGCATCCGATCACCGAATTCAATTATCGATACGCCACGCCCGAGCAGGCGCATGTGTTTGCCGGCATCAAATTTTCGGATGCTGCCGAACGCGACACAACCATCCGCGGCTTGCGTGAAACCGGTCTCGAAGTGACCGATCTCACTGGCGATGAAATGGCCAAGGTCCACATCCGCTACATGGTCGGCGGCCGCGCGCCGGGCGCGCGCGACGAGCGCCTGTTCCGCTTTGAATTTCCGGAGCGTCCCGGCGCCTGCCTTGAATTCTTGAGCGCGATCGGCAAACGCTGGAATATTTCGCTGTTCCACTATCGCAATCACGGTGCGGCTTACGGCCGCGTGCTGTGCGGCTTGCAGGTGCCGAAATCCGCGCTTAACGAATGCCGCCGCACGCTCGATGCGCTGGGTTATCAATACTGGGACGAAACCGCGAATCCGGCATACGCTCTGTTCCTCGGCACGCAGGCTTGAATCATGCGTGACTGGATTTTGAAAATGATGCGGATTGGCATGACTCCCCACGCTTGAGATTTTTGCGGGCGCTGATTCATGAACCGGGCGCTCGCTTCAGCCGGGTGCGGACTTTTTCTCCAGCTTCAGGATGTAATCCCAATGCTCCTCGCGTACCGGGATCACCGAGAGCCGCGAGCCTTTCATCAGCAGTTGAAAGCCCGGCAATTGAGCTTCGTGTTCGCGCAATTCGGCGAGGCTGATGAGGCGTTTGAGTCTGCGCTCGAATTGCACATCCACCAGTGACCAGCGCGGTTCCTCGGGCTTCGATGTGGGATCGTAGTGATGATGTTTTTTATCGAACTGCGTAGGATCCGGGTACGCTTCGGCGACGACGCACATCAGTCCGGCGATGCCGGGTACGGCGCAATTCGAGTGATAGAAAAAGATGCGGTCGCCCTTTTTCATCCTGCGCATGAAGTTGCGCGCCTGATAATTGCGCACGCCGTCCCAGGCTTCGGTCTGACGCGGCCGGTTGGCCAGATCGTCGATCGAGAACGTATCCGGCTCGGATTTCATCAACCAGCAGGCCACGCGCTACTCCGCTCTACTGCTCGGCGCCTGGCACGAAAATCACCGAATCGTCGCCGGATTCTTCGGACTGGTTGATGTCTTTCAAAAACGACAGCACCACGTCGGTGACGACGGCCTGGAATGCGCGGCTGGATGTTGCGTAAGGGCCGCGCAGACTCGGCGCGCGGGTGTTGCCGGTTTGCGTCCAGATAGCATGTTTATCCTGCGCGAAACGCTCGTGGCCGTCCGGCATTTCGTAACGCAGTTTGAATTCATAACGATCGGTGATGCGGCTGATGGCGAGCTTGCCGTAGGTGATTCCGGAAAATGCGTAGTCGCCATCTTGGCGTTCGTTCGGATTGAGAAAGTCGAGCACTTCGACGTACAGCACCGCAACCGTTGCGGGATCGTCCGATGCGCGCAGCACGGAAGTCGAATTCAGGGCGTTGATGACCGCGTGCTTGAGTCTCGGTTCGGCGCCGGGAATTTCCTTGTCGCCGCGATAGAACTTGACTTCCAGGCGAACCTCGGTCGGCGGCACCTGGTCGAGGCTGGCTGAAGTGATGAGTTCGTGATCGGAATCGGCGAAATACTGGATCGGTGCAGGTGTCGTGCAGGCGGCCAGCGAGCTGGCAGCGAGCAGGAATGCGGCGCGGAGAAAATCGGTCATCGTTTGAATCTTCCTTTACTTTTACCGCAGGAACAGCAGACGGCTTGTCATCGCAACACATCCTGCCACTCAGGGCTTGCGGCTTGAACGCTGCACACCCGAAGACATTGCGACGGCGTCGAGTTTTACATCCCAGCGCTCGGCCGCCAAACATCCGGTTTGCTGCTGACGATAAGCATAGCCAAGCAGCCACGGCCGTTTGCCGATGCGCGGGAACTGCAAAGCCCGATCATAGTAGCCAGCGCCCATGCCGATCCGATTGCCTTGCCGATCGAAGCCGACCAGCGGCAGCACGATCACATCCAACTGGTGTGCGCTGCGCCGTGGCCGTCTTGCCAGCGGTGTTCGCATCCCCAGCGCATCGACACGCAATTTTCGCGGCGGCTTCAGCGGCACGAACGTCATCCGCTGATCGTGCGCCACGCAGGGCACGAACAAGGCTGCACCGATTTTCAAAAGGCCTTCGATCAAGGGTGCAGTCGCCAGTTCATGCTTTGTCGAGAGATAGACCGCGACCGATCGCGCAACTTGCACGCGCCGCAGCCGCAACAACTTCTGTGCAGTCAGCCGTGCGGCGAGGCTGCGTTCGGCGCGCGGAATCTGCTGGCGCAACCGGCGCAGATGCCTGCGAATGCTGGCTTTCTGCGCCGCCGCGGAAATGAGAAAAGTGTCTCCCGCCTGTGCCGTCATTCGTCTTCGACCTTGAGACAGCGTCTCAAGTGGGTGCCGTTCCATGTATTCGGGCTTTCCGCTGAACTCGCGGACCTGCACGCCCTACGCGGGTTTGGCTCCCTGGGCATAACAATTAGGCTCAAGGGGTTCTAACGAACATCGAACACCGCAGGAGACAACCACCAGACTAACATATCGAACTGTATTCCGACGCCACGCCCAACAACAAAAACCGGATCATTCCGGCGCGTTGAGCGTACTGTCGATATCGAAGCCCAGCTGCCTGATTTTTTCGATCGCAGCGGCCTGTTGCGGCGCCAGTGCTTCATGACCTTTCAACGCCAGAAAATCGCGCGCGAGATTCAACGCGGCCATCACCGCGATACGTTCGGTGCCGAGCGCCTTGCCGCGTCGGCGGATGGCGGTCATGCGTTCATTCAAATGATCGGCGGAGGCCACCAGCGCTTCGTGTTCATCGGCGGGACAAGCCACCGAATATTCGCGGCCCATCACGCGAACGGTCACGGTGAGCGCCTCTTCCTTGCGGGTTTTCGGGCCATTTCCAGCCGCCGTGCTCATGGCGACTGATCCGTTTCAAGCAGACGAATCCGCTCGACCACGCCTTCGATACGGCGCTTCAGTTCGGCGTTGAGCGCCAGTAGACGATCGCGCTCCTGCTGCATGCGTTTTTTTTCCAGCCGCAGCTGACGATGCGCAGTAACCATACGCTGGACACGTTCTTCAAGCTGAGCGAGTTCGTCGGCGAGCATCGGCGATCGGAATGTGATTTGTGCCGAGTATAGCGCAGCCCTTCCGCACGGAAGGGCTGCTTTTACGTCATCAAAAGCGACTGGCTGGCGCTTATTGCAGCACCAGGAAGAACATGCCGTTGCCGCGCTGCACTTGCAGCAGCATCTGGCCATCCTTGCTGGCAGTTGCCGCCGAGTTGAAATCGTCGACGCTCGCAACCGCCTTGTTGTTGACGCCGACGATCACATCGCCCGGCCGCAAGCCGCTGCGCGCCGCCGCGGAATTCGGCTCGATCGCAGTGATCTGCACACCCTTGGTATCGCCGTCGGTGACTTCGCCGAGCGTCACGCCGGCCAGCTTCGATTTCGTCACTTTGCCGGTCGCGGCAGCAACCGCTTTTTCAGGCGCCTTGCCGACTTCGACCAAAATCTCCTTGGGTTCGCCATCGCGGATCAGTTTCAGCTTGATCTTGTCGCCGACACTCAGCACGCCCACCGTATTGTGCAGCTGCTGCGCATTCTGGATTTCGCGGCCATTCGCGGAAATGATGACGTCCTTCACCTTGATGCCCGCCTTCGCCGCGGGCGAGCCCGGCGTTACCTGCGTCACCAGCGCACCATGCGTGTCTTTCAGGCCGAAGGCTTTCGCCAGTTGCGGATTCAGCGGCTGAATGCCGATGCCGATGCGGCCGCGATTGACGCTGCCGGTGGCGATCAACTGAGTCATCACCGACTTCACGAGATTAGTCGGAATGGCAAAGCCGATGCCCATGTTGCCGCCGCTGCGCGACAGGATCTGGCTCGGAATACCTACCAGTTCGCCTTTCAGGTTGACCAGTGCGCCGCCGGAATTGCCGGGGTTGATCGAGGCATCGGTCTGGATAAAATCCTGAATGCCATCGCCGCCATCCGGCGTAGCGCGGCCGAGTGCGCTGACGATGCCGGAAGTCACCGTCTGGTTCAGCGCGAACGGCGAGCCGATGGCGACCACGAAGTCGCCAACCTGCAATTGATCCGAATCCGCGATTGGCAGCTGTTTGAGATCCTCCGCCTTGATTTGCAGCACGGCGAGATCGCTTTCCGGGTCTTTGCCGATCAGCTTGGCGTCGTATTCACGATCGTCGTTGAGCTTGACCTTGATCGAATCCGCCTGGTCGATCACATGATTGTTGGTGATGACATAACCCTTGGCCGCATCGACGATCACGCCCGAGCCGATCGCCTGCGCTTCCTGTTCCTGCGGTTCCTGCTGCTGTTCCGGCATGTTGAAGAAATGCTTGAAGAACGGATCCTGCATCAGCGGATTTTGCACTTCGACCTTGCTGGTCACCGCGATATTGACCACCGCCGGCAGTACCGTTTTCAGCATCGGCGCCAGCGAGGGCATCGGGCCGGTGGGCGTTTGCACTTGGCCGAGCACGGCGGGCGGAATGTCCGCGTGAACCGGCGATGGCGAAGTGGTGCTCAAGATCACCGTGGCAGCGGTCGCGCCAAGCGCCAGCAAAGCCGCCGCAGCGGTGGATTTAATCAACATTGTTTTCGACATTTCCCAACCTTTGGGTGAAAGTATTTTCAGGAGTTGTGTGTGGGTGCGCATTACGGCGATTCGATCAAGCTGCTCGACTGGCCCGAGCGCTTTGTGACCGTAAAAATCTTGCCGAGTTTCTGAGTCACCGGGAAATTTTTACCTGATCGGGTCGAAATTACCGGCCCGATTCAGCGCAGCTGCAACAGTTTTTGACGCAGCCCGCTGGCACTGGCGCCGAGCTGGCTCAAATTTCCCAGCAGCCATTTTCGCAGGTCGCGCTGAGGCCGATGCCGCAATTCGTAGACTTCCATTTTTGCGGCGGATTCGAGCAGCAGATCGTCGCTGGTTTTGAGTTCGTCGACCAAGCCCAAAGCGAGCGCCTGCGTGCCGTACCAATACTCGCCGGTGCTGACCGGGCCGATCGCCAGTTTCGGGCGATTTTCGCCGACGAACTGCTTGAACAGGCTGTGCACTTGTTCCAGCTCTTCGCGGAATTTGGCGCGTCCGGCATCGGTGTTTTCGCCGAACAGGGTCAAGGTGCGTTTGTATTCGCCGGCGGTGTGGACTTCATAATCGATCTTGTTATCGCGCAGCAGGCGGTTGAAATTGGGCAGCTGCCCGATTACGCCGATCGAGCCGACGATGGCGAACGGCGCAGCAACGATGTGATCGGCAACGCTCGCCATCAAATAACCGCCGCTGGCCGCGACCTTGTCGATCGCAATGGTCAGCCGGAACGAGCGATCGCGCAAACGCCGTAATTGCGATGCAGCCAGACCATAACCATGCACGACGCCGCCAGCACTTTCGAGGCGTAGCAGCACTTCGTCGCCGGGGCGGATCACTTGCAGCAGAGCGCTGATTTCTTCGCGCAGCGAATCCACTGCGGAAGCTTCGAGATCGCCGTTAAAATCCAGCACGAACAGGCGTGCAGGCGCTTCGCCGCGCGGTTTCTGGCGCGCCTTCTCCTCGGCTTTGCGCTGCTTTTCGTAACGCTTGTATTCGGGGTCGTTGAGCAATTCCGCATTCAGCACGTCTGCAGAATGTTGCAGGCGCTGATTGACGTGTTTTATCTCGAGCCGGTCGGCGCCGCCGCGGCGCGATTCGCGCAGCGCACTGGCAACGATGACGACAAACCCAGCCAGCGCGACAACCAGCGTGACTGTTTTCGCAAGAAATAAACCGTAGTGAAATAAAAAATCGTACAAAGTTGCGAGACCATGATGGTGAAAGCGGTCGCGGATTGTCACCCAATTCTGCCAAAAAAGCAGTTAATCCTGACCTTTCGGGTCGTTGCCACCTTGCCGCTTTCGCTGCATCCGTATACGCTAGTAGCATAGCGGCGCGGAAAATGCTTGCGGCATTGCCGGGAGCGCTGCTGATCTGGTAAAAATCGTAGATTTATGGGCGGTCCAACAACAATTCTGTGGCTCGGGAGTGGAAGATGAAGTTGAAGGCACTATCGTTTTTTGGCGCAGGGGCGATTTTCTTGGGTTTATCCGGCATTGCCCGTGCGGATGATGTGGCCATGCGCCCTTACATCGGCGAAAGCCTGAATTACATCTTTGCGGATAACAGCCGCAATTCCGAGAATGGTCTTGGAGGCACGCTCAGCGGCGGCATTCCGCTCAGTCAGCACTTCAACATCGAACTCGGCGGCACCTACGCGCATTTCAACCACGACGGTTCCCCGGGTAGCGAGCCTTGGAGGGAATACACGCAGCAACTTGGTGGCCAGTATTTCTTTTCGCGCGATCCTGCGCTCGCGCCGTACTTCGGCGTCAATGTCGGCCATAGCACCGAAGTGCTGACTCAAGGCGGCAAGGATAGTACGTTCTTCACCGATGCCGGCCTCGGCGCGATTCATTACTTCAAGGTCTTCAATACCGACTTCGGCGTACGCGCCAGCGCTGCTTATCGCTGGACATTCGTGGACAGCGCCAAATTCCCCGGCAAGGGCGTCAACACCTTCGGCGAACCGGTACTGTCGCTCGGTTTGGTCATTCCGATCGGAATCGTCAAGAAAGTATCGGAGCCGGAAGAGCCGACAGTGATGCCGATCCCGACGCCGACGAAGCCGCCGCTCAAGGCGCCTCCGAAAGTGGATGTTAATCGCCGCTTCGATGACGTTCACTTCGCATTCGATAAATCCGATCTGGATTCATTCGCTCGTGCGAGTCTGGATTCGGACGCTGGCGTGATCAACGAAATCGCTGGTAAATATCCGGACGTGAAAGTGGATGTTTCCGGTCACACTGACTGGATTGGCACGGATGCCTATAACCAGGCACTTTCCGAACGTCGCGCAACCGCGGTCGAGAAATATCTGACCGGTAAAGGCGTGAAAGAATCCAGCATCCAGATCCATGCCTACGGCGAGAGCAAGCCGGTTGCGCCAAACACCACGAAGGCTGGCCGCGCGCTCAACCGCCGTGTCGAGATCAAGACGCTGCAATAAGCGCAGGTCTTAAAGCGCTTGATAATCGCCCCCGCCGCACGCGCCGTGCAGCGGGGGTTTTTGTTGACAGTTGATCGGGCTTGGTCGAGTCTGTTGCCCGAGTCACCAATGACGAAGAACCCGAGCAAGCCGCCGCCAATGGACGATGAGCGCATGGATGTCCGGACGGGGTATAAAGCGCCGAAGTCAGCATTTGCGCTGATTGCGCTGTTGCTGACGGTAGCCAGTATTGTGAAGGCGCAACCGCCGCCGATGGTGGATGGCGATGCGGATGGCGTTCCTGACGAAATCGATCTGTGCCCGTACACCCCGCCCGGTACCGCGGTCGACAGCACGGGTTGCCCCATCACTGCTAACTCCGATGCCGATGCCGATGGCGTGCCGGATGATCGTGATGATTGCCCCTACACGCCGCGCGGCGCCCGTGTCGATGTGCATGGCTGCGCAATCGATTCCGATTTTGACGGCGTGCCCGATGGCATTGATCGCTGCCCCTCAACGCCATTTGGAGAAGCGGTTGACGACAATGGCTGCGCGCGCGGGGAAACGCCACGACAGAACTTGCCCGCCAGCCGAATAGCGCCCGCGTTCAGACCCGCTCCGGCCTCTGCTCCAGCGCCAGTCCCTGCAGCGCCACCGCCGGTTGCCATTGTCCCACCCGCTGCTGCGCCTGTGCCCATTGCGCCGCCGCGCGCTTACGCGGCACCGTCAGCGCGTGACGTGCCGAATCCACCTTCGACTCTGCCGCCGATGCCTGCTGCGCCTCAAACATTCGCCGCGCCGAATCCGCCGCCATATGTTCCGCCGCCATCAAAACCGCCGCTGCCACCGTCATCGTCCCCAATATCGCCGTCAGTTGCAGTGATGCCGAAAGCGCATGCTGTGTCTATTCCGGCGCCATTGCCCGCGTCGCCGCCAGTGCAACCCGCCGCGACGGCGAACGGTTGCGAACCGCCAGCCGCTACTACCCGCCCGGCGGCGCCTACATCGAATGCGCCCAGGAACCCGATTCGCGCTCCTGCTGCTGAATCCAGCTACTTGCCGCAGGCTTCGATGACTCGTGAAGCGCAGATCCAGACTTTTGTGCCGTCGACTCCTCGGCGCTCGATTCCCGCGCCGAGCGTCACCGTCATGCCTGGGGCCACACCGCTGGTGACAAATTCCGCGCCGACGGTGGTGATGCCACCGGATTCAAAATAGGCCAGATGCCGTTCGCTGGAGTCTTGATCGAAAAGTTCTGAAACCAGCCGAGCGGTTTTGGATCGTCAGCGATCTGCTGACAAATCATCTTCCAGCCTGATCGAAACAATAAATTTCCGCCCCGTCTGCGTCTCGCTGGAGGATTGATCGACACGCCGCCCAAGCTTGCTCGGCTCCGGCTAGCGCGCTTGATCCTCGATGTGATCGATCGCTGCTGCGCCGCCGCCCGGCATTGTTTTTCCGGAGAAGGAAGGCTCGGCGGCCAGCGCACGCTGTAATCTGGCGGCGATGTCTTCCGTGCTGAGTTGCGGAAAGAGCCAGCCTTCGGTATTTCTGGAAACGATGCCGGCCAAGAATTCGATGTGCGCAGCATCGGCATTCAGCGCCGGAATGTAGCGTAAGGCGCTGCCGCCAGCGTCAAGAAATTCCTCGCCATAACGCAGCGATATTTCCTCCAAAGTCTCAAGGCAGTCCGCCGCAAAACCGGGACAGATCACATCCAGATTTTTGATACCCATCTGCGCCAATTGACGGATGCGCTGATCCGCATACGGCTGTACCCAGGGCGCCTTGCCGAAGCGGCTCTGAAATGCGGCGGACCAGTAATCCGGCGTCAGTTGCAATTCCTCTGCTAGCAGCCGCGCGGTTTTCAGGCACTGGCAATAATAGGGATCGCCCAGCAGCACATAGCGCTGCGGAATGCCGTGGAACGACATCAGAAAGTGCTCGCCGCGACCGTGGGTTTGCCAGTGCGCTCGCACGCTCGCCGCGAGCGTTTTGATGTATGCCGCATCGTCGTGATAGCTGTTGACCGTGCGCAACTCTGGCGGCCAGCGCAGCTTGGTCAGCTCGGCGAACAGCGCGTCCAGCATTGCTGCCGTAGTGCTGCCGGAATATTGCGGAAACAGCGGTAGCACCAGCAGGCGCCGCACTTTCTGCGCCTCCAGTTCCGCGAGCGCGGTGGCCATGCCCGGCTGGCCGTAAGTCATTGCTAGTGCGACCGGCACATCGCGCCCGGTCTTTTCGGCGAGCGCCGATTGCAAGGCTGCTGTCTGCTGTTTTGAAATCGCCAGCAGTGGTGAGCCATCATCGCGCCAGACCGATTCATACGCATGCGCGAGACGGCGCGGGCGCAAGGGCAGGATGAACAGATAAAGTATCGGCAGCCAGATCGCACGCGGAATTTCGACCACGCGACGATCACCCAGAAATTGTTTCAGATAGCGGCGAATCGCACCCGGAGTGGGCGCATCCGGCGTGCCGAGATTGACCAGTAGCACGCCCGTGGCCGGCTGCGCTGCGTGAACTTGCTTGGGGTCTGGCATGCCTTGAAAAGCCCGATTAAATTTGATGGGAAAGATGAATACGTTTCAAACCGCGCGCGCGATGCTGCCGCTGCGCAGCCGTCGAAAATAATCGTGATACGCGCGCATGGCTTTGCCGCCCATGATGACCATCAGCGGCAGATTGATCGCATACATGAAGCCCATGCCGACGGTGCTGATCGCATCCAGCTCACCGCTGGTGGTAATGAAGCCGAAGCAGGCGATCGCCGCCGCCGCGCACCAGGCCCAGCGATACGGCGTGACCCAGCGCGCGCCGAACAGATAGATCACGCCCTGCTCGCCGTAATAACCATAGCTGATGATGCACGACAAACCGAACACCCACACCGCGATCGTCACCAGCCAGCGGCCCAAGCCCGCATGTACCGAGTCGAAGGATTTCGCCACGAGCGTGGCGCCGCGATAGTCGGCGAACACCCCGGGTTCGATCAGTTTGGGCGTTGTTGTCGCGCTCACAATCGCTTGCCACTGAACCTGCAAACCGGCCGCGCCATTTTCAACTGCGCCGTAAAGCCGTGTGCGATGACCATCGGCTTCAACCATCACGAACAGCGGCGTACCGGCCTGCCAGTTTTCCAGCGAATCGCTGCGCGGCGGCAGCGTGCTCAAATCCGGCTGCCAATGATGCGGCGCGACTTCGATCATCGCCGGTGTGTTGAGCCATTGCGCGGCCGGTGGCCGATTCCAGATACCGGTGCAGAGAATCACCAGTGCGGTGACGGTGCAGACGAAAATCGTATCGATGAAAGGTTCCAGCCCAGCGACCACACCTTCGGTGACCGGCTCCGGCGTTTTCACGGCGGCATGCGCGATCGGCGCCGTACCTAAGCCAGATTCGCTTGAAAACAGCGCGCGCTTCATGCCCCACATGAAGGTTGCGCCCATCGCGCCGCCGGCAAACGAGCCGGCGCCATCGGTGATGGAAAACGCGCAGGTAAAAATCAGCCGGAAAATGTGCGGCAGTTGTTCGGTGTTCTTCAGAATGACGTACAGCCCGCACAGCACATAGACGCCGCACTTGAACGGCACCAGCGTTTTGGTGACGTTGCCGATGCGATGAATGCCGCCCAAGATCACGACGCCCGCGAGCGTGGCGAGCACCAGACCCGTCACCCAGCTCGGCACGCCGAAATATTCGCGTGTGGTGTCGGCCACACTCCAAGTCTGGAACATATTGCCGCCGGTAAACGCGAACAGCAGCAGGGCCAGACAGAAGGAGCCGCCAACCCATCGGCCAAAACCCTGCAGGCTTGGTGCCATTTTGCCGAGACCATCGCGCGCGACATACATCGCGCCGCCATGCGG
>Ga0116227_10009601_pt1 | contig 17456 bp, 10 predicted proteins | sample S1TSphgellanicum_FD_89693 | JGI IMG/M metagenome (GOLD analysis project Ga0116227, IMG submission 89693) | Host-associated microbial communities from peat moss isolated from Minnesota, USA - S1T2_Fb - Sphagnum magellanicum MG | ecosystem: Host-associated > Plants > Peat moss > Unclassified... | reverse complement strand
TCCCGTCGCACACAGAGACAGACCCATAGTCGTCCCCCCTCTTTTTTTTGCCCCTTCCTCTTTCCTAAGGAAGAAACCTAAAAACGCTACGAAAGGGCCAAAAAAAAAAAAAAAACGACAAAAGCTCGTTCGAAACAGCGACAATAATGAGATCTACTTACTTGCTTCCTTCCTTCATTACAAACCTCGCAATGAATCCGGCGACTGCATGGCTTTCTTCTTCATTTGCTCAAAAGATTTTGCGCCAAAAAAAACATTTGCACGGAAAGACCGACGGATCCGACCGCGGAAGAGTTCGCGACGCAACTGAACGCAACCAGAAAGGAAAACAAAACCAAAAAAACAACGCGACGAGTCGCAAGGAAACGCACAAAACCTTGCGCGCAAACAAGCGTTTTGCACAAAACACACAAAAGTGCGAACTGTGCAAAGAAATACGAGGAATACGTGAAGAGCTCTAAATTGTTTTTTTTTTAATATATATTTTACTTATTATAATTTTATTATATTTTATTTCTTTATTGACTTCGCCTGTCAGTATTCATGAAGTGAATCCGACTCGGTGATTTTTATTTTATTTTTGGTCATTTTTTCTCAAAAAAACATTTACAAAATTTGGGGAAATTTTTGGAGAAAATGTGTTTTCGTACTGTAAATTCGACTATTTTTTCTTTTTCTTTTTTTCTTTTTTTAATTTAGAGAAATCCGCCAAATTTTCGGTATCACAAAATTGAAAAGAAAACCCCTGGGAGTGAGAGACTCACTCTGTGTTTTTCTTTTTCTAAGTAATGAATTTTTTTCTGGCTAATTTTTTTTCAAAGTGGCTAAACAGCTGCGGTTTTTGTTTGTTTGTTTGTTTTTTTTCTTTTTTTGGGTTTTCTAGTCGCCAGTTTTTGTTTTTGGGGGAAAAATCACAAGAAAACCCTTGGGAAATAGACTCCCTGTGTGTTTTTCATTTTTTATGAAGTTTTTTTCTGGCTAATTTTTTCAAAGTGGCTAAACATCAGCGTCTTTTTTTTGTTTTCTAGTCACCAGTTTTTCTTTTTTTTTCTTTTTTGTTTTGGGGGGGGGGGAGAGGGGGAATCGCCAGATTTCTCTATTGGGTTCTCTTCACTTTTTGTTTTTCTGTGATGTAGTTAAAGTGGCAATCATCCATAAGATATTTTACCCAATTTTGGCTATAAATAGGATATAAAAGTGGAAAAATTTTAAGCATCCTTCATATTTTTGGCTATATGCTAGAACCAGCAGTGGGTGTTTTTTGGGGGAAAATTCTTTGCTTTTCTTTGACCTGGAAAACTTTGATTATGATCCCCTAATTCTCCAGATTTCATATTAATTTTCTTGAATAGCCAATTTTTTTGCAAGAAGTTCCAAGTTCCAGCAGGTAGTCAAAATAAAAAAAGGATCCTCAAAAAAATTACTTTCATGTACAGTAGTTTATAACAAAATTTGGCTAAATCAAAATTTGGCTAAATCTTCTTGTCGACAATTGCATAGTTTGGCTACCTCACAAAATTGGGGAAAAAATAAATAAAAACTTGGTGCAAAGCTCTAACTATTTCCTCTCTAAAATTGCAAAGGATCTTATGCCTATAGTATAGGAGTAAGTTCTTACATGCATTAAGATCCCTTTGAGGGCCTAGTCCTTCAGAGGGGGAAAGGTTTTATGTCTATGAGTAAGCATAAGAGAGAGAAAAGACAAAAGGACTTAGGCCCACTTTACACAAGGAGTCAAGACCATGGTTTAACCCAAATCAAGCAATTGAATTGATGCAACCAATGAAATTGGTCCCAAGGGTTTTACCCTAAGAGTCAAAGCCAAAAACATTTTTTTAAATATTTTAATTTATGATTTTTTGGCTATGTATTGATCCCAAGGATGAAAAAGGATATCAATCAACTTGGGTTACTAATTTGCAACCCTAAAGGCCAATGTCAAGGAGCATTAAAATATTAGTCAAGAAGAAGTTCAATTTGTTGTTCAAACAATATAAAATGGACAAATTGGCAATTGATGTATCAAGGGATGAAAAGCATATAAATGCAAGTTTTCTAAGTCCATTGATCAATGGTGAGACCAAATGTGTACCATATTGAAACATTTTATTGCATCTATGAATCACATGGAATTGCTTCAATATAAAGGCAACCTAAATTGTTGAAAAACAACCCCAACTTCAAAGACAACATCACTACAAGTGGGTAATTAGAATTTTCACGAGCAAGCAATTGGTATGTTTATCAAATGATGAAAAACCAAAATCATCGTGTTAAAAAATCTTGACAAAATCAATGTTTTATTGGAAAGAATTATTATCAAATGGATCAATTCGTGAGTGTGAATTGTAAACATGATATTTATTGAACTAGATGATGTAACCAAGAAGAACATTACACTTTCCCATTTCAAATTTGTTTCATAAACTGTGTTTTCTAATAATGAATGAGCTTGTGCAAATTTCAAAAATAGTTTTTTAATTTTTAATTATTTGTCTTTCTTCATTTTCAACAATTTTCTCCTCATTGTTTTCATCTTCAACTTTTGCTTGGATAATGTTTTTAAGGTGTTGTTGTTGGCACATTTATTTGATACCTTGTTTCCCACATGAAACATCATGTCATTGTGTTGAAATTGTTCAATAAGTTGTTTGATGTTGCAACTTGTTCCAAGGCTAAAGGCATGAAAAGGTTAGTAGATTAGAAGATTGTTTCATATTTGAACACACTTTCACAAAATGTGAAAGAATGCAAATAAGTGAATCCTAACACACTTAAATGAATTTTTCATTTTATGAATTGAAATTTTATGTGTCTTGAATATTTAGGACAAGATATAAAGGATCAAAACTTGTTTAAATTGAGACATGTTTAAATTGTTGAAAATGTCTTGAAAATTAAATGTTGAAAATGGGTTCACATTCTCCATTTGGAGATTTGAAACCAAATTAACTAGTCAAAATTTTGATTGAGATTTAGATTGTTGATTTGATTTTCAACCACTAAAACCTAGGAAACAAGGGTCAAATGACACTCAATTGTAACAAGCAATCCAACATTGGAAATTTTTCTTAAAAGATTAGAATTTTGTTTCTAAATCTTTTAAAATCAAAATATATATGTGAAAGTTATGAGCTTACAAAGTTATAAGATTCATAACTTGGTCAAATTAATAATTTTGAAGACTTTCAAACGTTAAGAATTTTTTTTCATTTTGATGTAGTCTTCATTGATAATCATAAAATATATTATTGTAATACATGAACAATTTTAGCACAAATTAAATTATTTCCTTTTTTCCTAATTTTTGAAAAAAAATTTAATACATTTGCCAAAAAAAATTTTAATCAAAAGATGTGCAAGATTTCAACTATTAGGTTTGAACCATAAACCTTAAAGTTCTAGAACTGAAGATTAAAACAATATAGACACATCAAACCATCCCACAACCTTAAAACAAACATGTTTATATTATTTATAACCATTTCCTTCCAAAAAATTCAGAATTAAAAAACCAAGTGCCAATGTTAAGATTTAATATTTAGTTAATTATTTAAAAGTTTGTTGCCAAATCTGATCAAGGAGTATGGTAGGAAAGAGAATGTCGATTCCCTCCAAGTTTGAGTCATGATGTCTTGTGAGTGTGGGTTGCCATTTCTTTTCCAACATGCATCATTTTGGCGTCAATTTGTATTAATCATCATCTTTTTTATTTTGTGCAAATTGACTACACCTTGAGCTCAAACTTTTGAATTTGTCCTAATCCCATTTTGAAGTTCCCAACAACCCTCTTTCTTTTGGGAACTAAAAAATGTGTGTTAAGTTTGCATTCCATTGCAAAACAAAGAATCAAAAGTTAACCCTCAATACCACTTAACAAACCTAAGAGTGTGTCATTTGATATTAAAGCTTTGGTATGAATTTTGATTCAAAAAACAAACCCATGTCAAATATGAAGACCAAACATAAGCAATGTGAGGTTGAACTTGAAACTATTGTGAAAAAATCCATCATTATTTAGCAAGGTTCAAACCTAAATTCATTCAAAATGAATCCCAACAAGATCATGAGGACAAAGAGGACGAATCTTACCACCATTATAACCATATGGAAGAGTTGGCACTTTTTTTTTTTCATTATTGAACAATTAACCACCTTTATGCATGCCATACATTTTAGACTTTACTAAGGTTGATGGAGATCCTCAATGGGGGATATTAAAAAGGAATGAGATTCAAACCAACAAATCCCAATAGTTTAAATGGTGTCCGAAACCAAAATTTTGTTGATGTTTGGATTCTTAAAATGCTAAAATTATATCCATGTGTCTTCAAAATTGATTGGGATTTCATGGTGGAGTTGGTTCAATCCAATGTCAGTCAATTTTTGGTTTTTATAAGAACTATTAGTCTAGGTCTAATTTTTTTTAAGATGGAAGATTCTTTGATTATGAGTCTAAGGAATGTTTTCAAAAATTAAAACCCATTGATTCCAAAGCTAAGTCAAATTTCTTAACCAATGGTTTTGAGGCTAATGAATCCAACCTTTATAAAAACCTCCAACTCAAAACTTAAGTTAGGGTTCATTCCAATTTAGTTTTAGTGATAATCCCATGTGCCTTGCCCAAAGTTGTAACGAGAAAACCTACAAAACTAACAACGAACACCTTAGTTTTATCCCATGTGTAATGTTCAACCATTTAATGAAGAAACCATCAAAGGTGCCTAAAGGGAAGGGCTTCTCCTAAAAGAAGTGCAAAAAGTTCAATTATTAATTACATTTTAGACCTTACCTAAACCTTATTTAAACTTAAGACATGAACCTTGCATGAAGGGTCATAAGACCCTTGAGTTGGGTCTAGGGTTGAGTCCAATTGACCTTGGTTTTTTTCAAGTTAAGTCCAAGTTTTTCTTCTTTTATAAGCCCATTAAATTTAATTTTTAGACCCAAACCCGTAACTAAACCAAACAAGAAACCCAAAACTAGATAACATTGGTTAAATCTTACTTGAAAAGGTATGTTTCAATGTCTTGGTGGAAGAATGTGAAGGAGGGCAAACCCATCCTTGGGTGGTACCATTAGGAAGCACCTCAAAGAAGGGTCAAGGAACGAAAAACGGCCAAATCATTTTCTTGGGCTCTTTACTTTCAATATTTTCATAATTATAAATTATTTTTCTCATGCTTATCAATTGCATGCATTAATATATGGCTTGAAGTTTATTTTGAATTTAAAAAAATTGAACATTGTTAAAAATTTGTGTTCTTGATTAAAATGGCCCTTTTAAAATTTGATAACTTAACTTTGGAAATTCATAACTAAATTAGACTTACTTGATTAATTGTCAAATAAAAACCTAAAAATATAATGATTTCTAAATTACCTTATGAAAAAAATTCCCAAGAAAATTCTCAAATCATGTTTCAAGTTTGTGTTCTTAACCAAAAAGTTCAAGGAAAGGAACTAACATTATGTTCATGAATTTTTTTTAATGCAATGATTAGGAACATCAAAACAAACAATATTCTTAATATTATTGAAATTCCAAAATCTATGGAACCTAATAAATATACTCATTAAAAAAATTTATGAAAACATTTATTAAAACGTTTTTTATGATTTTTCAAAGTTCGATGGATCTAAGAAAATCAAGGTGTGACATTCCTAGTGGGGGGATCTCTATCCCAAAATAGGAAAAAACAAAATTTGTCCTAGAAAACTCCAATTACATTTGAAAGTATAAACTTAAAGACCCTGAAACAATTTGAATGACAATTTACAACATTATGTCAAGGCATACATTGAGTTCATGCAAGGGATCAACCACATGCATGAACTTGATTGGGATTGTTAGTTTGTAATGGGATTTCAAGCTTGGGCCAAAAACAAACATGAGGAAACGTGACATGTTTCATTGTCAAAAGTAATTACTTAAAGGAAACATTATTTAGTCCAAGGTGAAGTGAAAAGTGCAAGCCCAAGAAGGAACATAATTTCTAAAACAAAAAGTCATGTTGTGAAAAACAATATGGAAAAATAAGATGTTTTGCAACTAGGTTTACAATTGGGTTTTGCAACTATTATAACCACGTTGCAATTAGACCATTACAACTACTATGGAACAAAAATATAACTATGTTGCAACTACACGAGCAATGATGTATTGACATGGTTTTCATTCATCATCAAATATGAAATCATTAGAGACAACATTAACAACAAATCATCAATGGACAAATGGTAATTTTTAATTGATTTTGATATTAAATATTTTTATTAATTTAATTTATATTATTCAACTTAAGGTTAGTAAGATGTTGACATGTGGCACTTAGGTCACGATGTAGGTAGGCCTAACTACCTACCTAAGTTAGGTTAGGATAAGTAAGTAAGTAATTAGGCCTAGGTAGGTAGTTAGTTGATTAAGAATAAACTAACTAGGTAGGAAATAAAGTAATTTGAGACTATTTTATTTTATTTTGGGTTTAACTTCCTTTTATTGGTTCATCCCAAATGCCACTTGTTTTAAAATATTTCTTGACTTATTTATATATATTACAAACTCAAAAAGTAGGACAAACAATATGGGATAAAAAATTAAATTTCATCCTAGTTGCAACTTACTTGCAATTATTATTTAGTAATTAAATAATAATCATTTAATTAATTATAGTCTAAATTGTTAATTCTAAACTTTTCAAATTTGGTGGTAAAGATCAAGTTTTTTTAACGAAACGTTGAAAATATCTATTTAATCATTTAGTGAGGCAAAAACATTATTAATATCTATTGTTGCATCATATGGTGGTTCCCAAATCAAAATTTCTCTCTAAATTTCCAATCTCCAAATGGTCATTTGTTAATTTTGAACTTTTGAAAAGTCTATAATTAACTAAATACATGATATATTGTACTAACATAGTCTACCTATTAATTATAATATCTAATAATTAATAATATTAATTTTTAATATGGAATCTACATATTAATATATATAAAAAAATAACAATACTTAATATTAATAATAACAACTAATTTAATCATAATTATTGTAGCTAGTAGTTGGGTAGGGTAGGTTAATTAATGTAACCTACTAGCTAGTTATAAGTCTATTAGACTAATAAAAATAGGTTTATATTACCTAGCATAGGGCTATTTATATAGGGAAAACCTAGTGTCCCAATTAATTGTATTATTGCAGATCATATTTGATAATTAACTACAAAACATGTGAAAGTGCCAAATTTAATGGAAAATGGTAATGCATATATGTGGCTTGATTGTATGTGTCAAGGTCGTACACTAGTTGCAAAGTAGTTGTTGACGAATGTTTCATGTATTTCAATTGTATTATAATTGTCATATGTAATTTTCATGCAATTTGTTAACAAAGTCAAACATGATGAACACAACTATATATATCATGCATACATTCATTCATATAAAGGTCCATCTTATCATTAATATGCAACTATAATAAAATTCCATGAATTTCTAACATGGCATTTTATTTTTAAATTCCTAATATTTCCATGGGATAGTTGTAATGTAGTTGTAGATTAGTTGTTTTGGAACTTTAATTGCAAGGCAACAAAGTTTTTATAAACACAATCTCTCATAGTGAAAGAATTGAATTGTGGGCATGACATGATTCCATAAGGGAAAACCCAAAACACATTCCAATTACAACAAAGGAAAATGGTAGTTTATAATAATAAAAAAATCTTCTAAGGGGAGCAATCCCTAAGGGCATTTTAGTGGGAGGTCAAATTTAGGGCCATGCTTCAATTTGAATAAAATGGGGCATTAGTCAAAAGAGTTCCCAAACCAAAACAATTTAGACTTTTAAATTTACTTTTTGTTTATCAATTTGATAAACCTTTTGTCTTTCTAGGAGTTATGGAACACACCTTGGTTTTGCATTTTGCTACAAAATTGAAAGTTAGCATGTTATTTACCATCAATACCACTTGACAAACATGTATTATTTATTTATCCCATTCCTTGAAAAAGTTATTTTCACAGATAGTGTAAAGGTTATGGAAATAAATGCAAGTTGTGGTCACATTTGGTAGATTTTGTAATGGCACGTCAATTTTGTTCAATATAATTACCCACATTCCTTTCAAAACTTTAATTGAAGCCTACATCCATTTGATCACTTGATTACATGAAAATTCAATATTATTTTTCTCTTGATAATGCATATTTTTCATAGGCTTGTATGGTGATAAAACCATGGCTTCAATGGATATGTTGCATTTCTAATCAATTTCTATGATAAGAAAACACCTTTCATTACTTTGAATTACCAATGTCAAATTTTTGGAATGATGTTTGCTCATGGTAGCAACCAACCCATCCAAAATCATGATCCCAAAACTTACACCTTACATCAAACACATATTGTAATAAAATTAAATAAATTTTATTTTAACAATAATAAGAAGTTGGATCTACAAGTCTAGTGCAATAGTCAAGATGTGATTACATCTACCCCACAAATAAAACGTGTGTGATCTTGTGAAACTTTTCAAATTCATTTGCCATTATTTGTATGCTACTTGTTAATCTTTCTATCATCAAAGGTTTCAAGTGTTTTTAATAGTTACATGAAAAGGTGTAATTGCTTAAAAAAAGAACTAATAACCATGTCAAATAATGGTGAAACTAAAAATAATAATTACATATGTTTTTGTTTTGACATTTTAAAATTATGTTAATCAATCCAAGTTACATTAAATGACTGATATGAATGTTGAGAAATTCAAATTAAAAATTCATTAAAATATATTTTGGGTTTCGGTTTTAATAAATGATCATTATTGAATTTGAACAATAGTTGTGTCAAAAGCAATCACTTTTGTAAAAGACTAGGGAAAAGGAATATTTTAATAAATAAAAAATTGATGGTAAAAAAATGATAGTATGCTATAATTCACATTCAAAAAACACTGAAATTTTAAAAGTTGTGGAATTTAATCAAAGTATGTTTCAAAATTTCAAAAATCCATTACCATAATTAAATGAGGTGTAATGTACATAACACATAAAACAAGTTACAAAATATTTCATTCAAAAACTCCTTCGTATGAAAAAATAAATTAAAAAAAGATTCATAATCCTTTTATAAAGTAATCCCATTGGTTCCTTCAAAAATATTTGTACCTAAAAATTCCTCACAATGATAGTAGCAATGTTTTTATTCATTCCAAAACTTTCATCACATGTTTGTAAATTGTTACCACTACAAAATCAAAAGAATGAGTGGTAGCTGTAGACTTTATCTTTGAATTATTTTTTTCCTACTTTAAACAATGAAATTTTCACTTTTATTATTCATTAATACTTAAAATATGTGGTTTCAATTATTCAAAAAAATTACGATAGATTGTTTCACGCAATTTTTTTCTTATAACTATTGTTCATTCTACTCAAATTTTATTTCTTTTCTAAAAACAAAATTTGTGGTCAGAATACAAATAGATTATCAAAAAACCAGAACATAATAAATACATAATAAAATCCATGTTTCTTCATCAAATCCTTGTTTCTTTCTTTACTCATAATTGAATCAAATAAAAAAGTTGTAATTTTAAAAGTGAAATCCAAATTGAAAACATAAAAATTTGTGGTTTCAAATATTAATAAAATTCTAAAATCATAATATGTCTTTCTATCTAACTCTAATAGTTCTCTAAGTCTCACTCTATGTGTAAAAAAAATCAACCTCCCAACTCCAACAATTTAAAAATTACATTCTCGGTCACATCCTTCCAAAAGTAATTCAAAATCAAATGTCTAATAGTCTTAATCCTATCTAGCTCATTCATTGCCTTGTTTAATTCCTACCATTTTCTTGATCTATTCTACCTTGGTTGATCATTGTCACACATTAGGTAAAAATGAGTTAATTAATAATGTTTTAATTATAATGCATGAATATGTGAATATGCCCAACCAAATGATGCAACTACAATTCCACACAAGTAATGAAAAGTTGTTGGAACTAACCACCTTCATTGTTAAACATTTCCATTGATTAGCTATTCAATAATAACCTTTCTATGAAGCCATTTGCTTGGTCATATGTCCATTCAAGTTTTTTTCTTAGTGTTCCATTTGCTTCCACAACAAGGGCAACCATTATCATCATTGCACCATAATGCTGATGAAATGCAAGTTGTTGCGATGCTACAATTATTGTAATAACATACAAATTGCCATGGAAAAAAAGAGAAATATTAAAATATTATCTTTATGCTTATTTATGGTGGTTTGATTTTTAGGTTTTAACTTGAGAAAGGAAGTAAAGGTGAGAAGAAAAATGATAATAAGAATTAATGAAATGAATACATGTGAAGGGTTGAAGCATTGGTTCCTAATGTTTTGCCTTCAATAGCTTTGCACATGATGAACTAATTAGCATTGAAAAAAAACATTATTAATAACTTGAAGCCAAACAATGAACCAAGTTGCACCTTCAATATTTCACATTATTGAGCTTGATGTTTAATGTAAAGTGGGCTTTAATTTTGCATTTGGAAATAAAAAAGGATTTTATATTCAATAAGTAGGCATATGAAAGAAGACAAATGTCATAATCAAGATTTGTAAATAAGAGCATTTTCACCATAAGGCTACAATCTTTTGTTAGGTATGGGGTTATATATCAATCATGTCATGTGCATCTAGGCTTCATCTAGGGCAATGTAGAGTAGTTCCACAACACATTGGGTAATGCAAGGAGAGGAGAAGGGTGATGGTTTTGAGAAGGGAGCATTAAATGTGTGAATTGATGTTAAATGTTAGTTTGAGAGTTGAATTTTTTAATTATTAAATATTATGACAAATAATGATCCAATCAAATTCATATGTACTTAAGTGAATTTGTAAATTATTGATGTGGGATATCAAAATATCAAATCATGACTATAAAGAAAAACAAGATCCAATGTTCCTTAAGAGTGGGAGGGATTTCATGCTATTCATATAGGATTTCATGCTTATAAATAGATGTGAAATCCCCCCCATTCTTAAGGAAGTGAAATATTTTAATCTTATTTTAGGAGGATTATTCATATATTTAAAGGTGTTTGACATTTACATCATGAAGTTTTTCTAAGTTTATTTTGTTTAAAAAAAGAAGACATGGTTTGGACTCAATTGGTTCAAATTTTCAATTAGTTAAAGTGAAACTAAAATTCTATCCTTCAACTAACAATAACACGTAAGATAAGTAAAGTGGTAATGCACAATAGGTTCACAAGTGGTAGCATATCCCATCATTATTGTTCCACTTAGAATTATAGAGGATTGCATATTTTGAACTACAACAAAAACCCATTTTTGAAGCAAAAGTGGTTAGGATTGAAAGGGGGACCTTTCAAGCCTTCCCAAGCATTGTTCACACAAAGATATGAAAATTTTGCCAAATATTCAAGTTTGAGCAAACAACCAAAGATTGAGAGGGAGGAACTTATATGTCATATATGTTAATCTTCATAGTTCTATTCTTTCATTTGTGCTATTTCAAAAAATGCGACACTAAAAATTGACTCTAAAAATTCCTTGAGAAAAAATGTTTGCACAAGTGAGATCAATAATGACAATGTTTATTAAGGTGCGAACCTCATCCTTAGAAAAAATAATGCTAATAAACTATTAAAATGTATGAAGTGTGGAAATTTAGGAAGTGACACACCTTGTAGGTTTGTTAAATGGTATATTGGTGGAAACTAAACTTGTCAATCCCAATTATAACAACAAAATGCAAAAACATGGCGCATGCTCCCTAATTCTTTTCGATTCAACAATGGGGTGAAAATTTTGAAATAAAATTAAAACAAGTTAATTTTTAATTTTTAATTCTAAATCATCTTAATTTGCAAAACTAAACAAAAGGAGGTGGTTAGTATAGTTTTAAGCCAAACAAATTCCTCCAAACATGAATTCACAAAATTCATCGCAATCCATGAAAGGAGATATTATGTTCCTTATAATATATCCTTAGTGTGATCATTAAAATGACATCCCATGGTATTTTCACAAAATTCCAAATAATCGGAATTCCAAAATACCTAAGTTTAGACTTGCAAAACATTGAGAGTTCATAATTCCTTTAAAATGTATTTAATTGGGAGGATCTAATATTTTATTTCACATTGTTTGAAAATATTTTTTCAATGTCATGTCAAGTTCCTCAATCTAACATCATTTGATCCCAAAATCGCATTCTAAATGAAAGTTTTCACTTCCATTGCAATTTTTCAAATTCCCATCATTTTTGCACATTCTGTTTAATTTTAACAATGCAATCCCACCATATTATCCTCTCATTGAAGCCTTCAAATGATCCAAATATCACTTGACTCAAATTGATCCCTAAAACCTTGCCCCAAAGATACAAAATTCCAAGAAAGTTCAAATTTCAACATGTGAATAGACTTGGGTGTCTTGAAGGTGCCTCCATTGCACTCCCACACATTTCCCACTTGCATTGGGAGAGCCATGCCATGCCTTGATTTCATTCACAACCTATTATCCATATCTTGCCTTAAAACTTTAGTTTCAAGCCCAAAGTCTCGGTTGTGACAATCCTAAACCAAATCATGGAGATCGATTTCCTTTGCATTGGATGCTAAACATCGTGAACAACGATTTGCATATGTATGCATCCACTACCATGCACACATTATAACAAATGGATACCTAATGACCATTGATGGATTGAATATGTATAAATCATAAACAATGAAGAAACTTATTGAAAAAGGATGGGCAACCCTATCTAGATTTGAAAGGTGGTGGATTATATTTTTGCTAATTAACAAGAGATTTCAAGGAGAGGTCAAGTCATGACTTAAGCTTTTGGCCTTGGGTTTAAGCATGAAATGATGCAAGTTTGATGGACATTGAATGTCCCAAGACAAAAAACATGTTGGGAATGGTGTGATGGTGTATATGTTATAAAATAAAAGTTATGAATGTGTTCTTTGCATTTTTTCTCAAGTGCCTTTCAATAGCCTTGATTATGAACCCAAAATTAAGGTCACAATAATGAATTAATGCCTATAATAATATGAACAAATGTTAATCAAGTAAAAACTTAGGTACCAAAGATGAAACAATGCCTAATTCCTTAAGAATTTGTTGGGGCATTGGTATAGAAGATATGATACCAATGCCCCCCAAAAAGATGTGGAAATAAGTTTTATGGTGAATTTAATCCCAGTATGGACTTTGAAAAGAACCTATACATGTAAGATGCATAAGCACTTGGGAAATATATAAGTCTAGTGATGTAAGAAGATGCAAAAATTCAAAATTATGATAGACCATTGAAGTAGGTATGAGGGGTCTTGCATGAAACACCAAATTTTGTATCCTAAAAGCTACATGAATCATGCCATTCATCGTAAAAAGCAAATTGATGTGTATGACATTTGGACATTCAAAACTTTGATGTCATAAAAAATGGTGTTAAGCAAAATTGATGGTGTGTCTTCATTTGACAAAGCTAATGGGGACCAAACATGACATTTGTGCAGTTGCATCAAGAAATTCATTGCATTCAATTGAAAGGCAACGTATTCAAATATTACGGAGAATAAGGAGGTGAACTTAAAAATACAAGTGTTACTAGCAATGACAAGGAGTAAACATGGAGAAAACTAAGTTATTATTATAAAACAAAATGTTCATAGACAAGTTAATGAAAACAAAGGCACACCAAGGGGGTTGCCTTGGTGAGTACTAGTGTTGGCTAATTATTATTATTATTATTTAGATTTCATAATTAGTCAAATAGGTTATTATTGTTATTATTCAGTTTTGGACCACACAAGGTATGACTATTTAAAAAATTAAAATTTTAGACTTGTTGATAATATTGCCTAGGTAGGGTATCATAGGGTTTATTTTTATTTTTCTATCTTCTACCCTAAACAAGTTTAGGGTTTTGAAATTGATAACCTACTCGCATGAAACTTCAAGTAAATTATTAAAAATTGAAAATTCAAGGCCCTTCCCATAAAGGTCTTATTGGTGCTTGGAATGATATCTACCGAGCACACAAGTTATCTATTGGTTTTCAAACAAATTAATAAGAGGTTAATAAGTTATCAATACTCAGGTTGATAATTGGCCAACACGAGCTAGTAGTTACTACCTAAGGTTAAGGGGATGGCAATGATCTCACTTTCCATTTGGTCACACAATTTGGAGTGTTCATCACATGTTACTCTTAAGAAACTATGTGTTCATCTTTTGGGAATTTCATGGAATATTTCATGTTTTTATTATTGATGGTTTGAATTTGCCATTAGGGGTAGAACCATTTTTCAAAAAAATTTATAAAAGAATATTGATCTTTTACCCAAATATATTCCATCGGATTTTTAAATTTTCCTTCAGAAAAGAATATTTCTGGATTTTTTTTTTTTTTTGGGTGAAAATTTCAACATTCCTGAAAATAATATAATTAGTGTTGAACTGGTCCAGGTGCTACTGTAATCATCTAAGTACCATTGCAAACATTTGAATTGAACTTTAAATCAAAAACTAAACAAAAATGAACAGCATTATGAACAGCCATAATGCGGTGCTAAATCACATCTTAGCTATTATTCAAACCAACCCACACCAGATTCAGAAGTGTAAGACCGCACCACCGCACTCAACCTACTGGGATTCCTAGTCATTCCTCAGCTCTTTGTGGTACAAGCATATATTAAAGCAAATAACTTGCAAATGTGTGTCTTCCTTGAATCACAGTCGTGTGGAGATAGCTTGCATGGAAAACCACAACTTCGATATCTTTATAAGTCCTGAGACTGGAAATATCTCAATGATTCCAATGTTCATCGTCCTGAAAACAATGGAGTCGTGATGCTATAAGAAGGTAGTGGATACTTCAGATCTGACCCAAAAAACAGTGACTATCAGCAATTATGAAGGAAGAGGAAACCCCGCCCTCAAGAAAGGATAAAACCAGACCCAACGACAGAGTTAAAACCATGACTTTGAATTGCAAAAATGAATCCGAGAGTCTGAAGAGAATTTGGGATGACCAATATTTCATTCCACTGCACTCAGTATCCGGCAAATTTCACTGATCTGCAAACACAACACTAGTGACAACTCATTTGCATATCTTATATGTAAGAAAATTACAGATTTTTTGCCCCTAATTCTCAAAGCTTAAGTTTTGCCAATAGCAGCAAGAAAAGGGTGATGCTAAAAAGAGCTGTAACAGATAACAAGGACAGACAAACTACAGCCTGCAAACATTACTTGTTGCACGTATTCACACAACAAACTACTGGGCAAGGCCCTACTATCAATGTCAGGCAATGGAACATCACAGTTCAATGCTGACAATTTACTCTCCATCTAATCTACAGTGTGCTACAGCACGTTTCATCGTCTTACAGCACAAAAAAGTTCCTATTGGAAGAAAGGAATATAAAAGTAATTTTATGCCTACTGATGGCCATGCTCTTCTGTATCAGCACAAAAAAGCTACTTAACACAGAAACTATTGAACAGAACTCGCCTGCTCGCTGTGAAACTTATCCAAGGACAGAACTTCCCGTCTTCCAAGACACTGACTCTTGACTACCAAAAGTCTCATGAAATGATCTTGCCAGTTCAGAAACTAAGGCTGCCAAGTTCAGACCTAAACTCCAGTATCAAGGAGAAGAACCCTCTTGATAGTTGCCTTCCTGCTGTTATCTTCAACAAGACACATAGAAGCACTGGAGTTTCCTGCCTAGCATGGTTAGCATGCCTGTAAACCAGGATGAAGGTCGGGAAAGTGCTTGGAGAACTTTGAAATCTGTAGACAGGATTCCCGCAAATGGGAAAGATGGACCAGTCCTGCAACCAAATATCCACAACTGCAGCACCTGCACAAGAGCACCACAAACAAACTCAGTTTCTTCAACTGGGTCTATTAGCGACAAAATAATCAAGACATCAATGACCATAACATTTGAACTTCCTCACCATCAGGACCAATCTACAAAGAAAAGGATAAAAACAATCTATACTCAAAGATGTCAGATCAGGAGATACTAAAAACATTATCTCTGAGCAAAGATGATAAACAGAGACTACCAGAATATACAGATGCGAAGACACACCTTGTCCATATCATCAGGTGCTGGAAACTGGGATGGAGCAACAAACACATCCAGCATTCTCATATAGCATACCGGAGAGGAGCTGGTTAGAGGTGCCTAAAAAGACAGCACAATCTTCCTGTCTAAAATTTGAGGTAGGGTTCTATAAAAAGCTGTCACCTACTGGGGTAAGGTTGCCAGCATTGTACCCAAGTGCCTATAAAAGACGGCACTGGATTCCAGCATAGCAGGAATGGATATGACCTGTAATTCAAAATAGACAAGGGTACTAGGATGCTAAATGGATAAAGCTGATAACTAGATACTGTGACAGCCAATGCCTAACTCCAGGAATTAAGAACAGGAAACAAACTTTCCAAATGGTTCTCAGTCTGACAACTGACAGCCTAATTTGTACTGAACCCAAAACTTATGTTCAAAGTCTCTGGATGAAGGTATTCTAAAACTAAACCTTCAGCTCCTGGACAGCATATGACTAAGTCTTGTTGACAGTGATGCAGCTTCAGCACAAATCCAGCCATTAAGCTGCCTGATGAGTTATCCCCAATAGAATGCCTCCTTCTGACAGCACCAAAACTCCAGTCGCACTGCCAGCTGTTGACCTGCTTTGATTCTTGTCTTGACAGACTGCCTCCTACTGTAGATAGGTGTTATGACCTATATTATGGAAGAGGCCCAGAGTCTTCTATAAATCTCACCAGTAGATAGGTACCCTTGTTCGTAGATCTGAAGAGAAACTAAAGATGCTATCATCCCTCCCAACTCACAAAGGCTTTCCATTAATGAGAATACTGTAAGTGCTGTCAGGTGCATTCACAGTGCTCATGCCTACAACAACATTGGGTAAGTACCTACATCTAAACCAAACTACACCAAATGGAAACCAATTCATTGAGAGGTTTCTGGACTGGAAGAGTTCTCTTTGTCTAACTTGAAGACCTGAAAAGAATCATACTAGGTTGAAAATATACTTCTCAGGATTTGACAGGAAGGTCTACATCAAATTCTTGCATTCACACCCACCACATAGGCATCTTTTGTGGTAGGATCCTCTTTGATGACTGCAACATCCTTCACCTGCAGGGAAACAAATGAAGAGGCAAATAAATAAGACATGCTCCCTTAATCACATAATAAACTCTTCCCAAAATATGAGCACAAATTGCTTCTGCAAGTGTCAACTTCTTCTCCTTCCTCCACAGCAAGCAAGGGGAAATACTCCCTCTGGACAAGGGATCCTGACCATCTAAGTGTTCATCCTGAATCTTACCCAACACAAATCACAGTTACAAAAACTGTCTCCTGACACTA
>Ga0116227_10009600_pt1 | contig 17457 bp, 4 predicted proteins | sample S1TSphgellanicum_FD_89693 | JGI IMG/M metagenome (GOLD analysis project Ga0116227, IMG submission 89693) | Host-associated microbial communities from peat moss isolated from Minnesota, USA - S1T2_Fb - Sphagnum magellanicum MG | ecosystem: Host-associated > Plants > Peat moss > Unclassified... | reverse complement strand
TTTTTTTGTTTAAATTTTATTATTTTTATATATATATATAAATAATTATTTTTTTTAAAAAAAACTTTTGTTTTTTTTTTATTTTTCCAGGAAATCCCCCCCCCCCCCCACCACCAAGTAAGAAGACGTACTTGAAGGATGATTAACCAAACTTGAGGTCTTCAACCCAATTGGCATCTATCCTATCAAACCTTGAGAAAATTCTTGTTTGGCACTTGGGTGAAAGAACAATTAGATGGACTGTTTCAACTCTCACAATTGTATTTTTTTTGGATTATAGATGAACTTAAAATTTAACATGATATCAAAATTGAAATTTTCAATTTTTTCATTATCCATGTTGCAATAGATTTTAGTGAGAATCTTATTAAACATAAAAAAGAATGGACTCATTGTGGACTTTTGAATTGATGACATTATATTTGTCACACATAGAAAATGAAAATTGTGAATTCAAAAAAAATGTCATAGTAATATCAAAATTAAAATAAAAAAATAGGCTAGCATAAAATGAAAAATTTAATTGTAACATGCATTGAAAATTTTCCAATATAATTTTTTTTCATATTTAAAATTTAACTCGTGATTTTCATCATTTTTTACAATTGTTATTCCATTTCACATTTAGATTTTTGAATTTTTTTCTATTTCTTGACCAATCACATGTTTAGGGATATTTGTAGGGTGGTCTATTAATAGTTGTGACCAAAACCATAGGGGATAATTATAGGATTTATAGTTTAATAATTATTTCAAATACAAGAATTGTAGCTAGTGTAAGATGTGGACTCTTCAAAATGTCAATTGTGAGCCACCTAACCATGTTTTTACCCACTTGTAGGATAAGAAGTGCCCCAAGTATTAAAACATTTGTTTCAAATATTGAAAAATTCATTTGATAATAGCCCAATACAAGGGATTAAGATTGACCATGAATTGGGCATATTGACCAACAATATATGCAAGGTCCAATTGAATGGGTGAAAACATTGTAAAATATATAATTAAATTTCCTTGATTTATAATGGAATAAAACATGATTTTTTTTTACAAAAACACAAGAAAATATATTCAAATTTTATTTAAATTTCATTTTGAAACCATGGTGCTTTTCATTAGGTTTATATTAAGTTGAATACAAAATTTGAAAAACTTTGAAATATTAAAAGTAAAGAACAAATACTTTTGAATTTGACTAATCAATATGGTGTTCAAAAATACTTTTTCATTAAAAAATTTGATGAAATAGATTTTGTGAAGTGATAACATAAAGATCATTATATATTCAAAGGAAGGAAAAGAAATAAATAAACTTAACTTTTTCTTTGATAGAATAAATTTGACACATATTTGAAACAAATGTTACACTATAAAAAGTAGGCTTCAAAAGTTACTTACATTTAGTAAAGTCTACAAACCTACTTTTATAATGTAAAATTTTAAAATAATTCATAATGATGAAAAAATATCGTTTTTTAATCAATTAAGTAAAAATATTAAATGTATAATAATTTTATGATGGGTTTTGGTCCTATTTCTTATTAGCTTGATAAGTAGACTTCCAAGGTAATTGAAGTGTACACTTTACCATGCTTTCACCCAAATACTAATGACTTATCAACAATAGTTGCATATGGAATATAAAAGGAAGCATCATTTTTTTGTATAAAAATTGTGAAATTGATTGCATCATTTTATGCATTCCTTTTGCATTCATTTATAAAGAAATGTAATGTGGACAATTGAACGTAAATTGGTCAAGGATTCACAGGGTGCATTTTCTCTTTAAAGAGCCACCCACTTTTTGCATAACGATTACTAAGGTTTGTAACTATTATAACTTCAAAATTTATGTAATAAAAAAATATTACATTTTGTTTGCATTTCCATGATTGTTACATATTAGGTTGTTAAACCCCAAAATGTAAGATGATGATGGTAAAATTAGAGGATGCAACAGCATTAAAATGTGTTTATAACGTTTTTTTTTGTTTTAAGTAAGTGTTTAATTGACCATTATAATGAAGAAATCATCCAATTTAAATCAACTTTTGTTGTATTATATGTATTTTTGATGTAATTTATGTTGAAAACCATCAACTTGCATGTTTACAAAGATTTTTGAATTTGACTCTACTTTGATATTTATTAATTTATAATTAAAGCAATAAATTAATTTTTAAATAACTAAATGCATGGATTCTTTCATTAAATAATACATAATCAATATATGAATATATGGGACATGTGTATGTACTATATATATATATAGATTAAACACTTGTACAAATGAATTTAATAAATATTTAAACATGTAAAATATATTTTAAAAATTGAAACCAAAGTCTTTAACCTAAATTTCATAAAGGTAGTATTGCATCCAGACCGTTAGTTTCACATATCTTGAAAAGTAGTTAATTTAAACCGTTAATGTGTGCCTTTGAAAAAAGTAATACATTTAAACCATTGATTAGGTATGTGAAAATGTTTCATGTTATACCATTTGGTCAAAATGGTGCCACCCATCATGAAACAAGTCACATAATGCAAATTGTCATTGAAACACTTGCTCTTTGATTTCTTTGAGCTACAAGTTCATTTTGAAATTTTCTGTCGAACATGTCAAAAGCTTTGTAGGTGAACAACAATGGCTTAATTAAATGCAATGGGATTTTGAAGATTTTATGTTCTCTTTTAATTATTTTCAAATTGTTGAAGTTGGCGATGTTGAGGTTGTGTTGTAAGTCTTTTTCACACCACCAAATAGTTTAACAGATTTGAAACCCACAATTATTGAGCCAACCCCTTCAACATTGCATCGCCACTACACATCATCAAGATCTAGAAGGTTCTTAAACTTGCATGAAAAGATTGTTGAGGAATTGCTTGATCCTTAACTTCTTGGTCATCCCGCTCGACAATGTAATCTTACTTCTTAACCCTATTCAGTTCGTGTTCTTGTAGGTTCAAGATGGAAGCTTTTAAAGTCTACAATGCCTACGAGACCTAAGGTGCTAGGAAAGACAATGCTACCTAAAAATCAAGCATCGTTTTCAAGCCATAATGTTTGTTGAACTAATTGACCAATATTTTCAAAAATTTGGTGATGATTTTTCTAACCTTTGTTGTCCAATATGCTCAAAAATTATGTGCATCATCTTAAGGTGTATTTGCACTAAGGATCATGACCTAATTATGCCATGAACAAAGAAATGTGATGTCCATCAAAAAGATTTTGACATCAAAAGGAATAGCTATTCAATGGGAATCTATCCAAGAAAAATGAAGAACTACTATTAGGGAATGGATGAAGAGGTGTAAGACTTGTAGAGTAGCAATAACAACATAAAAGGAGGAAGTTGCTAGTTATGAGTGTGAAGAGTCGAATTTTGTAAGGTTAGAATTGGATTGTCATGTTAGGTCAAATCCACCCACACAGTACTTGGAGTTTACATTAGAAGAAATCTTGTCCATTCCAACCATATGGTTACAACTATAGATGTGACTAGTGTCCAAATCAACTACTTTTACAACTACAACTTGTTTAGTCCTATGTGATTTTAGTCATAAATGTGTGTAATCATATATGCAACTATTGTAGTCACCAATGCAATTAAAATGTTGATATAATCAAATGAAATCGCAAATGCAACTATGATTTGTGATTATTACATGTTTGGATGGAAAAATAAAATGAAAGTGCACATTTTTCATCCAATATTGTGAATGGATCCTTGGATGGATGAAAACCTAATTATTTTTACAACTGGTCATAATTGTTTTGGCAACTAAAACCAACAATTTTTTCATTTATAATATTTTGATGATTAAAACATATGTGGCATCTTTGGAATTACAATATGTGTTTGATGATCAACTTGTGTCTAATTGTTTATTAGTATTTTGTAGTTTGTATTAACATTGACAATACAAATTATTATATTTTTATTAAATATATTTGAGTTATGATCTATTCATAAATATTATATATGATGATTATTTAATTATATATTATACATGTAAATTAAATTTTATTCGTAAAATTATAACATATTATTATCATAATCAAATATGATATTTTTTAATATCAAATAGAGGTTTAAGATGTCTAAAAACTATATCATTTATTTGAGAATAAAACTTGTACCATAATTTTGAATAAAATTTATATATTACATTTGTAAAAATATAGAATTGAAAATTCCATCAAATTCATTAATTATCTAACATTACCAAATGTGATAGATATAAATTTATGATCACATTGTATATATATATATATAATGAAATGAAAGGTTAATATGTGGGAGATAAATTATTTATTTATTAAATATTAGTTGTAAAATATTTTTCATTTATAAATCATGTGCTTGAAAAAAAATTCCAACGAATCATCATCGAAATGTAATTCAATTTAACACAATTCAGAAAAAAATTATTCAAATTAATGTATATTTGTGGAAGAAAAATACATTTAATTGTGTATGTCATTGAAAGTACTTTAAAAATCAACTTAAATATTTTCCATTTGGACAAATATCAATAAAATATGAAATATTGAAATTGATGTTTGTGCAATGTTTAAAATCAAGTATGGGCTAAATACAATGCATTCCATTACATTTTCACATCAAGTGGGGTGGTTTGATGGCAAAGGAGTTGATATCCATCCATGGGGTCTACGGATCAAACTTCATAAGTGACATAGTTGTGATCAACAATGGTATGTTGATCGTATGTACCCTACATAGTTCGGCTATTTAACCTAGGTGCCACTTAGGCTTGCCTAAATACCTAGACTAAATGGCCAACCTAGCTACCTAAATTAGGTTGTTAGCCTAACTTAGGTAGTGACACGTGTTAACAATTCATAAGCTAAAAATTTATGAAATTACCAATAATATGAATTATTATATTACATTATATATATAATTCATTTAATAAATGTGATTTAAAAATGTATTAAAAATTTTTAAAAATTATTATTTTGAAAATGTTGCTTAATATTTTATGTAATCATATATGTAGTTGCATAGTCCTACGACTAGCCAATAAATGAAAAATCCTTGCAATTGTAAGTGATATGCAACTACATGGGTGACTATACATGCCACATGGAGTTTTTTGTGACTGGTTGTCTTTTGCAACTAAAATTATAATCGTTTATTTCCAAATTTCTTCTAGTGTTAATAATAAAGAAGCATAAAAAGCTTTTTGCAAATGTTGCAAGAGAAATGGCTTTGTTCACTATCAACCAGTTGACAGATGTTCCTCTTGAAATTCAACATGAAGTTATTGGAAAGTTTCTAAGTCATTCCCTATTCAAAGATATGGGTCCTCCTTACCTTATTGATTTAGGGGTTGTAAAACATAATTATGATGTGTTGCAAAACATGAAAGAAAGCATTATTACACACTTGGCAAGTCAAAAAATCCAAGCTAGTCATGGTTAAAGACATTGTCTGCACATTAACATCATCACAATCCATTATTAGCAAAAGAGTTGTAGTTAAAGTGCTTGGAATTAACAAACGAAACATATCACAAGCAATGTTAAGGTGTGCCCAACCTGAGATTATGAATGATACTTTCTAGCTAAGTTACAAGAGAGCTAAAAGATTTGATATTCTATCAAAAGTAGTGAAGAAATTAATGATTTATTGGTGGGTTCAGGAAACCTCCATATCACCCAATCAGAAGGATGTCATATAGAAGAAGGTCTGGGTCAAAAATTTTGAAATCCATCCTAAGCATTATCTTTAAACATCATAGGTCAAAACCTATAGTTTTGAATAATTGTTCAATTCTTTTGCTTATATGAACATCTCTCTTAATTTACACGTATGCACCATTTTTTGTATGTACATTTTGTTGAATCTTATATACATTAATAGGTTTGCCCATTTAAATTTGGGTTATAAGTTAAGTCAAATTCTAGAGTACAATGTTTAGATTTCCATGTTGGAGGTAGAATTGCTTCTCTTCATCATAATAGTCATGACATTTGTTATCTTTTCAATTTCAAATGGTGTCTTTTTAAATTTATGTTCAATTGTTGAAACTTATTTGATCAATACTCATAGCCTATGGAGGTAGGTTTACATGCATCATTTTTTTTTATTCTATTGGCACAAGCTATGAATGTATGATTGTTTATTTCTAGTTGTAGAATTTTATAGTAGATTGTAAAGATTCTATGAACCTTACAATTGCATTTGAATCTTGAATGCTTTTAGTTTTGTTTCTAAAAAATACTAGTTTTGACCACTTGGCATGATGGAGTTTTTACAAACAGTTTGGTCGGAGTTTTACAAGGATTAAATTTGCCTTGATTGCTTAATGAAGTTTTTATAAAGACTCAACCAATTTGAGTGCTTAGTTTTGTCTCCACAAGGAGTCAATTAAACATTTGAATGCTTGGTTTTGTTTATGCAAGGAGCTAAATACTTTGAGTGCTTGGTTTTGTTTGTGCAAGGAGTCAAGTAATTTCTATGGTTAGTTTTGTTGTGCAAGGAGTTAAACAGTTTGACTACTTCTAATTTATTTTTGTACAAGGAGTCAAGTAGTTTTAGTGCTTGGTTTTGTTTGTTCAAGGAGTCAAGTAGTTTGATTGTTTTGTTTATTTTGTGTAAGGAGGGTGAAAACACAGTAAAATGTACAATTAAAAGTACTTGTTAGTTTACTTGTCAAGTGAACAAAAAGTAGAACCAAAAGCCATCACAAAATTGTTATACATTCAATAGTTTTAGTTGAATAATAAATAACAAAATATTTTTTCCTTATTATGCATTAATTTTTTAAATTTTTCATTGTAAAAGTAGGTTTCAAGTAGATTTTTCTAAATGCAAGTAGCTTTTAAAACCTACTTTCTATAGTGTAACATTTGATTCAAGTATGTGTCAAGTATAATCTACCAAAAAGAAAGTAGATTTGTTTTTTGATGAGGCCTTTGACTATACAATGACTTTATGCTATAATTTTATACATGTATATTTCATTAAATTTTCTAATGAAAAAGTAGGTTTGAACACCATATTGACCAATCAATTTCAAACCTACTTATTCCCTATTTTTATTATTCCAAAGTTTTTGAAATTTTGGAGTTGATTTACAATAAACCCAATTGAGGGCTCAATAGTTTCAAAATGAAATGTAATTAAAGTTAGAATCTACTTTCTTCTATTTTCGTGAAAAATTGCCTCTTTTTTAATTTGATATTTTTTAAGCAACTTTTTCTTTATACTTTACCATGTTTTCAACCAAGAGTCAAACAATTTGACTGCTTGGTTTATTTTTGTGCAAGGATGACCAAACAGTTTAACTACTTGATTTATTTTTATGTAAGGAATTAAGTAGTTTGACCACTTGGTTTTGTGTGTTCAATGAGTCAAGTAGTTTAATTACTTGGTTTTTGTTTCCACAACATTATGAAAAATTGTGTTTGCGGCAACTACACTACCTTACAACTAAAGCTCCAAATATAACTAATATACAACTACATTGCAACTGTTCCATGGAAATATGACAAATTAATAAATAAAATGTCAAGTCAGAAAATCAAGGAATTGTATTACAATTGCAAATTAGTTGCAAGAGGTATATTGATACAATACAATGTACGCATTATATATATATAGTTGTAGTAAACCATGTTTGACTTTATTGACAAGTTGCATTTTAATCGCATGTAACAACATCACAATTAGGATAAATTTAGTTAGTAATCAACGACTATTTTATAATAAATGTATGGCCTTGAATAACACATACGAGCATGCCATGTGTATACATTTCCATCGATCAATATATATGACATTTCAACTTGTTTGCATCTAATATGCAAATATATTTCAACTTAAAATTTGAAATTTAAAGATATGATATAGTGCAATTTCCATATCATGCGTTATAATTAAGATTATTTTTGTTTGTTTAGTTTATAATTAAAGCTAAAAAGTTGTTATAAGTTCTATTATTTATTTAAATAACTTAGAGATTGAATGTTTTTGTTTTTTAGTTTGGAGGTTAAAGGTTCTTGTTTTCACTTTTTAAGAGGTTGACAACTTTTGTTTTTTCTCTTAAAGGTTGAAGGTTCTTATTTTTACTCTTAGAAAGGTTGAAAACTTTTGTTTTTGCTCTTGGAAGTTGAAGGTTTTATTCTTGCTCTTGAAAAGGTCGAAAGTTTTTTTTTCCTCTTGAAGGTTGAAGGTTTTTGTTTTTGTTCTTAAAGAGGTTGAAGGCTTTTGTTTTTGCTTTCGGAGGTTGAAGGTTTTTGTTCTTGCTTTTGAATGTTCAAGGTTTTTGTTATTTCTTTTGAATGTCGAAGGTTCTTGCTCATACTTTTGGATGTTGAAAGTTCTTGCTCTTACTCTTGGATGTTCAAAATTCTTATTTTTAGTTATAGATGTTGAAAGTTTTTGCTCTTACTATTAGATATTGAAAGTTCTTACTTTTGTGTTTTTTTATGTTATAAGGCTGAACTTTCATTATGTTTCAATCCATCAACATCAAAATTACATATATAAGGTAAGATTTTTTCAAAAGTATCTAATATTGTAATTCAATTTACCTAATTTTAAACACAATATTTTATTATATTTGCAAGTGTACAAATTATAATTTAATTTGTATCAATGTTCTATATGTTGCATTTTAATGACAAATAAGTTGCATGTTAACGGCAATATAGTTGTAAACTAGTTTTATACAAGCTAAAGGGATCACTTACATATTTTTGACATTACAATGTTATGATATGCTATTGATTTCATTTCACATATGGAATTAAATATCATAGCATGGTAGTATTCAAGGAGATAAAGTGCATTGAAGAAATTGCACGGCTCAAATTCCATTTCAACAAAAATAGAAAAAAACATTCATTTATGAAACATAATGTTTTAAATGATTACCATGGGTCATCATTTTTTTGATATGACCTTTTGTTTAGATAGCGAGAAATGTTTATTATATATACTTTGGGCATTATATTTTGATACATAGTTAAATTGTATTTTGATAAAAACATTTTCTAATTTTTTTGTAATGTATTTTTCAACATGGAATTAAATGTATTTAAAGTTTGAAATCCATTTCATGTTTATAAATAATGATGTCCAATGCAATTCAACGTGATAATGGTTATGTGAGGTCTAGATAATTGCATTATAACTTGTAATTTAATTGTTTAGTACTACTAAAATCAATTACTACAATTGCTTTGAAACCCAAATTTAAACACTTATTTGAAAATTAGTCACTAAATCTTTTATTTTCATTTCATCTTTAATTGTAAATTAGTTGCAAAGGATAGGAGCAAAATTCATTGTTCAAGTGGATGAATGAAATAACAAAGGAATGTATTTGTCAAGCTAGTTGTAAAATAATTGTAGATAAGTTATAAAATATAAGAATAAAATTCATTCATCAAATAGATGAATGAAATAATAAAGATTATATTCATCAAACTAGTTGTAAAATAATTGTAAATAAGTTGCAAAAGGTATTAACATACATCATTCATCGACAAATGGATGAAATGCCACATTAGCATTTCATTCACCACATTGGAATATGTGTGGGAATTTGATGTGGAGATTAGTTACAAAGAAGTTGCATATAGTTGCACCATATTTACAATATTGTATATGACATTGGGTGTTCAGTACAATTGTTGCAACTTGTTCGACGACATTCAAGACTATATAAATACCATGAATTGTAAGTGTCTATTGCAATTGGAAACCCCAATTGCAAGCCCAGTTGTAAAACCTTATATTTTTTCATAGTGTATGGAGTCAATCACTTTCTTTGTTTAATTTTTTTTCAATAAGGATTCAACAAGTAAAAAATTTCAATTAGACTTTCAGTCCATACAATTTTCCTTCCAATGTAGTTTATTTGGACTCCTAATGTGTAACCAATGTTTTATAAATACAAGCTTCCTTTTAACTTTTCCATGGCTCTTAAAACTGTCTTGGATAATCATTTATGGATACGTGGCTTCCTTTTGATTATGAGTTAATCTTTTCTAGATTAAGGCCTCCTTTAATTGAAGGTTGTTACCTTCCAAAATGTAACAAGGTTTTTTTTTTGCATAGAAGGTGCCTTCAATTGCATTTGGTAGATCTTCTTAAAATTATTAAATGTTTTTGAGGATATTATGTATTTTATTTCCTCCTAAAATGCATCAATCAAATAATCATTATTTTCCTTCAATTATAGATTTTTTTGGGTCTTGGCATGGTAGGGTGGACCAATTTTGGCATCACAAGGGTACTTTTTTTGCAATGGGTGTGATTGCAAATGTTATATCATATTACATATGTTGGGCTTGGTTAGTAGTGACTCATTTTCAAATAATATACTTTAATATATATATGGTGCAATTTTTTGTCATGCAAAAATCATAAAATCCTAAGAGCTATGGACTTTTGAAATTCAGAAACAGGGGTGTAATGCCAACTACAATTAAGCTAATGGACTTTAATTTGGTTTTTGCATCAAATGAATTGAAGGTATCACACTATGAACTTTTTGATCATTGGAAAAACCCACCATATTGTTAAAAGTCCATAACTTTTAAAAACAAAAGTGTTTTGAGTTCAAATTTTGTAGATTTATATAAATCAATAACCTCTACAATGCACAAATCAAAGATAGAAAAAAATGTTAGGGATGGATAAATATATGTATTTTGGTGGGATTGGTAATCCTCTAGTCTTTAGTGAAAAGCCACACGACTACATGAAGTCATTTGAGAAGGAACTTTTAGGCTTTAAATAGGGGGAGAACTATTTGAAAGAGAATTCTAAGGGTTTAGACGAGGGGAGCTATTAGGGTTTAGGCCTTTAAAGTTGAAATGAACTTGGTAGCTTGAACTTTGTTGCTTGAACCTGAACATATGTCAAGGTTTTGCAAGGTTTCGTCAATCTTTTAAAATTTATGTTTTTTTGCTTCATTTTCACATGCCTTCACCTTCAATTCAAATGTTGGTGGTTTAAAAAAATGTTTTTACATTTGAAAGGTGAAAGAGGTGAAAGGTTAATGATCGATGCCACTTCATGTCCAAGAAGAAAAAGGACATACACGAAGTAATTTGGTTCACTACCATAAAACTTGCTTCCCAACTTCATATTTGTTTTCAAGATTAACAAAAGTTATTGACTTTCCTTGATTATCAACTTTTGTTATGAAACAAGGTTTAGGTTTTTTTTTCTTGTTGATATCTCTATGGGTGAAAGCATATTACAGGGGGGCCAAAAATGTTGTCACATTGTACTATTTTCCAGGGGTGTTTGTGTTTGAACTTCAACCATGATAATATCAAAACATATTTTTCCAAAATTTTTGCTTAATATGGTAGATTATAACACAAAGAATTTAATTGCAAATAATTTTTTTTTTTTCCAACTTACATTGTGAGGTTCCCAAGTATATTTGTGGCAAAAAAATATATATCACCATGTATTAAAAAATGCAAATATACTCAAAAAATGATTTTTAGCCTTTATGAAATTTGTAGTATCTATTAAACATTATGATTCCATATGATTGGAATAAGTTTGTGAGCCATGTGTTTTTGGGGCTTATGACCATAAGTATGTGGTAAATTAACATTTTGACAAATTATCATTTTCAAATGGAAGATGACAAGATATGTGAGGTGGGTATTTTTTTAAATTTCATTTCAAACATTTTTTGGTTGACTAATTCAAACCCAAACCTAGCATAGTCCAAAAATTAAAAAAAGTTCTATTATATTATATATACCATAAATATATTCAATATTCCTTGAATTCAAGCTCTAATTTATTTTTTTAAATAATATTAAATATTATTGACTCTGTGAAAATCAAAATATCAAACCCAAACACCAAAAATGAAACCCAAAATTAAATGTAATATGTTTTACAAAAATATACTTTACATACATGTCCTTAAAGTGCCCAAAGTGGCCCCTTCATAGTTTGTTTTCACCTTATGTTAAACTGTCATAACCTTTGGTATTTATGGTGAGATGGGTGTCTCTTTGTAGGTGTTTTTTCTACTAACATGTCAAGTTTGTATTCCTTGTTTGGCTTCAGCTTCCAAATAACTTTATAAGTTACAAAGCTCCCATTTGACTTGTTTTATCCCCTACCCACATGGCATAAACTTGGTTAGCATGTGCATTTTGAATAGTGTTTTCCAAATCTTTTAGTAGAAACAAAAGATTTCATTTTAGTTGCCCATTATCTAGCCATCTTTCTAATTAATGTCAAAAAACTAAAGCATTTGGAAGTTAGATTATCTTTCCTTGGAATCTTAGTTCATTTAAAAATTATTACCTTGCCATAAAGAAATGAAAGAAATTTTATTAGTGTCACACTATTGTGTATGTGATTTGCCAGGACAAGGGCCATACAAGAGATCAACCTCACTTTTTGGAGGTGTAGGCCATGTTAGAAATTGCACTATAGTCTTTTTCACGTGAGGGGGACAAATATGCAAAGAGATTTTATGTGGTTATCCATAATACATTTGGAGCTAATCCATTATGCTTGTGGAACTCACATGCCTAGTTCAGCCACAGATCACAAATTCCCAACCCATTTATTAGTTGCAATCATGAATGTGTTTGTCCACCTTTTTCTATTATGCATTGAGTTGTTACACATGTTTTCAACAAATTAAGTAAGTCTTGTAGGAGCTTGACAAGGATCTTGTTCATCATTTATTATCTTAATTCCAATTGTCCAATTGCACCATTTCCTTCATGCCCAAACCCACCTTATAATCCTCCACATGTAGTAGATTCAATGTTCACAAGATGTGTATTAATACACCAAAATGGAATTAACAGTTTTGAGGGTTGTTAACTGAATCTCTTTTGTTCCAAACTAAACAATTTGAACTATGTCATGATTGTGTGTATGTCAAGTCTTGATGCATTTGATTGTTTCAAATTAGGGTATAAGGTGGACTAGCCAATAGGATTGATTTTTACTCCTACTACTTTGAGTCTTTACAATGAAGTATTCACATTTTTTATGTGCACTAAGCTCACTGTCTATGGATTGGAAGATACATGGTAGTATCAAGTCAAACATGGTGTTTGTCTTGTTGTCCAATTAGGTTTATGTCAATCACTTATGACCCATATGCTTATACATTTTCGAGATAGGCCTCTACCATTCTAGTCTTAAACAAAACATATCGCATCTAGCTTTAGTAGCACAATCCTTCAAATTTGGTGAAAATTAGGATATTTGAATTTTCTATTTTTTCAACGCAAGCTAACATTTGTTTGCTTTTTGACTTTGTTTGCCATGTTTTCAACTTTGGCTTCATGAGATTGTATTACTTTAGATAGTACAGAAAGAGCTATGTTTGATGTGGAAATTCAAGGGCACCATAAGGAATTGTTATTTGATGTACCAAGTTCCATTATTATCACTAATGGAAAGTTTGTTTGCTTGATATGCAAGTAATAGGATGCTCCCTTGACGAAAGTAGGCAATCTTTTGATTTTGAACAACAAAAGAAGAGGTTTCAAAGGCTATAGCTCTTTAGGTCAATTTTTGTTAGCACTTTGTTAACACTATTTTAATTTATATTAACACTTCTTTAGTTTACTTTTAGAGGGCAACTTGTTGTATGAAGCATGGCTCTAAAGCTTGTGCAAGGAGGTGGATGTAGGTAGTAGATAGGGCATGTTGTGACCACATTTCAGCACTATGTTGAATTCCAACTTTGTCATGTTGTTTAGGGAAGATTTATTGACCCAATCTAGCAACATGTTTGCACTAATTTCTAAGAAGTGAAACAACCACATGCTACAAACTTTGTGTTTCTTGGGTTGCCATACCTAAAGGTTCAAAACATGGTAATTTCTAAAATCAAAATAAACTTTTGAAGGTTCAAAACATGGTAATTTCTAAAATGAAAATAAACTTTTGAAAGTCAAAATTTTAAGACCCAAATACCAAAAGTGAAACCCAAAATGTGATGCACATTCAATGTTCACAATTGACCTACCATAAGAAGGACCATTATTGAATCCTTTCGTGTGTTTTTTGTTTTGAAGCCAAATGAATGTTTTAAAATACTAAGTAATGAAAAATGAATACATATGTATGTCTAGGTCTTCAACCAATATTTGTTACACTGAATGGTAAAAATTAAACATTAGCAAGTTTTGAATGTCCTATTGAAGTACAAACCAATAAGGAATGCAAACTTCAAAACATTTCCAAAATGATAGTTCATTTGAATATTGGAATGCCAAAGTTTTATTAAAAATATCAAATATATATATTTTTTTCATCCACATTTCTTGTATTTCCAAGCCTTTGGATTGAAACCTAATTATGAACAAAATTAACATGACAATCATAGTATTAATTCCATGAAAATTTGGTGTTTTATGATATTAAAAAGTTTTATATCATCATGTAAAACATACTTTATTTGTGATTAAAATATGAAACAATTTCAACAAATATTGCTATTCCTATTGATTCTTTTGTTATAAAATTGCATATTCAAACATAATGTTATAGATAGTCATGTTTCAAAACACTCAAGGACGTTTTTGAATCATCAAAATTGTAATTTTTTTTTATCATATTAATTTTAGTGTACATTTTTATCTAATCAAACCCAAAATAAATATGTATATATATAATTATAAGGTGTATTAGTCATGACAATCAATCAAAATTAAAGTTTAACATGATTTTGCAATCAAACATTCCTTTTTTGTACCCCAACTGCAAATGCACTTTGTTATATCATATATTATAATGCTAGTATTTTATGACCTAATCCTTTTCAAAAGACTAGGTCCTCACCTTGTAGTTATTGCTGATCTTACATATTATGTAAGCATAATATATTACCCACTCAACTTCCCCAGAAGTTTGTATAACCCCCAAAGGCGGCGTAATAAGGAAAGGTGGGGTATTGGGGTCAACACCCAAATAACCAGGCATTTTCAACAAACAATAAAAAGCATGAGTAGTCAAACGCATGTTCATTTGTAGAACTATAACAAATCCTTCACTGTGCATCATAGGTCTAAAAGGTCCAGCTCACTTAGGATCACTTTCTTCAGATGCTGAGTTCTCATAGGATCTCTTGTCCATAGCACTTCGAAAGACACAAGGGGACCAATAATTCTAAATGTTCATTTGTAGAACTATAACAAATCCTTCACTGTGCATCATAGGTCTAAAAGGTCCAGCTCACTTAGGATCACTTTCTTCATATGCTGAGTGCTCATAGGATCTCTTGTCCATAGCACTTCCAAAGATACAAGTGGACCAATAATTCTAAATGGAGCACATTTAGGGCAGATGCCCACCTCTTGACTTCCACTCCATACAGGAATTTTTATAGTTTTGATCTGGTATTTGTGATTGCAAGCTTATTAATGATGAAACCCTGCCAAACTTTGTGAAAAGAAAGCCCCCAAGAAAGAGAGGAAAAAAGAAAGAAGGGCAAGGACCAAAGTCCAGGCAAGCAAACAGCCCAAAAGAGGCCGGCAACAAGGAGGTAGTGGAACCACTAATTCTATTATTGTCTGTTGGTAAATGTTGTTCTAATACTTTAATATTCTACATCGGTAAAGTACTATGTTAATATTTTTGTGCTTTCGCAAATGTTTTAATTGTTGTCATTTGGTACCATTATTGGTTGTGGGTAATTAACTTATTGTGTTATTCCGAACTTTAGCAAAATTAGAAGGTAATTTTACATGTGTCCTTTGCTTTCCCCCTTCATTTCTTCCTTGTTGTACACCTGTATTAGACAATGTACTTTGACAAGTATATATATATAAACTAGGACACAGCTTTTCGAAATTGATGTAGAAAGCGCCTCCCCCTTTGTCACTGTGGACGTTGCACACAGTGATTTTTTTGGGCGAAAAGTCGTCAAATGGCCACACAGTTTTCTGAAAACGGAATATTCTGTCGCAAATTCCTGAGAAAAAAATTCGCCAAGAAGCAACAGAAAACTGGTTTTTTTGGGGATGGTGTCGCCACATTTATGCCTACTGGCTACAGTTTTCAGAGTTTCTTGAAATATATTCGCCAGTTAAGTCGAAATCTGCCTAGGTGCTCGCCACTCTGGCTACATCAGGAAACAAAAAAAAAACACTGGTTGCACATGTTTCTCCACAATGGAACCTGACAAAAATGGGCTCTTACCAGGCACCTATTTTGTCAACGCCCATTTGTTTTTTCAATAATGGCATGGTATTTGTTGGAAAACATGGGCGACTTTCAACGATGGAATGACATCATTAAAACAAAAAGTGCATTCGGGGATGGCAGGAACCATGCACTGAACTGCCTGACGTTGCACGTTCTTCAGATATCAACTTGCGAACTCTTTAAAAAGGTACAAAACATTGAAAACATACATCATGAACGTCATGTATTTGTTCATATAGATAATTGAAGTTAAAGTCAACGATAGATGTACGATTTGCTAAAAGTAAAGTTCAGAATACAAATTGCAGAAAGCAGAATCCGCCATGCCTGCCAAGTGTGTTGTTCCTCTTGTGCTCTCATCATGCTCCATTTATCCCTATATGCTAGGCAGGGTTGCCAAATTTTGCTGGGTGCACCCAAGCCAATGTTAACCCCCAGCCTCACCAGTATTTTTTCTGGCGAAAAGTCGCAAAACGGCGATACTGATTCAAATTTCTGACGGAAAACCCTTTTTCTTCAAAACAAGATCGCCAAATTTGGCCCTTTTAAAGCTGTTTTTGAGAAGACTGTTGCCACAGGCCGGTCTTTAGGCTAAACATTTAATGGTCCTGCACAAAACTGTCGCCAGTTGAATCGAAATCTGCCCTAGTATGCTCGACACTCCTGCTCAATACAAAAATGGAAAAAAAATACAGCGCCTCACCTAGGACATGTTGACTTAATTTCCGAGTCACACTGGCCAGGCCCTGTCATTTCTCTTGTAAGTTCCAACAAACCTTGACAACTCTTCTAGAGGACTCTGGTGGGGGGTCCAAAGAACCCTTGCCATATATGGACCAGTGACATAACATTTTGTAAATTACACTCCACTATATAACAGGTAATTAAGGGTGTTGGGCGGTTCTCTTTTCCCAAAAAAGAACCAGTGGGTAAGGGAGAGGTATATGGAACCCTGAAAAGCCATAGTTCTCCAAGAAAAAAAAACAAATAACTAAGAGTTTTGACCCAGAACTTGGAAATATCATAGAAGTGTTCAAAGAACATACCTTGAGGCTCATTCATAATTGGAGTTCCAAAAAAAGAATAAGGACTTTGAGATTTTTTTCACTAGGTTCCACAAATAATATTTATATATAGCAAATTTAAGTGAGAAAATAATGAATGATTCAAGTTAAAATATGTGCATCATTGTTCATCAATGTTTAACTTTACACGTAAAAATGCAAAAAAGTGTTCAAATAAGTTTATGGATAGTTAA
>Ga0116227_10009598_pt1 | contig 17460 bp, 9 predicted proteins | sample S1TSphgellanicum_FD_89693 | JGI IMG/M metagenome (GOLD analysis project Ga0116227, IMG submission 89693) | Host-associated microbial communities from peat moss isolated from Minnesota, USA - S1T2_Fb - Sphagnum magellanicum MG | ecosystem: Host-associated > Plants > Peat moss > Unclassified... | reverse complement strand
GGGGGGGGGGGGGAACCGGTGGGTGAGGAGGCGAGAGACCATTGGACAGAGAATAAACAATATTGCCGTGTGCTCGGTGCCGAGCCCATCCGACTCTAAAGGACGTTGCTTTGGGGGGGACGAACGGGGAGGGGTCTCTTGGTGGAGACATATTTTTTCACACTGAGAAATGGGGCCCTCCGGCTGCTCTGAGCACCCTTCTTTTTCTTTTGGGGGTTTTCTTTCTCCGACAAATATTTGTTTCAAGGAGTGATGAAAAAATTGGAGATAAGGCACATTAGCAAGGGAGGGTTTGGGTTTGTAAGGTCTCTTATAAGGGTCCCTCAACCTTGGGATGAATGGATGAATGAGTGGATGGATGGATGGATACCTCCTTCCTCCATATTTTAGCCAGACTTTTATTTTAGCTCCGACTTAGTGGGTGTTCCAAGTTTGAAATAACCTTACGACCACTTGAAATGTGCCACACTTGAAAACCGTCTGTGCCTTGCAGGCACGGGTTACCACTAGTTAAAATTAATTTAGTAAGGTTCCATAAGAACTCTAAAGTTAAGCACCACTTTGATTGCCATAATATCAGAATGGGTGATCTTCCAAGAGGTTTGGTGTTTAACATATACTTGGGCCAACAGCACAAGTCTCACCAGTTTACTATAATAGCCTGGTTTAAAAAATTTGTTGTCACAAGAAGAATTTATCGACACTACAAATCATAATGTCAATTAAAAGTATTGTAAGAATTAAGTCCAAGAAAAGACTAACAATTCAAAGTCACACAGTGATATTGTCTAGGAAAACAAATCATCCTAAGAAATTGAAGGCCATGGGGTTGTCTCCTCCAAAAGCAATACCAGAACATCCACAAACATATCCCTGCAAAACATTAAGCCCGAAATCCCCCAACCCTAAATCCATACAAATGGAAAAAAAGGGGGGGATTTCTACAAAATCCCAAAGCCAAATATTTTTCTCCCGGTACCTTCTTTCTAACCTACTTCTACCTTAAAATTCAGTCAACTAAACTACAAGAAGCTTTGCATTCTGAGCTTCTCATCAAAAATGTCTCGGATAATCACTGGCAAACTGGCTAAAGGCAAATTGTGTCCACCTCTTCCTCATTGGCTTCCCAAAGTTTTTTTTGTTGAAGTGTGATGGGGAGGGTTGCAAGCACAAAAGATTCTCCTGTTGGTGAACTGCTGCAAATGCGGGGGGTGGAAGAATAAGATGGATGAATCAAAGAAGAATTCTCATTCAGATGATGATGATGATGAGCTCCCTGAGTTCAGTGGTCCCCTTGTGAGTCGAGTATTGTAAGAGCTGCAACTTGTGCACTTGTGTGCCACAATGTGGTACATAACTTCATTTGAGGCACCACAATCATTGCATAGTATCCATACCTGGAAGGATGTCAAACAAGAATTAAATTGCATTCTGCATGATTTAGGTGCCATCCCCTGAAGGACACAAGTCATATAGTCCTTGAATAAACTGATGAAAAATTTACTGTACTATATGTTTGAAACATGTGCATTCTGCAGAACTATAGGAGTACAGAAATCTCTAACCCATACAGAAAATATTCCCACCAACTGGAAGAAATAGAATAGAGGGATGAGTAGTGAGAAACCTCAAGTGGATTAAGAGCTACCGAAATTGCTCACCTTCTTGTTGACATGTGACTCTGGCATCTGAGTTGCTGCTATCTCTCGGTCAATTTGTTCCCAAACACTGGACATGTCACAGACAGACTTGGAACATATTGGGCAGCAGTATCTGCAATCACAATGTGCAGATGAGGATATAAAATCACCATTGCAGATTTCCATCAGCTCATGACTATTCTGAACAAAAAACACCACCTGCGTGAACTTCCTATCAAGGTTTGGTCAGCTGTGTATTATAATATCTAAGGGGCACAGTGTCAGTTCCCCTTTCTGAAGCCAGTGGTGTATTGAAGAGGAGGGAAAACAGAACCAAGCTATCTAAAGTAAGGGGACTCACTGAGCATGAGTGTGCATGTCACGTAAGCACTCCAGGTGCATTGTGTGGCCACATGGCAAGACCGTGATGTCTTTCACCGAGTCAAACAGATACTGCAGAGTGAATGAGTGTGTGAGTCAACAAACTACTTGAGACTTGCAAAAACAAACCACATAAGTAACAAATCCCATTTGGGTCACTCTTGAAATCTCTCACAAAAGATTGCCATAGGATTTGGGAAACCAATAGGAAAAAGTTACTAGAGAGCATGCAAGGCATGAAAGTCTGTAAACATCCAGAGGTGATGTTTCAGTCCTGAAGTACTGAATGACTCATCATCACAAATGCAATTTCCACAGTAAGGAGAACAGGAAGAGCACCTCAAAGCACACAGGGCAATTCTGGTGCATAGACTTCTCAACACAAGGGTGTCCATTTTGCAGGGAATTTCCATAGCAGCAGCCTGCAACCAACACATGAAGAGATGAATGGATGCAGAGAAACCATTTTCTGACACAAATCAATAAAATTTATCAGATATTCCTGTCACAATTGCTAGTCTACGATAGGCAATGTGATACAACAAAAGTTTGTCCAACTTGTTGCAACTTCTGCACTTATCCATTAGGATTGTTAAGAATCTATGTCAATGAGATAAGAGTAGTCCAGAATATCAGTGTCACAAAGAAAGCATACCACAACGGTCACAATGGAAGAAATTTTCACGTCCTCCAATTCGGCAAATGCCACAAGCATCACAATGATACTGCTGCTTCTTTGTCTGCCAAAACACATGAGATGAGCACATAACATTTTGCAACACTCAAAATTCTGTAAAATGCAGGCTATTGATTTCCTCAAGAATCTTGGCAAGAAATCAGCAGAGCCAACAAAGAAACACCATTGAGCCAACAACATACATCATTCATACATCCTACATTAAATCAAGGTTCGCAAAGAGAAGATATCAACCTCATCATCAAAGAATTTGCAGGTTGAACAGAAGTATTCACCCATGCATACACCACAGTTTTCGCACACCTGCTGCACATCTTGCTCATGATTGCAAAGCGAGCATACAACCTGCACCATATGGGCAAGGGTTTAGAGCACATTCATGCTCACCAATCTAATATCAGCTGTGCAGAATGTCCTGAACAAAGAGGCATCTGCTAAGCTCAGCTGTGGATATATAACAAGTGCAACACAGGCATTCTACAAAAAACATGGCCACCCTCAATGAGCACAAGGGGCTGCAGGGTTTAAGCCAAACTCAAATCTAGCATACCCGTGTAACAAGGTGTCTGGGCATTTCATGGCGCTTTGAAGGAACAGGCTCATTCACATTCTGCACACCATGGACACCCACAAGAGGTTTCAGGCTACCAACACTGCATCTGAGACAAAGCCCACACAGATCCAATGTCCTGTACAAGATTCAGCACCCAAGGGCGGCCATTGAACACATGAATATGAATGCTAACCTTGATCTCATTGTGGCAATGACGACAGTCGAAGACTTCATCACAGCAGGGGGCTCGGATGCGACACCGCCTTCTGTAGTGTGAACACCTGCAAGATGCCATGACCATCTCTCAGAAATCTTTTAGTTGGGCTTTTCAGGCAGTTTAACACTCTAGTCACCATAAAGATCCCATCTTTATACAGTTGAGCATCATCAGTGCATCATCTACTCAAAACTTTCTTCTAGAGAACAAGAAAATCAATGCTCCAAAAGGCCAAATGCTGTATGTAGTAAAGGGGGCAACAAGTCTATGAAGAAATTGCTGACCCGTATTTCTTCGCACCAAGAGATAAACGCTGCGCTCTCACAAGCTCGTCTATGAAATCGAAGTCATCCTCTGTATCAGAGTCCAGGCAACTCGTGTGTCCCTGATAGCAGATGTGATCAGCACAACATCAGTCCATATCCGGAGACAGCCAAGAATGCGCAATTGAGAACTATCTCCGTAGATATCAACCATCAGCAGATCCAATAGCTAGCGACAACATTGAAGAATCCAATGGAAACGCGAGCGACAACAGGCAGTAGGTGTGAAGTACTTAGGAGATGAATCTCAGACTGCAGATCTCTACCTGTACTACGTGCTCATGGGGATGCGTCTCAACATTGCAATAAGAGTGTCGATACTGCTCCATGCTCCACAATGGAGTAAGAAGTGCCTCCATCGTTGCCACGAGTACCGCCATGGGCTTGTGAGTTTGGAAACCTCTCCCTTAGGCTATATATCGGAAGTTATATAAAACCTCCGCTGCTTTCTCCGCTTCCTCACCAATTGGAGAGGCCGATCTGACAATGGCACTAGAAAACTTGTGCGATCACATATGCTTCAGATCCGCACGAGGAAACAAGGATGATTGTGTGCTGCGGGTTCTATCACTTCCGCATCACCGTCTCTCGTCAAAGAGATTGATTTCGAAAAACCTGCTGTCGACGGACGAATACAACCTCGCAGAGAGAAACCGGTCCTCTGGTTTACCACAGTTCCCCCTTAACTAAGATGCAGATCGTGCACTTCTTCTGCCCCCAGCAAGAAGTGCACTGTAAAATGCAGGGAATCAGGCCGTCATCCACAAAAAAGCCTAATCTTCTTGCACAGAGAGAAACAAAAACAGAGGAACCCGAAGACTCACTCAACGCCAGAACGTATCTTAGTCGATAACATCAAACCAGATTTCCCCTGAAGAAAAAAGAAAAATAGCCACACACGCAAATCCACAAATGGGAGCGCACCAGAAACCTCTCAAAAAAAGCACCTGTATCGGCCAAAAAGAAGAACTCAAACAAAAACACAAAAATGCAGAAGCGAAATCCACAAAACCAGGAGAAAAAACTTCCAAATAGGTAAAGGATATATTCAACAACAAATCCAAAATATTCCTCCTTGCCGCCCCCAACACACACAAAGACAAATCTCTCTCTCTCTCTCGCTCTCTCTCCCCCTATATGTCTTCTTTTCCTGATCTGTCTTTCTACGAACTCTCTATCTGTCTATCTATAAACTCTCTCTCTCACTCTCTCTCGATCTGTCCGTGTGCGGGTTGTGTGTGCGCGACGACGCCGATCCTCGCCAATCTCGCGTGCGGCGAAGACGAAAACCAGGGGGGCAGCACCGAAGCGCAAAAGCGTGTGGAAAACAAACAAAACAGTCTTTGCGCCGTGGAGCGGAAACCGGGGCGAAGCGACGTGAAGCGAACTTTAGGCAAAAAAACCAAATCGGAGAGAGACCATAGTAGTAAAAATATTCTTACTAGGATCTTACTAGTATCTTACTAATGTCAGAGCATTCTACAATTCTACCGAAAAATAGCTTGTTCCTTTTACGGATATTAACCGAAAACTTACCTAAAATTCTTATTTTACACACTGCTCAAGACTTACCTGGGCGTGGTAATTAGTGTTTTTTGTTTTCTCTAAATTGTGAGGTAGCTGCGTTGGCGATCATCCAAAAGAGGACTTAGCCAGATTTGGCTACAGGTTAGAGAAGAAAATAGAAATGTTTAAGAATTGTGCTATATGTCGATCACACGATAGAACATATTGTCTAAATATGGCGAATTCAAAAAAAAAAAACTCCTCATAATAATATGACGAAAATGTGCCATTTTTCCCCCCAAAAAACCCCAGTGTACGAGTCACAACTTGCAAGGGCCTTTCTTTTTTTTTCGGTCGCCATGATACCAAAATTTCGCCAAAACCAGAAACACTGGGATCTGGTGGTAATAATATCTTTCTTTCAAGGATTGTGCATGTGGACCTGGTGGGTAAAATGTTACTTTCAAGGAGCGCAAGTGGGCCTGGTGCTAATAACAATAATATCTTACTTTCTAGTCGTGCAAGTGGACCCAATGGGTCTCGGTATTCTTACTAGTGTCTTACTAGTATAATAGTAGTATCACGATTCTACCGTGAAATCGCGTGTTCCTGGGTACTGATGTTGACCGAAGACTTACCCCAACTTACTTTTAGGGGTGTGTGCAAGTGTACCTGGTGGTAATAAAGTCAAAAGTAACCGCAAGGCGTTATCTAGGCTTTCACAGTGAATACTTCATTGCTTGACCTGATGGTAACAACGTAAAAACTAACTAACCACAAGTTTGTTATCTGGGATAGTAATAGTATGGTACAAAGTAGCCATAAGTTGTTGTCTAGGCTTATACATGAAAGCACCAAGCACCTACACCGGTGGTAGTAGGCACACGAGTAGAAATCCTGAAATTTGTTATGGTGTTTCTAACCATGGTAAATATCCCATCCTAAGACTAGATCATGGTCTCTTAAGTCCAAATTTAACATGTGCTGGGTTGAATATGCCGACTAAAAGGCCTCACTCAAGACAGCGAAAGTACCAGTATGGGCGCCAAGTTCACCCTGCTTGTTGGACTTAAAAGCTTAAGTGTGGTGCTTTGAATTCCCAAACAGCCCCATTTGCAGTGGGTCCTTACCCAAGGTAAAGATCTCCTAACAGTTTAAACCATTCAGATTCATTCGAGAAGGAGAGGAGGCACGATTTGATATGAGGAAGGTGATAACCATTGCTGAGAAATATAGTTTATTGTTGAACCAGCACCCAAACTGGTACCTTCGCCCTCTTGAGTTGAGTGACCATAATTCAACCCATGAAATGTTTAAATTTGCATTCAGCGACCTTGATTTAGTCTTAGGATGGAATATTTACCATGGCTAAACCAATCTCAAAAAAATTCAGAATTTTAACCACGGTATCAGTGTGGGTGCTGGTTCACCCAGGGCAGCAGATGGTTCATGTGACGTCAGCTTGACACAGCCCACATGCAGATTCGCCTTAATGGTAACCCTATATGCCTTACCCACTTGCGAATGGGCAGGGCAAGCAAGTGGTCGTTTGTCTGTTTGTGTGGTCCAATTATGCACGCAATTCCTGAATTCAGAAAAAGTGGCCTGGATTGGATTGCTGCCCCCTTCATGATCAGCTTGGATTCTACTCAAGCTCGTCAAAGTAACACCCTCGCTGAGAATAGATTTTTACTTTTTTGGGGGGAGTGGGGTTTAACCAGCTCAAGATATTTTGGGGAACCAAATAGCAATGGGTGCCTATTCAGAGACAGAATCGGCACTTATTGGCCATTATTCTTTCTGTAACGACCCTTCTCAGATTTTTTTTATTTTTTATTTTTTGTGTAATTTGAGCACCTTACCCAGTGTTGTTGTTTTTCCTTCACTGTTTGTGAGGGCATTTTTGAAAAATGACAGATCTATATCAAAACACAATGGGCTACCATCCATTTTTTGAAACATCCTACTCTTTTTTTTCTCTTTTCTCTTGGTACCACGGAACAGAAAAAATAAATCTAAGTAGGTCTTTATGCTTAGTAAAACCCCAGGGAAAGGGCTTTAACGGAATCAAGCTCACACTTGACCTTGCCTCACACAATCCTAGAACAAGGATTCCATTTTTCAAAACAAAACAAGTGTTCAATTTTTTTGACATGTCCTTCAGTTTTTTTTGCTTTCTCCCATGATACCTACTCGGAGTTACAAAAAAGAAAATTCCAAGTACATTTATAATATTTAGTAAAACCCTTGGTTGTGAGCTTTATCAAAATCACCCTCACATGGGCCCTTCCCAGAGTCAAGCTCGTGCTTGGCCCTTCCTCACAAGAGTACTTATTCCAGTGAAGGCCACTACCTCAGGTTTTACCTGAGTTAACTGGTGGTTTTCAACCCAGTTATTTATTTCAAACCCTACCCAAGGCGTGCCTCTCTATGGTGGAGCAACACCATGGTGTGAGGGGTTAAGCCATGGCGAACTGGGTTCAACTTCACAATATGTCACACTGGATCAAGTTGTGAGGTTCTGGGAACATGGCAAGATGAATGCAAGGTAGTTTCTTGAGGCAACATAAAGTTGTCCTGAGATAACACTAGTGTCACCCCACAAAACCCTTTGGGATATTTATTTAGAATACTTTGGGAGCAATCGGGTTTGCCTTGGGGACAACGCTTGTCGTGCATTTCTTTTCAAGACAACGGGGATGACGTTGTGTTGTCCTTCGACTGTCATTAAGTGTTTTTTTTTCAATGCCTTGGGGCAACTTGGAGTTGTCTCCAGAGTTGATTCTTGCAGGCTGGTCCACAGCAGACTAATTTTCAATGAGTCTTCACAATTTTAATTTTGATGGTGAATCAAATCTCGAAGAAGTTAGAAGATTTCAAGCTAACGTAATGTGTTGTGAGATGTGCAGGTTGCTTGGAGTTATGTGTTAGGAAGTGCACAAAACTCAAGGTCGCAAATGCGCAAAGGATGAGCAAACGGCCATCTGAACCTGTATCAAAGTAGGATTTTGAATTTGCAGCCAGGTCAATGGAAAACATTGTCATAGTGAAAAAGAAAAAACCCTAGCAGCAAGATTGAAGCAAATAAGGCCTCTAAGTTGGTCATCACATAGAATGAATTTGTGACAAATAGGGTCAAGTACATTTTGATGAAAATCATCACTTTGATGGGAGATGAACAGGAAGACACAGGTTTACAGTAGGAGTGTAAAGCTCACCTCTCAAACCAAGTCTAATCATGAAAAAGAATCTCCACAAGCTCAAAGGCAAAATGAAAATGTGCAAGCCAAAAATTTCTTTGTTTAGTTTAAGTTATAGTCTCAATTTAAGTGGTTCAAGTGGACCAAGTGAATCAGATTACACCAAAAAAAGTCCTTTGAAAACATTCAGTTTGAAAAGGAAAAGAAAAAAGAACAAAAACCCTTGGAGAAGGATGAAATTGCAAAGGATTTTATGGCCCAACAACAATAAGAGAAGTTGAAAAATAAGGAGACATAGAAAAAGTTTAAAACCCAAATCAAAACAAATGTTAGAAGGCAAACCAAACTCAAGGCCAATCAAATTAAATAAAAAACAACCATTTCCCACCCCTTCTCAACTCCCTTAGTCCAAGAAGACATGTCAAAAGTGGTCAAGGTCTTGCAAGCAATGTTATTGCAACCAAAAAAAAACTTACAAAGGCTTGTTGCAAGCCTTAATTAAAGCAAATAAACTTAAGCTGACCAAAGTGGCAAATAATGACATTGCTACCAAAGCCATTAAAACACGAAAAAAACATGTATTTGAAGATTAGATTTGTTGATTAACAACCATCATTTTCAAAACACATGCTTCATAAAGCAATGGACAATTTCATAAAACACCAAATTTATAAAGATCATTGACCATTTTGATTAAATGTTCAACTTAATTAAATACCATTGATTATTAAATAATTAAAAATTATTAACCATCTTGATAAAATATTCAACTTGTGATTATATGTATTTAATCAAATAAATTATTATAGTCAAGTTAATCAATTAAAAAATACGTGTGTTATTCAAACCTTTGACTTTTCGTAAAATTATACATGTCTATAATATAAAAAAATAACAAATTGGTCGACTTGAATCATTTAAAAAACCATGATTTCTAATAGTGTTTAAAATTTTATATTATATATATATATATATATAGGTAGGATTCCAATTCATAGATATAGAGATTCCACAAAAATAGAAACAACCTAGTCATTTCTTTTTTGGAATAGATAAAATGTGTATCTAACGTGATTGAACCCTAATTTCTATGGAGAATAAATCGTATATATATATAATTTGTTAATATTCAACTATGTGCCTTTAACAACTTGTTAAAACATTCATAGACTCGTAGATTTTACACACTCTTAACTTAAGGTAAAATAAATTATTGAAAAAATGTATTGAAAGTAATATAAATACGGAAAGTGTCCCTTGAGTTATACAAAAGCCACCTTTGAAAGATTTGTGGGGAGTTGGAAATGTGGGGACAATATAACCATACCCAACAATGTGTTTTTGTTCAATTGAATTTTCACATTTCTTGATTTGAAAAATACAATATTGTCACATACAAAGAATATTTATTTGTGGAAAGAATGGTTTTAATTTGCCAAATCTTACACTTTTATTTTAAAACACCATTAAATTTCTACATCAAGTTTTAGAAGGTAACCAAAATATAAAAAATATTATCAATTATGTTTTACTTTTATATATGATTTAAAACAAGTTTGATTAAATCTTCTCGTGGATAATCACCAACATCACAAATTGAAGATAAAAACCCTTATACCCAATGTGTAAGTAAATAACATGGAAATGGAAAAATTTACTTTGATTATACTTACACAAAATTGGATAAAACCAATTTTGGCTAGGTATTTGTAGTAAACCAACAATTTAGGAAAATATTTTTATATCATAACAATGGTTTTCAAATAAATTAAAAAGCATGTTTTAATATATAACCATGTTTTTATTTTCAAATATTTGATAAAACAACAAATAACTAATATCTCAAGATAAATTTAATATTAATTTGTGACTTTTTTTCAAGAAACTAGCCAAAAATAAAATAAAATTCCACAAATAAAAAAATACAATCTAGATGTGGCAGTATTACATAAAAAATCTTCCAATAGATTTAACAATCTTCATAAGAAAAGGAATTTGTGAAAGAAAAAAATGACATTTAAGTTTGTAACTAAAAAACTTTCTATAAAACCATGGTTCTCAAAGCAAGAAAGATTTATATGGTTCTAATTTGAGGGGATCTAAACAACCAATATTAGCAATTATTTGATTTGAATTTTTTATTTTCATAAAAATGAAACTAATATTAATTTTTTATTTTATATTTAATTAACTCTAATTAATGATTATTAACCAAATCAAATACTCACTTAACATTGGTCCAAATTTCAAACACTGCCAACTATGAAATTTGCAAAACTATAAAAATATAAATTCAAGTGAAATCAAAAGTGGTGACCTAACACATGGTTATTTGCACAACCAAAAGTGAGAATTAAAAAAGGATGTGTTGGTTTAATAGGTATTGAACATATTAGCTTAATACTTTTGAAAAAAATTGTATTACCTTTGTTTTAGATCCAACTTTATTTCAAAACTTTCATACCAACTCTTTATTGGATCTTAGACTAATTTTCAGTTGGAACTTGGTACAAGGTAGGTATATAGTTATATATACATAATATTGAATTAATTGGTATTAAATTCATACAAGTTTGATATTTATATTACCTCATGTCCATATCAAGTTGGCATTGGTACTATGCAATATTGCCTCAAGTCCTTTTATACTAATGCAAATATTTAATTATATACCATATTGTTTAGGTCCATATATCAAACCAACATTAATGCAAACCCATCCTCTAACATGCAAACCCTCATTTGAGAATGACAATTCTTTTGCAATTGGACACACTCACACATGCACATGCACACACATTTATGTAAAAGATAGTGGTAGAAACTAATGAGTGACATTTAACCTTTTTTTGCTCAAGGGAAGGTGGGGCTTACAAAAACCCAATTGCAAATCAAACTCAGATAGTGTGTTGTTTTGTAATCTACATTTTCTTTTCATTTATTGTGTGTGTATATATTAGTTTAGAAGTTCATATTGTCCTCCACCCCTTTCTATAACTTACCATCATACATTTTGATCTTTTTATGGATTGAGGTAGGTCAAAACTCATCAAGGGAATTTTATTGAATAATTGTTTTCCCCAAAATTGCAAGTTGCAATACCTAAAGCTAATTAAAAAATGGATTGGGTAAAACTTTACCTACTTGTGCAATAAACTCTAAACCTTATGTAATGAAAAAAAATTCATCTTGATGGGTGTTAATATAGTAACTTAAAATTGTAATAAAAATTTTGCAATGTTTCCTTCATATGAGAGGTCACTTTATCAAATTTTTTAAAAAACAAATTTAGTTCAAGGACACAAAAAAAATTGAACATATTGTGCTATTAATTACTTTCTAAAGAAAAAACAAGTCCATCCATTTTAATGTTCTTGAAACCTTCCCCATTTAGGAGAAATAATTTTGAAAATTTGAAAATTAACAAATTTGAATTCATGTCAAGGGCACAAATTAAAATGGTCAGATGAAAGAAAAAAGATCATACATTGTTATGAGTATTTTTCAAAGAAAACAAGTCCATCACTAGGTAGAAAATAGAGAGAAAAAGACATCATGAACAACATCATGGAATTTGTTGGGTTTAATTTCGGAACTTCCAAATCCCCATATTCAAATTAGCAAATAAAGTTTAAAAAATTTCCTAGTTAATAAATAGTAAATATATTTACAACTTTTGGATTGATTTATTAAATTTATTTGATTCAAGGGTGCCCCATTAGCTCCCCATTCCTTTCTTGAAAATGGTATAAAAAAGAATTTGTTTGAATTTACCACTCAATTCACCTAGTGAAATAAAATGTATTCTTGTCAAAAATTGTGGTTAACCAATGAATCTTTTAAAACATATGTTTTAGTCAAGTTCTTTTTCAAAATTGTGTAACTTTCTTACACTTCCATATTTCCACCTTGCATAATCATTTCCTTGTTACCTTCCATGCAATCTTTATTGTTTCATGCCCCTTATCCTTTCCCAACTATTCCAAAAAATATTCATTTAATGTTCATCCAAGTGTTGAATTCCCAACTTTCATCATCTTGAATTTAGAGAGTCCTTTGAATGGTTCTAAGTGACACGTTCAATATTTTTGTGTTTGTGTTGTTATTGTATGTGGTGCAACAAATGATCATCAAATTTTTTTTTACACATTCATGTACAAACTAATGTTGGTTGCTTACTAAGTTTTGACCTCATTATCAACTAGCGTATTGATAACCTATTGACTAATTATTGATTTTTTGATAGTTCATTAATAACCTAATTGCTTAATATTGAAATCTCACATTTTGGTAACTTACTTAAATGACCTAGTTATCATCCAAATGGGTTATCAATCCTAAAATGCTAAAACATGTATGACACATTAAAATAAAATAAAAACCTAAATAAATTTTTTTTATAATTAGAAGGATAATCAATACTTATCACATGGTTATGTGATAACCTTTGTGCATAACCAATGGTTATTACCCAAAAATATTGATAACCTACATGAAATCCAAGTTTTTTAAAGATTGGTTTTGATAACCTAATTAACATCCCAAAATAATACTAATAATCATAATAATCATAATCATAACCTACCCAACAATTAAGAAAAAAATCAAATATAATTGACCAACACTAGTACAAACCCCATTGTTGCCTACCTTTTTTCCCTCCAACACCCTCATCCAATATGTTCTTTTGGGTGGACCAAAAATGACACAATAGAAGTCCCTAATATTGTACCTTTTATAACATTGTATTTTGATGGCGACAAAAATACATGACATTGTTGGATGCCTATATTTGAGGTTAAAAAAATGAATTTTTTAAAAGAAACTAATAATTGCCATTTAACACATTCCAATATATAATGTTGGTGAACAAAGTTTTTAGAATTCCACTAAATTCATGTCATATTGGACATTCACCATTTTCCTTTTATTATGGTGTTCTTAAAAGCACCAAACTTTTGTGCCATTATGAAGTGGTTTGGGATACCTTTATTTTGAATTACTTATGAGATTTATCAGTTTTGGAGATTGATAAATGGACCCATCATTACAAACCATGGTTATGACCTAAATTCATTTACAAGTTTATGTATATGCAAAAGGTAAAGCACATTAAAAAGCTCCCCATTTGGTGTAAAATTTTAATTTTTGATAAAAAAAATATTGCATTTATCAAATTATATATTTGAATCCCTTTTCAAAAAATTCAAAAGACATTTGACATGAGAAACATTATCATTCACAGAGAAAACCTACCATGTTAGATCCATATTGGTCCACCATAACTTATACATACTATTTCTCACGATTTCCCATTCCACCATTGTGCACAAATTGAATTGTGTTTGAATTAAATTTCTTTTGCCTTTCCACATGAATTAAGGAATTGCAACTTTTGCGTTTCCTCACCTTGGGCAAAATATCCTTCGTAAAAGGTGGAGGATTAAGGTAGAGGAGTGAATATATGAATCTAATGATTGCCAAATGGGGTGAAAGTCCTTTAAAGTGTATCATCTAGGATAAAATGGATTTAATCCTTATTTTACTCCTTATTGTAGTCCTATTTCCCCTATATTTTAATCCCCATCAAAATTAATGAATTAAAAAATGTCAAATATTTTATAAGTATCATATTTTAAACCATTGCAATTCTAAATTCCATTGTAATCATCCATAAACATGTCTTCACATGGTAAAAAGGACTTTAAGTTAAAAATACAAGGAAAAAAAGGTTGTAACAAGATTTTGGTACACTTAAAAAACTTTGGACCCAACAATACAAATCTTTTTTATGCATAGTTGGGATTTATTTGACTGTTGACATAAATATCAAAATTACAAAAATAAATGGTGGAAAGAAACACCCTTGGAAATCAAGGGCACTAGAATGGAGGATATGAAACCAATATGGCATTAAAAGTCATATCCACAAGTAACACAAAATCCTCATTTTTACCATGTGACAAAATAGGTGATAGTAACTAGAAACTAAGGTGGGACTTGAGCGTGTGAGCAATTTTTTAAAGTTTAAACATGTTCTTCGAACAATTCTCTCATTGGAATTGTAATTAAATCATTACATTTTGGAGATGCAATGCCATCCATTTGTGATTATGTTTTATTCTTGAATTAAAGGGATTCTTTTTATAACCTAATATAAAACCATAATGCTTATTTACCATTCAAGGTTTCATGTTAGATAATTTTTTATGGAATCTTGTAATTATCGATATATAATTTTGAAAGATGTTTTCAAACACCATCACATCTCGACACTTGTAGACAATTGTTCATACTTTTATTCTTATTCTTGAAATATTCTTAAATTCTAGAATTGCCATTTATAACTAATTCTCAATTGCATTTGACACATGCAATTAAATGTTTCTTTAATTGCATAAAACAAGTTGTAGCAGACATACATTTACATATCACACATTATTCTTGACATGTATATATGTTATCATTATACATTTTCATCAATTCGAATTCTTATTAGAAAGTTGGAAATGCAATTATATGTGCAAGTAAAATAACAACTTTTTTTCTATGACATGTTTCCAGTTTTGGAAGGCCAATAATTTGACATGTGGCAATTTAAGCTCATTTGGGTATTTAATATTTTTAATTAATTGATTATATCTATATCTTCCAATGTAAAATTGATAGGATGTTGAAATGTGGCACCTAAATAGGTAGGCCTAAACTAATTAAGTAAATTTAAGATAATCCTATTTTAATTTGGGTTTAACCTTTAGGGTTGAACCACTTTTATTGATTCATCCCTTAAATGACACTTTTTTTTGGAATATTTCTAGTGTGCTTACTTATATAGTTTACAAAATCAAAACGTAAAATAAAAGATATGGGGTAAACTTTCTAATTGCAAGCATGACCAAGCTAGTTGTAATCTAATACCTATGTTATACTAGCCTAGTTTACTTACTAGCTTTATACTAATTATTATAAATAATAATAGTAATAATGGTTATTGACTAATAATAATAATAACAACAACACTTAATAATATTAATAATTAATAATAATAAAATATCATTATTATTATTGTAGTTAGTAGCCTAGGCTCATTATTAACTATTTTATCATCATTATTATTATTATAATAGTTAATAGCTATCAACATTGTATGTAGTTATACTAGATATATAAAGGAATATAAAAAAAGGAAAAAAAATTAATGCATTACAATTTTGCTGAATTGTAGCATAATGTGGAAAAACAATGACACATCCTATGCTCAATGGAATGCAAAAGAATCACAAGAGAAAAGCTCTTGAATGAGATGCAAAAAAAATGGAACTAAAAAAGGAAGAAAAAACCTGCACAAAAAGCAAAAACAAAAAAACCAAAAAAAATGAACAAGAAGAAAGAAGTGGAAAAGAAGAAGGCTAAGATGGAATAGATGATGAAGAGTGTTGAAGGAGCGACAAGTGAAGAAGAAGAAGAATGCCAATATGCTACAGATGAAGAAAAATGTTAACATAGAGACAAGTCCAAAAGAAAAATGCCAAGATGCAATAGACAAGGAACAGTGCATATGTAAAAAAACGAACAAGTGGAGGACGAAAAAAAAGTAGACAAAAACACAAACAAAAGACAAGTGAAAAAAGTGGAGGAGGAGGAGGAACTTCACAAAGCATTGTTGTTGTCATCTTGATTCCTCATATGCAACTTTTGTTTTAGTAACTCCACTTTAGAGCAAAAGAAATGCTAAAAGCAGAAAAAAAAAAGCAAAAAAAATAAAAATCATACTGTTTCTTTACGTAGATAAAAGGTCTAGGTTTAGACCCTTCTAGATTGAAGCTCCTTGTTTCAAGGTTGGTATGCCAATAGGCCAAGTTGAAGGGTTCATAATTCGAAAGAGTTTTAACCTTTTTTTCCTATACTTAAATGTTTCTTAATAACATTAAGACTAGAATAGCTTGAGTGAAATTATTGTGTCAAAAATATTATTTTATGATTGGTCCTTATTGATTATATTAATCATTGATGTCATTTGTAATTGATTCGAACCCATCATTTATGTCATTTTGAATTGCTTATCCATTTGTAATTGTATAAAATTAATCATTAAATGACATTTTTGACATAATGAATCTATCAATATTCCTGAAAATGCCTTACATTCCGTAAAAAAAAATAAAAATGTTTTTATTTTTTTTTGTTGGCAATTTTGGACTTTTTTTTTTTCAGGGCACGATTCTTTCTAGTACCCGTCCTGGAGAAAAGCCAAAACTGGGTGGGAGATACCTAGTGTCAGGACGGGCAGAAACCCAAAATCGGGTGGGAGAGAGTGTGGAGGACGGGTTCCATTCGGCGGATAGAGTTAGGGTTCCAAGAAATCGGGTGGGAGATAGCCTAGTGTCGAGGACTGGATCCATTCGGTGGGCAGCGTTAGGGTTCGAACAACGCATGCAAGAGATACTCCTGTACGCCTATCGCTTTTTCTTTACGACTCTGCATTTGCGTCTTGCTTTAGTGTAGAGACGAAGAAGACGAGAAGAAGAAGAGATTAGTTTGTTCCTGTTGTGTGCGTTGCAGGGATCTCATAAGCGTGCGGAAGACAGACTCACTCTTGCGGTTGCAGCTGACGGGAGATTTCATAGTCCTGGCCTTGCACCCCGAGGCAGAACCGACGAGAAGACAAGATCTGCGTTGGGACAAAGAGGTCTGTTTGTTTGTTTGTTTTTTGTTCCTCTGTTGCTCCTGCTGCTGCACTGTGTCGAGAATGTTTTGCAGGAGTTATAGACTAGGGGACTCTGAGGAGGTTTGTCTGTCTGTCTGTCTGTCTGTCATAACACACATTCACTCCGGCAAACAAAAGAATAGGAAGTAGTATACATGCCAGCCATAATCGTTTTTCTTCTTTTCTCTTAAGGTTTTGTTTGTCTGTCTTTTTTTTTTTTTTTTTTCAAATATTTT
>Ga0116227_10009597_pt1 | contig 17460 bp, 17 predicted proteins | sample S1TSphgellanicum_FD_89693 | JGI IMG/M metagenome (GOLD analysis project Ga0116227, IMG submission 89693) | Host-associated microbial communities from peat moss isolated from Minnesota, USA - S1T2_Fb - Sphagnum magellanicum MG | ecosystem: Host-associated > Plants > Peat moss > Unclassified... | reverse complement strand
TATATATATTTTTTTTTTTTTTTTCACTTGTAAAAATTCACAAATAATCTCCAATATAATAGGTGACTCTTACATGAAGAACACAAGAATGATGGAAAAACTTGTGATTAATGCACATGTTCATTCAATACATGGGAAACTTAAGGGACATCAAGGAGGAATTGGTGCAAGTCATGTGAATGTGAAGTAGTTAATGTGGTAATTTCAAGTCCAACTGAAAATTTAGGTTAAAGCAAGATTTCCATTAAAGGAAGGTTTGTAGTTAAAATCTTCATTGGAAGTAACAACAAATTTTTTTGGTTGGGTGACATTGCAATGTTCAAAACAAGGTACCCGAGTTGAAATGACCTTACTCTTAAGGTCTTCTCTCATATGATAAAGGGATTAGAAGCTTGACTCCACCATTTTATCAAAAGGGCTCTCAAGTTATAAGGCACTAACTTCCCAAAGGTTTTTACATAAATTGGTTTATTTTTGTCAAATGTAAAGCATTTATTTCTTTAATCTTTTAATTTTAATTTTTGTGATGTAGCTGAGGTGGTGACCATCCATACATGGTTTAGCCAAATTTGGCTATATATAGGATATGAATGTAAAAAAGATTTAAGCATCCTTCACATTTTTGGCTGCATGCTATAGAACCCAATAAGATAAAATCTGGCAATTTTTCAAGAACAATTTTGTTGAAATTTTTATTTTAAGCATACTAGACAACCAAAAGAACCCATAGTTTTAGCCATTTTGAGAAAGGAAAAAGCCAATTGGCTAGTAGACTCAGCCAGAGAAAAAAAAATTCTGAGATAAAGCGTTCAAGAATATTGATGGGGCAAGCTTTGATCTGGTGTTTGTTTTTCACAAATTTTCACCAAATTTCAACCTGGAAAAGATGACTTCAACCAATGAAAAAGTGGCTCAATTTCACCAGATTTCAAGAAAAGGATTTCCAAATTGCCATTATTTTATCATAAAGTTTCTGTATGTAGCCAAGAATATAGACATATTCTGTTTTTTCTTCTACTTTCATATCTCACATTTCGCCACATTTGGCTAAATTATGTTGTGTAGATCATGGAGACCTTAGCTACATTACAAAATCCTTAGAAGAAAACACTACTTTGGTCCAAAGAACAATATTGTGACCGAGCATGTCATTCCATAACCACCCTCGGGCTTTACCCTACACTTCAGAACTCCGTGTTTGACACAATAGACAAGTAGATGAGGACAAGAAAGGAATTACCTCAAAGAATGTTGCTTGGGTAGTATGCTAAGTCAGCACTTCCAGCGCTGTCTGGTTGTGATTCCAGCTCCTGGGTAAGCAGGCTAGTGTGACCGCTGGAACTACTTGTGCTTATGCTGATAACTTGTAAAAGAGTCACAGTGTAATCCACCAGGTAGCTATACACAAAGGAAGCAGATCACATCACTGGCTATGGACACTCCTTGGTATCTCACCTGTGCTAAAAGAGTGTATCACAGACGAAGATCAGATGCAAACTCTTGACACAGACCTTAGAAAGATCACATAATTCTACCTTAAAACACAGTCTATCCAGCTCCACTACTACATCCATGAAAGTTCAAGGTTTGAAACATGTTAGCAAATATCTTCATAAGTACTGAGAATTTCTCAAATACTTTATGAGTTGCATCAACTGTAAAAGAATTGAGAGATCACCTGAGAATAAGGTTACCAGTGATTGCGATATCATAACAGCAACCAAATCAACCAGCAAGCATGAAAAAGAAGAAACCCAACTGTGGAAAAAAAAAAAAAGAAGAAGAAAACAAGCCCCCTGGTTTTGAATGACAGAGACAGTCATACACATGTTCTAGGAGCTTCAGCAGCAACATACATGGCATACCCGGACCACCTACCATAACATCCCACTGATTTCACAAGTTCCCACCATTGGGTGTATGTTAATTCAAACATCAACCAATGTACTGTCCACAGAGTGGCAGTAATGGGAATACTCATCAAAAGAGGAAAGAGAAACAATAAGGGAAAAAGGCAAGAAATGGAAAAACTCAAAGAAGGAAGAAGAAAAAAACAGCATGCCTACAGCTCCCATCTGAGAACGTTGAATCTACTCGTTTTCTCAGCATGCCTACAGATGGTACCCTGTGAACATCCATGTTACAACATGTACTTCTGATACTTGAAGACTGATGCCCCACTAATGAAACAAGACCCAGCTCAAAACTCACGCAGGAGACATTGCACCATGAATCTCCTCAATCCCAACATGTGCGCATGCAAGACAGAGAGGAGCAATAATGAAGCGGTTTCCAAATGGTTAGAATTTGCACAGGCTAGCCACCCGAGTTCCTGATCAGAAGCCTGAAACTACCACAAATTCTTCATTGATTTTGCTTGCAGAAATTTGCATGCACGCATGCATGTCTTCTAAGGCACAGCAGGAGGAACCACGCAAGTATGTTATGAGACTGAGTACTACTGTTTGTGAAGAAACGAGAAAAAGACACGAACCTTAAGTTCTGGAAGGAAATGTAAAGCACATAACACCATCTCCGATACAGTCCTGACTGAAGAAACCGATCTTCAGCACCAACTTCCCCATCTACCAAAAGAAGACTGTATCACCAGACATACCACATTCAGCAGCTCTGATTCACAAGCAAATGGAAGTCAGAAAAGAGAAAACATTCAATCACAGGTCAAAGTCAGAGGCAACATCCCATCTCTGAATTCTTCAAGAGCTTTGCAGATCTTGCACTTTCTCTGTTCAATCGTCTGCGGAGGAAATTGAGAGCACCCACTGACTGCAGATGATGTTGCATTATTTCCCTGTTGTAGGCAAGATCTTCGGAAGCTTCTAGGCCATCTGGAAAAGAAACCCTAAGGGAGGAACCTTCACTTGATGAGCAGCACAGAAGACACAAAGCGCTCTTTCTTTGGTAGGTTACATTGCCTGCATCAGTTTCGTCGTCTCCTTCCAAGGTTGCAAAACTCACCCACCGACCCACCCATTTCTTCGCGGCTTTCTTTCTTTCTCCCTTTTCATTCCTAGCTTATTTCTAACGTTTCTTTCGGAGCCAGGGTTGTTGTCTGGAATTGACTCGAAAGCACGCGAAACGGTCGCTTACATCCTGCTGCCTATGTATTCGCTTTCCTGAAGAAGAAACAGTCGCATAGAAACCCTAATCGCTTCCCGATCGCAAAGACAGTTTGAGCGCGTGTTTTGTGTATGTCTGAGGGATCGAGAGAGAGAGAGAGAGAGAGAGAGATCGAATTGGGTTGGATTGATTGAGAAGAAGGAACGCGATAATGGATTTCGAGCTTCGAGCGGCGAAGGAGAAATGGGAGAAGGAGCAGAGGGAGAAGAAGGAGCGGGCAAGGGCGCGCATAGAACGGGAGAAGAAAGCCAGAGACGAAGCCGCGAAGCGGCAAGAAGCTATCGAAACTGCGCAACGCCTCCGGCGTCTGGAAGAATCTGCTGCACTAGATGCTGTAAGTCTCTCCTCCCCCGTCTTCTTCTTCTTCTTCTTCTTCTTCTATGTGAAAAATTCTCGTACCAATCCTTGCAGGAGGAATTGAACCGCAATCAAGGAAAGCGGAAAGACTTGGCATCAGATCAGCTTCATATCCTAGCAGGTCCTAGACTTTGCAGCACACCAGCAAGAGGAAAAGGAGAGATGAAATCACATGATTGTGAGCACAGATTGTGCTTCTGAATTATCTGTGGAATCCTACAGATGTTGTACACCTCCAATTCTTGTAGTTTGTTAGCAAAAATTCATCATGTTCATGGTTGGAACCCTGAAGTCCATGCTTTGGATATTGTTGCATGAAGATTCTTACTTGATCTCTAGCCAGGGTTCAGTTTACATTGGCAGGCTTGAAGAAACAGATCAAAAGATCTTCTGTCTCTCAAAATGCAAGAGCATCATGGCTTATTTGTCTCTAGAATGGCAATATCTTTCTGCTGCTGGGACACATGTGGGGATCTAGATTGGATCTGGTTTCATTAGTGAAAGGATTCATGATAATGCATCATGGAGATTGAATTGTCTGTTGTGACCCACTGTTTGGTTTGATTCTCTTACTTTGTGAGCTTGTGTTTATGCAGGCAAGGCAACAAGAAGAGCAGGATCTTGAATATGGAGATGGCGTTGTTTTCAACAGGGTGTTTCAGGCTGTGTCAGTTCCTGGAGATGGTGATAAGATACGCTTACCAGCTTCTGCATTTAATGAGCTTGCTGGCCAAGGTGCATTAGACAAGGGACCCATGTTCTTTGAAATCTCCTCCATCTCTCAGCCAGGAAGTGTGAGCTCTGGGAACACCGCAGATCTGGAGAATGAGGTAGCGTATCTTTTTCCTGAGCATCAAGCATTCTTGAAGAAACTGACTTTGCTTAAACTCCAGGTGTATGTGGATTACTAAGGAGTTTTGAAACAGTGAGGTGATGTATTTCACAGGAGCACAGTATTCTTAGTCAGTACTGAAGAACCAGACCTATTCTTTGACTGTAAATGTGTTGTCTACAGGAAGTGTCACTGGGGAGACAAGAGCCTCAATCAACTCATGCTGGGGTCCTTGAGTTCACTGCTGTAGAAGGTTCTGTAGAGCTGCCTCCACATGTTTGGCGGAATGTGGGATTCATCAACTCACAAGGGATATCCAACTTCCTGGAAGGGGGTACTTGGATGGTCAGGGTGCGATATGTTAGGCTGCCAAAGGGTACCTATGCAAAATTACAGCCAGAGGATGCAGATTTTGCTGATGTCCTGAACCACAAGGCTGTGTTAGAGACAAAACTCAGGCAGCATGCTTCCCTCTCTCAGGGTGATCTACTTTTAGTCAATCATGGGGGTTATGATTATGGGTTACGGGTATTGGAGCTTCGACCACAGAGCAGTGTTTCTGTTCTGGAGACTGACCTGGAGGTTGATATCACAGCCACAGTAGATGGAGGTTTGAGTGCTCAGGGTCGGCTTACTCCTCTCTTGCTAGGAAAGCCAGAGGCTGGTATGGTGGAAGAGGGTGAGTACAAGTACTTCCGGTTCACAATAGATCCAAAACTTGAGAAGGAAGTTAGTACAGGGGATGTAGAAATCCTGGTTACCTTGGATGTGGACAACCAAGCAGGAAAAGGAGCTGATGCAGATCTCTATGTCTCTGCACACCCTGTTCTTTTTCCAACTCAGCACCAGCATCAGTGGTCATCTCATGACATGGGTTCCAAAGTCATATGCATGACAGATCTAGAGAAATTGAATCAGTCACCTGAGGGGATTTCAGCAAAGACATTGAGTGCTGGGAGCTACAGTGTTGGGGTTTATGGTTTTCGAGGGGTGACAAAATTCAAGTTGGGGGTAGAAGCAAAGCCTACAGTACAAAAGCCAAGTCAGGGACAGAGAGTTGGGGCTGGTTCACAAGGTTTGGAGTCTTCGATCGGTACAAGTTCAAACATTAGACAGCCAGATGATGGGTTTCTGAAGTGTGATAATTGCAAGCAGTTGGTTCCTGCCCGGACAATTGTACTTCATGAGGCTTACTGCAGGTCAGTTTACAACTCTCTGCACATTTCTTTCTCTAGGGTTTTTGTACAACTATTTGCTCTAAGTTCCCAGCAGATTGTGTGCTGTTTACATAAGTGCTATTGTTGAGAGCTGATGAAGTCACCAGGGAGTAGTGGCAGCTAGTCACTGCCTGCCATTCATTCACGATGAACGCAATGGTTTTATACAATGTGATTGACATTCACAAGGTTATGACTGCACTCATGCTTGTCGTCTCCGTTTTGGTTTGACCAGAACCTTGCTGTTTTCTTCTTCATCGTGAGAATGGAGATTTCTCTATTCTTATGAAAGATATTTGGTTTGACCAGAACTGGCATGACATCTGCTTGGTTATCTCACAGCTTTTTGTGGAGCTTCTCCCAAACACTCACATTGATATTTCTTTCTTGAGGGTTTATATATCTCTAAGCAGTGTGTGCACTGACAGTCATGGCAGGGAAACCTGTTTCTCAGCTCATGTTCTCCTCTTTTTATATATAGCTGTTAGACTTGCTGTTCAAATCTTTTGGCTTCTTTTCTTTTGTTGTAGAAAAATGGTTGAATTTTGGAGTTCTTTGTTCTGGTTTGCTCATAATCATTTTTTGCCAATTGAAATAGGCAATCTTTGATGCCAATTATGCTTCTACTTCTTGATGGTTGTGCCACACTAAGCTTGGAATCTTTTTGTCAGGCGGCACAATGTTGCATGCCAGCATCCAGGTTGTGGTGTGGTGTTGCGGAAAGAAGAAATGGGGAAGCATGAACACTGTAGCAAATGTGGGCAGGGTTTCACCCATGAGGAGCTGGGGAAGCACATGAAGGTGTTCCATGAGCCACTCAAGTGCACATGTGGGGTGGTGCTTGAGATGGAGGAAATGGTAAGCTTGTCTTTTGCTGTTCCACATATATGGGGTGAGAAAGAGCTGCTTTGTTCATAGGAGTTTCTTTGAAACCATAGCTTTCAATTCATGAACCAATGTGTACTCTTAGAAACTTCTCAATTGCTATAGGTTAGGGGCTTTTGAAGGATGGGCATTTCTAGTTTTGTACAGATAAGAAGCAAATGAGGAGTGCACTGACCAGATTTTTCTTATGATTGCAGGTGAAGCACCGGGCCACATCTTGCCCACATCGAATGGTAACATGCCAGTTTTGTGGAGACATGGTGCAAGCAGGTGCTGAGGCAGAGGATGTTCGTGACAAATTCAGAGGCTTAACTCAGCATGAAAGTGAGTGTGGGGCTCGAACTGCAACTTGTGATACATGTGGCCGTGCAATTATGCTCAAGGAGATGGATCTTCACAGAGCTGCTGCTCATGAAGGAGGCCACACTCTAATGAAAGATGGATCTGCCACCCAGGATTTACATGGTGGGGTATCTGGTTGGAGTATGCCTTCTGGACTACCTGAATCTCCAGTTCCAGAGAGAAACTGGGGTGGGTCCCTATTGACTGACCAAGCAGCAAGCCAGGTTGCTGGCCTGACAGTGAATCCCCGGGTCAATGAAGCAGCAAACAATGTTCAAATACAGTGTCCAATCTGTGGGATGGAGTTTGAAGGAGCAGACCGTGAGAGACAGTTAGACGCACACTTAGATAACAAGCATTTCATGACACAAGCTTCAACAGAAATGGACATTGATGATGTGGCCACAAGTCCAGCCATTCCAGAGAGAACCACACATAGAAGTCTCTCTGTCTCCTGCCCCATTTGTGGCATGGCTGTTCATAGCGAGCGAGATCTCAGCTCACACATTGATCTGGTCCATTAAGTTTGTTAAAATGGGCCAATTTACTGCGGGACTAGTCAAATGACCTTCCCATATACACACTTCATGGTGAGTACAATTGACAAGCATAGGCTCATCATAATAAGCTCATTTAGATGAGGAACAAGCAGTCCTTTACACTGGCCTGATAAGATTGACACTCCATTGCTGTTGTGCTCTCTCTCTCTGAGCAAATGCTCATGAGGAAAAGGATAATTTCAAGGTAGATTATGAAACTGGTTTTGGTGCCTTATTCAGGTATTTCTTTAAGCTTCTTCCTAGGTGGGGAAGGTGGCCGTCTGCTAGTTCCACTTTTGGTTCTATCAGTTCCACTTATGATGTGAATCAATGGTGCGGAACACCGTAGTGATGTGAATCGACAGTGGGCCACACAGGTAAGCTTCTGAACAGACAACAGATCCTGGTAGAACTTGTTACCGCCTGATGCAACTGTGTCTCATCCTACTGGGCTTGATGCATTCCTAATGGAACTGCGCCTCACTCTACCAGACTTGCTGCATTCCTAGGTGAAATGGCCATTCCACAGGCCAAGAGTGAATGAGCACCCACCAGTGTGCAATCCAGTGGATGCCCATAACGACTCATTTGTGAAAGAACCTCAACTGAGTTAATAAATGGCTTCACCATTCTGTAAGAAGTAGGTCCTCTGTGTAGTGTAGGTTAGATAGGTAGGAAAAAAGGTGACTACTAGGTAAGCAGATGGTTTATATACATAGGTAAAGGGTGGTTTTGCTATTTTCCTCCTAACAACCTCCTTGCGGCATGTTAGGAGGTAGGGAGTAAGATAAACAATGGGGCTAACCACCATGGGCTAGCTAGGGAAGTAGAACCCTGTTCAACATTGGGTTGTTTGAAAACATTCTTCAATACATCAGCCAGTCGATTGATTTAGTTTCTCAATTTTTTGTGCAAATGAGTGACAAGAAAACATTCCAGACATTGATTTGAACATCTTCCTAACAAGTCTATCCTGAAAAAGGTTTGAATATTCATTAGTGACATTTTCACAGCCACCATTCAACATTGTCATCCCCATGTTTTATTATTTGATCATGGGTGACATGCAAGTGAGGAAGTGTAATCCTGCAGTTATACCAGTTTGAGGTCATAAGAATAACTCTACCAGCAACAATATTGCAGTGTGTAAACCATAATTCAGATCAAGTTAAAGCTTGAAGTGGTGTGAAACAAAAGTTTGGAGATATAAATATGTGCAAAATACAGTGCTTTCCAAAAGGGTTAGTAAAAGAATAGGATGGACTTTCATTCGCCAGTCACAATAACTGGCCCCTGTAATGCCATTTAACATCTTGTATAATATTGCATATTTGTGTGTATGAAGTTGGAAAGTCATTCCTACACTTTTTGGATGTACTAGTGGAGATTGGTAGCTGAGCTCACATACCTCAACCATATACTGGTAGTGGGTGGATTTTCTCTAACTATTCAAGCATGAACCTTATTCTATACAAGACAAATCAATGATGTACATGCAAGAAGATATGTACTCGATGTAGTTTGAGCAATTGGTCATAGTTGGTGCTGATTTGCTGAAGAAGCTTGAATGAGCTTTGCACTTCCTCTGTAAAGGAAATGGGGTTAACATGGGAACCCTTCCCACACTCTTGTTTGTATACATACACATATTACGTTACCCCATTTTTTGAAAGGGGCCAAATCCACTCAACATCATTCACTAAAATCTCTCCAAAACTGGTGGCTCATCTTGTGCCTTGGCAGCAAAAGGTAAGAGCTACACATGTATCTTTAAAAACTTGTTTTTACCACCCAGCACTAACAACTACAAATTGGGGATTAACTTAGATGTTCCAAAGCTCATAACATAACCTGGAACCTGAAAGTTTGCTCAATTCTCACACTCCCTGCAGACATTCCTGAAACCCTCTTTGCTGGCTCTTGAAATAGATGTCTTAAACTGTGAACTGCATTTCTTTAAGATCTTACCAAGGCCACAATGAGGAGTTAATCCTAAGAAATGGCTCTTTCAGTGTTATTCGATCTTTGAAAGTAGGGAGATTTTGAGGAGATATCTCGAAATGGTTTCTTTTGTGGTATTTTGGGTGGGTTGATGGTACATGCCTCTTTCTGTTGCCATGAGATTGCTTCCCAGCAGTGAAGCAAGGTTCTTCAAGTTTGCATCTTTCACAAACCAATCTGGGACAAGCTTTGCCGCATGTGAGTACAAGTCCTTATATGAATTTCTGATGGTGACTTCTGCCACCCAGCCACCCTTGAAATACCTGTCTCCAACAACACTCTAGTTAATATTAACAACACAATTCCAGTAGAAAGAACTCCCACAACTTCTATGTTTGGAGTTTTCTGGGGTGAACATGTTTCAAGAACAAGCAACTTCAGAGTTGGAGCTTGTTTTGACAAATCTGAATCTATACAAAAAGCACCATGTGTTAAAGAACTAAGACATCCTATAGTTCAAAAGAACATAATTGCCTCCACATTGTGAATTATCACATGATTAGTCAAACAGGGCAGTCCGCCCTGTAGCCAACTATATGCATTTAGAAGTAAAGAATTAATAATCGCCTTTCAAGAGCTTCTTGTCATCAGAAAGTTGTGAAATCATGTGAATGGCAGCTGCAGCCACTGATAATGGGACTCTTCCTGCATCCACAAGAACTTGCACATGCCAACATACAACCAGGCCACATGAATAAGCAATGACAGAATTTGACTGGAAGACCTGAGGATCCTTATGTAACTGAAGAAGTAGGAATTCCGAAACATGACAAGCTTAATGATGCACAAACCCAGAGATGGAACTATAACAAAGTGAAAAGAAGTGCCACTTAAATTATATATATATATATCTCATGGATTTCAACCTGTCTCATGCTTCTAAACCTGAGATGATATGAAATGAGTGACTAGGTACTCTGTGCATGGGAATTAGAAGAGAAAGACTTACTAAAGAAGTTATTATGGGTGTGTGATTGTGCCCATTTCCATAGACATACCCTTCTCCTCCTCCAATTGCTTCACTTTGAACTATACCAAATCAGTGCAAACCAGAATGCTTGAGGCATAAGCACACCCACACCATCCTGAAAGTAGAGGAAGTTCAGGTGTGAGTGTGGCTATTGTCCCCATTTCAAGCAGGAAATTGTTTTTTTGGAGAGAAACAAAGAGAGTTGAGGCAAATTGCAAACCTTTTGAAAGTCCAGATCTTCCACCTAATGTCAGGTTCATGGGCACCCAAGTTCGAACTGTAAAAATTAAGTAAAAGTGGTGTGAATCTCTCACTGCAGCTCACACTTTGAATGACACCACCAATGAGCACCACCACCACCACCACATGTCCCCCACTGGAAGAACCTTTCTGGTATATGAAAGAGTTGGATCCAATCAAATTGCTTGAGAGGTTTCACAGCTGCCTGAAAAGCAGACTGTGATTTCTGGGCCTGCATGGATGGATGGATGCCCAAATTTAATTGCATACCTTGATCATTACACTAGGTTAATGCCTTGCCTTACCTTTTGACATAATTCATGCCTTCCTAATAGTTTTCTGCATGTTCTTGGGTGCTGCTGGTTGGTTGAACCTCATAACTCACCCTCTCAGGTGTCCCATAACCCATAAACTCGACACTCCCATTCAATTTGTTATGCCCAGTAGCTAATGAAAGTGTGTAGGTTGTTCTGAATTAGTCTGATGCTCATGTGCCTCGACTACTTATGGTAACCTAATCACACTCTCAATCCTCACCTAATCCATAATGTATTAGTTTACAATGCGGGTTTAGGAACCCAAACAATGTGGGCAACGAGATGATTATTTTAATCACATTGCTATGAAGGGATAACTTTGTAGAGCTTTGGATAACTATGTACACAGGGTAGGTGGGGTTAGGTGCTCTGCATTGAAGGTGTGCAATTTTGATAACTATGGAATGGGAAATTATCCTGAGCAAACACAAGCAGGCCATTGCAAGCTCACTATGGTGAGATTAGAAAACATTTTTCAACTTAAAATGCTTGTGGAAATTTCTAGAGAGTACTTTCCAGGCTTCGAAACACAGATATGTCATGCTTTTGGTGCAGGGTTCATTAGTTGCACCACCTTTGGATATCAAAGCACAACATCACTTTCATAAGGAATCGAGGCAAGTGTTTCCTTCCCTTCTTTCATGTGTTGAATTTCAACCAACTCATAGATACCAGTGTTGGGTGGGTATGAGCTTTGGTGGGTAAGAACTACGAACCACACTACCAGTTTTGGTTAATTGGATCTGAACATTGGAATTATCCGTGTAAAGTAAGAAAAAACACAGCAGCACCAGTCTCGAACCTTGTGCATTAAATGCTGAGTTTCAACATTTCATACTAAGATGAAATTAAATGTCTTTTCTTTGTAGATACCACTGAAAGAGGGGATAAGGGGGGTGAAAGGAGGCCCAAAGACAGGGTGAAGACAGGGTTACTTTACAGATAACTCCATTGACTGAATTTTTATTAGAATGGAAATTGGAATCAGAATTTTCATTTGAAGAAGAACCCCATGAAACATGGCAAGCATTGTGTTTTTTGAAATGCTTGGGGTATTTTTTCCATTAGCCCATAACTGGCATATGACAAGGAAAAAAGAAGGAAAAAGAAAAGGGAGGCAGGTCTTTACACTTGGTAAAGCAGGCCCTAATTCTGGTAAAGCCCATGGCCTTGGGCTTTTTACACTTACACCCAAGACCTGATTCAGGACGTCGAGTAAGACCCAAAAACCGGGATCTGAGTCAAGACCTAAAGACGACGACGAAGAGGATGTGGATTGAGACCTCAGGGGATGACGAGGGTTCAGGCGGACGAAGCGATGCTTGCAAAGCGCTACTGCGCGCACAGACAAAGCGCTCCTGCGCGCGCACAGCCGTTGTTGCACTTTGCAGCTTCACCCCCATTTGCCTCCTCCATCTCCGCATTTCTTCTTTGTTTTTCTCCTGCATCTTGCAGTTTTCTTGCTTATTCTGTTCTTCTTTCTACGTCTTTGTGTGCCTAGGAATTTTTTTTGTGTTGTGAGCAATTCGGGTCATAGTATTTTGTGGTCGAAGGAGGAGGCAGAGGAGCAAGAGGAGTAGGAGGAGGAAATGGCAAGTGCAGCTGCTGTGGGAATCGTGTCAGGTTGTTGTCGGTGTACGCAAGTAATGGACGCGAGCAGGATTCCGTCTCTAGCTGTTATGAATGCGGGAGGTGGTGTTTTGCCCTCTGTTGCGTTCTTTGGCAATGCGGGAAACCCCTTACAGCAGCAGCAGCAGCGGCAGAGCTTCCTTAGGAGGATGGGGAGGAGGAAGCAAGGAGTGGTGGTGGTCGATGCCAAGATTCGTGAGATTTTCATGCCGGCGCTCAGTTCCACCATGACGGAAGGCAAGATAGTTTCCTGGGTCAAGAATGAAGGCGACAAGCTCAGTAAAGGTAACTCTTATATTGCCACATGCACGCAGACATAAAGACACGCACTCATTAGGCTGAATCTCAAAGCGAAACTAGCAGTGAAATGGCAAGAGCTCTATGAGGTTTTTGGAACTGTAGATGCAGAACTGAGGATTCTCTTGAGATTTCTAATGCCTACAGATGTGGAGTTTTGCAGCACACATCTAACATTCAGTCTCCAGCAACTCCAAAGTTCTTCAAAATGAGTACTATATGTCATAGCATAATCTTATATGGGTTGACGGCAGTTTGTAGGCTGCTGAGGGAAAAGAGAAATGCCAATCTTATAATCTATCCAGAGATTTTGCATATATGTTTTGGGGCCTGAGGATGTTCTGGGATCTTCAACTTTGCTGCCAGCATTTTGTAACCCTCTTCTGCCAGCGAGATGTATGAAATCACCTTGAGTTCCATGATTGCAGGTGAGAGCGTTGTGGTTGTGGAGTCAGATAAGGCTGACATGGATGTGGAGACGTTCTATGATGGTTATCTGGCATACATTGCTGTTGGGGAAGGTGAGGTTGCACCAGTTGGAACTGCCATTGGGCTTCTTGCAGAGACTGAGGCTGAGATTGCAGAGGCTAAGGTCAAGGGAGCAAAGGCTGGCAATAGTGTTCCTGCTCCTGCTGTTGCTGCTGCTGCTCCAGCTCCTTCTCCAGTTGAAGAAGCAATAGTCCCTCCACCTCCACCGCCACCAACTGCAGCCCCTGTTGTTGCCACCCCAGTTGCTGTATCCACCCCTTCCCCTGAGGTAGATGGAGACAGGAGAATCATAGCAACACCATATGCCAAGAAACTTGCAAAGCAGCTAAAGGTTGATCTTGCTAGAGTAACAGGCTCTGGACCATCAGGTCGTATCACTGCAACAGATGTTGAAGCTGCTGCAGGGAAGGTTCTTTCAACATCTCCTGTTGCAGCAGTCTCTGCACCTGTCATCCATGAAGCACCTCCAGCCTCTCCAAAGGCTATTGCAGCAGCAGTTCCTTCTTCTTCTTCTTCTTCTGCAGCTACTCCAGGCAGTGCAACTCCATTCACATCGATGCAGTCAGCAATATCACGGAACATGGTAGATAGTCTTACTGTCCCCACTTTCCGGGTGGGTTACACTATCACCACAGATGCGCTTGATGCTCTCTACAAGAAGGTAAAACCTCTGTGCAGACTTTGCATGCCACAAGACCTTTAGCAGATTGTCTACAGTGTATTCGACAGGTCTTTGATTGGTTGCCTGAAGGAAGATATCCACTGACTGGTGCTTCTTTCTCTTTGTGGAAATTCCAGATAATCATCCCCGTGGCTAAAGGTTAGGCAATTTTTTCATGAAAGGGAGTTTCTTTTTTGTTGTGTAGCCAGTATTTTGGGTCTAAGCTGTAATGTCAGTATTAGAACAACCCACTGTGGACTGTTTTTCTTAGTATGTGCTAACCACTTTAAACATGCAGATAGTGATTTATGTCCTCCAGAGTTTGTCCTGATTTCTTTCAGTTGTTGGCAGATCAAGTCCAAGGGAGTAACAATGACAGCACTGTTGGCCAAAGCTGTTGCTTTGGCATTAGCAAAGCATCCAGTGGTGAATGCAAGCTGCAAGGATGGGAAAAGCTTCACCTACAATCAGGACATAAACATTGCTGTTGCTGTTGCCATGGATGGGGGCCTTCTCACACCTGTTCTTTCAAATGCTGACAAGGTAAAGTATGATGACCCAATGCACCAACTGAGGAAACAGGGCAATCTAGCTTCAAATGAATGTAGGTTTCATACCTGGAGATTTGATTTAGCTCAATGGTCATATTCAACATGACAGCATAGGCTTAATGGTTTTTGTGGTCATGGTGGTATAGATGGACATCTACTCCCTTTCTCGCAAGTGGAAGGAGCTAGTGGACAAAGCCCGTGCCAAGCAGCTCTCACCACAGGAATACACCACAGGTTTGTGCTACCATCTTATCTGTGTTATTCATGGTGTCATCCACAGTACTGTGGCAATATTACTTCAACAGTGACAGGATAGCCCTGAAGGATTACTCATGCAGAAGAGCCAGTTCATGTTTTGTCCAAGGGGATTCATGTTGACTTTTTTTGGTTAGGGTCCTAGATTGAAACTTGGGTTTTTGGTGGGACACCATGGGAATAGTATGTGAAATCTATGCTGTGAAGAAATTGACTCCTGGGAACCATGCTTTCTATATCTGCATTGCCACACCAATGATTATCAAGATCCAAAAGTTGTCATTGAAAGCATGAATTATTTGCTGAGAGAAGGAGAGGCTGCATGCTATTGCTCTTCTCACATGTTATTGTGGTCAAACACAGGCACTTTCACTCTGTCAAACCTCGGAATGTTTGGTGTAGACCGATTTGATGCAATCCTTCCTCCAGGCACAGTACGTACTTACTCTCCCTTACTGAAATTTAGGTGCAGCTAAGAGCAGCATGACATCCTGTGTTTACAGTCATATCGTGCCACAAAACTTTTAAATGCACTGTCTAGGTTTCTCTGATTAGAGAGAGAGGTCTGCTGTTTAATTACCAAGAATTTAGGTCATGCCCAGCAGTAAATCACTCTTGCAAGTCTCACATCTGAGGCTATATCCCTGCTGGAGTATAAATCTCTGTGTGAATAAATCTTGCATTGGCCATGCTGACCTTTTGTAGCAAGGTTAAACTCCATTGAAGGGCCTCTTACAAAGATAGTGACCTGTTGCCTTCATCTCTTCACTTTCTCAATCTCCTGTTGTTGCCTTTAAACTGGGTGTGTGATCTGTAAACAGATGGGTCGAGCAAGAAATTTTTTGTGTCTCCAATCCTCTTGCATGAGATCTCAGCAGTGTGCTTTTTCACTGTTGAGTTTTCTTAGCTTGGATCAGTGTCCCTGTTGGTGCACAGAAGTGGTTTAGTCACACTTGTCTCATAATCCTAGGAGAATTTAAGTTGGGTCCTATGTTTCAAGTACCATTTTGTGTGTTTCTTAGAATATTCTTGCATCACAATTGATGCTAGTGGAAGCTCATACAGATTTGCCTAATCTGTCCAGGGAGCGATTATGGCAGTGGGTGCTTCTACACCTACTGTGGTGGCAACTGGGGAAGGTTTATTTGGTATCAAGAACAGGATGCAGGTAGATCTTATGAACTCATGAAGAGTCACACCATTGTCTGCTGCTGCTGCTGCTTCATATCCTTATGCAACGTAATGTCTTCAATTTGCACACAATAGGTGGACTAGTTGTGGTTTTTGGGGTCTGTTTGTTCTGTAATTTCAGTTGTAATTGGATGATTGCTCTGAAAAAGGAGCAACTTTTTTTTTGTACTGTTGGGAAGAATCTGGTGTCAACTCTAACTTGCAATGGACTGGTGGCAGGTCAATGTGACAGCAGACCACAGAATCATCTATGGTGGTGATCTGGCACAGTTTTTGCAAACATTTGCCAAGATCATTGAAGACCCCAAGGATCTCACTTTGTAGTTTTGGAAGGTCTAGTCTTCTGCTTCTCAGAGTGAATGACCCCTTAAAGCAAGCAAGGAAGGAGATCCTTGTGATTTTGTCCCCCATTAAATCCTACTCAGTTCCTTTTAAGTGCACCTCCACCAATCTCAAAGACCCAACCAATATTCTCTCAATTGTTGAGTCCAAGACTAGTAGTGCTGAGTCAAGTCATGTTCTTCCAAAGAGCTATAGGCAAGTATCCGATGTGTCAGATTGTGAATGTTCACACAGTGTCAATGTAGCATATCTGGTGCTTATAAATTGGAGGAAGGATGTAGTCCCTTTAAGCCAATTTTCTAGATCCTTCGGTCCTGAAGCACTTGCTGTTTTGTTAGAAGAACAATAAGATGGTTTAGGATTTGCCAGTGACCCATTCCAATTGCAGTGGATGGATGCAAGAGCTTCTTCTTCCCATTCTTGCTTCAAATAAAATGAGATTGTTTCCATGTGTTCTCCAACTGAAGAGTTCAAAGAGATAGGTGGTATACAATGGTCTAGACTCTGGATGTGTTTCAAGAGAGCTGAAGGTGATTTTTGTATAATTTTCTACATTCATTTATTATTAACTAGACCAGAAGATTTAAAATTTTCCCTTCATAAAATAAGGATCTTGATGAAGATGAAATGAAGAAATTAATCATTTCACCTTGTAGTCATGACACAAGGATAGCATGTATCATCAGAATCATTTTCGGCGTATTGAATTTCCAATACAAACATGATTTGTATTTCCAAATAATTCTCTGAGTGCTCATAACTTTTAAAGACACTTCGAATCTTCAAGTTATTATAGAGATCTAAAAATATATATTTTGAACTTGTGAGACCAATGTATTTTTTGTTTCTTTGAGTTTTTTCCGACAGTAAAGATCATTAGATTCAAGAATCATTTGACAATTCAAAACACACTATGAAGATCTGAAACTTCTGAGAGTCCTAACTCTTAAACTGGAAATGTATGCTGAAAGCCTTGCTTTGAATGCAAAGGGCTGGAGTGAATTAGCACCCACCAATGCACCAGTTGCGGATGAGCCCGTTGAGGTCGTTTTCTGGATGGACGAAAATCCCATCCTCCCTGCCCGATTTTTTTTTTTTTTTCCACCTCTTCTTTACCCCAAAATTTTCCCCCGGCCTACCTTCCACCTACCTCCCCCTGTCCTACCTACCACCTACCTCCCCCCGTCCTACCTACCACCTACCT
>Ga0116227_10009596_pt1 | contig 17462 bp, 23 predicted proteins | sample S1TSphgellanicum_FD_89693 | JGI IMG/M metagenome (GOLD analysis project Ga0116227, IMG submission 89693) | Host-associated microbial communities from peat moss isolated from Minnesota, USA - S1T2_Fb - Sphagnum magellanicum MG | ecosystem: Host-associated > Plants > Peat moss > Unclassified... | reverse complement strand
TAGTAGGAGTTGTTCTCGGCCGACAGAGGGAGGGCAGCGGCGGGGTGAATGCGTCGTTTCTTTTTTTTTGGAGGGGGGGGGGGGGGGGGGGGGGGACTTTCTACTTGGAGAGTGGACTTTTCATGAAAGGTTATTTTGTTTCATTTTGTTTTCTATGTGGGGGAGGGAGGGTCAAAGCAAAGAGTTCCCAAGTCCCAACATGTTCCCCAAAGAGTTCTCAATAGCACTTCTCTTTTATCCCACATGCTTTAATAAATGTTGTCTTCCTTTCACCTCTATAGGTGGGCCAAAGGGTAAAGAACTCTATACTTCAAAATAGAAACCTTCTACTTTGAGGAGCCACCATAGTTTCATTTTTCTTGAGTGATGGGCCAATCAAATTGACTCATTGCCCCAAAAAAAAAACATTGAACATGGGAGGCACATCATCTAATTAATGCCATGCACAATAAGTATGGCATAATAGGGTATGAAAATACACAGCCCTGAAAGTTTTGATTTTGAAATATGTAAAATGAAGTACTGAAACTCCTCAAAACTAGGGTTACATACTGAGAGCGTCCTAAAAAGGTCAAAGAAAACTCAAAACTAGCTCTGAACCTGTCCGTCGCAATTTTCGACCTAGCCTGTAACTAATATATCTCGAGAGCATGTTGTCAAGGGCCATGTACAAGACGGTTATCTGTAAAGTCACCACCCTGTCTTGGTACTAGTGTGGGTGCTGGTTCACCCTGGCCACAGTGAAAATATATGTAACAGAAGTGGAGGCACTCAGGGAAAAGGAAAGACAGGATGAAACTCATGTGATGCATAATTGTTGAAATTTTTATTTATAGATGTGGAGGGATGGAAAGAGAAAATCTTAATACATGATGGATGCTTGTAGCAAGTGACAAGTTAGGGATGATTGTGCATCATGAAGAATTGTGGACATCAAAAGTTCAATTTTTTTATTTTTTTTATTTTGTATTTGGTTGTTTTGGTTTGTTTGCAGTTTAAGTGTGTTTGATGTTTGTGATTGAATGAAGCAATGCTGCTAAAGCTAATTTCAATGATGGAGCAGTTTTCAAAGTTGCATTGTTGTTGCTCTTGGATGGGGTGAATGCAGATCATGGAGCTGGGTGATGGTTAGTTCTGGAGATTTTGATGGAGTGGATGGATGGTGGCTTTGGGGATTCCATAAGTTGGAGGTTCCTATGGGACAAGGTAGGTAGTTGTGGCAAATGAGCTAAGTTCTTCTTTTGAATGGTAACGATGTATTTTTTTCAATTTTTATTTTACTATGTGACTAATTGAGGAAGAATGCCCCATTGCTGATTTTCAATATCTGACCTTGGAACAAGTATTCCACTATGTTATGTGTTTTAAGGAAGGAATAGAAAATCTAGTGTTAGAGTGTAAGGACCAGTTCAAAGGATGTGATGACAGAGTCTAGAGATTTCATGAGCAATCATTTGTTGTGAGTTTTAGCGATCTTGAAAGAAATTGCTTAACAAATGGCGTTTGGAAGAGAGTACCTATGTTGTTATAAGCATTCCAAGGAAATGGGGTTTTAAAAGATTCATGGGCTTCATTAAAAAAAAATGCTGCAATGTTTTATGCCTTGTCTTCTTTGTTTAACTTCCAATGGGAAAGATCTTATGGGAAAGATAAATCAGTTGGGAATTGGGATTTTATTGTTAAGTAATTAATTGGGAGACTCATGACCAGTTGGCTCATTAGAGAAAATCATGACTGATTTGATCCCTTGAGGTCCATAGTTTTATGCTGCTTTCTTAAAAATGGTAGTATTGTTAGTTTAAGAATTAGTTATGTTGTGATTATTTCACTAATCTTGGATAATTATATGATCATTTTATTAAAAAATCTTGAGTCTATTAGAGAGTGTCATAACTAAACCACCCCTCCTTTTTTTGGCAACATTCAACTTACCATCAAAATCAATGGAAAAACTAATTTGAGTCCTATTTATTTCACATTATAAAATTTTTATTCCAAGTTATGTGTTTGAAGTTTTATTATGCTGAAGTTAGCCACACTTTAACCACGAGACTTTACGGATAACTCTAATGGGTGGTGAAGAATTTTGAAAAAAAAATGTTTGGTGAAAAAAAAATGTTGTCTGTTGATGTTTTATGTGATAAACACCTTTGAAATGACGCACTCCCAAAATGCACCCCATGCTGTTGTTTCAAACATGTGCTTAGTTTAGGAATGTTCCACTCCTAAGGGGTTACATTACTCGTAAAAAGTTGGTAGATTTTTTCATGTGTATGTGGAAGAAGGCACCCTAAATTGTTGATTGAAACCTCACATAGATTTCTCTAGAAGACAATCATAGAAAAGATTTCCCCATAAAACACCAATTATGTTATGCTTGCAAATTCACTAGAATTATTTTGTTAGGTCTTTACATGAAGGGTAATGCCCAATGCCAAGGGCAATATCAAAAGAAGGGGTTGTGTGAGTTAGTAGACTAGTGCGGGCAAATGTTTTTTTTTTTTCATTTTGTCCCATTAAGGTGTTTGGTTACCATTTACCCATAATAGGGGTGAGAGGTGGCATATCTTTTTTAAGACTTGTAGTTCCAATTGGGTATGCGAGTTAAAACATGATAAAGTTTACCAAAAAAGTAAACGTTTCCACTTTAACCATGTGCCTTTCATATAACTATTATAATGTAGCATCAAATTAGGTGAAAGTATGTGTCAAGTAACATTAGTTGGTTCTATTAAGTTTATAAGAATCTAATTCTAAAACAATTAAAAGCAAATGAATTTTAAAAATAGATAAAAAGTACATTTGAAACCGATTGAAAAATATGTGTTCAAACCTACTTTTTGGTTATAAATTTTAATGAAATTAATATGTAAGAAATTAGGAAATGAAGATCAACATATGTTTTTAGCAAGTTATTATAGAAATATATTTCCTTTTGGTAAGAACTTATTTGACACCTACTTGAAACCAAATACCCATAGTGAAAAGTAAACATCAAAAGCTACTTATATTTTGAAAAACCTACTTAAAACCTACTTTTATAGTTTGAAATATGAAAATCAATGCACATTACAATAAACATATATCATATATAGTTGTTGAAATGAAAACATTCAATGTTCCACAATTTTGTAATGGGTTTTGTTGTTATTTTAAATCTATTAATTCCAGTTTTGACAAGGTAATCAAGTTTTCACTTTATTTTGCTTACACCCATGTATAAATCTTTTGTTTTTCAAACTAGCTATGTTAAATAGTCCATGTTCAAACTTTGTCATGAACACCTAAAGAATGTTATGAATTCATGCAACAACATTTTTTTTCACACTTAAGTTTATGAAACTATTAAATGGAGGACAATGTCAAATATGAGCCAACAAACAACCTAACATGATAAATTTTGCGGCTACAAACCAATGTGAAGAGGTGTTAAGATATGTCTTTGGGTCCTACCTATTGGTAATATGGGTTTTATCTTGTGGCTACCATCTTTCCACCATTCTTGCTTATCAAATAAACAATTCTGATTCATAATGCAATGTGCAAGCAGTTATAAATAAAAATCACAAAAATTCAAATTCTAAAAAAAAATGAAAACATGACACAAAATAACAGAAGATAAAATTTAAAAAATATTGGAAAGGGAAGAAAAAAAAAACCTAGAAATGAAAATTGTAAAGTAAAAATGACCATTAATGAACCCCATGAAAAGTTACATCTAACTTAATCTATGCATTCTACAATTCAAAATCTCAACATTTTGATAGGATTGGTGTTTGTAAACTTCAGTACATGAACAACAAACTTTCCTGTAGCATGCATGCCAATAATGCATGCCACATCTTTAACTTGTATGATAGTGCAGAATGGAACATGACTAATGAGGATGTAGCTATAATATGGTGAATTGCTAGGAAGCAAAATAAGTACGTGTATCATAGAGGAAGTGAAGTGCCATCTAGTAGTAAGCAAAGCTTGAACACTAAGAAGCTTGAAGTCACAAAAAGTAAATATTACAATACCCAATTTCGAATTCTCCATAGTTCACATGATAGATCTTTGTTTTCAACGTTATACCATCATGTATGACACACATATGTGTGTTAATCATAAAAGTTTAACATGCTCCAAACTAGATAACATGACTTTATATGCAAAAATTAAATTACCAACAATGACAAACTATGGCACACAAATTGTTGAAAATTGGGTTTTCAATGTAAAATGCATTTGTTATGTATATGAAATTAAACACAAGAGACTAATTGACCATGTATATAATTTGAAGCACGTAGCTTAAAATATGTGCAGAAGACCTTTAATTTTCAAACGCTTTCACATCTTTGATCCATGGACATTGTAACAAAAGGTTTTCCAAATCCTTACCATAATAGGAAAATTATGTTTGCTTTACTAGACATTTGGATTTCATTGTCCAGATGTATCTTCAATCTTTCTACCATCACCATACATAACATCACCAAAATAATCCATTATAGGATATAGTGGTTCAAAATTGTGTTAAATCCAAGTAATTGCCACATCCTTGTAGTTGGGTTACAATTGTGAGGAGGTAACATGGCACCTTGGTAATGTTTTTGCATGGTGAATTTGAAATTTTAACAAATTGTTCATCAAGAAGGATGGGGTTGAATATTGACCACCAAAAGCCCCCCCAAGCCTTGGGGTGCCCCAAATGTGCTTGAAGAATAGCCAAATGGCTTGGAAATGTTATTTTTGTTTTGGGAGCCATCCAATATTATGGGTAGATCACCTCAATTGCATTCAAGAATTCTTGAGTTGGGAATCACCTTTCTAGTTCACAAATTAGCCTATAGCAACTTCTAAGCATTGTTGTTGTACATCTTCCACACATGTAGCCCGCATGTTTTTGGTCACCATGTTCATGACCTTCATGATTTGGTTTATGATATGTAACATACAAAACTTTCCACTAAAATAAAAGGCAACATACTCAATTTCAGTGGTACTAAATTATTGATGTGAAAACTTTGGTGAACTTTCATAATACATTATAAAAAAATCTACTTCAACCAGTTTTAGAGCATCAACAAAATCATATATGAAGGTCCCACGACCTTGTGCAAATTTGGAAAGACCTTGCACCACCTCAAGAAGGGCAATGACACAAGCAAGGCCCAACAACGTTTCCACATCCATAACAATTCATAGTTGGCTTTTGTAATTTGAACATTTGCACTATCAATTGCCATCTTCACAACAAGAGCCTTGTATTCATTCAAGATTCACTTGGATGGTGACAACATAGAAATCTAATGGGTTTTAATATTTTTTAGAATCTTGTTCCCTTTGCATTCCAAAACCTTAATTAGTTTAGATGCTTCAAGAACTCACTTAAGGTTATGGGCGAAAAAGTTATACATACCAGCAAACAATGTTTCAATTTTTGCCACCAATGTTAAACCATTAAGAGTTTGAATAACTGGGTTGGTGCAATGTGCCATGTAGTGCACACTATTCGCAAAAGGAACATGCTTTTGCACAAATTATGTTGTAACACTAAATTTGAGACCTTGGAATATTGTCACTCCATCTGCCCCAAAACAAACAAGTTTGTTTGCCACTTTTGTTTCGCTCAACCTTCCAAACTTAATGAAGCTTTCCACAATGAAACTGGTCAAATTATTAGATGTGACTCCATCAATAACACGTTATAAGTTAAGTAAAATTGGAACCTTCTTCCATTGTTCAACCACATAAGCATGAACTATAACCAAAATTGGTTGTCAAGGGTCGTCATTTCATCACAACTCATTGAGATAAACTATGTTGTTCGAACATCAATTTTTATAGCTTGCAAGATAATGCCATGCATTGTTTTAGCAATGGTCCAACTAATTATATTTGATTAATGTTTCTATGGATAGTTTTCAACTTTCAAAAATTGAAAAAGGTTTTGGATGCTTAAAAAATCTATCATGGGCTTAGCTTGTTGCAACAAATGAAAAATTGACACAAATTACAAGTATTTCTTCTTTTTCTTTGTTTTGTCACCATTTGTAACTTTAATAACAACAATGTCCCATCCCTTAGATGCATACAACTTCTCATTTTACACATAAGCATTAGTAGGGCATATATATAATTATCCAATAATAATTTTAGGCCTAGCCTTTATGCACTTCTTCAAACTTGAGTGTTTGATGAGGGAGTTCAATTTTGGAATTAAAGATTTTTCCCTCCCTTCTATGTTAATGCAAATATTGCATTTGACCATCATCATTTTACCATCCTTCCCACAAACTACCTTAAACCATGAAAACCTTGTAGCCTAGTTATTTTGTTAAACCTTGTTTAATTCCCATTCTAACTTATTTGCCTTCTTCTTTGGTTTATTATGTATATATTTTGACAAGACATCTATAGACGTTGGTTCATGTATGGGTGTGTTTTCAGAAACCGGCATAACTTTACCCTTTAAAGTTACAAAAGACACAAGTAATGCAGGTGTTGGATTAACAGTAGAACTTGGACACTTTACTTTTCCATTAAGTTGATAAGGATTGGGGATTATAGACTTAGACCCTGAGAACAAGGAATGAAACTTGAAGTTGGGAGGAGGCTTGAGCGGTGCCATACCCATGTAAAGGAAAAATGGATTTCAACAAAAAAAATCAAGGTTTCGACAAAAGGGTTTAGGGTTTCACATTAATACCTTGGTTCTTTATAAAGACTCAATGGACTTGACAAACATAATAAACTTGACAAAACAATGAAACTTGACGACGTGTGAAAGTAACGAACACAAACACAATGGTGAACATGATTTGAACTTCAACCTCACCTATTAAGTGAAGTTTGGAAAATAAAAGGTAGTCTACAAACAATGTTCGACGACAATTGTTGAAGAGCCAAATGGCAGTTGACAAAGTTTGAAAGCAATGAACATGAATATGTGCGAAAAGAACTTGAGCTTCAAGTTTGAATATCACGAGCTACACAACATGCCTCAACAACAAAAATCACAAGCACAAGTACATTCAAATAACACACCTCCAACATGGAGTTCAAAGGCATAAGAACATTCAAGCAATAGAAGGTAATGGGAATTTCAACAATTGACAACACAATCTACAAAAAATGAAAAGACTGGAAGCTTGTTCAATGCATGAAAGCTTACTGATATAGAAGTCGGTTGAATTGGAAACAAACATTGTATTTATATCTTAATTGAGTGTCACCCTTTGCATTTTGCACTTCCCTAGCTTCTAAGAACGCACATCAAACATTAGATTACAAATTATAATCCCTTTGATCCTGATTTCTAAATATAAATGCAAAAGATCTAACCTAGAAAAATCAAATCAATTGGAAACTTATATTTATACTTGGAAACACTCTATTTTTTTTTGTGCTTCCACTGTGTTGTTCAATTCTTGTGAAATCTAATTGGAAAATTCATCCTACAAAACACATTACAACATAAAATCTGAGGTCCCTACATGTAGCGATGTGTTCTTCATTGCTTGCATAATTGCAGGTGATGGTCGGGAGCTTGGAGTGCACTAGTTGGCAAAGAGGTACAATGCTTGTGTAATCTTTTGGCATCTAATGGATGGGAGAAGTAAGGATGAATGGTGCCATATCTAAACTATTTGTCAAGGCATTGGCTCATAAACCCTACCAAAATGTCGCATCTTGGTGACTTGAGCTTAATTTGACAGCCCAAATCACTCTATGCCATTGGCCAGGCCCTTTTTGGATTCGCCAGGATGCAAAAATTCACCTACCCCAAAAAAAAAACACTGGTGCAGACAAGCTTTTAATAATACCTTCAATTGCAGGCCTTACCCCATGCAAAGACCTGCCAAAATTTGTGAAAAAATGAAAGGTACTTCCAAAAAAACTAAAGATCCCATGGGAAAATTTGAGGGATAGCTGTGTAAGACAAAATGCCCTTTGATTCTCATTTTGGTGTACAAATGGCATCCAAGTATTAAAAAAAAAATTGGGCAGGTCTTTACAGGTCTTTACGCCACATAAAATTAACATACATACATATATGATACATATATGATGGCATAAAAGGAAGAGTGTCGATGGAACTTTCCACTTATATAAAAATGGAAAGAAGTAAAAAGAAAAGAGGAAAAGTTAAAATTTGCTCCATTGAATGATAAGGTAGTGATAATTAGAACCCCCGTCCAGCGGTCGGCGTCAGTTCAACCCTAAAATCCAACGCTAGCGCGGGATGCGCTCCGGGGACGCGCGGGAGTCGCACCACGCACGCACGCACGCACTAGACTGCGACGAGGCCTCGCCATCGCCATTTTCTCGTGCTGCCTGCGGTCGCGAAATCCGCGAACGAGTTGTAGTAGCGTCGTAGGTGAGGGGGGTGGGGTGGCGTGGCGTGGCGGCGACGACTATGCGCGTCGGCCCTCGAGAACAACTCCTTTGCCGCTTGCTTCTTGTGAAGGGATGCATCTGGACGCGTGTTTCTAGAGCCTCAACTCTTTTGCTGCGCGAGGCTCTTGGTTCGCTTTCCGGATGATGATGGTGATGCTGCTCTGCGGTATCAGGGCTAGTTTCGCTCTGCTGTTGCTGGTGCAGCTTTCTTGAAAAAGGAGCTGTTGTGCTAGGGTTTGGCGTCGGGTTGATTCATGCTTTTTACTCAGCCGATCGCTGCAGGAGAAAGTGAGGAGGGACTAAGTAGGAGGTGGATTTGTGTTTGGAAAGGGATTACGCGAGTTTGGGACCATTTTGTTTTTTCGTATGCGAGGAGAAGAAGTGTGTGTGCCAGAAGAGATGACGATGACACTGCAGAACGTAATGAGGCAGCAGCAGCAGCAGCAGCAGCAACAACAACAACAACAGGGGCTTACTATGTTTGCCCGAGATCCAGTGAAGCTAGACCCGACGGAGCACTTTGCTCACGTTCTCACGCCTCCGTCTGACAGCATGTTCACTGGGGTGGTGGATGCGTGCGGTGAGTCTCCTATCAACGCTCGAAAACTTTCCTCTGATTTCTGAAACCCAACCCTCGGTGTGTTTTTTTCTTGTTTCTTGATCAAAAACCGTACTAGGTTAGGATGTAGGGTATGGGTCAACTTTGTTGGTTAGCTAGTTAGATGCCCTTAATATTTGTCTCTTTCTGGTCTCTTTTTGCCATTGGTGTTATTTGGAAGCTACAAGCTTTTGTCACTCTCCATAGACTTCACAGACGTAGCAGGGAAGGCACAATTGCATGGATCATGACTCTCTCTTATGCCTGTGTTGACTGAAGTTTACATTTGATTGTGAAACCCAGGTTGCAGTTGTGTAACTTTTTCTTGATGTGTTTTGGAGATGGTCTGATGCTGGTCCATCCTTCATGCTCTTGACATTTTATTGCAGATTATGGTCTCAGTAAAGCTGGGTGCTGTGCATGTTGCAAAGTGAAAACCTAAATTGATGCAGTTCAATCTATTCTTTTTTCAGCATCTGAACAATGATGACTCCTGTGGGATGTTTTTCCTGGTCTGGATTGATGCATCAATTCCCTGCTTCTCCTTTCTTCTGTTGGGTGGGTCTTAGGTTTCTGTGAAGTAACTGGTGGCACATTTGTGATTGCAGTGGATGAGGAAGTGCTGCTGGGTGCGGCACATCAGGAGTACAAATCTGGTAACTACAAGCAGGCTCTTCAGCATTGCAGTCTGGTTCATGAGAGAAATCCACAGCGAACTGATGCCCTGTTGCTACTGGGTGCAATTTATTATCAGGTTGTTCCATTTGATTGTTTATTATGGTCTTTATTCTGACACTTGTGTTGCCTCAGGATCCAGATGTGTGTTCAGTGGTTTGCCCAAAGTTTTGGGCTGGTTATTCTATGCTTATCTGTGAAATGGTCAAGAGCTGATGAAGTCAGTGGGGAATCATTGCAAAACATCACTGCCTTTTCCCTCTCTCTTTCTTTGCTCTTACACTCCTCTTTCCCCAGGGGTATTTTTGTCTTTCTTGTCTCTGTTAGGTTTCTTGATCTAGCCAGCATCATGCCCAAGTTTTCCTATTACTACTGCTCATGATGACTCAGGTGTTCTAACTTTTGTTCTCATTATGTGACAGTTACATGACTTTGACATGTGCATTGTCAAAAACGAAGAGGCAATCCGCATTGAACCCCAGTTTGCTGAATGCTATGGCAACATGGCAAATGCTCTGAAGGTGTGCATCCTGGTTCTTGTGGGAATAATGATGATTCATGAAGAGATCTTGTAGCCACCTAATTGCAATAGTGACAATGAGCTGATTGTGTGTTAATAAAGGGTTGGCTGTGCTTGGTGGAGTTTCAAGTTTGGTTGGGATTGTTTTTGGGTTTTTGCAGTTAAGAATCCAAGGCTCTCCTTTGTCACAATGTTCTTTTGTATATATGGTCAATTTGCATAGCACAAGGTTATGTTGAAGTTCTTGTTCTCACCTTGAAGAGCATTTGAGATTTCAGGAGAAAGGCAACATTGACCTTGCAATTCAGTACTACACAGTTGCTATTGAGGTACTATCACTGAGATGTGGATGACAAACTATGCAACTCCCATTTGAGATTGCTCCTCTGCATCTGCATTAGCCAATTGCTAGTGTGCTCCTCTAATGTTTCAGCTTCTGTAATTTTTGAGCAGTTTGTACCAGTCACTTAAAATAAATGATACTGTTCACCTTCATTTGATTGTCTGTAATGGACTGTTTGCTTCAAGGCATCTACTTTCATGACAACCTTAAAGTTTGTGTAATTGTCAATATGCAGTTGAAGCCTAACTTCTGCGATGCATGGTCAAACCTGGCAAGTGCCTACATGAGGAAGGGACGGCTACAGGAAGCTGCTGAGTGCTGTCGTCATGCTCTCATGCTCAATCCTCGATTGGTTAGTTTCCTTTGTTTATGTAAGATAGTTTCAAGAATAATACTTAAGAATGGATGTGGGCCTGTACCTGTGCATGAGTAAAAGAGCAGAATTCAAAGTGGGATTGCCATTCTTTGGATGTGCTGGATTGTAAGTTTGTGCAGAAATGGGCAAAGGAGCACATAGAGGCAATTTTTCCTGAGTTCTTTTTTTGCAATTCATGTGAAGTCTTCCATGATTACTGTCACATCCATCTTGTACATGGTTCTAGCCAGCTTTTTGAATTGTTGGTGCAGGTTGATGCACACAGTAATCTGGGAAATCTGCTCAAGGCTCAAGGCTTGACTCATCATGTGAGCCTTATCTCCAAGATTTTCTCTGATAAGAAATGTGTGTCTGGCAATTATGTTGGCCCCTATCTTATAGCTCCTGGTGAAATTCTGTGGTTTGGACTGCTTTTGAACTGTAATCCTCATCCCTTCAGATCATGGAAGCTTGGATACCTGTTAACCACTCTAGAAATGTGCTTTCTTCAAATTAACATTCGTTTGGCAAACAGGCATACCTTTGCTACATGGAGGCGATACGGCTTCAACCTACGTTTGCCATTGCATGGTCTAATCTTGCAGGACTGTTCATGGAGACAGGAGAACTTCAGAAAGCCCTAGCTTACTACAAGGTCTGTACCACAGTAACAAGATCCATTTGTTGCAAATTCTTTTGTCCTCTTGCCAAGCATCTAGTAATGTGCCTAACTTTGGCATTAGCAACCTATCAGCATATAACTCAATGGTCATCTTTGATTGGTTTTTTTGGTGTTTTTTCTCTTTTTGTGTTGTTCTTTCTTCATGGTTTCTTTGGTCTTCTTGGATGGTTGTGTGGTTGTCATCTTGCATTTTTGCATATGTTCATGTCTCAATGCTGGTCATTGATATGGAGTCTTGTGTGTTCAAATGACAACAGGAGGCTATACGGCTTAAGCCCAACTTTGCAGATGCACATCTGAATCAAGGAAATGTGCTGAAGGTGTTCTTCCAAGTCACTGTACTGGGTGATTTTAATGTATTGGGCATGGACATGAGGCAGAGTGGCTTAACACAGTTCACAAGGCATACAATGCTTTAGACCTGCTGCAGTCTCTAGTATGTTTGTTGCCTTGGTAGAATATAACCGACTCTCTTTGTTCCCTGTAACCGGACTGAAAGCAGGCTACCTGTTTCACCTTGAGGTCGATGTCTTGTTGTTTCACTAAACATTTATCAGAGTATGTGAGCTGTACTTCACTGAGGCTATGACATGGTTGGGCAGGCACTTGGAAGACCTCAGGAGGCAATTGTGTGTTACCAGAGGTCTATTCAATTGCATCCGGACTACGCTATTGCCTATGGTACGTAGACAATTCCAGTCACTCAGAAAGTATATTCTGTAGTGTATGAACTCTGGCCAATAGTGAATGGTGTTTCCACTTGTTGTCAGATATACTAGTACTACAGCTCCTTTGATGGAGGACTGGATGGTCTCATTAGACATGCAGAAGTCAGGACCTTAAATTTCTGCATGTCTTTTGATACCAAAAATCTTCCCTTTCTCTTGGGTATTAGCAGGCAGTTTGGATCTCAATTTTGGACCAAACATGCACCCTAAGACTAGTTCCAGGAGGCATAGGTAGCAGAATGTGGGCTGCAGATAGGACTTTACGGGTTTCTAGATGGATATGAGAGCTTTTCATGTGCATGATTGAAATCTTTCAGAAGAATCAGCTTAAGCAGAGTGACACAATTCTGTGTGAGAATGTCCTTTACTGTAATCAAATATAGCTGCACCTGACTGTCTCTCCTTTGCGTGGCTTGTGGGTTGTCTCCTTTGTTCTATCACTTTCGTGAAGGCGCGCTGCTCGAGACATGAAAGTTGGGAACTTCCAAGTTTGCATATCCCTCACTTCAATAGTATAACTAAACTTAATGCGGTGGTGGACTTAATGTTAATCTGAAACTCCCCTGTACTTTCTTCATGATCATTACATGTATGGGGAGTCCACCACCGCATTTAAAAAGCTGGCTTTGCTCAATGCAAGCCTGGAACCTTGTCCTTGAATATCAGGTGTCTCCATAAAGGAATTCCACAGGGCACTTTTATTGGGCAACACACAGGTGGCAGCAGTTATGGATGATGGTGATGGCTTTTTGCATAATCATTTTCATCTGCGGCATCATCCAAGTTGGTAAGACATATGCTGAGGCCCATGCATATAGGGAGTAGGGGGTTACTGGGCTCTCTGCATACATGCCTGGGCTCTGATGGTGGGTGCAGGGAATCTTGCGAGTGTGTATTACGAACAAGGCCTTCTTGACCATGCTATTGTTCATTACAAGCAAGCTCTTCTGCTTGATTCAAACTTTCTGGAAGCCTACAACAATTTGGTATGTCTACTATCAATAATTCACATGAGTTACTGGTGTTCCATTCAGATGTATACTAGGGTCTCTTTCCTTGCATATGTAGTAGGCGTGTGCTTCCATAGCTCTCATTTATGTGACAAACAAGGTTTATTCAACATTCATGTCTGTTTTAATGCAGGGTAATGCCCTGAAGGATGCTGGGCGGGTGGAGGAAGCTATTAGTTGCTATCAGGTATAAATCATGGGAGTGTTTTGAATCATATGTCAAAGTTATGAGCACTTGGAGACCTAAAGTGAAGGTGATTTCTTTTGTTCATACTCTTCCCTTTTATAAGTGCCTGGCTAACACTTTCCCTTCTGGGTGGTTTCAGTCTTGCCTTGCTCTACAATCCAATCATCCCCAGGCTCTCACCAATCTTGGCAACATCTACATGGAGTGGTAATAGTCACACGTGAAGACTCACTCTTGGATGTTCCTTCACTTTGCTACTTTGCTGTGGTGATGTTCTGGAGAGTATAAGTTCTTTCTCTGGTCATGCAAGGTCCAAACGCTAATGATGGTCCATTCTTGGACTTTCAGGCCAGAAATGCTAGCCTGAATGGATCTTGATCCAAAGAGCAGCATCTGCAAGGCATGGGTGAATATCACATGTATTTTTGACTCTTGTTGCAATAGAAAAGTATGTTTGGGACAGCAATTATCGGGAGCTGACAAGTGGTTCTCATTTTGTTGTGGCAGGAACATGATCAATGTTGCAGCTACATTCTACAAAGCAACACTTGCTGTCACGACTGGACTTTCTGCCCCTTACAGCAATTTGGCTACCATCTACAAGCAACAGGTATGTATGTTGCCCCCATGTCCATTGCCTACATGTACTTGGGATGATGGTTGCATCTTTTTAATGGCAGATGTTCCTGTAGTTGTAATTCCAAGCTGTTGAGAGCTTGGGACTGCTTTTGCTACTTTCTGGGAAATGGTTTGTTCACTTGTTAGGGCTGATTCTGAGAAAGGAGATGGAACTTCTTCCTTCTTTGTGAAATTGTAGAGTGGGATATTGAGTGGGGGGGGGGAGACAGCTAGTGCTGAATATCAATATTCTCATTTCTGTGTCAGGGTCATTATGCGGAGGCAATAGCATGCTATAATGAGGTCATGCGAATAGATCCGATGGCTGCTGATGGTCTGGTGAATCGGGGAAATACACTGAAGGAGATTGGTCGGGTCAATGATGCAATTCAGGATTACATCCGTGCTGTCACAATTCGCCCAACAATGGCAGAGGGGCATGCAAATCTTGCATCGGCATACAAGGACAGGTTATCTCTCAAGCTGGAGTCCATCAGGCTTGTAATTTGTGTCTGCTTGTTTCTATACTCTTTTTGTATGTTGTGGGTGTCCTCTGCATCCTTACAGGGAGTGGGCTTTATCCAAAAAAACTAATAATGAGATTCTCCTGTCTGAGTCGCTGTGGTCATCATGCCAATTTATGGACTCAATATATCTCAGATTCTTCGAGTGTGTCCATATATGGCTGTGTTCACATTCCAAGGGACGCAAGTCCAAAAACTATTCTAGAGATGGTCAGGGTGACCTGACTTTGCAGATGGAAAGTCTTGAGGCCACATCACCCTGAGAGTCTTTTTCCCATGGTAGGCAGGCTGGGTGAATCCTCTGATATCATCTTTTGCTGTTGCTGATGTCCTATTTCTTGTGGATACATGGACCAGTGGTCATGTGGAGGCAGCCATCAAGAGTTACAAGCAGGCACTTGTGCTTCGTGCTGATTTTCCTGAGGCAACCTGCAATTTGCTTCACACTCTTCAGGTGTTCTTGAGCTCACCGATTTCTGTACTGGTGATGTTAGAGCACAAGATTAAAATTCCACTTTAGTTTTGGAGTCTGGATCTTGTATTGAAGGAATCTACAAGAGTGGTTTCAGTTATGCCAATCAGTCTTGGTTCAAACTTGAACTTTTTTATGGAAACTGATGTGGTTTCTGGTGCGATTATTGCAGTGTGTATGTGACTGGGATGATCGGGATAACAAGTTCATTGAGATTGAGGCTGTTGTGAGAAGGCAGATCAAGGTGGTAGCTTTGTTGCCAAGCTTTTGATTCCATTTTCTAGATTGGCTCAATGTGTTGATGGATGTTCTGAAGTTCACAAGAGCCTGCACTTGGAGGATGCTCTTATTTTTGTGGTTTTGATGGGTTTTGCTCTATGTCTTTCTGCTGGTGACTGCATGCAATCCAAGCAGCACTGTCTGGTCTTCAACTTTGTTGAAGCTTTTGTCTACTCAATACTTTCCAGGTTGAGTAGGGTAGTTTGTGTTTAAACCAAGGTGGGTACACCAGATATAACTTGTAATTGTTAAGCATCTTGGGCTGGAAAAAGTACTGGAATGTGTGAAAATTGGGCAGCCTGATGCTGCAAATATATAGAGGCCACCTCATGGGAGGAGGGTTGTACCTATGGCTTAGGGGAGAGTCTCTTACTCACATATTTACTTAGCTTCATCTGTGTTTCTATACTTTGATTTGATGCAGATGCGAGTGCTTCCTAGTGTGCAGCCTTTCCATGCTATTGCATATCCAATTGATGCCATGCTTGCTCTCGAGATAAGGTATATGTCTTCAGAATTGAGAGAAATGCAAATTGCTTTGTCAAATGTTTTTTTTGTGTCTTCATATCTACAAAATGCCCCTGCAGTGTTGCACGAGAGAGAAATATGTTAATCTAATGCCCAAAGATGTCCTTGTCATCAAGAGCAGGGAATGAATTCTGTAACTTTGGACTGACTGCTTGTGGTGCTGTTAAACAGTCGTAAATATGCAGAACACTGTTCCTTGATTGCTTCAAGGTTTGGAGAACAGACATTTACTCATCCTCGAGCTGCTTGTGTGAAGAGTGAAGGGGGTAGTGGCCGTCTACGAGTTGGGTATGTCCAACCTTTATTAGCTTGTCTTGCAAATTTTATAAAAGCTTCGAAATATATATATGTGGTACCTATTTTCATCGTCTTTGGCTATGACTGCAGTGTTTATCAGGGGTTCTAGAGTCACATACTGGTCATCTGATTTGCAGATCATTGTTCTGGTTTAACTGATGGTAGGTATGTGAGCAGCGATTTTGGAAATCATCCACTTTCTCACCTCATGGGTTCTGTCTTTGGCATGCACAACCATGATAATGTAGAGGTGAGCACCGTTGGGACTATCTGAATACTCTCCTGTGCAGCGATTTAAAGCATGATAGATTGCTTTTGGTGCATAGTTTTCAGTGTCTTACATTTCATTTTGGCTGTGAAGTATGTAGATTAACCTATGGTCTCTTCTTTCCTGCCTGTAGATTGTGACATTCATTTGTTAATCAGAGCAGGGCTCTGTAAATCGTTGTTTCTTGATTACCAAAGGTCTGTGTTGCTGCAGGTGTTCTGTTATGCTTTAAGTCAGAGTGATGGCAGTGAGTGGAGGCAGCGGATATCAGCTGAGGCTGAGCATTTTGTTGATGTCTCTAGCATGTCTTCAGATTCCATTGCTCACCTGATCTGTGATGACCAGATTCAGATTCTGGTAAATCTCAATGGCTATACTAAGGTAATTATGCTCATCTCTACCTCTGTTTTACAGATTCTTGAGACTTTGTAGTTGTAAGAAGTTTTTTGTCTTCCAGATGGTCAGTCTTATTGTCTTTCTGGAGGCAAAAGGCTACCCTTTAAAAGTTCTTCTAAAGAGAACTAGAGGGTTGCTTCTTAAAGAAAAATTCCTGTTTGGAATTTCCGCTTTTGGCATTTTCTGAATGATTTTGCTTCAGGTCTTGTAAGTGGGGAGCTTCTTGTAAGCCCACTTGTTCCTAGTCTTTCCCTGCTTGTCCTTTCCTTTAGTTTTTCTTTTCCCTGCTGCACGAAAAATTCCTGTTTGGAATTTCGGCTTTTGGCATTTTCAGAATGATTTTGCTTCGGGTCAGGTAAGTCGGGAGCTTCTTGTAAGCCCACTTGTTCTTGTTCTTGTTCTTGTTCTTGTTTTTGTTCTTGTTCTTGTTCTTGTTCTTGTTCTTCCCCTGTTCTTTTCCCTTTATGTCTCTCTTTGTTTCTTTGTCTGGTCTTCGTTGTGGGGTCTGTTGCTAGCCAGTAGTATGGCTGAGTCTTCCCGTTGCTTCCGGAATTGCAGCAGAAACTCAGTTCGCAGGCTGGTGCTTGGCACTGT
>Ga0116227_10009595_pt1 | contig 17463 bp, 12 predicted proteins | sample S1TSphgellanicum_FD_89693 | JGI IMG/M metagenome (GOLD analysis project Ga0116227, IMG submission 89693) | Host-associated microbial communities from peat moss isolated from Minnesota, USA - S1T2_Fb - Sphagnum magellanicum MG | ecosystem: Host-associated > Plants > Peat moss > Unclassified... | reverse complement strand
GTTTTCCCGCGTGGGGAGGGGCGGCTTCTCTTCCTTTTTTTTTTTTTTTTTTTTTTTGGAATCCAAGTTCTCTGAGGATTGAATCTTTCTGAGGGGGAACTCAGTCGCGGTATTCTTTGGTTGCAGATCAATGACATCTCTTTGGCTGATTACATTGCTGTTTCGGTCGACAAGCATGCAACCTTTGTGCCGCACACCGCTGGGCGCTACTCTGTCAAACGGTTCAGGAAGGCACAGTGCCCCATCGTTGAGAGGTAGGCAAGCCCTTTTTTCTTCTTCTTTCTTCTTCTTTCTCATAAGTTTGATGACGAACTAATGCATTTCTCATTTCCATCATCACATCATGGCAACTTTTCTCTATTCTGGAGTGGAAGCAAGAATCCTCTTTCTCAGTTCACAAAGGAGTCGAAGCTCTCTGGACAGTGAATTCTGTCAAATTCCAAATGTTCTTTCTTTGTACGTTCTGTGCTTACGATCGAATGCATGACCTAGAGGTTAACTAACCTTATTGCAGGCTGACCAATTCTCTCATGATGCATGGGCGGAACAATGGAAAGAAGTTGATGGCTGTGCGCATTGTTAAGCATGCTATGGAGATCATCCACCTGCTGACGGATCAGAATCCAATCCAAGTCATCGTTGATGCTATTATCAACAGGTGTGTGTGTGTGGATCTCTGACTTCTATGGCATAATACAATTGCTCAGAAAACATATGTGTCAGCTTTCTACATACATGTGTAGCTTCATGGTTATGTTTCTTAACCCTTATAAAAATCTGTTTCAAAACTTTTATCAATGTCTTCTTGGTTATACCTATGACTTTCTGTCTTTTTCACTGTTGTATGGTTCCTCGATGCAATGTATGACTCTGAACACCTTCGTTCTCTGTGTTGTGAATGTTCAAGCTACCCAGGCCCTAGGTGTAAAGCAGGGCTATAAAGTAGTTTTTCAAGTTTTATTTTTGTTGTGTTTTTTTGTTTGGAGAATCAAACTCTCTCTGACCCTGCAGAGCACTTTGTGGTCCTTTTGCTTGTCTGCAGTGGTCCACGAGAAGATGCAACCCGCATTGGATCTGCAGGTGTTATCAGGCGACAAGCTGTTGATATTTCACCCTTGAGAAGGGTGAATCAGGCCATCTATCTGCTCACCACTGGAGCACGAGAGAGTGCTTTCAGGAATGTGAAGACAATTGCTGAGTGCTTAGCAGATGAGCTCATCAATGCTGCCAAGGGTTCATCTAACAGGTGTGAACTTCTTTGAACTGGTCAAGTTGATTTTATACTCCATTCTGACAACCTGATTTTGACACATCTTGTTCTGTTGTTGTGCTGTTCAGCTATGCCATCAAGAAGAAAGACGAGATTGAGCGTGTTGCCAAGGCTAATCGTTAGAAGTGGAGCCAATTGGTGGTGTTCTCACTGGATTTTTCTACAGTGATGCTGTTTTCTATGAGAGCTTAAGGGTCATCCTAGGGGTACATGTGTGCAATCTGAATCAAGGATTCTTTGGGCTCTGAAGTTGCTTTGTCATTTGATTCCATCATTGCAACAGTTTTTGCACATTGACTTCACCAAACTAGGAATGTCAAAAATATAAGTCTTACTGGCATTTTTGACTAAATCCTATTACATCTGTTTAAATGCTTTCAAACCCTCATCCCTTCCCACATTTCACATGAACCTGAATGATATCAGATTTCCCTGTGATCACATATTTCATGCTAACTTTTTGAACACATTTTTGTTGGATGACACTGTCTCCAGGTAACTGACCTGTGCATGCATTGGACTTGCCCACTAACTGCTCTGAATGATCTTCTCATGACTTCTCGAGGATGAAGTGTACTTGTTTTGGTGTTCTTTCCACGGCGTAGCAAAGTGCTTCATCTGGAGATCCTGGGTGCTTGATCTGAGTGTTTGTTCCAGATGGAAAGATTCTTAAGAACAGTAATGACTTCCATCTTTCAGTATTTCTGATGCTGGAGCAGAATTTTGCATATGGCTCTTGTGCTTGGACTGTATCCAATGTTGAATCTTGGATGTGGTTGAATTACTGACTCCACGATTGAAATGTGAATTGGTAGTGAGAAAACCAGTTATGCTTTGGAGCAGGCCCAAGCATACAGTACTATCTACTTGAATGATGGTTCATTTTGTCAGCTCAGTGTATTCCTGGGTGGAATGAACCCTACTGGGTCCGTCCCATAGTACAAAATCCTAAAGTATCAGTACAGTTGAAGGTTGCATTGTTTATTTAATCACAACTGCATTGTTTCATTATTACCATCCCCCAAAAGTTGTTACCAAGCCTATACATCTAGAACTCTGGCAAGATTAGATTGAATAACTGCAAAACTCCCTTGCAATTGCTTCAAACTTATGGAATGATTTCAAGCCTTGACAGTCCCACTAATTTGGGCCTCTATTTTGTTGTTTCTTGCTTCACCAATTCCCTATTTAGAAAAGATGAATGTTAGACTATTCAACATCTGCACTAATTCTCTTGGTGCAGTTGGAGGGTATGTTACTTGGTGTATTTTTAGGGTATTTTTACCATCTGCCAGCCTACAGGCATTCCATCAACCTAGTCAAAGTGTACATAGCCAGGCCCAAGGTGAACAAATACCTAGTGCATAACAGATTTGGGTGATGTCTATTCTCTATCCTGCTACACTTTTTGTCCATTTCCAAGTTTTCAAAGTCAAATAGAGTTGATCATGACCAGGGATCCTAATGCCCCAATCGACAATCTCATTAACAAGTTGCGAATGCAAATGTTAAAGAGGGAATCAAGGTGTGTATAACATGGCAAGAAGGGTCGGTGGGCTTATTCTTGTTCACCAACTTATTATATCCATGTTCTAGTAAAGGGACCCATATTGGGTATCGAGGAGTAAATTCACCGTTGCAGAAGACACACAACATAAAATTAGCATACTTGCACATTAACTATTGAGAATATGCATGCATGTGGACAATGATGAATACAACTAAAAACCATGTTGTGTTAATTCTACAAAACCTTATTAATAAACACATTGCAAATCTAAAAAACGTACAAGGGAAAAAGAAAAATAAAAAGGATTAATTTATAGGACGTGAAGCTAACACAAAGTAGATGTCAAAATCTTTTTGTCTCAACAACCAACCGCTTGTAGGAAGTCAACAGTGGTGATGGGGAGTGCGTTTTGAAGGGGTGGAAATTAGGAAGTAGCTAGACCTACTACCACCACCTGACTTAAGATGGAGGGTGCTTGCATCCTTTGTAATGTAATTGAAAAAAATTTGTGGAAAAAAGTAACCAAGACAAAAAGAGGAGGGCCCTCTAGCCCTTTGAAGTTTCACATGTCATTGGTACAATCGCGTAAAAACACATCAACTTGTTTATTTAAACATTCAAACACCTCAATTGCTAAAAGGAGGAAATGATCAAAAAGGTGTCAATCACGATAGCTCCTTTCTTTGGCTTGAACTACTTTGAAAGCAACAAATCCTCGAGTTGCACAGGTTGACAAAGTAAATCTACTCATGTTGGATCTGTAATGACAACATTGACTAGGGTGCGAATTCCATCTTTAGTGAACACAATGTTCATTTGTCAATGAAAATAATGGAACGTGGTTGAAAGAAGTGCATGTAATTGTTTTCATCCCACATGGAAACTAGCATCTCATGCAATGGCAACAAAAGGGTTGCGAATTACATCATGGGTGCCCATGCATTCATTGCCATGAATGTGATGTAAAAGGTGGACACATGTAGCATCGATGAGATGTGCGCACACACATCGAAGGATACCTACAATTGAAGGATGTGGTAATCCAAGTTACGTTCAGAGCATTATGGAAAAGGATGGGGAAGATCATCGAAAGGCTAAGAAGGTTGGTTGAATTGTAAACCAAACGCCCACCTTGGGGCTAGAACATGATAAGATTTGAGCACAATGGGTTTCAAATATCATGTTGAAAGCATGTTGACAGGGTATGATGGTGCAAATGTTCCAAGATGAAATTTTGAAATCAAACCATGTGTTATTTGATAAATTGTTTAAAGGGATGAAGACACATACTCACTAGGGGCGGTAGAAGATCACAAGCCACCTTTAGGTGTTGTTGTCAACTCGTGTTAAGGCTTTAAAAAGGAAGAAACAATATTGGATACAGAACATGAAGAACATCGTTTCAATTTCTGATGATTGGCAAAATACTCACTCATTTGTGAATATTCTTTTAGCAAGTAGTTACATATTTCATGATGTTGGAAATATAATAAAACATAGTTTAATAATAAGTAAATGGAGAGTGGAAATATAATAAAAGTAATTTAGTAATTTAAAAATGAATATTGGAGATTATATTCCATATGTTATGATTATAGGTTCTTTTTGTGGTGGAAACTAATAAGCCTAGCCACATCAACATGCCCCCCTATAATAAAACTTCAGAATTTTCCCAAAAATAAAAATATATACCCAAAAACCATTCAATCACTTAAGCCTATATTATAATTTTTCTTTCTATTTACCAAAATTGAACATACATTCACTTTATTCTTCTTTTGTCTTTTAAGACTATTTGTCACAAGAATAGGCCCACCTACCCTAGTTAGTTGAGGAACATATTTAGTAATTACATTTTGAATTTAGGTTTTGGAGGGAAAATTGGGAAATATTTCCTTTCCCGTTTGATTTTGGACATTAACACATTTGTATAAAGTTTCAGTTGTTGTATTTTTAACATGTTGCACACATTAGATTTCTAAATGAAAATGATAATACCATATGTTGATTCTAGTTTCTTTCAAAGTATAAAAATGTAAATACGACAAATAGGTACTAGAAATGTAATTTTAATTTTTAATTTTGTAGATGGTATGAGTTTTGCATATTGTTTTGATTAAAAGTAAATTCTAATTATGCATTTTAGCTATTGTATATTTATGATAAAAAAATTAGTACTTACCATTTGGTAACCATCCCCAAAATGAATTTGAGAAAAAAAAATCAAGATTTTATTGTCTTGTTGTTGGATTTGTTGTTTTATGAAATCTTTATGTTTTTGCAGATTTTTTATTGATTTTTTTAAGGACAAGGACTCGAATGGCACAACCATCGTAAGGGTTTGGGTGTGAATTTTTTATTTATCAAATATAATATCAAATATAAAAAAACATGTTTTGAATGGTGACTCAAAGTTCACAAAGATAAATGGATCATGCAACAAATTGGCAAGATGAAACTATGGAATTAGAAGATGATGAATAGCATATGCATGAAGAATTGATGTAGTTTTTCACACTAGAATGAGTGCAACATCTAATATAGCATTTGCCAAGAACTAAAAAGCAATCTATAGGGTACATGACGTCTTCAACATGAAAATTGAAACCATGGGAAACATTTACTATGAAAACATTAAATTAACCCAATAATCGATATTGTTAATCCTTGAAGGAAATGCAACCCATAGTCAACCCAAATGATTTGGAAGAAAATGCAATCGAAACCACGCCTATAGTTTTAAAACAATAGGTGCAAGGGAGAACATTAAAAAATCTACAATCCTACGAGCACAAGGATATGCACAGTTTAGAATATGTTCAACACATTCCAAAATGAACAAGGATAACAAACATCAAGGGTTTCTACAAAAAAAACTTTGTAAATGATGCTATGAACATGATTTAGAATCGATTAAACATGGAAAAACCATAGTATTAGAATGTTGTGCAAACTAACTTGGGTGGTACCTTACATAATTTAAGCTTGAAATATTTGATACATAACATAGATGATGAAGAACTATGAAGAACACCAATTATGGTTTGGAATCCTCATCCACTATTTCATCCATATTGTGTTCATAATTAAGTGATTTTGTAAATAAAGGATGTCATAGTTTAAAACACAAAGTTTTTTTTATAGTTTTATATGGATTGAAAACCACAATAACACCAACATGTCAAATTGTAAAAGGAAAACCAAACATGTATTGCACAAAATGTCATTGCATCAACCACAATGTAAACACATGTTGAAAACCAAGAAAGAACAAAAGTGTAACAAATTAAAAAATAAAGGAATGTCTAAAGAAATCCATGGTTAAAACCATACAAAAGATAAAAACCACTACTTCACCTATGGGTGCACCTCAAACAACAATGGGAAAATGGAATAGTAGTTAGGCAAGAATGCCAAATATAGTGATAATACTTACAAAAACATCAAAACCACAAGAAGTATATTTTATTCCCTGTAATGGTTAATATGTATTATTTTTTTAAATTCCAAGATATTAATAAACAAATGTTGAAAATTAGCTATACCTTGAACTTTGGACAATTGTTAAAAATAGCCCCTAATATCAAAAAGTACTTATGGTAGAAGTTGTTTGCTAGCAAAACCACAAGGATGCTTTGAAATAATATTTTAAAAATTGGTAGTTCCATTAGTACCTTATATAGGCATGGTTGCAATTGATTAATAATCACATTTAATTTTAGTGACGTATGAATTAGTTTATATGGGGTTTTTTGCAAAAAAATTGGTATGTCACTTTTCCATGACATTCTAGTCGTCCATGGACCATTCCAAAGACAGTTTAAAAATAATTGCCTCATTTTCAAGCCTAACTACTTCATAATTATTTCCTTTTCCTATTAATTTTCATAATAACTAATCTCCCACCTTTCTTAATAACTACCTCCATTTTGTAACTACTTCACTCCTTTTTCTTATCCACCAACATGGATATAAAAAAACAAATTAACATGTGTCTTTTCATGTATGTGAAATGCATATTAATTTAAATTAAATTTGACATTGACATAAATATATGAAAACATATACATAAATTAAAATGGTTGATTGTCACTAGTAGTGCGCAACAATGCAAAGCTCAAATAGTTATTTAGATACAAGTTACGAAGAATACCATAAAGGATGTATTGTTGGATGGAAGGTGAAATATTAACATTATCACTAAACAATAAAGAACCAAGTTCGGTTTAATAAAACCAAAACCCTTACACCATATTACTTCGAGACAATAGATCAAACCACTACTAAACTAGTGGGATTGATCCAAGATCTAAGGATGTATGCACATGGCATAGCCTATGTAGCTATATTTATTGTACTATAGAACAATGTGGTGGATTCTTGTTACTATATGTTATTGGGTAGACCAAGGTTAAAGATGCCAAATGGCACACAATTAGGGCAACAATATGGTCATTATTGAGGGTAATAGAACCAAAGTTATATAACTAAACATACAAGTAGTAATGTGAATAATATGGGTAGTAATGTGAAATATTGTTGTGTTATGATGTTTTGTGTGTTATGGCATAATGGATGATGATGAAGATGTTATTTTTACTATTGAACATGAACTATTTTCTATAAGAACTACTAGTTTACTTATAAGAGTAATTTTTTCATCGATGGTAAATACAATTGTGGAAAAATTAACAACAAGAATAACAAATTCAACAATATAACTACAAAACATAGAAAAAGATAAGGTGGTAACAACCACATAAATTTCAAAAAACACCTATAAGGGTGCAAACAAGATATTTTGCACATACTTGTTACCTTGTTTTCTACTTGAAAACATGAAAATAACAGTTCTTCAACCTTCTAACCTTCCTCTAGCATTTCAAAATAAATGATTTTTTTTTTCATGGGCATTTCTAACCTCCTTTTAAATTTTAAAAACAATTTGTGTCATATCACTTGGACTTGAAAAAGTACCCCAAAAGTATCCCCCATCATTTAGAGGTTGGGAATGATTTTAATTATGAAAACAAACTCAATTAACTAAAATAATAATATTAGAATGTTCACCACATCAATATTGAAGTGCTTAAAAAAATAATCAAATACCTGCAAAAACATTTCACCTACTTTCAAATACTTGAACTTTATTTTTCAAATTGCCACAAATTTTAAGTCCAATTCAAATACTTGCAAGTAGCTTAAAAAAACATGACTATAACAATTTAGCTATTGAAGTCCATGCAAACAAAAAGTTAAGAAATAATGTACCCAATATATATATATATATATATACTTGTTAGTCCTTTTCTTTAGAGACCCCAATATTTTATTGCTTACATTATTTTTTGTGTATACTTTACCATGTTTTCACCCATAATGTTATTTATTTATAAATGTATCATGAAATTTATTACCTTTATAAACTAATGGATGTACTTATTGGTGAAACACTAGCCAAGGTAAAAGTAGAATAACTACATATTGCTAGTTGAACATTAACTAAGGACCAATAGTTAGTTAAGTTAAACTTAAAAATAAAAGTTAGTCCACAATACATTAAGGTGAATGCACATCTTGTTCACAACAAGATGAATGCATTGGAACAATTATTGAAGGAGTACATGGATGTTTTTGTTTGGACATACAAGGACCTCAAAGAAATACCATTAGAATTGGCAAAACATTGAGTTGGATGATTCCATTTCACAAGCACATCAAACCAAGTATAGGATGAACCGTAACTAAATTGCAATTATTAAACATTCACAAGTTGTTAACAACCAAATTCATCCAACATGTAGAAAAAATTATATGGTTATCATTAGTGTTATCTTATTATAGTTTGTTGGATTGGTCTAAAGGATACATAATAGAGATTTTTTTTTAAAAATCATTAGAAGGATATGCATTTGGATATTTCAAAACATTCCTTACATCCATGGAAGTTTTTCATTCATTGTTAGTTATGTATTTACTAGTTTTCATATTTGTGGTAACCTCCAAATATGCATCAAGGTTATATATGCCAAATTTCACATGTTAGTCATGCAAAGACATGCATATTCAAAGATTTCAAATCAAGCAACTTGCAGGGAATTGAACCCTAATTTCTAAAAAGCTTTGCCCATTGTAGCCCAAGCTACTTGCAAAAAACCAAAACCCACATAAACATAAAACCAACTTGAACACCCGAATCCCACACACACAACCCCCCAAAAAATCCAAGCTCCCAAGAACTTGATCAACAACTTTTATAATGTTATAGTTCCATAAACTAGTCCATAATTGAATAGTTGTTAACCAAGTACAACATCAAACTTGGACATAAAAATATAATTAAGGTCAAGTAAGTAATTGAGAGATTAGTGAGAAATGAGAAATAAAAAATAATGTTTAAGGTTTAAATGAATCACCTAATCCCTATCAATATTGATTTTTTCAAATTATCAAAATTTTCAATCAATTCATAATTTTCTTCAATTGCAACAACCTCAACCTCCATGTAGTCCTTTAGGTCTATGTTTGGTGTATAATTTAAATGTGGGTCATCAAACCATGTTTTTACCATTGTGATAATTCAGTCCAAATTTTCCATTTGTAAATGATAATGCTTAAAATTTATCAAGACACCAGCTAGGTTAAAAATCGTTTATGTTTCAATTTGAGATTTAAGAAGCCCAATAATTAGTTTGGCAAGGAAGCTTACATTTGCAATTGACCTTCATGGGTTTATCACTGAGTTAATGGATTTGCATATATAAATGGAGGGGTAGATTTAACCTTTGAAACAAAGATAGTTCGTTAACAACCAATGTTCATGAAGATTCTTCCATGGATGCCCCAATACCAAGTTCATGTAAATATTTCATCATCTTCACCTAGAATAGTAGATTCATGAACTATTATAGTTACCTAGGCTTGGATAGTTGGGTTTAATTGTTCAAAATTTGTCATTAGAAGTGGGACCACTTTTTTCACATCATATTCAACTACAAGGTAGATAACATTTACGTGCCCCACATAACTTTCAAAACCCGCAAGGATTTGAATTGGGAATCCAACATTAAGGCCAACATATTGTGAATTTAATAGGAATAAGAAGATTTCAAAAATTATAGAAAAGGTCTTATCACCTTCACAACCTCTCACCAAATGGTTTTTTTTTAAAGGTGGAGCTCACCATCAATTTGATAAAATGTTTCACCCCCATTAGCAAGGGGATCTAACTCAAATTCTAGTACCATAATCAAATTAATTATGATAAACAAGGCATTAAACAACAACTAGTGACCTTTGGACTAATTTATAACACATGCATTAACCATTGGATTTAGACAAGTAATGATAGTTTCAATAGTGGCCCACACTTGGGCCTTTGGGACTCACTATTGCAAACTAAATGTTTTCTACCTCCCATAACATAATAGATACCTTGTTTAAATTCCAATGTCTTTTATAGCATTATAACTTTGTTAGCAAATGACGAGAATTTTTAGTTTTTAGTGTGGCTTCCCACTTTCAATGCAAGCCTTCACCCATGCCTACCTCCTTTCCACCAATTCTTTTGTCCATGTAATTATTTTCTGCAAACTAGTTTGAATTTTTTTCACATTTACCGAAGTAACTTACAAAAACCTTGTCATCATTGGTTGCATATTGGCACATTTTAAACATCAAATGCAAAACAAGTACCCTCATAAACCCACAACAACTTCAAAAGCTCAAAATTAATAAAAGATTGCAATGTTGTAACTATAGATCCCAAGTTATTGCATTCATCTTTCACAAAAGTAATCACATGGTGGATTAATCCAAAGTTTTCCAACAATGCTTGGAGTTGAAATGTCATGGAGTTGCCAGTTGTTTCATGCATTTCAAACACTCCTATAGTACCATGCATAGGGGTCCAAACTTCATCCAAATAATTAATGACTAATGCAAATGTGTCTATGCCACTTTTGGACATCCAAAAATCAAAGCTAGTAGAAACTATGGTATAGCTTTAAGCTTAGGCAACACATGCAAGTATGTGGTCTTTTGGATCATTTCAAACAACATTATTTTGACAAGAAATGAACAAAATGGAAAAACAAAACATGGACATTGGCACAAGACTAACTTATGTAGTTAAATGTTTTCGCATGTGGAAAATGGCTCATAGTCTTTACAAATATAAAGCACAAGGTTTTTGAAAAACCTTTGCTATGGTTCATCACCATATTTGTAAGTATTTGTTGAGGCAAAAAATTGGTGATTGTTAACCCAAATGGCTCAACCTTTTTCTTCCTTGATTGTTGAATGTGATTTGCTTCAAAACCCTTACCCATAGATTTTTTAATTAATATCAACTTTCTCTTTTCAACCAACCAAGGATGTGCAGAATTTACATGAGTTTTCATGGGAGTAACAACATTTGCTTTATTATACTTGACGAGGGTCTTGCAAAAAACAAAAGTTTAATTTACAACATTACCGATTGTTTATTGAACCTATAGATGATGCATTTCAACATCTATGGGTTCATAAGATCAACATGGAGGTTTTCATTGACAATAAAGAACCCCCAAACAATCAAATTTTTATGGTGTGCCTTCCAATTTTGAACTTGGGTTTCTATAGTTATAAAATGCAACTCATCATCTTTTAACAATTATTTATCACATTAAATAGGTGAATGTTTCCAACATTTGAATTGTTGGTAACCATGTATATGCTTCCATCACAAACAAGTTTGTCATTAATATCGCCAACACTTTCAACAATAACATCATTTTTTGAAACCATTATATAGAAACCAAAAACATACACAACATGGCTGCAACAAAATCTAATTGTGAAACCTAACTCCATGAAACCGCAAATCACTATAGAAGATGAAATCAATTCACAAAGAAGAAAGTAAACATGCAAACTCGAAAGAAATAATTTCAAAAAAACAATAAGTTGATGGAAAGAAAAAATCTAATGTTGTGTAGAAAACATGATGAGGGCGTGTGCTAAAAATGTAATGGCCCTTATTTGATCATGTCATAATCTTCAAACTTAAGGATAGAAGGTTTCAAGGAAAAAACCAAACAAAGTTTGTTGTGAACTATGAACTAGTGCATCAATAAGATTGCAAGAACTTGGTGTTGTTGTGTGTGAATAATGAACAAACCAGCAATCCCAAAAAAAGGTAATAAAAGAAAAGTAAATCACAAGAACCTTGTGGTTGTTGTGTGTGAATAATCCAATAGACAAAAAAAAGGTGACAAAAGAAAATAAAGGTGCAAGAACCTAGTCACATTTCTTGAATGTTGTAGAATGCACATAGGTCACAAACCTCGACATTTTCAAGCCAACATGTTATGAAGCTCCTTTTTAGCAACCTACAAACTATCATAAATGTTAATGGTGCCATTGTCTTTATCATTGATGATTATATTCACAAAAAGGTTCAAAATTAGCTTAGTAGTTGACTAAGGATGTCAAACTACAAGAAAGGTTGACAACAACGAACGCAAGCTTGATGGTTTGACAATGAAAGAAAGTTACGAGACAATTTCCTTTTCACTAGTCATAAACCCCAAACCGTTTTTTAGTAGAAGTCATATTTGGATTTCTTTAAACTTCAACGAAAATATATGGTTATAGAAAAGGTTGATCATGAACATATATCAATATGGTGTGGTTATCATGATTGAAGACATCAGTTAGTGAATAAAGTACAAACTCCAAATTGTCTTAATGCATATCTAATTGATATGCATATGCATAACCAACCGAAAAGCTATAATCAAACAACACTAGTTATCACCCATTGTTGTGGTGTTAAAGAATAATGGTAAACTCAAAATTTGTGTAGATTTTTAAAAGTTAAATGCAACAATTAAACAAGACTTATATCCATACCCTTTATTAATGAAGTGTTAAACACAATAACAAGCCATCATGATGTTTATTTATTCCTAAATGGATATTTCAATTATCATTATATATTTATAACATTCAAAAATAGATATAAAACATCCAAACAACATATAACAAGCTAATGTGTTTACTTTGCATTTAGGATTATTGTCCTTTTTGGGGTCCTTTTTCCCAAAAAACATGTTTTCCCAAAGAGGAATTTTCAAATGAAATGCTTTGAAACGTGTTCTATATTGTATTTATAGTTGCCCCAACATGTCTTTTTTTTTTTACAATCAAATTTGGAGAAATATCAATTTTTGAAAGTGCACAAATTTTTCCAGATTTTGTGTTTTGTCTTGAAAATTTGTCATAATTTCAAATCATACCAAAACATGCTAAGACTCTCAAGTTTAATTTTTTATGTTACAAGGTACAAGTTTTCATTAAACAACATATACATTGCATCACATTTCCATGTTGAAAAATACCCATCAACTTTTTAAAAATCTTACTTCTTGATAAACACAAAATTGAAAAATATGAAAATTTGAGTGTTTTTTAGATGTGTTTAATAGTACCTTATTACTATTAAAAAAATTGAAGATGAAATAAAGTGTATTATGAAAATTGAGGGGTCTTTTATGAAAGTAATGTAATTGATTTAAGTTGTTAAATATCCTTTATTCAAACCAAACATTGATATTGGAATTTTGTTCGATTCATTTTAGATTTTTCAATATCCATATTATTCAATAAGCACAACTTTCCATGATTCACATGCCATTAAAGTGGCACTACATAGACAAATGTAATAAAAATTGTAGAAAAGTTGACATTTTGACATCAATTTTGGCTTGTTTGAGTTTATCCGCACCCTTATAACAAATTGGGGAACATTTACATGTGTAGTTATGCCTTTTGGAATAAACAAGGACCACCAATTACTAATGAGCCAAACCTTTAGGGAATATTTAGACAAATTCATAAAGATATTCCTAGACTGCCAGACTCCACAAAATCCATGGGAGTACCTAATCAAATTATGGATGCACCTAACTATGTCTCATATGTAACCAATTTGGTTAAAGGATGTTAAATTTTTTTTGTAAACAAGATAGATGTCAAGACCATTGACTCAAAGTGAAAAGTAGAGGTTGGCCACAACAAAACCATTCACATTGAAAAATGGAATTATGTACAAATTTGGCCATGATAACAAGTTGTGCAAATGTGTAACCACATAAGAAGCACCAATAATCCCCATGGAACTACATGAAGGAATCGCATGAAGCCATTTTGCAACAAACATAATAGTTAAGAAAATCTTAGATGCATGATATTGGTGGCGAACATTTTTCAAATACACAACTAACTTTTACAAATCATGTGAGTAAACACACATTAAAGGTGAAGCACTTTTCACCCAAAAAAATGATGTATAACAAATATTGTGGTACACAATAAGTTGAAATCTTGATGGCATCTTTTGGCTATCCTAAACACTAAAAAAAATTTTAAAAAAAAACTTTAAAATCTACATGACAACATTTTGGAACTCAAAGCTCACTTTGAGTCAAAATTAATCTTGATCCAATGGTTAAATGAAGAGGATTAGATAAAATCAATGTATATAAAATATATAACACACATTTTTTCAACAACCATTGGTGGCTTCATGTTTGTGGTTCATGAAACATTACCAAACAAAGGAAATTGAAAAAATAATGTAGTGCCCATCCATAAAATCTCTTCCTTTTTTATGTGGAAGTGGGTTTCCCCTAAAAAGAAAAGAATTATGCATTTATTGCTATTTCATCCCCAAAAAAAAAGAGTTTAAATGGTCCTATATTTAATTGATTTATATCAATATCATACACCATAAAAAATCCACCCAAGAATTCCACCCACAATCTAGTTTTGAAATATATATGCAAAATTTCAAATTTTATGACAAATATTATTTTGTCACAAATATATTTTATATGTTCAAGTCTTCAATGTTTGTTGGATTTTAAAAATACTTGATTAGATTAAGTCTAAAGTTAGTCAAATATACTTAAAACAATAAATAAATAAAATCCAAGATGTGATGTCCATATGTTACCAAAAAATTTAATTATAGAAGGATTATACTTGTGATTACAATTTTTGAGGGGCTTAATGTATTTTCACCCATGTTACAACTTGCCAATTAGAGCTTAACAAAGTTAATCACTACATTACAAAAGAAATCATTCATGAACTATGGATTTGATTTTATTGGACCTATCAAAACAACTATTATACAAGGAACAAATAAATATTGTTGGCCATAGACTACATTATTAATTGGGTGGAAGTAATAACTTTCTACACCAACACTACTATAGTTATAATGAAATTCTTATACAAGTTCATATTGATTAGGTTTCAACATCTAATAAACATAGTCATTTATTAGGATGCGCATTTCATTAACAAATCAATCAAGTATTTAACCAACTAGTTCATGCTAACACATTTAAGTTCAACCATTTATTATTCACAAGGAATTGGGCAAGTTGAATCAATTAATAAGGTCATTGATAACCAAATTAGTAGGTGAAAAAAAGACAATTTGGGATGAACATCTTCCCAATGTATAAAATAATGTATAAAGTAATCACATGGTATACCCCATGGGGCAAACATCTTCTCATTATATAAAACAATGTATAAGGTAATCACATAGTATACCCCATACTAACTAGTTTATGGACTACATCCATTCATGCTAACAAAATATGTTTTCCCAATCATTAATGGGGACCATAGGGATGCAAACCAAATATGAATTTAAACCAATATAATAACTAACAAAAAATTTGATGTGATAGGTTATAGGTAGAAGAAACCGCAATAGTTTAGTGGTGGAACATAAATATATGGAATTAATAGTGTCATCACAAGGAGCAATTTAAGTTTAATGATTTTGTTCAATGGTTTCTCAAAAACATACCTAGGAAAATTTATAAAGAAGTGGTTTGGACCACACATAATATAATAATATTTAACTAACAATATAATATTATTGGTTATTGTGTACAAGTTTGACCTAAACCTATGCTTGTGAATGCAAACAAACTAAAGTTGTATAAATACATGAATAAGGAAATACAAAATAAAAACTCCTTAAACCTATCTATTGGGAAGGTGAAAATGGTTCAAACATGAGCATGAATCAAATTGTAAATGATGATCATACTAAAGAGGATGAATTAAAAACAAGATTGTTTGTAGCTTTAAACTAATGAGAATAGGTTGTGGGTGTACATTTTGTCCCTATGGTTCTAAATTCCATTCAACAAAAATATAAAGCAAGTGACAAAAAAAAAAGAGGTTTAATTAAGGCACTAACCTTAGAAAAAAAGGTAAAACACAATTTTGGTGGACATTTGTGTTTCAATAGTAATGACAAATGTTTTCAAAATTAATTGCCTTGTTTTGTTGATTTTTTCATTTTGTTTTTGCAACAAACATAATGAGCGAGGAAAGATTTGTTGAAAGGGTGTAAAGATTAGTAAGAAAGAGAAGGGCCATGAAAAAACAAAAAAAACAACAAAAAAACATGATTAAAAAAAAAATGAGTTGCAAATTTGGTGTTCCATTATTTTGCACCGATACTCCCATTGTCACGAACACCACCATCACCCGTTGCTTGCATCATTGTTTGCACCAACATAGTTGCCTGCATCATCACTTGCATCATTGTTAACTCTCCGTTAATTTTTAATTCATTATTAGTTGGTGCACACATAGATGCATTTATCTAGGTTTACTTGATCTAAGTTTTCAATGGGGTATAATATGAATTAACCTTTAGTTAAGTTTTAATTGATTTTTAATTCACTATTAGTAGGAAAACTTCTCAAAAAGCTTTTTTGGTCAATGCACACATGGAAGCCTTTATGGAAGTTTCCTTGATCTAAGTCCTCAATGGGGTATAATATGAGTTAACCCTTAGTTAAAATTTAGTTGATTTTTAATTCACTATTAATAGGAAAACTTCTCAAAAAGCTTCCTTGGTTGATGCACACATGGAAACTTCTATGGAAGCTTCATTGATTTAGGTCCCCAGTGGGGTATAATTTAAGTTAACCCTTAATTAAATTTTAGTTGATTTTTAATTCACTATTAGTAGGAAAACTTCTCAAAAAACTTCCTTGGTCGATGCACACATGGAAGCCTCTATGGAAGCTTCATTGATTTAGGTCCCCAATGGGGTATAATTTAAATTAACCTTTAGTTAAGTTTTAATTGACTTTTCATTCATTATTAGTAGGGAAACTTTTCAAGAAGTTTATTTGGTCGATGCACACATGGAAGCCTCTATGGAAGCTTCCTTGATTTATGTCCTCAATGGAGTATAATCTAAGTTAACCCTTAGTTAAATTTTAGTTGACTTTTAATTCATTATTAATAAAGAAAGAAGTTTCCTTGGTCAGTGCACACATAAGAAGCCTCTATGGAAACTTCCTTGATTTAAGTCCTCAGTGGGGTATAATTTGAATTAACCTTTAGTTAAATTTTAATTGACTTTTATTTCATTATTGGTAGTGACACGCTCCCAAGTTCTTAGTTAGACCCAAGATGGGTCTAAGTTACTCAAATAGCGGAATTGTGGGGAACTCGGGGCATGTTCCCAGCTCTTAGCATTAGAAGGGGTAGAAGGCCGTGCTGAAGCTCCGGGATGGGAATAGGAAGAGTGACAAGCTTTAATTACTTACTCAAACCTGCATCAAACCAACCAACAAGTTGGTTAGATCATTTT
>Ga0116227_10009594_pt1 | contig 17463 bp, 14 predicted proteins | sample S1TSphgellanicum_FD_89693 | JGI IMG/M metagenome (GOLD analysis project Ga0116227, IMG submission 89693) | Host-associated microbial communities from peat moss isolated from Minnesota, USA - S1T2_Fb - Sphagnum magellanicum MG | ecosystem: Host-associated > Plants > Peat moss > Unclassified... | reverse complement strand
TCACAACCCTTTGAGGGGTAGAGGGGCGGGTTGGAGCTCCGGGATGGGACTAGGAAGAGTTGACAAGCTTTAGTCACTCACACGGGCCTGCACACAACCCACACAAAGTGGTTAGTGCAAAGTCAGAGCACACTTGGTGCTAGGACGAGCCACGGGCAACACGGACACACAAGACTCACCACGGCCCGGACTTGGGGGAAGCCATCACCTTCCCCCTTTAGAACTCATCATGGAACCTTTTTGGTGTTGGGACAAGCCACGGGTGAACTCGGACTCACTTTGAACACACACACACTCCGGGCTCGGGAGTAAGCCACCGCCTCACTCCCTTGGTGGGGAAGCCAGCATCTCCCCCCCTTGGGGAAGCCAACCACTTCCCCCTTATAGTATACTCTGCAGCTCTCCACGGAGGCTACATCCAAATGGCTATTTTTCCCGGGACTCCCTTTCGGGAGTCCCGAAATCGCGCCAAATGGGACTCCTGGGACTTTGGAGCCCCATAACTTTTCGAGCAGACCTCGGATCGCGATGCGGTCTGAAGCAAAGTTGTAGGTCTCGTCGAGACCTTTCCAACGGTATGTCGCACGTCCTCTGTAGCCAAGTATTTCGGGTCGATTCCTGACTTTTAGTGGTCGGAAGTCAAAACTGGTAGACTCCCGGGAATTCGACTCCCGACCCTTCTTTTGGCCATAACTTGTGTTTCAGATGTCCAAATGAGCAATGCGAGCCCGTTTTAGATATTTACGCTTCAAGAGCTTTCCAATGATATAAAGAACGTCACAATCCATTGAGGTTTGACCCTTGCAATCGCTCTCTGAAGTTTTGGGAGTCCACCGGGACTCCATCTCCCCAAGTGGGAGTTGCCTTGGGAGTGTGAGTGTTCACTCCCTTACACTCCCTAGCACTTTCTTGCACTCCCGGGAGTATGTGATGTGACTCCCGAGCTTCCTCTTAGCTTAACTCCCGGGCTTCCTCTTGCCTTAACTCCCGGGCTTCCTTTTGGCTTAACTCCCGGGCTTCCCTTTGGCCCGCACCCTTGCAATTCCCTTTGCCATGGTCACGAGCCCAAGCTAGGGTTGCGACAATTGATTGTTCACCTAGCCTTTCAAGAAGATTTTGACATTCTTTGTTTACGAGAGACAAAACCACAAGTGCCCAAGTTTTTTCCTTTCTTCTTTTGTTTTAAATGGCTCTTTGGAAATCTTTGACATGTAAAAACCTATATATTGTTGTTTGCCTTACATGTTGAAGATGTAGGGTTTGCTTGGAGTATGACATTGAATATATGTTTGGTTTTTAGTTATGAAGCTTCTCATGATACCATGTGTCCTTTGATGTTTTGTGAACATGTTATGAACATGGTTCTTGTGGTATCATCTTTGGGTTTATCATTGAAATTTATTCTTGTTTTGTTGTCATTGTTAAATTCCTTTCTTTTATGTTTTGCATTTTTTTGTCAAGGTTTTACACTTGTTATGGTTGTTATCCATTGAGTACTTTTGTTGAAGATATTTTGGAATTTAATATAAAAATTTAAGTTATATCCTTTTTTTTTCCTCCTTCAAATAATGCCTTGCTATCAATTGGTGTATTTGTACTCCATGGATAGAATAAATATGTTGAAGAGATACAATTCAATCTCTGTTAAATTTATGCATAAAGCAATTGGAGTTGTAGGGATTATAATTAACTCTCGTGTATTATATTGTTACTATAGTTCACATATTCTCAAGTTCGTTTGACATATGTGTTTAGATATAAATGTGTTACCAACCTAGGATGGGTTTTTGATTTTAGTGACGTAAAGAACAAGCTTGTATATGTGTGATATGGATTAGGCATTTCAAAACATTATATTGAAAGGCGAATAATTCTACTAGAATTCAATGACTTGTTATATCACCATTAATTATATCCCTAATTCTAGCAATAATAGATTGGTATTTCTATATTTTTTCTATTATTTTTGAAAGAGACTAAAGGACCTTTAGAATTTGTTTGTGTTGCAAGCTATATCATTTTTTCAATTTAAAAAAGTTGGAAACTAGTTCACTTATAGTTTTTTTGTGAAATTCAAATAATGTAAATCCATCTTCACTAGATAAATTTGTATGTGGGTGAAAAATAAATGAACTTGTGATTAAATGTGATTTTTTTTTACGATTGACTTATCATATTAAGAAAATGGGACCCTAATCTTAGTCATTACTTAAAGGTTGGCTTTTTAACCATTGTCTTTCATTCAAACACTTTCTCTTGTACATTTTGAGCATGAATAATTTATAAGGTCTATAGTGAAGTGCTTTGGATTTTGTTTGTTTTGATTAATTTTTAGTTTGCTCAAATCAAAGAACTTGTGTTTTGATCCACATGTGTTGGAACATACAAAACCCATCATACTAACATGTGACTTGAATTATGCACATCAAGAAACCACGCTAATGTATAGACCCATAACTTTCATTAATAAATTCTTTAGTTTATTAATAGTGTTTGCCATAATTTGGGAATAATTGCCTGTTGAAGATGCTACTAGTAAGCATAAACATCATGTTTTTGAATTATTTGTTTTACATTGGATTTATGAAACATAAAAACAATCATTCTTGACTATGAGACAAAAGGTTGTAGTAACATTTTAGGACATATTGAGTTTTTTTTGAGTACCTAGTTTTAAAATGTCTTTTTCGTGAAACAACCCAAGGTTGTCATTTAAGAGACAATGGATTGTACTTAGATTGGAGGAAAATGGGATTAGGAGCAGCAACACAATTTGGTGACAAGGACAAATACATATATTCAAGAAATGGTGGAAATGAAATTAGGAAGTTCAATGAGGAAGAAGTTGATTTGAATCACCCTATATAGTTGTCAACATTGATAGGAGATAAAGTGATTTTCAAAATGACAAGGATGGGTTCTGATACGAGTCTTAGACACCAAGGAGGATCCTTGCTAATGAGAATCTTGTTGGACCATTTCAAATAAAAAAGGAGATAGAAGGGTTTATCAAATGTTAATGATAGAACAAAGATTCTTACAACAATTGTAAAAAATGATGAATATTCTTTTGGTAATGTTAATGGTGATGATTATAGTAGTAGGGACAAACATTTTTAGGTGGAACTTGCTTGTTGGTATTCTTGGACACAATTTATTGTTTTGAAAATTAAAAATGATTTGAACATATTTTTGTGGAGTTCAAAATACATAATAGGCATTGTTTAGATACAAATGTTATATGCCTATTCCTATTGTTTAGACACAAAGTTGTATGATTATTCGTGTTGTTTACACATGAAAGTCGTGCACACGGCTTTCATGTTTAATAATGCACAACATTTGTGTTTAAAAATATTAACTTATCAAATAATAAATTTCGCATGGAGTTGGAACAAACCCATGAAGCTTGTAAATTTGTGATATATGACCAAATTTGTAGGCAATATGTGAATCATAAATGAGACCCGCTTGTGCATTTTAACCACCATTTATTTAGGTGGAATGGCAATAGATGGGTATGTTAATCTGTAAACATCACTACTAAAAATTGCCAATACTTAACTTGCTCATGTAAAAGCAAAGCTAGAAGGCAGTTGTAGAATAATCAAACGTAAAATTTGACTTTGATCAAGACATGGGACTAGATGTGTGGGCAAAAAGTGAATCATGGAAAAAAGTACTAATAATTCTTACCCAATGTTTATTTTAACCCTTTGCAAAAGTAATAGTTTGAATGTGTCTATTTATAAACTTCACTACCATAATTTGACATGGGGATTATTTATGATTGATTGTTTTAAAAGAATATATAAGTGGAAGGTAGTGGCAAAGACCATTAAACATAGAATCAAACATTGACCAAAACACAAAACCAAATGTTCAAGTAGTAGGTGAATAAAAAATAACATTTGCCAATCCTTTTTACCCACCATTTTTTTTTGGTTGTAAACAAAATAGTCGATCGTGTTAATGTATAAATTTCATTGCTAGTAGGTAAAAATGCATGTTGAAATGAAATGTTAGCATAGTGCCATGAAAATGGAGTGTCAAGCTAATCTAAATAATAAATTTCATTTATAGATTTTGATGGATGGGTGCATTAAAATAAGTAAGGGATAGGATGACTTTGAGTTGTCTGGGAATGTGAGGATGGAGTTAGGCCTTTGGTCTATCAGCTAGGTTGGGCTATAGGGGAATTATTTTTTTGCTACATGAAAAGTTGAAATATTGAGATAAAAGTTGTGAAACATAGTGCCAAAGCCTCTTTTTCAAGCTTCGCAAAGTCACAATTCATTGGAGGCAAAGTAGGAATAGGAAGTTAATAAATGAATCTATTGATGTGTTTTTACCAACTTTTAGATCATTTTTCAACCAAAATCAAGCCAATAACACCCATGGGTTTTTCTTGTGCAACTTGGTTCCATTTTTTAACCAACTTGCCTAGGGACAATTTAACACGTATACGTGTAGATGTGGTTCTAAACTTGAATTGGAATTAAGATTCATAATGTATAAATAAGGATTTTAAGGGTAATTTATTTATGGTCTAAGATTTATTTCAATTGAACATGCAAGGAACTCAACTACATTTTTTGCCTCTATGTGGAAACTTTTTCAAGGCTCTTTATATTTTGAATCTTGATGTCAAGGGTGTCATCCAATTTCACTATGTCAATTGTTCCATCAATTCCCATAAGTTTTCCTACCCATCCTTGGAACTCACCTAACAAAATTTTTACTAAATATTTGCTTTCTTCGGAAAAACATGCATGTTCCATTTTTTATTCCATGACAATTATCATGTTGCCAACACTTGATGTACCTAATGCCACATGCCAAAAATCATCTTGTAAATCATTAACAAACATGGTATAGGTAACAAAAGGCATTTATTGTTTAAAATGCAAGGTTATGAAAATGAAAGGCACCCAAGTGTACATACCATATTTGATTATTTAATGATAGTTAGTGGCACATCTACCTCGACCTTGTTAATGGTTACCAAAATATTTGGAAAGGCCAAGGTTACTTTGGTCTTAGACTTCCTTCCATATTTACACCCCAAACAACTTTTTCATCCCACATGTTATCTTGAGATGACTAGATTTTATCTTCTATTAATAAAAATTTTAAAGATTATTTGTATTCTTTATTTCTAATTAAATTTAATACAAATATTTTATGTATGTACATAATAAATTATGTGCGTACCTAATAAAATGGTCCAAATGGCCACATACAACTACAACAAAATTTTATGTTTAATAGGTTGACCAATTGATATCAATGAATATAAACAAATGTTGAAGAAATTAACCTTCATTTCACAATTTGAAATTATTGTAAACCTTCCTTAGTTTGGAAAAAAAGACACATATTTTCATTTGAACATTGACAATGCATTCAAAATTTTCAATGGAACATCACTTTTGACCACAATTTTTGCAAGTCACCAAAGAACTTTTTCAACCACCTAAGCAAAATAACAAATGACCATGTACATTTATGTCCAAAAAATTGAGTTATTACCAACACTTGCATAGAATTACACCAATTGTTTTTTGACAACCCAATATGAATTACTTAACGAAACTACCAATGTTTGATGAACCACAGCTCCATGCATACCATTCTCTTTCAAATTGGGCAAAAAATTTCAAGGGTTCACCTTTTGACCACCAAACCATGAGTAGCACAAGAGCTTCAACACATTGAAGTTGGGGTGCATAGGAATAGTAAAATGGATAAGTCACAAAGTACATAGTATGTATCATCACTATGACTTTAGGGGATTTTGATTGTTATAATATTTGTGATGAAAATCTTGGGAAGTCATTGTTTTCAAGGATAGGTCGGTAGTAGCTAGGGATGCAAAAAAGGACTCGAAGGGAAAACATTCCTCATAATCACATCAACAAACCTTGGAAATATTGGGCTTCGAAGTGTGAAGTTATAATATGTGCATAGCTCGTGGGTTTGTCCATAAGATATTTCAATTATTGTATCACATTTGAAATTGAATTTTTTTCATACATGTGTTATGCATACATATTGTTTTTATCTTAATTTAATGTTTTAAGGCATAAGAAGGATGTTTGGCATTTTAATATTGTTATGATGTTTTGGACATCCAACTTTTTTAAGAACATTGGAACAATTTTTGTTGGATAACCAATTGCCAAACTATTTATAAACCATTTCGTTCAGCAGCAGGAGGAGGAATTGTAAATGCAAGTAGCACTACAAGGAAACATGATATAATATATATAAGGGTTTTTTTGGGTTGAATCTTGCAAATTGGTGATTTGTTTTTAAATTGGTGAAATTTTCGCATTTCTTGAGTTTTCTAGTTGCCAAATTCTGAAAAAATATCTAATTAAAAAATCACCATATTCCAACAAGTAGCCAAAATTATAAAAATGTTTTTTTAAGAATTTTTTTCTTATCAACAAATCTAGATAAATCATCTTATGGATGATTGTAGCTCTCCCTACATCACAAAAATTCCCTTGAATAAATCTCAAGTAGTTATGTATCAATTATTATGTAATCGAGTAAAATGCCTAATGTTTTGCAAACCCATCCTTACTATATATTTTTACACATCCCAAAACTGAAAATTTTCAAATAGGGCATGTCCTAATGAACTTGGATTTTCTTCGGGCACACAACCAAAAACCAAAGTAGGTGCTTGAATAAAAATAGCACTAAAATAGGTACTTGTGTAAAAACAACACTAGTACAACGGTACTTATAACATCTAACTTTTTCTAAGATTTTTTGGGTCACATGCTTTTTAAACATCTACTTTTTGGTAAGATTTTTTGGGCACATGTTTTTAACATGACCCTAAAAATTTGGGGCCTTTACAATTTCACGTTCCCAAGACCTTGACCGTGCCGCCACCTCGGTCAGGATCTTTGAAAATTCCGGAAACCAAGGGCCAGGATTACTCCGGGCTTAAAAAAAAGTTGGTCAATAGTCAATGCATTTTGTGGCCAGTCTTTTTTTTTCTAAAAATAAAAATAAATTAAGAACTTATTTTAGCTTCTCCTTTTCATTTCTACTATTACAAATCCTAGCCGTCAGATAACCCGGATCGGAAGGTCGCTGTTGTTTGGACCGCAGGTTGGCGTTCCACCGTTAATAAAGAGAAACCCCAAAAACAAAACCTGGATCCGACGGCATCCATCGCAGTCTTACACAGCCGCACGATGGTCGTGGAAATCAAACGTGAGATCTGAGCCATCCAATTCATATCTAAGCAACTGCAGGGCATCCAATGCAGCCAATCAGTGACGACCTACGTACCCTGACAAACAACCTGTCTAGCCTAGAATCATGGATGAAATTAACTTCATCATGGATGATATCCCCAACCCAGAAGCCCTTTCTAAAATAGAGGGCATCCTCCCTATTTAATGGATGTTGCACATCCAAAACTCATGTCTACATACAGCTAGCTCGAGACACCCTCATTATGGATGATATATAGCCCATATATGATTTTTGGCCCCTCTACTTCTCATGGATGAAAACTTGCTTATTTCTCCTAGATTTAGCAGCAAGCTAGCAAACAGACTCACAGTCTGTCCAATAAGGATTTGCCAACATCCCCATTTCCAAACCCTGATTTATAGATTCGGTGCTCATTATGGATGATATCTAGCTCCAACACGAGGAGGAGGCCTCCTCATAGATGATAAATTTAGGCCCAAAGCTTTTTACTTTCTTGTGACTATGCATAAATGGATGAAAATTAGGAGCCCCAAAGCAAATTTGCTTTTCATGTGACTATATATAAATGGATGAAAATTAGAAGCACTTTGGCAAATTTGCTTTTCATGTGACTATGCATAAATGGATGAAAATTAGGAGCCCTTTGGCAAATTAACTTTTCATGTGACTATGCATCTATGGATGAAAATTAGGAACCCCAAAGCAAATTTACTTTCATGTGGCTGACTACTTTCAGAGATGATATTTAGTAGCCCCAAAGATTTGTTTGCTCTGGTGTGTGACTAATTTAACTTTCAGAGATGGATATTTGAGCCCCTTCTCGTGGATGAAAAATGACTTATTGTTCCTAAGTTTAGCAGCAAACGGACAGACACTCCGCCCAATAAGATACCCACATCCGATTTCCATCCCCAGTTTAGAGATTCGGTGGTCATTGTGCGCCTTATTTTTCGTCGCCTTTTTGGTTTCCTTTTGCTTTTTGTACGCGCGCGTGTGTTTTTGGGCTTTCTCTTTGCTCCGGAGTTTTGAAGCTCTTGGAGTCCTGGAGCTTCCTCTTCTCCTTTGCACTTGGGGGGCGGGGGGTGCAATCGGATACAAGGATTTTGGGCCCCACTCTTTTTGTCTCTCTGACTTGGAGGGATTTCTTCGGTGCTCCAAAGTGGTCAGGATCATTACAGCTCTTTCTTTTGTGTGCGGTTTGGTAGAAGTTTTTCTGGAAGTTGGAAGAAGAAGAAGAAGAAGCTTGTAAGCTGCGCGCCGGAGGGAGTCATGGTGTTGAAAGTTGCAGCTATGGCAGGACTTACCGGCACGGGACCTTTCACCATCTCTTCCAGAGCCTCTGTGAGTGAATTCTCTGTCTGTTGAAAGCGGTGAATTTTGTGTGTGTGTGTGTGTGTGTGAATGATATGGGGGTGTTTCTTTTACAGACAGAATTTTGGGTGAGTTTGTTTTTGGGTTTGTTTAGTAGGAATGAATAAGTTCACCCTTTTGTTTTAGTTCTTGTTGTCTGATGGGAGAGTGTTGTTGGGTTTTTTGTGTTGTTTTTGGGTGGTGGGTCATGAGCAGAGTGAGACAGCAGTAGGGTTAGGCTTCTCTGATGTGTCCATGTTTGCTGGCTGCAGACTCCAAGGTACTTTGTTTCTCATTCTTTTGAACAACTGTTGATTTGTAAGATAATGGATAAAATGAGGACAAGAATTAGCAGTGCAAGGTTAGTTGAAAGAGATGACAACGGAATGGGAACTGGTGCTCAAACAGTTTTTTGTTGATGGTTGTTTGTTCAAGCTTCTCTTCACAAATATGTGCATTGATAAATTCTGATAGAGAAATTCTCATGGGACAAAGAGGACAACAGCGAGGAAGAAAGACTAGGTAGCATCTTGAGTTGATGATGCATCTTACCAGCACATGGATTGGGAGGTTGAATTTCAGGTCAGCATAGCAAGAGGGGGGCTGCTGCATTCGAGATGAAAGTCTCTACACAATCTGTGCGGTGCTCTGTCCATGGCTCCTCCTCCTCAAATGGTCCTCCACCAGCATGGCCTGGCAGGGCTGTTGTGGAAGAGGTTGTAAAACGAAATGGCCCAAAACCCATTTCTCTAATTGGTTCAACAGGCTCGATTGGAACCCAGGTAAATTGTGTATTAGCACTGTATTTCATGTGGTGCAAGCTTGTGCAAAAGGAAAAAAAATGTTTGTTGCCTTCATAGGATTCTTGATGTGCTCCTTGATGAAGTCAGGTGTTGGAATTGCTGCAACACTTTCTTTTGCTGAAAACTTCTTGCAATTACTCTCTCTCTCTCTCTGACATATATTTTTGGTCACAGACACTCGATATTGTGGCAGAAAATCCTGACAGGTTCAAGGTTGTTGCCTTAGCAGCTGGTTCAAATGTCACCTTACTTGCTGATCAGGTATCTTGCATCTTCACCAATGAGAATGCTTGATTGAAGGGGTTAGATAACATTCCCTTGACCCCAAAGCCTAATTTGTGATGGTAGGAGGTAGGAGCTCCTTTGCAGTCGTAAGATAAATCATGAACATTGGGTTCTGCATACTATTGATTGATGTGGTCAGTTGTTTTTCTATGCAGCTTGTGAACTTATTTTTTAGGGTACTTATGTGTGGTTTCTGTGTAATGGTAGGTGAAAAGGTTCAAACCAAGTTTGGTTGCTATAAAAAATGGGGCGTTGGTTGCTGAGTTAAGGGATGCAATTGCTGATGTGTACCCTAAGCCTGAAATCTTGGTTGGTGAAGAAGGCATCATTGAGGTATGCTGCAAGTTTGTGCTTCTTATGCAGTTTTCTTGTGTGAGATGCTTCTCTAGATGGGTCCAGCAAAAGCAGAGTAATGAGCTGAAATCTGATTTCGGCACTACAGGTGGCAAGGCATCCTGAGGCTGCAACAGTAGTCACAGGCATTGTGGGCTGTGCTGGCCTTAAGGTATGCTTACTCACTTTCAAGCATACCTCACTGTACCCTTGCTTTTGGAAGGTCCATATAGGTCCTATGAGCAAAAACTGACAGGGAGGGTTGGGAATGCCTTGCAGCCGACTGTGGCAGCTATTGAAGCAGGAAAAGATATTGCGCTGGCGAACAAGGAGACCCTAATTGCAGGGGGTCCCTATGTGCTACCTCTTGCAAGGAAGCATGGCATCAAGATTTTACCTGCTGACTCTGAGCATTCAGCCATCTTTCAGGTGCACACATAGTGCCATCTCTGTTGACTCAGAATGCAGATTTTATAGGGTTTGCTTGAAATTTTTGGTAGATTATCATATACTTATCCACACCCACTGTCAGAAGCTTTGAAGTCAGTGGGTAGTCATGGCAGCTGATCACTGCTAATTCATGTTGAAGGTAATGGTCTGGCATGTTGTGAGGACTGACCCCCATATGGTTATGACTGCACTCATTGCCATGTTGCCTTCAAATTGTTGTAGTGGATATCATTTTTCTGCAATTTTGTAGATTATGCCATCTCCGTTGACCTGCTTGGAAAGCTGCACCAAGATCTCCATCAAGTAGCATGGTATGCTTTTTTGTTCCAGTACAGCATGTGAAAAGGTTGAGATTGTACCTTGCATTAATCTTTTACATTCTATATGAATAACAGTGTATTCAAGGACTGCCTGAAGGTGGTCTGCGGCGTATTATTCTTACGGCTTCTGGTGGTGCATTCAGGTGTGCTCTCTCTTTCTCTCATATTTTCTGTTTCAGGACTCCTGGAAGCTCTAGAGACCTTGAGAGGAGCCTTAGGAATAGGTTTTATTTGCCACAGCCTGTTGTGTTGTTGATAAAAGGGAAAGCCACATTTCTACATTTCTCAGGGATTGGCCGGTTGAGAAGTTGAAGGAGGTCAAAGTGGCAGATGCCTTGAAACACCCAAACTGGAGCATGGGCCGTAAAATTACAGTGGACTCTGCCACGCTCATGAATAAGGTAACACTGTCTCTCTTGTGCCCAAACTGCAAATCAAGTTTTGTTCAGAGTTTAGGGTTTAGCATTGTTATGCCACAATGCTAAAGCAAGCAGGCAAATTCTTTAGTTCTGTTAGACTGTTTGTCTATCTTCCTTCTATTTGTCATGCAGACACTGGGAAACATGAGTTCACCATGTCCTTCATGCTATTGTTGGTTTTTTAGAAACAAATCTTTACTCCCAGAACCCCTGGGTTGATGCCTGCATTAGGTTCTAGCATGATCTTCTTTATGTTCCTCAGGCACGTGTTCTACATGGCAGGGTTTGGAGGTGATAGAGGCTCATTATCTCTTTGGTGCAGAGTATGATGACATTGAGATTGTTATCCACCCTCAATCTATTATCCATTCAATGATTGAGACACAGGTACAAGCTGCCCCCTCCTCACACTTTCATGGGAAGAATGGAATCGTCATACCAGTATATACCGTTATTTTTGAGGTCTGTTAACCTGAATTGGGGCTGAACATGCCAACAGGATTCAGCTGTGCTTGCCCAGCTTGGGTGGCCTGACATGCGTCTGCCCATTTTGTACACATTGTCATGGCCTGAACGCATTCCCTGCTCTGAAGTCACATGGCCTCGCTTGGATTTTGTCAAGTAAGTTTGAATCTTTGGTTTTCATGTGAATTTGTGCAAAGGATATTGTGAAAAATCTTCCTCTGCAATAGTCCTTGTGTTATCTTCTGAAGTTGGAACACTCCCACAAATTTTCTAAAAACAGAAGTCCTGGTACCAAATTTGCATTTGGCTGGCTCAAAAGGATTTAGTGGTTGGGTGCAGAATGGGGAACTTAACCTTCAAAGTCCCTGATCGGGCCAAGTACCCATCAATGGATCTTTCATATGCGGCTGGTCGGGCTGGAGGGACAATGACTGGAGTACTCAGTGCAGCAAATGAACGGGCTGTGGAGCTTTTCCTGGATGAGAAGTGAGTATTTGCACTTGGGTCAGATATTTAACATGCTTTATGTTTGTCTGGTATTTTTTGTATCTTTATGAAAAGCTGAAACTGGAGAAGAGACCCATAATTCCCAGAACCATGAATCAGAAATTGTCTTTCCCCCCAACGCATTGCCTGTGTTGATTTGTGACTTAGATGAATTGGATTGGATGGGTGCAGAATTGGATACTTGGACATTGTGAGTGTCATTGAGAAGACATGCGACAAGCACAGAGAAGAAATTGTGTTGAGACCGTCCCTTGAAGAGATTGTTCATTATGACTCATGGGCTCGCCAATATGCTTCTGAAGTAGTGGACAAGTCATCTTACAAAACACCTGTTGCTGCATAACTTTGTAGATTATTCAAGTGAATCAAACAGAGGAACATATTTGAGCTCTACTGGATATTTTATTTATGCGGTTTGCACATGGGCAGATAGCAGCAACCTTTGATATCTGTCCTCTAGTTTTGTTCCATTGTCGGTGACATTTGTGAATCAATCAAGTCCCAAGCTTTATTATTCAGACACAACAATTGTTGTAAAGTCAGCGTAAAACACACAAACAAAACGTGATTTAGCAGGAGGCAAATGCTTTTATTGGATGTGGAAATCAGCAGAGTACCAGGAGAGGGGGTCAATAAAGAGTGTATGGGACACAGTGGACAGTTTGTACTTCACAAGAACTCAACAACCCAAATCTTCGGATAGTGTCTTCTTGAGTGCTCACAAAGCAATCCATGCTCCAGAGGCTTCATCTTCCTCTTTCCTGTAGCTGTAAGCTCCCATAATGATATTTCCCAGTTCATAACTTGGAATCCCATTTCAGGCTCCATTAGGAGGTGTGGAGAAATCTTCAGAAATTGCTATTTTCTGAAGAAAAAATAATTTTGTGAATGAAAATATTGAACCTTCAAGAATAACTTCATTTGCCAAAATGAAAATTTACTCAAAATCAATTAATTATTTGATATACATGCGTCCACATAGCTTGGCTAGGTGGGATTCAAATGTGAGTTCTTCATGTCTCTTAGGGGTTGAATCATTACCAAAGTTGTTTTGGAAGAACACTAATTTAGCCGGGCATTTGTAACATGTATACTACTACAATCCTTGTAATTAGTCCTAACACCTAAAACCATCACACTTTTTGCAGGGGCCACATGATAAATGTGAGCATAGAACAAGGGCAAATTTATTCTTTTGTGCATGTTCCCAATAAAGTTTAAAGTTAATTGGATGAGTGTAATGCCATTCATTGGCCCAAGGTCAAGGTTTTTTTTTATAAATATTCCCATATGATTTCCAATAGTTCATCATTATTTATCCCACATCTCAAAATCATTCTTTTTCATGTCCATGTAGGTGGGTAAGGGAAAGGGGTTTTGGATAGTTAGGCCTGAAAGAGGCAAGTTATTAGGTTATTTATCTTGCGGATGTGTCTCTTCCTCATTGGACGTCTATGCCTAGTGAGAGTTGCATCACATATTAGCCTTGCTACTAGCAATTTTGGATACCTACCCAATTACCACTTTACATCCATAACCTGTCACAAACATGTATTTGTCTCATCCATACGCAAAGACCAAATGTTTGTGAATGTGGATGAATGATTTCTAAAACAGTCCAATTTCAAAATTCCAAGTATAATAGATCATTCACTTTTGTACCTACCTACATACCTTGCTTACCATTGTAGTTCACTTACTACCCGCCAAAATGACCGGTATAACCGGTCAAAACATGAAGGAGCCAGTCATCTGGATCATCCCATAAATGCTGGGTTATGTCCGGTATCCGGTCAGCTCTTGCCGGTTGCCCTAGTTCAAAGGTAAAGTTTTAAGTTATGAGGAGCTAAATAATTTTCCATTTAGTCGGTGACAAAGAAATTATTGTTCTTGGAAAGAGAGAATGAAAAAGGGTAAAACCAAAAGAGGCAACTAAAGGCTAGTCACCACCTCTCTTCTCTTTAAGAAACTTTGTGGTAATAATTTAATGGCATGAATCATGTGCAGTTTTGAACAATTTAAAAATGGGATGATTGGTTTGATCTTTTTATTAATCTACTGAAATAATATTGACTTTAGCCAATGTTGACATGAATTAATAACCTCTAACCAAAATATAGGTATTAAGTAATTCTTGCTTTTGGATATGGATTTTATATGGTTGTGGCTAATGTTTTTTTTTGGGTCAATTTTGTGATGTACCGGAGGTGGCAATCATCCATAACCCAATATAGCCAAATTTGGCTATTATCAAAATATGAAGGAAAAAATAAATTAAACATCCTTATAGTTTTTTGGCGAGACAAAACTTTTACAACAATTCAAATATGCAATAATATGTTTTAAGGGGACCATGAAATATTTGATCAAAGGGGTCATCAATCAGTCCATGAAAAGAAATATGTCATGTAAGATTAAAGACATGTGCGTTCCAAATTGATCTTTTATGTCGATCGTTATGAAATTCTTGTTTGGTAATACATTGGGGTGGCTTGATTTTCCAAAGCATTATTATCATGCAAGAAGTGAGCATGTTGTTGATAAATGCATTTTAATCAACCTTTCAAATAGCATGATTTCTTTGAACTCATGTCAAGGATCTTCATTCATGAGATTAAGTAGGCCATAAGCATTAGGCTTGTATTCTTGCTGTAAAAAAAAAGAGTCACAAAGATATCGAATTTAGCTATTTTGCTTTCACCTAATTCCTAAGGTGCTAGAATTTGTTTTTGAGGAGTTGAACCTTGAAGTTTGCCAAGAGGATTACACCATTGATTAAAACAAACTTGGTATGACTTGGTCTTGCCAAAAGGTCATTAGTTCTTTTGGGGAATGATTTTTCATGGTATTGTACATTTTAATTGGCAAATATTGTGATATGTTGAAATCCAATATTTTTTTGAAACACCAATTTGTGTAAATGCACATCATCATAGTATCTTGGGCTTTATTATAGGAGTTTTGTTCTTGGTGAATGTAGATAAAATGTTCAACCTCATTTTTTACTTTAAAAGGTATATATATTAATGTGGCATACATTTAATGTTGATAAAGAGCTATACATTGTATAAACTAATACCATATTTATTCATTTTTCAATTAGACTAACCAACTCAGTATCTCTTTAAAATTTCCATTGTAAAATTTAAAAGTTTATTAATGGACAAGTCAAAAAAGATTATTGAAAACAATTTTCCGATGTCTTTGAAATTATATTGAAATATGTACCATTTTTTTGAAGACATAATTATCACTTGAACTGTGTAGTATCTCCATTCCATTGAAAATCTCAAAGGATGGGGCATTTGCCAAGTTCAATATAACATGGGGATAATGGTGAGGAACATTGGTAAATCCATGGAAGTGCATGTGAACTTCATAGTAAATTATTGGAATTGCGGAAACAACATATGCAAAATTTGGGACAATTAAAGGAGAACATCATTTTGTAGCAAAAGTTATATTTGACCTCTTTATTTTCGTATGTGTTCATAATCCGTCCCACCTTACAAATGTGCCCCCTAAATATAAGGATCACTAACAAACTTTATTGTATTCAGTCCTCCTCCATTCAAGTTGAATTGGTTTTTGTCACCTTCAGAAAGCTCTACAAATAAAATAAAGTCAATAATGAAAAAAAGGGTTAGGTTTATCATGTTCTTGAAGACCTACCATCCATTCAAAACCACTTTAACAAAGTCCAATTCCACCCACTCCTTGCAATTAGTTACATACTCTAAAACTTTTGGAAGTAACGGTAAGAAGAATCAAGTCCACATTAGGAGCATGTTGTTCCTAATGTTTTACAAACTAGGTTGTTGACCTTTTTAACAATTCATCAACCCATGAGACAAGGTTTGAACTTTACACTACCTAATTGCTTGGGTTGGGTGGTTGCAATTCCTTGGTACTACTTCCTTTGACCTTGGGGGTCTCAAAATACAATCAACTTGGATTTTTCAAAAAAAGTTCAAAAAATAATCACACTCTAAAGACATCATGGGACATCCTTTCGATTGTGTCACCTATGTGCAACCATTGATTTGGCATCACAACAACAAAAGCTAGGCATTCTTGAATGTTTTAAATGTCAACCTCATTGGATGCTAGCTCTATGAGGATCTTCCATTGAGGATCTTTGTACCCTTTGTTTTTAGTGGCATATTAGGTAACTTAAAACCTTTTAAAAAACCCTAAAACCATAGTGAATACATGATGGAATAGTAAATGGTCCCCTATAAAGGCCTAACCTCAATCTACTTTGGAGGATGAACTTTTTTTAATCTTCTAAACTTTTAAAACCCACCTTATAATTTGCACACTACTCTAATTTGCACTCACAACGTTGATGGTAGTTAAAAAATGTGAACCTTCCTACTTTTGGATGTTGGGGTGCCTTATAATAACAAAGAACAACAATGTTAGCATGATTCAAAATTTTCACACAAAACAATTTGGTTGACAAATCATTTTCAAAATATTTATTTATTTATTTATTAAAAGAATAGATGGAACTAAAAAAGTTGCAAAAGTGATCTTCCCTCAATTATATCACAATAATATAATATCCCTATAAATTGGGTGATATCCTTTTCTTTTTGTTTTCAATTTTTGTGTTGGGATAACTACCCCCCACTAATTAAATAATTTTTCACCGTGTATTTCCCACAAGAAAAATATGGTCATTTAGATGGGGCACACATAGGTGTGTATGGGAATTAATCCTCTAGAGGGCTTGTTCTAAGTGGTTTCACGCCAAAAAAAAAAAAAGCACTTGTGGAAAGGTCATATATGGACTCAAGTGAAACCAAGTGGGGGCCATCCCCTCCCCCCCTTCTTTTCTCTTTTTTCCCCAAGCTTCAAAGTGGGTGAGAAAGGAACAATTATTTGTCTGAATCCTCAGGGGATGATTGCAGAATAATGCCCCTGACTAGTAAATGGCTGACGTAAGTTCCAAACGTGTAAGTTCCAAAAGGTAAAAATAGAATTTTCTTTTATTCAAAAAAGGCTTCAAACAAACAAAGAAAGGTGCTTTATCTTTTTTTAATCTTTTGTTGTTTGGGGGGGGGGGAGGGGGAGAGAGAGAGAAAAAAAATGGAAGAAAATAACGGCTTATCTTAAGGGCAGGGGGAAATTTTTATAAAAAAGAAACTTACCCCGCGGGCAAGGGAAATGAGAAAAAAGGGGGAAAAAGAAGAAAATAAACAATGACACTTACCTGGGGGCAGGGAAAGGGGGGGGGGGGGGGGAAAAAAAAGGGGGCAAAAAGGGGAAAAAAAAAACGGGTCT
>Ga0116227_10009593_pt1 | contig 17467 bp, 15 predicted proteins | sample S1TSphgellanicum_FD_89693 | JGI IMG/M metagenome (GOLD analysis project Ga0116227, IMG submission 89693) | Host-associated microbial communities from peat moss isolated from Minnesota, USA - S1T2_Fb - Sphagnum magellanicum MG | ecosystem: Host-associated > Plants > Peat moss > Unclassified... | reverse complement strand
GAAAATGAATATTGAAAATTAGATTCCATATGCTATGATTATAGATTTTCTTTGTGGTGGAAACTAATAAGCCTAGCCACATCAACATGCCCCCTATAATAAAACTTCAAAATTTTCCCAAAAATAAAAACATACCCAAAAATCATTCAAATCATTTGAGCCCATATTATATTTTTTCTTTCTATTTACCAAAATTGAACATACATTGACTTTATTTTTCTTTTGTTTTCTAGGATTAAATGTCATGAGAATAGGCCCACCTACCTTAATGTTAGCACATCTTGCAACTTGGAATGGAGAAATAAGTTAGTTACAATTTGCATTGTGCATGTTGGAAGGATTTGAAAATGTAGAGGGTGAAAAAAAAAGAAAAAAACATGCAATGACAATTTTTTTTGTTCACTTTCCTTCATGGAAGGATAGTGGGGCAAAAACACACAAATCCCACAATGATAATGAAGAAACCCTTTCATTAAAACTTTGGAGTTCTTCTTCGATAATTCAAAAATGTTGAACATAAGATGACAAAAGTGAAGGTGAAAACACAAAAACTTTCAAACTTTTCTTCTAAAGCTTTAAGAACTTAAAACAAATGGTGATTCAAAAAATACAAAAACAATTTTGTAAGACTATTATATCCTCAAATAAAGACAAAAACACAAAAATAATCGTAGAAACTATTATAACCTCAAGCAAAGTAAAAAATACACACACAAACCCACATTGACGATAGTAAGCATGAAAATAACACCAATAAAATGTGCTTACTTTTTCTAGAAGTGATAGACTAATGGTCATTTTAGTCAAGTTCACACCCAAAGTTGCGCCATGATCACCACACTCTATTACACATCGAGGTCTGTCACTCACCTTGATGGTTGGGCGTGTAGGTCACATGCTTCAATGCCATCCATTTTCAAGGCTAGTTGATTTGGTAGATGAATTGTGACACATTCAATAATGGATTTAAAACCATCATCGAACCATCTTAATTTATCAACACCTTTTGTGGGATCTAGGTTAGCGTGTAAGTCGGCATCATAGCCCAATTTTCAGTTCATCTCGCATCACTAGTTTTGCTTAGCAAAATTGACCCACTTGGAATTCTCATTCAGCACTAAAGTTCAACCAACCAACCTAGGCATTATTCCTATTTCAAGTTTGAGAATAGGTAGAGGGTGTTACACCCCCATACCTTTAACCATTTGCTTTACTTGATAAAAATAGTCCACAAATTCCAACTATCCATTGCGTTGAAAACAAATGTGGCTTGCGATAGCAATAGGAATGATGGCATACATTTAATTGGTTGATGTAGAGATTGGTGTTGGAGCAGAGAATGGAGGTGGTGCCAAGTTCTACCAAGATTGTTATTGTTGTTGTTGTTGTTTCACTGATGAGCTACAATGACAACATGAGGTACACAACAACCGGACCTACTATTGCTAACGAGTTCTTGCAACAATAGGAAAGTTAAATTGTTTTTTTTTTCTTGGTTCGGTTTGGTTTGGTGTTTTTTTATTTTTTATTTAAAAAAACTTTAAGGGGGTTACTTAGGCTTTTACATCCCTGGGTTTTTGGGTGTAGCCCATTTTTGGATGACTCTCTCTTTGTATACCTTGTTAGTTCAAGATACCCTTTGTCTTCATTGCTTGAGCCTTTACATTTTAGGCGGCCTCTTGAAATATGTGAAGAGTGTTCACCTTCTTACTAACTGTGTTTCCTAGGCTAGCCAGGTTGTTTTTTCTATGCAAATGTCCTCCCCTCTTGTGTTTTTTTCAGGTTCTATTCCTTTTGCTTCTTGGGGTTGGTTTCGGGTTCAATCTAGCTTCATTTTGGGGTTGTTTAAGACTTGTTTCACATGTCCTCATTTGTATCAAAAGATCTTTCGGGCCATCTAAGACGAGGTTAGGTAGGTTTTTTACTTACCTCTTGACCAAATTGTTTGAGATTTGATAAATGAATTAACGTGGTTCCTTTTTTTCTTATTGCCATGTTAGTGTTTGCATTATACTCAAGGAGGTTGTTCAGGTCAGCGAAAGGTCTTTGCCTGCCTTAGGAGGTTTATGGCAAGCAACTAACTTTTTTTTAGGAACAATCCTTTCGTGCCTCCTATGCTTCATGTTTTCACCACTCCTTGGATGATTCTTCGACCATTCATTTTCATCGATGTCTAACTTTGGGAAGAGCCAACAAATATAGTCACGTTGTTAAAGATTTCCAATGCATGACGTTAGTTATTCCATTGATTGTTGTGGCTGTGCGCCAACTATACCCCCTTCCTTTAGACCATGTCTTTCCACTTATTTTTTATTATTAGCATAAACACACTTTTGTCTTAAATAAAACTTTGTTTGCCCAAACTTTAACCACTATTCCTCATTTGTATTCAGGTGGGATATTTGGGATGGTATATGAGCATCTTTTGAGATGCTTCATATTAAAGGACCCATCTTTCGAGTTTTTGCAATTATTCCAAGTTGTTGTTGCGGTTGCCCATGGGGATATCCTTAGGTTGGTGGCCCTAATGCTAGGGGGTAAACAAATTGTTGGCAATGGCAAAGGACATTGGAGGTCTTTGTCCTATTGCCATAGGCGAGGTGTTTCTTTGATTTATTAATCATTCCATTGTCCTACAACTTTCGGGGCCATTTTCGGAACACCTATCCCCTCATTAGTTTAGAGTATCAACCCCTGGAGGTTGTGAGGCCATCCATTTTGGCATCCAAGCCCTTTTCAACTTACACCCTAATTGGGTCATGATGTAGGTTGATGTCGAAAACAAATTGAATAACATTTTTTGAATTACTATTTTTAAAGAGTTATGTGATGTAAGGGGCCTTTAACGAGCATTGTTCCCTTTACTAGGTTATTCTATGGTGTTCATTCTTTCTTTACTACCAACATGGGCAATAAATGGAAGGGGTCACCATTATTGAATCATCTTTAAGCATGAAGTAGGGGGACCCCTAAGGAGGTCATTTATTTGTTTTGGCCCATTATCGAGCTTTTTTAGAATCCATTGCGCAAATCCTTAGTTGTGTCTTTCCATCCTTAGCGGATGATATTCACATCTTGGGCCCTATGAGTATATTACCCATGCTTTTGACCACCTTTTAACCCAATTAACCCTAGTTGGGCTTAGGGTCAAAGTGTCAAAGTGTAAGCTTTGGAGTCCTTTAGAAATCTATTTTAGACATAAAGATTCATAAGGGTTGTACTTTAGTCATAGATGGTCTATGCATTTTGGGTGTGCCAATGGGTTTTTAAGACTTTGCCACACACTTTTTGGATGAGGTTTTTTCTCAAGACATGATGCATATCAATGATCTTCCTTTCTTAGGAGACGTTCATGTTGTTTTGGGCATTTTGTTTTCACGTATAGCTCGTTGACCTTCTTATTTCACATAAACAATATTTCCTTTCTTTTCCTTTTTGTTTTTTTTGGTGAGTTTCAACAAGAGAGTTATGCAGGTATGTGGGGACATTATGGGTTTAGGATCGTGGGAGTCTTTTTAAGGCTTTTTAGCGAGGTGTCAAGCCTAACTTCTGATCTCCTTTAATGGTATAAGTTTTTTTTAATTTATGGAGGATTGTGCCCCATTTACTTTTTTTGGGAGTTGGGTTCTAGTGGCTTCGTATTTGTGTTTGAAGTTTCGTATTTTCAATAGACCTATTTTGAAGGAGTATGATTCTTAAATTGAAGGGCCCACACCTCCTTCAGTCATGCTTTCATGTAGCGTGAAATAACCTTCCTCCTATAACTAGAGATATGCACCTTTTTTTTGAGAATTTGGTAGTTATCGGCGTGCCAAGGCTACATGCTTCTTTGATGGACATCCACCATGACACATCTTTTAGGGCTATCTTGGAGGATGACTCTATTTCCTTAGCATCCAAAGCTCGCATTCATTTTTGTTCGGGCAATGGGGTAGGGCTATGGTTGGTTGCTAGGCCATTTATTTGTTCGTTTTGCATTGCACATTTTACTTTTACCTCAATGACGTGTTTTTGTTTTGGTTTGATTCAACTTTTGACATCTAGTTTTTTCATGTGTGAGTGTGTTGAGTGTGGACACGGGTTAGACGCATCTAACATGCATTTAACATGTTGCCCATTTCGAGGTCAACGGATAGCCACACGTGATGCCATTAGAGATATCATGTATGCCTTCACTCAAGAGAGTGGGCACACTATATGGAGAGAGCGATGGTACACATTTACATTAGGAGCTTCATTACGAGCCGATCTCTACATGACTCGTGAGGACCAAGTCTTTGTTACCAATGTGGTGGTTATTGACTCGACGTGAGGAACAATGGCTTCAAGTGTCATTAGTCAACCATCAGGTGCAATTGCAAAACTTAATGCCATTGCTGAAATCCACAAATATAGAAAGTTTCATGAAGGGCACCACTTTATTTTGATGGCCTTGGAGGTGCATGGCATCTTCGGGCATGATATGGATCATTTCATCAGGGAGTGTGCCCATCTTTTCCATGATATACGATTGGGAAGTCATTTATCCTTGGCTTTTTACATTTAGTTTTTCAAATATTGTGCTAATATTGCTTTTCAATGTGCTTTAACTTCGACTATTAAAAACAAAATTGCGTTAGTAGGTGATGTTTATTCTAGACCTCACATTTAATATATTGATTCAGCAAGTCTGTCAGTCAGTTAGTCAGTGACGGTGGGCCAGCACAAGCGGGCTGGGCACGAGAGAGGTTCATGTTCATCCACAACAAGTTCAGGCATCCAGTGGATGGATGGTGTGCCGGTGAGTGCTGAATCACTCTGGCCTAGTGTGATCCGATGGAAATCGGTGTTCAAGCATCCAGTGGATGGATGGTGCGCTAGTGGGTGTTGAATTACTCTGGCCCAGTGTGATCTGATGGAAACCGATGTTTAGCAGCAATTGGAAAAATATAAAGAACCGTCGGTTCCATTTTTTAGTTCATTGATTTTTTGAGAACCGTGAGTACGAATGGTAAGAACCACCCTTCTAATAACCTGTTAATGGTGGTTGGTTCCAGTGTTGGTTCCGGTTCTTTGAATTTTTTTCCCCATAATCAAAGAATCACCGGTTCCGGTTCTTTCAAAAAAAGAACCAGAGGTTTTACGAAAGAATTGGTAAAAAAACGCATGGTTCTTAGACTTTCTTTTTTTTCCTGAAAATTTGGGAACCATGTAACCACATTGATTGTTTGAAAATTTTAAAAAGCGACCGTTAGGTGAGTGGTGCATACCCGGTATGATAACCGGGGGGCATCTTTCATTCATTCATTCATTCACAGAAGCGCCCCACAGTGATGGGAAAACATGCGTTCGTGCCGTGTCGTGCCTTGCAAGCACGGGTTACCACTAGTTACTATTATATCCCATGATTTGCATGTTGGCAACATTAGGGGGGTTGTGGGTGAGATAACTTCCTACTATGAGAGGGGCTAACTCTCTCCCTTTTTTGGTTCTTGCAGGTTGTGCGTCTTTTCGCCTTTCCTTGACCTTCCTTTGTTGTCTCCTTTGGTTTTGGCCATCAATCTTTTATTGGATTTTTGTTTTTCTACTAAAGTGATATACTATGTTTACAAACTTCTTCAATAGTGGTGTATTGCATTTCGATGTTATAAAAAAACGACAAATCTCCATTCCAATGTCGCATTGAAAGCTCCTTCCATCACCAACTTTGCATTCCTCTTATAAGGTGCAATGCACAAAATTGCAAAGATCAAGAAAGCAAGGGCACAAAAGTGATGGCTTTTGGCGTCGTGGCTGAAGCATTAACTAGAAACCCAAAAGACTAGAGGGGATATGAGCAGGTGGTAGGCCAAGTTTTACTTTGATTTCCAGGTATGTTTTTTCTGGTTTTTTTTTTTTTTGCGGGGGGGAAAAATTGGGTACAATAATTAAAATTATATATATATATATATAAGAAATGTTGAAATTTTCAAAAAAAAAAAATTCCCCTGAAATATTTTTCCAGAAGGAAAATAAAGAATCTGATGGAATATTTGGATCCCAAAAATGTGTGGAAATGGAACCTCAAAATTAACTAATTAATTAATTAACAAACATGTGTCGAGTCGAAGTGGCCAAGGCCCTACGGTATACCCGGGCTAACGCCCTCCGGGCATTTACCATTGACACGAAATACCCGAAGGGTCTCTGGTGGGGTAGGACCCGCCAAACAACACTCTGTTGCGGAAACACCCAAAGAGCAAAGCCGGTGGGTGGTGAGAGTGCAAGAGTGCGCTTGTGTCGAGAAGTTTTGCAATCTGAGCTTTCATGATCTGGAATGTTTTTCCTTTTTTGCAGTTGTGTGATGGGTAGTAGGGGGAGGAGTTGTGTGTGAGAAGAATTGGGAGGGAGGGGGAGAAGAAGAATAAGAAAGAAACAAAGTAAGAGTTGTTTTGCGGGGAGGAGAGATGGCAGGAAGCCAGGAGACTGGGACTTCCCTCATGGATCTGATCACGGCAGATCCTGCGCCTCCTGGGAATCCTGCATTTCCTCCCCTGGGAGTGAATCCGACCGCAGATCGAACCAAGCCTACTCCGCCTCGCAAGTCCACTTCTCAGCCCCCCACTACGGACTTGCTTGTTTCCACCAAGGCTCCTACTCCCACGAAGTCTTCGCTCGCTCCTCTCAAGCAGAAGCGGAAGGTGGGCATCTTAATACCAAACCCTTTAAATGACCATCTCCCATCGAACATCATGTTCTTGAACTCTCTCTTTTTTTTGGGGAGGTTTTTTTTACCTCCACTGAAGGTTTTGCAGAGCTGCATAGTTGGAAGAATGGGTTTGGAGTATTTAGCCTGGATAGTATCCATGTAAAGAATACTGATTTGGAAGAAGCTCTTGTCGTCTTGCAAACTCTTAATGCTCCTAGTGGTGGATATGCATTGATTGTTCGACAGATATGGCACAAAAGAAAGGTTTAGGTTTAAGATTTTTTTGCAAAGGGGATTGATCCAGAGCCCCTTGTTTCATCGGCATATTAGAGATGATCATGAAATTTGCATTGCAATCAGATCCAGATGCGTTTCAGAGTGAATCCTTATGATCTGGAATTTTGCTAGATTTGCAGGATTGTTGCTTGCTAGGTATTGCCAGATGACTGAGTCTTAGCTTATGTCATAAGGCAAGGATTGGGCTTTTGGGTTGTTGTGGTTGCAGCCAGTTTCATATTCACAGCTTGCACGGGCTCTTCAGGAGTTGGCATCAGCAACTGATCAGGTCAGTAAACCACAGAAAGCAAATTTTGCACTCTTCTTCTACCTCTTGGTGTGTGGTGGCTGTTCATGTTGTGTCATTTCTTCTTGTGTACCTACTCAGCCACTTGGAGGACCAGTAGAGATGGGATACCATATGTGAAAAATATAGGCTGGGCTAAATTGTGCATAATTTTTTCTGCAGAAGTCAAGCCACAAGCTGCTGCACCAAGTCTTTCCCAAACTTGCTGTGTATAGCTCTGTGGACCCTTCATTGGCTCCCTCCCTTCTTAAGGTGTGTGTATGCTTAGCCCTGATTCTTAGCCGATTGTCTAGCTGCCAGATCAATGCTGAATACTATCCAGTGATAGGGTAATCCAGTGTGACCTAATTTGCAATGTTAGGTATATACTTACAAACTCTTGAGTTGGTGCTCTTTATTGGTAGCATAACCTAGCAAGAATACAGGTCTTTTTCTCTGCAGAAGATGAGTACCTAGTTAGTCCAAGGAGAGAAGGTACAATTGATTGTCAAGGGGTTTCACCATAAGATTAGTGGATGAGAGTTGTTGTTTTCCTCAAGCTGCTGGATGAACTGCTGGACCATTGCTTAATGGGTTTCGGAAATGCTGATTTTCATTGCTGTATGGACCTTTGTGCAGTTGCATGAGCAGGCAGAGGACAGGCAGGTGCTGCGTTATGTGTATTATTTTCTTGCTAGGCTTCTGGCAGAGAGTGGAGCACAGGGTGTTACACCAGGTGGAGGGATTCCCACACCCAATTGGGATGCATTGGCAGACCTGAATCTGGCTGGTGGAACTGTAGTCACACGTGCAGAGGTGGTTCCTCTGATCATTGCACAGCTTACTGCAGAGGCAACCAATCCAGATCCTGCAGGTATTTCAGTGCCGTTTCTTGATCAGCAAGAGTGTTTTCTTGTTTATAATAGCTGAATGCTACAGACATTGAATCTGCATTATGCATAGTTTAGCTGTAAAGTGTGAAAATTGAGGCCTCTCAGCCCTTAATTTTTTATTTTTATTTGCAGTTCATCCCCGCCGTATTGCAGCATTGAAGGCACTTAGTTTTGCACCAACAAGCAGCAATGACATTCTGGCCACCTTGTATGAGATTGTCTTCGGGATACTGGACAAGGTTTGTGACCACCCTGTTCCTCTTAATCTGTCTTGCATGAATGTTTTCCACCAGCTATGAATGGGGATGAGGTGTTTTCTAAACTAACTATATGTGCATAGGAATGAGCAATCTGGGATGAGCCTATGGTTTTCCAGGTTGCAGATGCGGGAAAGCTCAGGAGAAAGAAGGGTATCTTTGGGCGCCAGAGTGTGGACAAAGAGGTATGTGTCTTCTGAAACATAAGTTGGCACACAACTGGTAACAACTTCAAACCAGACTCTTGAATACACTGCAAGGAAGGGACCATGTTCTGGATATTTGGATGTCATGCAAGTCAGTCCATAAATAGTAGAGTGAAATTGTAAGGGTGTTGGAGAAAGCTTGGCAACTAAGACATTCTACGTTATCTCTAGCTAGGCTGTAAAACCCTTCCCCATGTGTTGTCCTATGTTTATGATCATTATTATGTCTTGAAGCTGAATTGGGTTCTGTGGCAGTCTGCATTGCGTAGTAACTTGCAATATGCCGCTCTAAGTACATTGCGACGACTGCCGCTAGACTCAGGAAACCCAGCATTTCTGCACCGAGCGGTGCAAGGGTGCGTGAGATTCTCCTTGCACTGAATAAATTGTGACTCCATTTCTTTGTCAGACTATGATTGTGTTACAGATTTCTAATGCATAAAAGTTGAGGAGCATGGGCATGGTAAGCCATTTGCCTTATAACAGGGGTTGCTTCTTTGTCACAGAATTTCATGTGCAGATCCTGTGGGGGTTAGACATGCTTTATCAGTGGTCACAGACTTGGCTGGCCGAGACATGACAGCGGTAGCCATGGCTGTTGGTAGGCTACTCATCAATCCTCAACCCACGGCACATACTTGAGAAGTAGTTTTATGTAGCAACATAATGTTTTATCAGATTTTGAATTTGAAGGGTTCTTCCTGATTCTTGAGAATTGTGCTTGAGAAAACTGGTTTTCAGCTGTGAGGATTGAGCTGATGTAGGGTTTATGGTTCAGGTTAGCACTCAACTATGGGACTGATTTCTTCATCATGTTTCTCCTGCAGCCAAGCATGCACTTGCTGGAGGGTCATTGCAGGAGGTTTTGCAGATCCATGATGTTCTTGCTCGTGTCTATCTAGCAAGACTTTGTTACCTACTCTCTAGGGCTCATGTCCTGGATGGTAATGAAACTTCTACGAATCATACTGTGCTGTTGCTATTTGTGTGATCATTGAATTATGCACATACTTAGACTGCTCTCTGACATCAGATTTTTTTTTTTGTGAGCTTATTACAAATTCCTTTTTTTTGGGCAGAGAGACCAGAGGTGAAGTCACAGTTTACAACCATTTTGTACCAACTGCTTTTGGATCCAAGCGAGAGGGTTTGCTTTGAGGCCATCACTTGCATCCTTGGCAAGTTTGACACGTCTGAAAGGTTTTAGATTCTGTACAATCTTTGCTTTTGGATCCAGTTCAAGCACCATAGATGTGAGATGTTAATTTTGAAGAAATCTGTTGTCATTGTGTTCCATTTGATCATCTGTTAACAACCCGGGATCACTTAGGGTTTCTGGACGTCAGAGGCCCCCAACATTAGAGATTTCCAATTGCTGCTCCAAAAGTGTACTCTGTGCTGATGCTTTCCTGAATGCTTGTGATGCTGGCCATCATGCCATGCAATCTAGATCTGTGTGATTCACTGATGCCTCCAACTTGTGATCAAGAACTTTACTGATATGAAGCTTCTTGTGCCAACTTCTGACAACTGAAATGGTAGTAAGATTTCATACATCTTTAGTAAAGAAATTGCTTGATTTTGTGCAGCCTGGAAGATCGGGCAAGTGGATGGGGATTGTTGACAACAGCCATCCTCAAGTTTCCAGAGCCTCCATCAGTACCAACAAAAGATGCAAATGCAGCAGCAGGCAAAGATGGCAGTGCACAGAAAGAGGGAATCCCTCCTCGGGGTCCTAAAGATCGTCAAGCTCCAAAGCCTCGTCGCCCTCAACCCCTGATCAAACTAGTTATGCGAAGGTGGGTTGTCATTTCTTACCGAGGACAAGCATCACCATTGTCTGTCATCATCACACTTAAAAGATACTGCCATCACTCTGCTGGACACATGATCTTTGCAAGAAGTAAATTCTGTGTGAGAATGTATTGAAACATCTTGTGGGTATTGCAGATTGGATTCAGCATTGAGAAGTCCTTCAAGACCAGTTCTACATGGAGCTGTCAGAATAGTACAGGAGCTCGGAAAGAGCCGAGCTGCTGCAATTGCTGTTCGTGGTTACACTGTTGATGATGTGATCCAGCCTGATGACTCTATGGAGAGTGCTGATGCTAAGGCTGATGAGGATGGAGATACTGAAGGTTCATTGCATCACCGTCTGTAGTCTAGTGAATGTGGTGTACTGGTTCCTATATGGCAGGCTTATGTGGTCACAATGTAGTGCAAAAAGTTTGTGATATGATGTTCTGATAGAGTATGGTTTGAGGTTTGCATTCTTGACATGGAGGTTTCATGGGTGTGCTCTGTAGTTCCTCGGACCAAGGCAGCTTCAGCAGCAAGAGGAGAGGAATCAATAGCCAGTATGCTTGCAAGTCTTATGGAAGCAGTTCGAACAATGGTAGCCTGTGAATGTGTTTATGTGCGGGCTGCTGCCATCAAAGCTCTGATTTGGATGCAGAGCCCGTATGACTCTGTAGACGAACTTAAGGCCATTGTCACTGGTGAATTGGCAGATCCCTCCTGGCCTGCCTCTTTGCTAAATGACATTGTGCTTACTTTGCACGCTCGTTTCAAGGTCCTCTGTCTACTTCTTTGTTTCTTTCCTTGCTGTTATTATATACCTTGTGGTCTGCATATGTATGGGATTTTATGAGATATCAGGAATAGAGGGGTGCAGGTGATAACATGTGTTGTTTCGCATCTTGTATGATGTTTCGTTTATGAGGGCAGTGTCATCATGCAGATCTCATTCCTTGATTACATTCTTCTGTTGCTGTATCTGTTGTGATTTTTGTTGCTGCAAAGAATTTTGTGTTCTGGAAATGATGACCCAGCATCCATGTTGCTTCTGCACAGGCTAGTCCTGAAATGGCAGTTATATTGTTGGATATCTCCAGACTGTTTGCAACAAAAGTTCCAGGAAAAATTGATGCTGATGTTTTACAGCTCTTATGGAAGGTGTGTGGTGTAATTTTGACATTTTTTCGTTGAAGAGGACTAGAGGTTTGCTCAATAGAGAGAAAATGTCTTTGGAATTTCAGCATTCTGAGTCTTCTGAATGGTTTATATAGAGTCTTGTGAAGTGGGGACCTTTTTAAACCCCACTTGGTTTGTTTTCATTTGTCTTCTCCTCTTTGGGCCTGTTATATTCTGTTCCTTCTTCCCATTCTGCATCCTCCTTTTTTTCTTCTCCTAATTTGCTTTTTCTATGTTTTCATGTTCTGTGCTGTAAGGTGCTAGTCAGTATTATGGCTGAGTCTTCCCGTTGCTTCAGACTTGGGATAGAAATTCAAGACACAGAGCATGTACAGGCCAATGTATAGGGCATGTGCAGTTCAATGTAGAACAGATGGGATTTGTGACACCAGGCCCTGAAGTAAAACATCTGCATGTCCTGACTGAATTCTGTACTTTGTGGCATGCACAGACATGCCTGATAGGTTCAGGGCCTGATGGAAAGCATACAGCATTGGAGGCAGTGACTGTAGTGCTTGACTTACCACCTCCTCCACCCCTGGCAATGACTGGCAGTAGATCAGTTGATCGAGCAGACCCAAAATCTGCAATTGCACTTCAGCGATTGGTCCAAGCTGCAGTAAGTCAGGGGTCACCATTTGATCTTTCCATTTCTATTCAGCATTAGTGAGGTGTTGGTTGCTATACAATGATTTGTTGGCTCCTAGATGTCAAGCTTGCCTGTGTGGCATGGAAGACCTCCGCATGGGATGTTGACAAGTAACTGATGGAAGGCTATGAGCAGGTGTGGTTTTTGGGGGAGAATGCAAACTATGCAGCAGCTGAGTATGCCTGGGAGTCAACAACCTCACCTAGCACTGCTCTCATGATGCTTGATGGTGACAAAATGGTAGCTGCTGCAAGCTCACGGAACCCTACACTTGCTGGAGCTGTAAGCCGGCTTGAACGCTGTGCCATCAGTGGGAGCTGGGAGGTATGCGTAGCATTTGGGTTGTCCTGGCTCTTTCTTAAAATTCTACTTACGCTAGAAGTTGTAATTCTATTGCTTTTCAATCATGTTCAATGCATCTTTATCAATCATTTTGTTCTCAACTCTCTTCTTCCTTCTGCTCTATGTACACAGGTACGAATTATCACAGCACAGGCACTTGTGACAATAGCTATAAGATCTGGGGAGCCTTACAGGCTCCAGATATACGAGTTTCTCCATACCCTAGCTCTGGGGCGTGCAAAAGATAAAGTGCTGGGTGCAGAGCAGAGCAATGGAGAGGACCAAGGTGCCAGTGGGTCTGGACTTAGCTCCATCATAGCACCGATGTTAAGAGTGCTGGATGAAATGTACAAGGGTCAAGACCAATTAATCAAGTAGGATATGATGCCCACTTCCCCTCCCATCACGTCTCTGTTTGTGAATAAGGTACTTCTGTGATTCGGTTCATGATTTTGAGACCAAATTCCTCTGTAATGCAGGGATATGAGGCAACATGATAACAGTAAGGAGGAGTGGACTGACGATGATTTACGAAGATTGTATGAGACTCATGAGCGACTTCTTGACCTTGTGTCACTCTTCTGTTTTGTACCTCGCTCTAAATATCTACCTCTTGGACCTACCAGGTAATTTTAGTATAGTATGTTCCCTTATATCTGTATGGATTGCTTTTAGGTTTCAGCTGAAAACCATCGTACTGGGAATGCAGTCTTTAGATGTAGCCCTTGAACAAAATAGTAAACAGAAGATGTGCAATGTGTTGAGGCATCATCCACTGCCCTCCATGTAGGCTTTCTCTATTGTGGGTTTTTCTCTGCAATCATGTATATGTATTCATGTTCGACTGTGCAGTGCACGACTGATAAACCTGTATCGCAACAAGCATCGCATTGATGCAACAGTAGGCACCAAGGACCCAGCAGTTGCTCAAGGAATATCAGACTTGCTGGACAATGGGATAGCACACATCAGCTACCCTCCTGTCCACATTGAAACTGCACAGCCACCTCTGGCTACTGACGAGATGTGGGCTGCCAATCAACCTGGCATGGATTTGGTAAGTCCTCGGTTAGCAGGTTGGTGTCTATCTTGCAGCAATGTAGCTTCAAGATCTTGTGTATATCATAGGTGGTGCAGGTGTCTTGTAAGATTATGACTGCATTCATTGCCATGTTATCTTTAAAGTAATATTGTAGAGACTTCTCTGTAATCTCATAGATTTCTGGTGTAGCCCTGGTATTGGTCCCTCTGTCTTCACAGATATGGGTTCAAATCTCTACAGGTGAATGATTTTCTTGTCGGAGGTGGAACGGATGCCCCTGAAGAGGAGGAGGATGAGGATGAAGTGGAACCCTCCAGGCCTTCTGTTACATATGATGATATGTGGGCCAAGACACTTCTTGATGCCTCTGATGAGGTGGGTCAAATGGGAAGACTCTGCTTGGGAACAAACTGCATTTGCTATGTTCTTGGTGCATGTACTGTGTGGGACTGTAAAGGGGTTGAAAGGTAGTAATGGTGTTGTGTACGGGTACAGGATGATGAGGGGCAACTATCAGAATCATCATCACCAGAATCGACGGCATCATCAAAGTTTGGCAGTTCACGCTTTCCATCTTTATTTAGTGGAGGCCCATTCTCACATCCTACACGCCGGGTATATCTGCAGATTTGACCAAGGGGTTTGGGTGCTCTAGACAAAGAGGCTTCTTTGCAGTACATCTTTTGGAATGTCACTATTTGATTGTGCTATGAAGTGCATTCAGATGGCTTCCTTACACTTTCTTTTGTATTGAGGAGGCTTGTGTTTGTTGCTTTTCCCTGGGTATTGAAGTTGTGGAGATGATATCTGCAGGAGGATGATCACAAAACACACAGGTTTGGCTCCCATATCTCTTCAGCTTCAGCTGTACGGGATGTCTCATCCAAATCTGACTCTCCAAAGGTAATCATTGTGCTAAGTGTCACCATTGGTTTCTTTAGTTTCAAAGAAAGAAAAAACAGCAAATGCTTCTGGGCCAAAGTTTCCAGAATATTAATGCTCATCAAGTTGGACCATCTTTTGTATACAGACATCTGGTAGAAAGGTTTCCCCTTTCTCTAGGATGGACTCCATGGCCTCTGATAGTCCTGCACAAGATTCCCCTAGGCAGAGTGTGGATGATGGTCAGAGCGACGACACACGCCAGGAGCCGCAATTTGGCAGAGCCTTGTATGACTTCACTGCTGGTGGTGATGAAGAGGTAACTTTCTCGCTCGAGAGAAAGTTTCTTTCATTGTTGTGTTTCAGCTTCATGAGTTTGACCTTGTTAACTCTCCCTCTCAACACATATGCTGAGACTAATGAAAGCATGTTATTTTCTTGCAGCTGAATCTCACAGCAGGAGAGGAAGTAGAGATTGAGTATGAAGTTGATGGATGGTTCTCCGTAAGTACACTCACTGCAACTTACAGATATTTACTAAATTGTTTTCAACCAACTCAACACCTTTCTACCCACCAGCCTGCTGTTGACAAGTTGTGGTATGGTATAATGCAGGTGCGAAAGAAAAGACCAGGGAGAGATGGCAAGTTAACAGGTCTTGTTCCAGTGCTTTACGTGACTACGTGAGCCATCATGCATTGCGGTTTCCTGTTTCCTGAGTTCATCTTTGCATTTGAGCTGCAAAGTCAGCATGTTCTGGTGTTGCAGTGGTTTCTCCCATTGAAATCTATTTAGCACGAGTTAGTGGTTCAGGCTTGATACTCCTAGATCTTTTGCATGGCACTGATAGATATCATGGCCTGGTTGGAGCTCTATTCCTGAACCCAATGGGTTGTGATATATTGTCACAATAATCGGGAACCTTATGACTGTTCAGAATTTTTGTGGGAAAAAGCCATTTGAGGGTTTGACAGAAAGGCATTTTTCCTGGTGATGTTTCTCCAGAAGTCAACACTTGGCTCATCATTTCACACAAGCTCTGGAGTTGATATAATATTACTACTGGCTTCAAAGATGCTGTTTCATTTTTGGTGCCAAAATAGAAATGATCATAGTCTAGGTTTCTTTGTTGTGCCAAGATTATGAGCAAAGCTTGCACAATTTCAGCAGATTTCAAATATACAACTTTCTGTTTCTATTCTCCTTTTAACCCGTGTTTTTTTCAAGTTTTTTGTCTTCTTTGTGTGCAGGACTCTTGTTAGATGCTATTGTATGTTTAGTTACAACCATACTTGTCATTGGAATCTTCAAACTGGTTATCAAAGTTCAATATTTATTTTTTACTTAACAAATTTGAGAAATTTGGATTTTTCAAAATTCATAAAAACTGCACAAAAATAAGAAGTAATTAGTAAAAAAGAAACTGTAGCTAAAAGTCTAGAACCCCTTGACTAAAACCCTAAACCTAGGCCTTGCCTATCACTCTAGGCCCCTAGACCTTCTATGGATGAGAACCGAGTTTGTTACCCTCCATTACCCTGCCTTGGTATCAACTTTTTGAAAGCTCTTTATAGGGGCTGCTGGTTCTTACTCCAATTGAGATACCCAGAACCCATCCTGGGCAGCACCACCACTGGTGATATCCGTCGGTTCTCATGGTGACAACCGACCTGAGACCCTGGGCCAGTTCTCAAGTGTTTTAGACCTGCACAATATTATTGCTTATAACCATGGTTCTCAAAAGTCAAATTTGAGACCCCATTTTGGTATATAGTTATGGTTCTAAAGAATTGAAAAGTAAGAAAAGCTGCCCAAAACACCGCCGGTTCTCTAACGAAACCCAGAGGTTCTTTGAGGTCTTTGAAATAACCAGGATGTGCGGTTATTTGGATTCTGATTTTTATTTATTTATTTATTTATTCCAAATTCCCTACTTACTACCTTCGCAGCTTCAGCACTAATATTACATTATTATGTTCAGAATTGTTGAAATTTTCAAATTAAAAAAAATTAAATGAAAAAAAATTGTGAATTATTATTATTTTTTGAATGTACAAGAATATTCTAAAATTTGTTGAAATAAAAATTCGAAATTGATTAAACTATTCCACAGATATGTGTCAAAGTTCGCCAAATTTTGACCTGAAAAAAAAAATGATTTTGACATATATACAAAGGTCACGGAAAAAAATGACTCAAATTTGCCAGATTTTGAAGAATTTCTTTTTTTCAAATTATCAGATTTTTTTTAATGATAAGTTCCAAGCAGGTAGCCAAGAATATAGAAGGATTATTTATTGTTTTTTTTTTTTTTCCCTCTAGTTTGATATCTAATATGTAGCCAAATTTGGTTAAATTATTTTCTTGGATGATTGATTGCTACTCTGGCTATATAACAAAATCGTGAGAACAGGGAAACCCTGCTGGTGTGGGGGGTGATGCAAAGGGTGGGGTGTTAGCAAAGCCAACAGACACCATTATGGGATTCTAGTGAAGGAAAAAAACCCCATTGATCCTCAACCGGTTTTGTTTTTTCTGGCAATTGGGTTTTTTGCCTCATTATTGTTTTTCATCAATTGGGTTATTGTTGTTTTGTGTTTGTTGTCCTTGTTTGTGTGTGTGTGTGTGTGTGTGTGTGTGTGAGTGAGAGAGAGAGAGAGAGAGAGAGAGAAGAGCCAAAAATTTAAAAGAAAAACACTTCAATTTGTTTTCTGTTGCTGCAAGTGATGAGCAGCATCTCAAGCAAGATAGATAGATAGATAGATAGATAGATAGATTTAGCCATAAATAATTGACGCTATTGTTTTATAGAAAACTAAATATCTCAACAAATAGAGAAAAGTGTTGGACAAAACTCCCTTGAAAACAGAAAAGACAGTTGATGAAACGTGAAAACATTTTTCTCAAGAAAACCCAAAAAAAAAAAAAAAAAAAAAAAAAAAAAATTTTTTTTTTTTTATAAATTTTATATTTTTTTTTTTTTTTTTTCACTAT
>Ga0116227_10009592_pt1 | contig 17471 bp, 20 predicted proteins | sample S1TSphgellanicum_FD_89693 | JGI IMG/M metagenome (GOLD analysis project Ga0116227, IMG submission 89693) | Host-associated microbial communities from peat moss isolated from Minnesota, USA - S1T2_Fb - Sphagnum magellanicum MG | ecosystem: Host-associated > Plants > Peat moss > Unclassified... | reverse complement strand
GCCTTCGCTAAACCACATAGTTGTTTAGCCTTGAACACATCATAAGCACGTTTCTTCCTTTTGTACAACTGTTTCATTTGCTTAAGTCTGACCTGCCTATCTGGGTGCGCATGTGACAATTTAACAAACTGGCTTTTGGTCTGGCATCATTTTGTGTCAAACTAGGGTTTGTGGCTGTGCTTTATTGCTTTTCCTAAGGCCACTTGTCTATTTCCAAACACTTCTTCTGCAGATTGTGTGATGCACTATTGTAAGAAATTGATTGTTGTTTGTACGTCAGATGCATCAAGTACATCTGGGCTTGGCTTGCTAGACACCGATGTTATGTTGTACACTCCTGCTAAACTCGGCTGTTTTGGAAGTGTCATATTTGAAACCTGGTAGGTGTTTGATTACCTTTTGCTGAACAGGAGGGGGTTGCCACTGTTGTGTGATTGTAAGTACCAATGGTCTATGAGCAGAGTGCACATCTTTGTGACCTAAGTACTTTTCATTGCAATTATCCTTTAAGCGCTTGACACCTTCTAATTGGTCAACTGTCGTAAGAAAATAGTCCACAATGCTAAAACTTTTATTGGATAGGCATGTGTACTCCCCTGATATGTCTACTGGTGTGCGGCCATTGAAGATGAACAGCCTAATAGTTTTGCAGAGATCCAGGAACTCACGATGCCAGCCAGCCATGACGGTGTTGCGGTTCTGGCGTTCCAACATATCGTTGGGCAGGGTGTCCTCAATGGCCTATGGCACCACTAGCACATCTGCTAGTGGACTGCAATCAATGAAGTCAGTGTTTGTGCTTGTCCTTGCATTAAAATCCCCAGCAAGAAGCACACGACCTAAACTCATGGCTTCTCCAACCTTTTGGCATATGTGTTCAAACATGGTGCTGTCCGCATATGGTGAGCCTTGTGGAGCAACATGTACTATGCACATGAACAAAGGCCTTTGGAAAACATTACCCAAGCGCAGCCAAATCCTAGTCCCATCCCTTGCAGTCTTCCAAACAGCAGTACTATTTGCCCATGTTTCTTTGATTAGTATCACAATGCCTCCACTGTGCTTTCGAACGACACCCTATGGAGTCACAGGCTTGGCAACATCAAAACAGCAGAACCCCGGTAAGATCGAGAATGTATCGCCCGGGAAGTGATGTGTTTCTGTCAAAGCAACAACGTTAACATGTTGAAATAGGTTAAGCAGATGTTCATGTGTTTCTAGCTTTGTGATAACGGCCCCATGGATGTTCCACAAGCACACGCGCAAGTCTCTCTGGCCCCCACCCCCCTATGCAATAGGAGAGTTTACGACTTTGTGGTTGATGTAGAGATTGGCCCCACGCCAATAGACCCGTTCGCTAGCCTCTTTGGCCTTCTTGAAGGTGGCCCAAGCAGCTCGTTTCTAGGCCTGCTGAGCGGGAATCAGGTCCTCGTCGAGCCCAAGCTAAGTGCCCTGCAAGCCTGTGCGAGCGCGTAGCACCGTGAGCTTGTCGTGTACCGATGCCAGCGTGATGATGACTGCCGGTGCCTTGTCAGTGGCCTTATCCAGTCACCCCGACGGCATCTGCCGGTGCACCTTTTGCACCTGCACATGGTCAGCAACCTTCAACCTGTCGAGCAACTCCGTCTACACCAACTCCATAAGTTGTTTTGAAATTTCCCCCTTGCTCATGGTCAACCCGGTGACCCGGATGTTTGCCTCCCTAGCCTTGACCAAGTCAGCATCCGTTGCCCGGTCCACCTTGTTGGCAACCTTGTTAACCTTCTTGCCCACGACCTCCTTCCACTTCTCCCCACTGTCTTGCATGGTATCAAAGCTCTTAGCCATCTCATCTACTTTATTTTGTAGCGTTTCGACTTAGCCACTAACGGTCACAATCTTAGCTTCCATTGCTGGAGCCAGAATGTTTTCCGCAACCTGCTCCATAGTGAACTCAATAGCATTGTGCACATCCTGTTTCGTCACCACATCGGCCCTAAGGACCATGAGATGGTTGACGATGGCTGCTGCAACGCCTGCCTTGCCGATCTTGGCAAGCTTGAGGTTGTAGTGTGTACAGAGCGCATGGAGTTCAGCCGCCTGCATCTCCATGATCGTCAACGAGTCCTTGTTCCATTCCCATGCTTTAGTGTCGAAAACCGTGGCATTCGTCATTAACCAAAACCCTAAACCCCTTTACTAATCCACTACTCAATGTTGCTTGTAACTGCTACTGCTTGGAAGAATCAAATTGGCATGAACGGATCTGGATTGCCCGCCCAACTCCAAGCTTCATAGCAAACCAGGTAAGTAGGTAACTGAAGCTTGTTGCAACTGGATGAGCAGCAAACCCTAATTTTGTGTTGTGAGGAATTGCAGCAACTATGTTGAAAATTCAACCCAGAGGAGAAGCTTTAAAATTTGGAGCTTTAGGTGTTCCATTGACTGTGGATGCTCATCAATATGTAGCCTTGGCTCATGGGCCGGATGTGGAGGAAGCAGTCGGAGAAGAAGAGGAGAGTAACAATTGTAGTTGATGGTCAGGAGGAATGTTGTGTCAGAATGTCATGAGGAGTCGTCAGTTGCTACTAAGTTACCATATTCTTCCTCCCACACCACATTGCTACTCCTCAACCCCACCAAAGCAAGCGCGGCCAACAAAACTCACTAGTGTAAGCTCTGACCTTTGCTGTACTTGAAGACAGACTAACTCACTAGTGTAAGTTCTAACCTTTGCCGCTTAAGGACAGACTAACTCACTAGTGTAAGCTCTGACTCTGCCATACTTGAAGACAGACTAACTCACTAGTGTAAACTTTGACCTCTGTCGTACTTGAGGACAGACACAAGTTGCACAAGCGTTGCGCTCTATCCTCAGGCTACTGTTTTACAGAGAATATGTCATTCGTCCTCACTAAACTTGGGGGATAGTTTTGGATCATTTTCTTTTGGGCAAACTCAACTTGGGGGACTGTTTTTGGATTTCAATTTAAAAAATTTTATGGGGGCATTATCAAAGGGACTTCTTTTGGACTTTTTTTGGCCAATTGTGGTTTGGGCACATTTGAGGGACTTATTTGAAAGTTTTTTGGGCACACTTTTAAACTTTTGGGCACATTTTTTTTTCCTTGGGCACATTTGAAAAATCAATTTGATCTAAGGCACATTTCAAGGGCACATTTCAAGGATCTCTTTGGTCTTTCTTTAAAATACCCTTGTCACAAAGCATTTTTGAAAGACCTCTTAAACCCTAAACATTTGGGCATGTTAAAATAAGTCTTATTACAAAGCCAATTTACGGTTTCAAGTATGAACTACCTAGAATTACTTTTAGGGTTTGTTCAACATGGAATTGTATAATTGAGCTATTTCATTTTTCATTTTTTTTTCTTCATTTGTTTGAGTTTCTTCCAATTTGATTAAGGTTTAAGCTTACTTGTATGATTGTTTACATTTTCACTCTTGCTTTTCATTTGTTTGCTTTGACTTTTTTTAGGGTTTCTTACTTATTTATTTTCTTAAAGGTTTTAAGGTTTAGGAAGTTTAGGGGCTAATTTTAGAGTTTGGGGTTATTAGGGGTTGTTTTTAGGTTTTGGGATTATCAAGGGTTGTTTTTGAAATTTACTTATTTTAGAACCCATTTTTAAAGTTTAAGGAGTTCAAGGGTTGTTTTTAAATTTTAGGGTGACTTCTTAGTTGGGTCTTGCTTCTACATCATGGCCTTTTCCAATGGTGAAACTTTTCCACGACATCCTTAAGTTTGACAGTTCTTCATCAACTAATGATGAGGAGATGTTCTAGAGGATATGTAGGCAATGTCAATTGGTGCTTGTGATATTGGTGGCCAATGTTAACACATTGGAGCTCTTCAACATGAATGAACTAAAGTTGAGTCTTAAGCAACCAATTGACTAGGATGTGGGGGTTCAGGATGTGTTCGCCACAATGTAATCAACTCCAAACTTATTCAAAACTTTAACAAAATTTAGTTTGTCAAAGTTTGATGAGCTATGCAAATTAATGGTCCCCATTATCCAGGCCCATAGAAGGGCTATTGCTAAGACTCACATTGTGGTTTAACAATTGACCAAACTAACTTTGGAACAATGATTGTTTCAATTCATCTTATACATGAAACATGACAATATTGTCATGCATGACACATTCCTTTAGAATTGGATCAAGTATGTTATATGTGATGATGCAATTTTCATTGCATCTTGCATGAATTCAACATTCGGCAATGAGATTTGATTATCAAATCTTCAAAAATGAATGATTTTTGGTACATAGATCCTTGAATTCCAAGGTTGTATTTGATTCATTGATGGGCCATTCATCAAGATTTAAAGACCTTGGAGTAATGCCACCCAAGGGTTGTGGTTCAATGGGCAGAAAAAATGTATTATATGAATAACACTGTGGTTGTGGACCATCGTGGAATATTCATTTACTTGGATGTTGCCTACCAAGGCTCATTTCATTATGTCGCCATCTTGCACAAGTAAGATCTGCACAAAATTAGTTCCAATTTTTTGTGCATATTAATGAGTACTTTGAATATTTACTAAAGGACCTAGGTTATTTAGATGAAGAAATGTTTATTATGTGTTGGTTTGGGAAGTGTGAATTTGTTCCTAGACATGACCAAAATGTAATTAATGTTTATAACAAGGTGCATGTTGGTTATAAAATGAAGGTGGAGTGAAAAATTGGGGGGTTTTAATAGAAACACCATGAGAAATCATGTCCTTTGCAACTTGTCCTATGCAATTAAAAATTGTCCTTTAAAATTAATTTGAGTTGGTAGTTAATGAAGCATTTTGATTCCACAAAATTCAAGTATAGTCATTTATTCCATGTAACAATTATCCTTACAAACTTTTTACATAGACATTAGATGGACTTCACATACAAAGTCATTGGTGATTAAATTAAAGATCCAATTGACTATGGTTAGGATGAGGATTTCTAACTATAAGTTTGAAACCTCTTTAAACTTTTTCCTAAAATTCTACATCTATCAAAACTCCCATATCCCTAATCACTTTGAGATTGTTAAGCTTGAATTTTTTTTTTTTTTAGGCTAACCTTTAGCTTGGCCTTGATTAAGGCTTTCTAATCCTCATTGCTCACATGCATCACCCCAACCATGGTGGCAAAATTGGTAGATTGTGACTACAACATTTTAACTTTTGTTTCTGACTTGCTATTTGATGTGTTTTCATTAAAAGTAGGGATAGAACTAGATGATGGAATATGAAATGGAGAAAATATGGAGTAATGTTTAGAGTAGATGGTTTTTGTAGAAGATCATTAAGTGTGGGACGAGTAACTTGGGGACCTAATATACCAATCACACTTTGTTGCTTTTTAAAGACATTTAAGGTGGGATGTCCATCTGTGCCAACCTTTAATTGGGCCAAACATGGTCATTTTGCAACACCACTTTTTAAGACCCTTTTTCATTGCTTATGTTTTTCTTGAATTCCTTCAATACATTTTGGAAACAATTTTTCAATGTGTCCTTTCGAAACACTGAATTAGAATATAGTTCCTTGTATTCACCATAGGCCCCTTTCCACACAAGTTTCAATATCAACTAGGTGATTTATTTCTTGTTTCTAAAGTATATACAAAATGCTAGTGGTAGTTTGTTATTGTGGTGCTGAAATGGAGAGATTTCATAATGACCTTTGATTATTTTTCCTTCTTAATCGTTTTCACATTTGTTTGACTAAATAGAACATCATTTTCCTCCAAGTCATAAAGGAAAGTTTCATCTTTATGCTCATTTGACGCACTCCCAACTCCTTGAAGGATTCAAATGTGAGTCCAAGTAAAAGACAACGGAAGAGGGAGGAGTCGAGGCACGCTCTGTAGCTCAGAATCCTTTGAGGGGTAAAGGGGTGTGTTGGAGCTCCGAGATGGGATTAGGAAGAGTTGACAAGCTTCACTCACTCACATGGGCCTGCACACAACCCACACAAAGTGGTTAGTGCATAGTTAGAGCACCTTTGGTGCTAGGACAAGCCACGGGCAACACAGACACACTAGATTCACCACGGCCCGGACTTGGGGGAAGCCACCACCTTCCCCCTTGTAGTATACTATGTGGCTAGCCACAGAGCCCACATCCAAATGGCTTTTCTCTCCTGAGACTCCCAAATGGAAGTCTCGAAATCGCGCTAGTTGGGACTTTCACAACTTTGGAGCCCATAACTTTGTGAATAGACCTCATATCGAGATGCGATTTGAAGCAAAGTTGTAGCTCTCATCGAGAACTTTCTAAAGGTATGTTGCACGCCCTCTGCAACCAGGTAAATCGGGTCGATTCTCAACTTTTTCTGGTTGGGAATCAAACTGGCAATTTGACTCTTGGCCCCCTCTTTTGGCTATAACTTGTGTTTCAAATGTCCAAATGAAAAATGAGAGCTAATTTTAGACATCTACGTTCTAAGAGCTTTCTAATGATATAAATAACTCCACAAACCATTGAGTTTTGACCCTTGAAATTGCTCTCTGAAGTCTCGGGAGTCCACCGGGACTCCATCTCCCAAAGTGGGAGTTGCCTTGGGAGTGTGAGGGTTCATTCCCTCATACTCCATCACACTTTTTTACACTCCCGGGAGTATGTGATGTGACTCTCGGGCTTTTTCTTCACCTATACCCTTGTGACCTCTTTGCCTTAACTCCCGGGTTTTTTTTTGGCCCGTAACCTTGTAACCCTTTTGCCTTAGTGGGAGCCCAAAGCTAGGGTTGCGACATCATTGATCATGATTACACAATGAAACATCACCAAATCCTCTCTTAATATCTTTTATAATGACATAAGTTAAGACCTTAAAAGAATTCAAATTGTCATTATAGATTAGTTCAAAGCTTAATCAACCATTTATTAAAAGACTATCACAACTCTATAAAGCCATTGGAATTTTTGGTGGGAAATAATAAACAAGGATGCAATTGCCATTTAATCTTGTAAAATAATTCCAATAAATTATATTCTTAGGTTGGAAAAGTTGAAAAAATGTTAAATGGAATTGATTTTACATCGATTTTAGCAACTTTTGTCCCCTAGTTAATCAGGTCAATATAAACCTTTAACTAACATAATGAAGCCTAATTGGAGTAGATTTGGGTTTTATTAAGTTAAGACAAACCTTAATATGAAGGACCAGAAGCTAAACCATCAATTCAAAACCTAATAAGAACATCTTCGAGCTTAATTAGGTCAAGAAAGAAGTTCATATGAAGGAGCAAAACTAAACCATCAATTCAAAACCCAATTAGACCAAATTCAAACTTAATTAGGTCAATACACATTTCAATTCAAAGGATTAAAGGCTAATCAATCAATTCAAAACTTAATTGGAGCTCCAAGACATATTTAAGCCAAGACCTAGGTTAATCCATCAAATCAAACCTTAATTGGAACATCTAAAATTTAATTAAGTCAAAATAGACTTTAATCCATTAATTTAAAGTTTAATGTGGTCAAGACAAAACCTTAATCCATCAAACCAAACATTAATTGGAGCATTTAAAATTTAATCAAGTCAAAACAAAGTTTAATTTATCAATTTAAATCTTAATTGGATCCAAAAATTAATGGGGTCAGGACATATTTTAATTGATCAAATCAAAGTTTAATTGAAGCATCCAAAATTTAATCAAATCAAAATAGACCTTAATTCATCATATTAAACCCTAATTAGAGCATCTAAAACTTAATTAGGTCAAAATAGACCTTAATCTATCAATTCAAAGTTTAATTAGATCAAGACATTCTTTAATCCATCAAATCAAACCTTAATTAGAGCATCCAGAACTTAATCAAGCCAAAATAGACCTTAATCTATCAATTCAAAGCTTAATCAGGTGAAAAAAGGCCTTAATCCATCAATTTAGAACTTAATGTGATAAATATAAAATTTAATTAAGGCAAGACAAATGCTAACAACATTAATAATATGAAATATAAAAGCTAGACATCAATGTTTTGAAATAAGACCACAATTGAATAAAACCAAAATGTACATTTTGTCATTGATTTCCAACACTTCATGATCAATGTGGGGGTTATTTTCATTCCATTCTATCTAGGGGTTTGTAGGCCTGATTTAGGATCATCTTTTGAATATGTATCTAAGTCACAATTTAAATAAATATTGGTTACGGCCAAACACTCAATTATGGATAGGAATTCAAGTTCAAAACAAGCTTGAAGGGATTGCCATTTCATGCCATGTTTTCTAGTGTAGTTGAAATAACATTTATGGTCCAATCTAAACATCTTTAAGGCATTCCATGGAAATTTTTTATTGATAACCCTAAATCACATTTTTTTCATTTTCAGACAAAATGCCATAACATCGATGGGGTCCATGGAATGTGTGATTTATCACTATTGCATTGAAGAAAGGAAGCAATAAACAACCTTTGAATTGGGTTGCCAATTTAAGGTTAAGGCACAAGGAAATTTGGGTGGGTTTGGCAACAATGAGAAGGATGGTTTATGGAATGGGTAAGCCATATGGTTGCCAAGGATTGAACAAGTTGGGCCACCTGAACACAACATGTGGCAATTGACTAGATTGACAATAAGAATGATGGCCACAAGTTAAATTCCTCACCCTAACAATAAAAAAATACCTCATCCTCATTAGAGTTATTTGCCATGGTACTTTGAAAACTAAAGATCAAAAGGTTCTAGGATCCCTAAACCTTATTTTAAAATTTTCAAGATTTTGCTTGAAGTTGGGGAGAAATTTTTGTTGAGTTCAAATGCTTTGGGTGTTAGTGGTTGACAGAGGTTGAAGATGCGAACTTGTGTTTGCCACCAAACCAAGTCACTAGAGGTTGCTTGTGGATCTTTCGAACTTTGAATCTCTCACAACTAGAAAACTAATGCCCAAATCTTGTGCTTCCCAAAAATCTCCACGCTCTTGCTCAAGAGACCTCTACACTTAAAAAACTTTCATGCGTAAAAAACCAAAGTTTAAAGGAAATAGGAAACTTGAGGACAAGTTCATTAATTATTATGTGATAGGTTTGGCCTAGACCAAATAAAGTTGAAGACAAACAAATAAACAAATATGACATGGAGTTTGTCAATGAAACATGACTTCAAACTATTTAACTCCCAAATGTTAGGGCAAACCAAATTGGTTTAGGGGTGTAGGGCTAGCCTTTAGGAAACTAAAAACAACGAGCATGCGTGGCATTAAACTATCACAAACCAAAACCCAACACCCGTTCTTGATTGAATTATACTAAAAAACATCCAATCCAATGCTTCAAATGCATGAAGATCTTGTACCCAAAAGGAACTTCATTGAAGATAAGATCCAAGCTTGGAACATCTATTTACAAAGCTTTTTAAGTCATTTAGGAACCTACTTGTAATAAGAAATTTAAAAAATCACAATCACATTCCCTTTTTTAAGAGTGTGATAGTTGTGATCAAATGTCAATTGAAGGTTAAATGTCACTTTGTTAAAAAGTCATCACATTCCTTTGCTCTAGGTGTCATTGCAAATAACATGGACATTGGAGAATGACACAATGGTGCAAAGTGTAAACCTAATGAACTTTATTGCACGAATGAACATAACAATGAAAAAGGAAGAAAAGGGGAAATGAAAAGGACATGAGTTTTATTTTGAATTCCATATTCCAAATGTTTGTTACCAATAATATTCAATCATGAAGATCAAAAGTGGGAGTGAGATGCTAGTTTGTAGCAAAGGGTGAAACTTTAGGGTATAATGTTAAGTCTTGCACTCCAATTGCGGAATGTCTCACCTACATTGTGCAATGTAGGTTAAAGCTTTAGGGTGTGATGTCAAGTTTAGCCCACCATTTGGGGAATGTCTACCCTCCCTTAAGCCATGGTAAAACATGAAGCAAGCATCATCACCAACCTAAACATAAGTAGATAGGAGAGACATGGTTCTTACATCTACTCCTACATTTTAAGAGTGGGAGGGATTTTACACCTATATAGAAGCATAAGATCCCGCCCACTTTTTAGGACTAAGTGTAAGAAGTGTTTTTTTTTTTATGTAAGTTGTTTTCCAAATCCCTTAAGAAATTTTGCCAGCATAAAGCATCACAAAAAAAATTCAGTATATTTGTAACCCACCTTATTTAGTGGAATCTTTCCTCTACAAGGGGTGGGGGCAATTCAATAAACCAAACTCTTGCTCTAACAAGCATTTAGCTTTCTGAAACAATCAACCTCATACCAAACATATACCAAAAAAGAGTATCACAGAAAAAGAATAAAAAATAAATTTATTTTGGTGTTTTATTTCAATGTTCTCATAGTGGGGGCATTCTAGAAATAAGCACCCCATCAGCTCTACTTCAAGTTAGTGCTTATTTTGGGTGAAGATGGAGGTGTGCTTAATTCAAGAACACCCCACTCCAAGGGCATTACCCTAAACTAAACATCTATCATCTAATCACACATAGTGTATAGCCTATGTTGTTGGCCCAAGTGTGTATTGGTTACCCAATTAATTTTTCCTCCCAAAACCATTTTTTATAATTTTATTAAAATTTTAATGACAAAGCTACTCAAAATTCAATATCTTTTGCACTTTAGGTTAAAAAACTTCCAAATCAGTTTCATTAACTCCTATTCATGGAGGGCTTGCCAACAATATGAAACGCACACCCAAATTCCCCTAAACTTTTTAGTTCTAATTTAATAAATTTTCAATGAAAAATTATTCAATATTCAATAAGTTCTCCACCATAGGTTGAAACATTAGGAATCCAACTCAGTGCACCGCTACTCATTGAGGGCTTTCCAACATTACAAAGCCCAACAATACCAATTAGAGCACAACAACTTGGCACCACGGTTTCGGAGATCTTAACATGACAAATAAATAAACAAATAAACAAAACTTCCTTCATAGATAGATTGGTGTTCTTGAGGCCTAGTCATCAATCCCTTAAACCAATCACTTTATTCATCTACAAAAAACTTGTAGCAACGCCTTATTTCGTCCTTTTTGCTTCTGGCTGTGAGACTTTCAGTATAAGACATTTCCGGATTCCTATCTCCAAAGCTTGAAAGATTGTCTTGTGGTTGTCCCACAATGATCAGTGGCAGTGAATGTTGCCCATACTTGTCATGATGAAATGAGTCCAAGGACAATGAAGTTTCAGCATTGCTAGTGTCACTGCATGGACCTGGACTGGATTGTGCAAAATCTAGCAGAGAACCATCTAGCTCATCTGGAAATGAGACCAATTGACCAATTGCTGATGTGACTATGCTTTGAGCATCACATGGACTCAATTCTGGGGTATTTTTCTCCTCTTCTTTGAGCTCCCTGGAGATGAACTCATCCACTATTTGATACTTGCTTTGTTGCAAATCAGGATCCAATTCTTTGCACACATTTACTCCTAAGAGACTTCTGGGCTCTCCATCTGGCTTGGACTCTGCACCTTCACAAGCACTTCCAGGGCTCTGAGGGATCAAAGGTTGGGTGCATGCAGACCAAAGGCTGGATGGAATGCAGTCAAATGGGGTTGAGAGAGTTGTCAATGAGGGAGGAATTTGCCACAAAGCTCTGGCCAACACCTCTGCTAAGTCAGCCATTGCCCGATCAGCAACCTCATATTCATACCGGTCATCATTCAAGATTCCATTGTCATTTGTGTAGAGCACTGCTGACAGGAAAAAGTTCTGTCCAGTTTCCAGGTCAAATATGTACCTAGAAAACCATGCCCACCATCTCATTGCTTAATTGAGAATAAAAGAAGCTACAAATTTGTTCAAAGACAGGTGAGATTGCATAATAGAGTACTAGCTCACAATTCAGAACTCAATTTGTCTTGTTCTCTTTGAAGGTGTTTCCCTGAACTAGCATCACATCTGCATACATATGCATGACGTACCAAATGTATCACACAGCCTCTCAGTCAATGAATGATAACAGGACTCACGAATTATCAATAGTGAACCCATATGCCCTCCCAATCTTGTTGTATATCCGAAGAGCTCCCTTAGCTCGTACACGAGAAAGACCTGGAAGAAAGAACTGCAACAAAGCAAACACCAAAATGACCATAATTTCAAAATCAAAGCAGGCATACACCTAACTGTCACAAGAAACCAATGCGATTCAGACTAAAGACTGAAGTCTGAGGTTGTTATTGTGTACCTTGCAGTAATCATCAGGATAGTCTGATTGATGATACAGAGGATTTGAAGATTGGGCAGGGTACTGGGACATTGCTTCCATCAGCAGCATGCGCAAACCCTCGTCCATTTGAATTGTAGGTGTATCTAGCTTTTAACAACCACCAAAAGCTTCTGAATAACATGCCATAAACCATACAACCACATAAACTCATCCTGTCCTACTGTAACCAAGAAATTACAGCTTCAACAGGCATATCCTGTACAAATCTGGTAACACCTGGGATATAGTAGTGTCACCTGAATATCAGGTCGGACCAGCTTGATCAGTAGATTTTGCTGATCCATCAGGCTCATGTAGTTTTTCATTGAAAAATCCATGGGCTCAGGAACCTGCAAGCCTCCAGAGTTGGTTGAATCAATCTCTGTTACATAATCGGTTACTCAAAATGTAGCCCACCACAAGTACATTATGCTTCAGAGAATACATACCAGGCTGCCATCATCTGTGATGTATGCCTTTCCCACCCTGATACCTGGCAAAGCCCTATCATCCGGGAGCAACAGCTGGCTTTGTTTGGGAGGCAAGGTCAGGGTGATCCCTGACACATTGAGATCAAAGGGTTCACAGAGACGATTGGCGTCCCTGGACCTCACCACAGAGAGACGGTGCTGCAGCCTTGCAGTCTGCAACCCCAAATTCCACCTTCCACCATGGCAAACTCATCAAGCCACCACAAAAAATGAGAGGAATTGATCAAAATGTGAGTTTAGGGTTTAAGGTTTAGTGCAACCCCACAATTTTGCAAGCTGTTGTTGGCCATATCATGACTTCATCAGTCATCATACAACGGAAAGAAATTCACTCACATTGCTTGGTTGAGTGTACGATGCCCAACAAAGGAGAAGAGGCGATTGAAGGCCTTGTTATCTGAAACCTAGCCCACCCATTCATTGCATACAGCCAGTCCTATGGTTTACTTCCTGATTAAACCAACAACACAGCAGAATGTTGTTGACAAATAGCAATTGATGACTATTTACCAAAAATATCTTCCGAATCTCATGGGCAACAGTGATATGGTGATTGCTGAGATTAGAGGCATCCATCCGGTCATCCTCAGTGCCCTCAAATAGTGAATACAGTTCCAATGGCATAGTGCAACTCATCTTCTTCTCTGCACTGAACAAGCTTGCACATTACAGCTCTAGAACAACAAGAAGTTCCTAAACTTGTTTTCCCAGATGCGTGTGTATGTTTGCAGAATTGGGATAATGAACTTTAACCCAACAACACATCCTAGAATACTGCATCTATGATCTATACCCTCTTGAATGCAGCATTGTGACCAGACAAATTTAGAACCTGAATAGTATGAACTGGCTTAAGAAGTAGAATAGTGAAATTGTGGAACAGATACACACACCAAGAGACGCTTGAATGTGCTTGAGTTTTTCAACAGCAGCAACTGCTGCACAAAGCTTGATTGCACTGCAAGATCCCACACAAGATTTTCACCAGTTTTATTATTCCATCCAGAGAGCATGTCAACAATCAACACATGCAGATTCACAAATCACTGTCCCAAACAAAATGTCTAAATATGTCCCAACGAAATGGAGGCTGGAGAATTAAGGGAGGCAACCAGAAGAGTGAACCTGGCAGGGTAAAAGTACTCATGGTCCACTCGATAGCCGTGCCTCACTAGGTGGGTAGATGAGGAGACTGGATCCTGAACTACATAAGACAATAAAACCTGGAACCGCAAATGGTGAAGATCAATGTGAGAGATAAAACTGGATAGAGGACATAGCCACCTTGGGTTTATAATTTATGGCTCAGGGACTCAAATCCCGACATTGTTGCCTTATGATCAACAACGATGCAGAAGCAAAGCAGTCACACGGAAGAAAAGTGCATTCCGTTTGTTCTCACCTGGAAACGGAAGCGAGGGGCATGCTCCAGCAGCTTGGAAAACATTGCAGGATGCTGTGCTAGCACCTCTTCCACATACCCTTTTGAACTTCCTGAAGCAGCCCAATTCCCTGTCTGTTTCCCCTCCATCGTCTTCGTCACGCCAGCAGTCACCATGGAGTGGAGGAGATGTGCGTACATCCTAATGTGGAGATGGATGGCTAGTTTAAACCCTAAAACCCTAAAACTCTTCCTCCCCATCCGTCTTCGAACAAACTCATGTGCCAATTCCTATAGGCACTCTCTTGATGCTGAAAGAAAGAACGGGTGCTACGCGAAATCCTCATCGGCTCTCCGTCTTTTCACAATCTCAAGCACTCAAACATTGCTGGTACATAAGGAGCCTATTGCTTCCCAGATTTAAGGCTTTTAGCCCAACAATTGGGTCAAACAAAGTCATGTGAACCTTTGCAGTCCAATTCATGTTCTAAAATGATGTAAACTTGCAAAATCCTTTCTTATCCCTCTCTTTCCTAGATTCCTGCTCTTTCATACTCTAATAATGAGAATTTCAATACATGCTCCTTATTCATTTCTCGCACTTTTTACACCATCTTTTCTTGTTGATTTTTTGTTTCACACACTCATATCAAATCTTTAAAGGCTTTCAATACTTTATTTTCTTTTGAAATTCATTCTTTATCATATTCATTCCTATTCCATGAAACCTTGCCAAACTTTATAAAAAGAAACACCAATAAAGGAGGGTCTTTAGTGCCCTTTGTTGGTCATGCCATGTTAGCATATCAATGAAAAAAGTTGTTGGCCTTGTAGTCACGACACCCAAAACCTTCTATGGCAAGAGGGAGAAACACATCCATTGGGTAAGGGTCGCAATAAAGTCCTTCCTTCATGTAAGCTGCTAGTGTCACAACTACCCCCAAGAATAAATTGTAGTGGTACTAAGTCTATTTGAGTGGGGTCAACAATGATAACATCAATCAATGTGCGAATGCCATCAATTAACATAACAATGTCGACTTGCCTACAAGAAGACTAAAGAGAAGATGATAGAAGAACGTGGGTTTGCTCCTACAAAACATAAAACCCAACATCTTTCACAATGGATGCAAAAACATCCTAGATGCAGTCCTTTTCCCACCATAAGTGTAATGAAAAAGGTGGATCCCTATGGGGTATGATAGTTGGCCACAGATGTAATGTGTTAGACCAAGAACTAAAGGATGGGGGAAGCTTAATTGAATCTGCAACATAAAGGAGAAAACATTTGAAGGTAAGCAAAAACATGGGATGACAAAGCGAATAGATAGCCAAGCTCTTGCGCTTGGCCCTACATAAGACCTCAAGTAGCCCGATGTAAGTTAGAAGACATGTTAAAAATGATATTGGAAAAGGAATGCTTGTATAAAAATTTTGAAATAATTTTTTTAAATCGATATGCTCCTTTCTCAACAAGCTACCCAAACAAGGGTAAACATGTTGCAATCAAGAAAAAAACTTTTGAAACAACCTCAAGTGCACTTAAAAAGGGAATGAACTTGAATTATTCATCCCAATAACCTCTAATAAGAATGGATGCAAATCCAACAAGAATCTAAAATCAATGACCTGTACTATTAGTGCCCAATTTTTTTTAAAAATCATCAACACAATGGTTTTTGCTAAGATGAGCCCTAAACCCTCCATTCAAAATGGGGAGTGTAACATGTCAACGGAACAAAATGGCCTCAGGAAATCAAAAGAACTTGGGCCTAAAAGCCTCTCAAAAACCTTTATGAAGGTTGGATTAAAGGGAATGAACTGGTGTTGGAAGCTTGGGAAAGGCAAGAAAGCACAAAACAAATAAGAAAGGCTTTGCACGAAACATTGAAAAAAGATCCCAAAAGTGACATAGACGTCCCCCAACCTCAAAAGCACATTTGCATGGTGAACATCTTCATCTAAAGCATCCTGTAAAATGGAAGAAAAGAATAACACAAAACTAAAAGGACCCTTAAAACCCTAATGTTGTTGAAAGGGTAGCAAAAACCATGAGGAGGGGTAAAACCAGTTAATAAGCCAGAAAAAGGACCAAGCAATGCATTTATAAGCCTAGATAATTAAACCCACTAAGGTTAGTTGGGAAGCAAAATGGTAAAAAACAAGTGGAATGAAAGAAGTAAGGTTGAAAATGTGAGTGTCATTTGCCAACAAAAAGGAAGAAACACAAAGGATTAACAATAAAGAAGCTAGCAAAGTACGAAAATGAGCTAGAGCAAAAAGAAGCCCAACAAACGAATCACACTAATGTGTGCCCATAGATGAAAGGATAATAAACAACTCTCCCTTGAAGGAATGATGATTTAATAACAAGGGAAATTGTTGGGCATAAAAAAAACAAATAAAAGATAAAAGCACAAATAACTGGCCTCCTACTTCACGAAGTTCCTAGAAAATGGCCTTACGCAAGGTGCAGTAAAATGCATTTGCCACATCCACTTACATCACTACCCAATCGGGATGGACATCCAAAGCAACTCAAATACCTTGCACCACCATTTCACACCTGCCCCTTATTGCCACAGAAAATTAATGATGCAATAAATGAGAAGAGAACACATCATAGAGCTAAAAACATAAGGCTCTATTGACTAATCGTATAGAACTTTGGCCATTACAATCAATTTGATATCACCCAAAAGCTTGGACAAAACCAAAAGCCTAGCAACACCAAGGACACAAGCAATGGACCTTGGGAAGCAACCCATGGCCACATGGCCAATTGGTGAAGTTGAAGGAAGCCATTAACAAAATCCTTAGGGTCAAATACATCTTGAAGATGCTCAAAAACCATGCCATAAGGTCCCCTTGCAAAAATATGAAACACACACATGGAAGTTAACTTAAAAGAAATAATGGATTGTGCATGAGCATAAAGCTTGAACTTAAAGCCTAAGCTTGGAACTTTGAACTTATAGTTTAAAGCTTAATGTGATTTTAATCCACCTACATGGATGATTGTGTCCATAGATGAATGATTTCATATGGATGAATGTTATTTTTACATGGATGAATTTCATTTTATAAATTGGATAAAACATATAAATCATTGAAATTCATCCATGATTAGAAGATAAATAAATTAAATTTTATTTATATTCATCTTCATTTGTTGTCCAAATATTGATATTTCAAATTTGAATGTCATTTAATAATGTGACTATAGGGCAAAGTATGATGATGTGTCTAAATAATATTTAAAAACTTGTTCAAAAAACCATTTTCATCAACAATGTTAAACAATTAAAAAAAAATTCATGGGATGAGTGTTAATGCCATACCCAACACCACCCCCCCCACCCTACCCCACCACCTCCCTTCTATTTTTCTCTATAATATTATTACCTCATT
>Ga0116227_10009590_pt1 | contig 17476 bp, 11 predicted proteins | sample S1TSphgellanicum_FD_89693 | JGI IMG/M metagenome (GOLD analysis project Ga0116227, IMG submission 89693) | Host-associated microbial communities from peat moss isolated from Minnesota, USA - S1T2_Fb - Sphagnum magellanicum MG | ecosystem: Host-associated > Plants > Peat moss > Unclassified... | reverse complement strand
TCTTTACCCGCGAATGTTTACCAAATTACACTGGTTGATCTATAAATTTTTTAAAAATTCTTTAAAATTCTTGCTTCTTTGGGCTTCCATAACATTCTCGCACCAAGAATGTCATAACTATGTGAAAAAGGATTTCAAATGGCTTGATACCTAGTTTGTGCATTTGTAAGGCCTTCAAAGCAGAAATGAAAGTTGAACATGTTTTGTTTTAATTGTTTTAATATTTCATTCGACCATTTTGATTCCATTTGCCTTTTAGATAGGATCAATATGTATTCTATCAAGCACATGTGACACCTAAAATGCAAGGTTGTGTTGTTTTATAAGTTGTAATAATTGTGCCAACACAACATTAAACACATTCACCATAGAAAATGACTTTGGAAGGGCCCATGTTTTGTCCCAATTAAAGGATATTGCACATGCACAATTAACTATTGAAACCTAGTTTTGAGCCAAACATCACAACCATCATACTTGTGCTAGGATTTTCATTTTTGCATATTGAATACTTCTATTAACTCTTTCAAGGGCAGCCATGGAATGCAACATGCCAAAACATTCAAGGTGTTGACAAGGTGTGTTTGAATCTTGCAACCTTATTGATTGCATTATTGAACATTCCTTACAAATTAGATGAACCTTCAATGTAACACATTATTATCATGAATTGAAACCAAGTTGAATTGTTGAATGTCTTGGAACCTTGAAATTTTCTTTCAACTTTTATTTTAAACAAAGAATTTATGTTATGGAACTAGATGGGAAGACAATCAAGTTGCAAATTGTAAATGTTTCTTCCCATTTTCTTATGTTTTGGACCATATTACTTGGTACTACATTTGGTGGATTAGATTGACATCATTTGTTTCCTATATATGATACATATAATAATTATGGTATCATCATTATGTAGTTATGTCTTTTGAATGCCAACCAATAAGATGATTGAATCTTTTAGATGTTCCCTAAAATGTAATCAAAATTCAAAACACATATTTTTGTCCAATGGTTTGCTAAAAAACGTGGGTAGGTTATTGTACACTTATCTACACCCAACATTAGGAGTCTGATGAAGGCAATGGGTAATCATGGCAGCTAGTCACTACTATTCTCGATGAAGGTGATGGTTTGAGATTTTGTGAGCATTTTTCATAAGGTTATGACCACACTCATCACCATGCTAGGTTTAAAATGTTGATGTGAAGATTCCTCTATAGTTTCATATACATGTGATAGTTTTGTAATCATTGTTGGTGTTTATGATTAATTTCCCCATCTAATTGTGTGAAAAGCTCAAAAAGGTTGCCAATTATGGAAGGTTTGATGACATAATCTTTCACAATGGTGTTCGCAGTGAGACACAACAAGGCAGGAATGACTAAAAATAATCATAAATAACTATTACCATGGCGTTCATGGAATCATTGTATATGTGATGTTTCATATGTTTGTTGAGTGAAAGCACAATCAAGTAGACCACAAAAGTAATCTTCTATAATTCAAAAGTAATGATTTTCACATCTAAGCATGAAAATACTAATTCAAGAATTCCTCTTATCATGATGCAAAACCATGGAGCCTCAATTGACATCATAAGAATGTAAATTTCATAAGAATGAAAAGTAATTGCACCATAAAAATGTGTAAATAATGCGTTTGAAAATTAAAAATTAAAATGTCTTAAACTTACCAAATATAACATTTTCAAATTACATGTTTTTACAAAATCTATGGTATACTTTAAAGTTTCCATTTTATTTTCTTTGATTTGGACATTGTTTTAATCTACTTGCACCTACTTTTATGAAATAGGACATTTACTTGCACTTACTTTCATTCACAATAATCTTATTTAACTATTAAATAAATGTGTTTTTATCAAAAAAATTCACATGAAATAAAAAACCATATTAACTTCAATCTTTCTACCCAACCAAATTTCATGTTTGATAATTTCATGATATATTTTTAAATACTTGTAATTCAACCTAGAAAAGTACACTAATTGGTTTGTTCGACTACATTTTCACTTTATCCCCTTGTGAAAATAATGTATAACATGAATATGTAGGTGGATACGTCAATGTTGGGTCAATTGTTGAAATCACTAAAAAAATATGAACACTTTACCTTTGTTCTTGCCACCTGATCAAATAAACTACAACTATAGTTTTCATGTCTTATGATGGATGTGATTTGTCCTATCTTTGTTCTTTGAAAATTCATGCAGATGTATTAAATGTTTACATCATTTAGGCCAATGATATGTGTTCACCTTGAATGTTATTACACTTTGGCAAGTGGTCTATGATGTCACAGCCTAGGAGAGTTCCAACAATGTGAACCAATGGTTGAATGAAATTGACCAATATGATAGTGACAATGTGAACAAATTGTTGGTGGGCAATAAGTCTAATTTGGATTTGAAAACGTTGTTGACTACCAAATTGTTAAGGTAAGGTTTATTATAGATTCATGATTCCCAAGAAAGAATCATGAATTGTTGTTTTGTGTTGGGGTTCTTCTTTTTCATGATTAATGTTTGGTTACTATTGTACATGTACTCAAATCTGAAATATCCATCACCTTATTTTTGGGTATGATCTTGATTCTTTTCATGACAACTTTTTAGTGCAAAAGTATTGAAAGAAATTTCAAAGTTCCATCTTTCACAATTTTGCAACATTTGGCTCATTATCTCTCACCTATTTGATGATGTGAAGCTTTTTAATGCTTGTTTTATCAACGCCCTAACATATCATTCAAACACATTGACATTTCTTTTCACTAACAAAATTCAATTGAAAGGTTTTACCCATGTGTAACAACTTACATAGTGAAATTTGGAGTCATTGTAGTTGTGGTTGAAGATGCTAAACAACTTGTCCTCTTGCTTTGACTAGAAAAATTGTTTTGTGCAAGGATATCTCAAACTAAGCATTGGCCATTTACATCAACTCCAATTGTTTCTTGACAATTATGGGTGTTTGTAGCTCAACTAATAGGTTCCACAATTGTAACTCAACTAATTCATTTCTTAAAGGACCATTCAAGTACATATCATTGTTTTTGAGTTAGAGTAGTATTGACATTCTTTTGATTATAAGAATTAAGCAACAATTTGCACCCTTTTTTGCATTGCTTAAAGAATGAAGTTTTCCCAAATCAAAAGACAAATCTAACTAAAAGTTTTTTCGAAAAAATTATTTTATTGTGTGGCTCCACCCCCCTAAGCATCAAGTACTAAGTTCTCCAATTTTTTTTTGCTTGCAGAAGTGCTTAACTATATACCTTTATAAGATATATGGTTTATAAGTCTATTTAATCAACATATAGTTTTTAGTTTTTTGAGTTTTAAGTACTGTCTTTTATGGTAGATTGGTTTCTTGAGGTCCCAATAGGTACAGTTAGTTCTTCGTTCATAAATGGTAGGGTTGACATTTGCAATCATAAGAGTGTGTACAAAGGTACATTTTTTCAACAATTGAATTTCTGGTGGAAGATAATTTGTTACAAAGGCAAGTCAAAGATGCAATTTGGATTTTTAAGCTCATACTTGTTATAATGCACCAACATGTCTTATGTTTGCACTTTAATAAGAGTGATTATCGGAATTGACATTCTCAAAGTTATTTACATTGATCTAATATTCATTAAATTATGTCCCAATGTTGTAACGAAAATTGTATACATCATTCCTCAATATTGATACAACTAAAAAGTCATGGGCTATTTGTAGATTAGCCTTGGTAGCACTTGTAATAAGTAACAGATTCATTTGATACATACTTAATAATAGATGTTCAAATGTTGAGTCAATTAACAAGGTAGCTGAAACTTGCTTGTGATGTCACTACCAAATGATGAAAAAACATGTGACCATGCAAGTTTGTTCACATTGAAAACAACTAATGACATATTAAAAGCCTAGAAAGTATCTTGGACTTTGTCGATGTCACTATTGTTGAAGATTTGACAAAATCTATATGAAGGATAATTCAAGATGATGATTCCATGGGTGCTCCTTTTTGCAAGATTACTCCTTTTTATGGCCTTGTTGGTAAGTGTTTCCACTCTTGTAATTCCACAACTTTTGAGGTGAAACTTTTCGATTAACATCCATTATTTTTTCTCTTCATTCATTTACCATTGAAACTTATCACATTTTGTTAATCCTTACTTAGTAATGCAAACCATTTTAGAGATATCGAGTTACACAAGTCAATCATTTACATCGTGTTTAAATGCAAGAGAATTTAATTAATGATTATTGGATTATAATATATTTTTAATTATATAAAGATGTTGGGAATTGGATCTCGAACTTTGATATATTGGGTATATGGATTTTGGACTAAATAATGGGAATGATTTTGGTTAGTGGTAAATCGATGGGTTCTAGGGTTTAAATTATTAATTTAAAAAAATATTTCTACATTTTTTTGGTCAAAATTTTAAGATTGAAACCATTTCATATTTTTCTAATCAATGGAATGCTTAGAATTATAAGCAAGTTTTTATTTACATAATTTTAACATTAACTAACATTAAATTATATTTCAATACCCTAATATCATAAAAGTTAACTGATGTCATTGCCATTGAAAAAATAATTATATTATCCATTTTTTTATCATAACCCAAACTTAAACTTTAAATGTAAATTTTAATTCAAAACCTTAATTTGAATCAACAATTCTATATTAACCTTAAAATATTTTGAACCACAAGTGAGAAAAAAATTATTTAAATTATTTTCAATAAGTACATATCAATGTATTCAATTGCAAAATCTATTATGTGCCTTTAATATATTACAATCACATAAATTGGTCAATATTGTCACTATAATATTCTTAATGTTATCACACATGTATAAACATATATATGAACATACACACAAACACATATAAATAATTCATTCAATAGTGTACGTATTTGTATACATACATAAACACACATGTACAACATCTTATCTATTGGCAAGGCCAATGTGTTTTGCTTTTCTCCATCTTCCTAATGTTTCTTTTTTTTTTTGGTGCTACAAGTTACAAAAAAAATTAAAATGCACCTACAAAAATAAAAAGAATTAAAAATATGGATATATATATTTCAATTTTTAAAAAATAAAAAATGTTCAACACATTTGATCCATTGGTCCAAAAAATTCAAATACTTGAAAATGTGATTTAAAGAAAAAAATTCTCTTAAAAAAACAGGTTTTAAAAATAAAATGAAATCTTCAATGAGATTGAGAAACAATGTCCGAAAAACAAAAAGTGTTAAATGAATTTTTTTTTCCATTCAGCACCTTTTGTTTAATATTTCATTTAACGCCTTTTTGTTTTTTGGATATTGATTTCAACAAGGTGCTAAATGAAATGTGGAATTGAGACCTTCCAAAGAAACAAACAAACATAGAATTCACAAGAGAGGACGGAACTCATCCAACAATTAGAAACCCACCTACCCATCCACCCACCCATCCACCCACCCAATCATCAATCAACCACAACCAATCATCCAAAACCCTAAAAGCCCTCAAAAGTGAAAACCCTAAGAAGGGATGGGCAACCACCCAGTTGGTTTCAATCATGTGGGGTATTAGACACTAGACACCCAAGGTCAAGTCAAACATTGAAGGCAAGGAGCATAAAAACAACACCAACAAAACCAATGTTGTAACCATAGTAACTAACCATAGTAGTTATATGATTTCTTTTAATGATCACATCCAAAGTAGTGATTATTTTTGGCCCAATTTTTCACAAATTTTTGGACCTGAAGAATCTGATTTCCACCTATAGAAAGGATTTTTTTCATGAGAAAAAAAGACCTAAATCCCCCAAAATCTTGAATTAAAAAAAAAAGCAAAATCATCAGAATTTTGTATAATAAATTTCTATAAGTAGCCAACAATATAGAAGGATGCTTAAATTTGTCTTTACTTGAATTATCTTAATTAAATTTATTGTAACCAAAGTTGGCATGTACATGTTCCAATGATGGACACTTTAACTACATTACAAAATTGAAATAATAATAATCCAAATAAAGGAAAGAGCATTGAACTAGTAGTATAGAAATAGTGTTTTATAACTTATAGACTCTACATTATTATCATTATTATTACTATTTTTAAAAAATATTAGTAGTATTAGTATTATTATTAGTTTTACTTATTAGTATTATTGTTGAGGTTGTGGTTGTCAGTCTGTTGTGATGAAAAAGCTCCAGGAAGGCGGTAGAAGTACATGATTTCATCCAAATGGATGGATTTTTTATTTCATCCGCCCAGGAAGAGAGGATACTCTGATAATGCACCCCGCGACTGTTTCTTCTTGCCAGCTTCGTAAGGGGACTGCTCGCTCCTCTTGCGTTGGTCTCTTGCAGGACGCGGTTGCGGGGATCAGAAGCGCTTCTCTTCTCTGCCTTCGTTTTTCGCATCCGCGTCTGCTGTTCGTTGCTCACTGCTGCTGCTGCCGATTACTGCTGCTGCTGCTGCTGCTGCTGCTGTTTTTGGTAGATTTTTTTTTTTTTTGTTCTTTTGGTTTTATTTCTGGTGCTTTTTGTGGGGGTTTTTTATTTATTTTTTGGTTTGGTTGGGAGGGGGAGGAGGGAGAAGGAGAAGAGGTTTGATTATGGCGTCGTCGGGTGCGGCGGCAAAGCTCCGAGCGATACAAGCGCAGGGATCAAATAAGACGTGCGTGGATTGCTCGCAGAAGAATCCGCAATGGGCGTCTGTGACTTATGGCGTGTTTATGTGCTTAGAGTGCTCGGGTGTGCATCGAGGGTTGGGAGTGCACATCAGTTTTGTGAGATCAGTGACCATGGATTCCTGGTCTGACTTGCAACTTAAGAAAATGGAAGTCGGAGGTAATCAAGCTCTGAACAGTTTTCTGTTGCAGTACGGGATTGCTAAGGAGACTGACATCGTGACCAAGTATAACAGTAAAGCCGCGGCTGTGTACCGTGAGAGGATTCAAGCGTTGTCCGAAGGACGGCCATGGAATGCTCCGCCTGTGGTGAAGGAGTCGAAGACGGCCTCTGCTGGGGTTAGCCAGGAAAGTAGGGGAGGAGGAGGAGGAGGAGGAGGGAGATCTGGAAGATCTGGAGGCGGAGAAGATAGAACCACGAGTAATGGATGGGACGACTGGGATTTGGAGCACGCCGGCAGCAATAACACCAGCAGCAATATCCGGCGCCATGGATCCACCGGAGGCATTGGTGACAGTGGTTACGGAGGTGGTGCTCCGCCCAGGTCTTCTTCTTCCGGGGATCTTTACACCCGATCGCAGCTTGAAGCTTCGGCCGCTGGCAAAGAGGCTTTCTTCGCCAAGAAACAGGCTGAGAATGCCTCCCGGCCAGACGGTTTGCCGCCATCGCAAGGAGGGAAATACGTAGGGTTTGGATCTGGAGGCAGTCGGCCTCCTCCGAGCAGAGGGCCTCCGGTTGGAGCAGGAGGCGATATGTTGAAAGATACGGTGTCGGTTGTGTCTCAGGTACGCTGTTGAGCATGCAACAACATCAAAAGAGCGCTGTTTGTTTGTTCTATCTGCCCTCTTTCTTCACCAAACTTCACCATGGATGCTCTACATGGTTAACAACTGAGTTCTACACATCATTTCTTTGCATCCTCTGCTACAGACACAATTGCGGTAACACAAATCCTGTTTGGAAAGAACTTCAATCCTTGACATTTGATCCCTAAGCTGCCTTCTCAGTGATGTGAAGGGAAGAACTGTGTCCAAAACGGCAGTCACTGTGTGTAGGGTTTGGTGGCTTCTTTCCCTTGACCTATCAGGTCACATGGTATCTTTACCTTCTCCACAACTTGAAGCAACATGCTGCAATTGCAACCAAGTATAAATCTTGCATGCATTTTTTCAAAGGTCACTTGAATGAAATGCTTCAGGTCTGCTGGTTTTGGTTGCAGTTTTGTGCCATTTGACTTATTTCTACTGATTAAAATCATGCTATCAGGTTCTGTGTAAAGTAATCAAAGCAGCAGATTACTGCCCAATGCTTCTGTTCTGCCAGTTGTAGTTGTGGTTTTGTGCCAATTGATTTATACTACTCATGAGAGAAATGCTTCGGTTCTGCTGGTTTTTGTTGCAGTTTTGTGCCATTTGACTTCTTTCTACTCATGAAAATTGTGCTATCAGGTGCTGTGTAAAGAAATTGAAGCAGCAGATTGCTGTCCAGTCTTTGTTATTTCACTTTGCAAGGGTAGATATGTGTGTTGCATGCTGGGAGCATAATTGGTTGCTGACGTTGATGATTGTTGGCAGGGTCTTAATCGATTGTCAGTGGTAGCTGCATCAGCTGCTCAAAATGCAGCGTCAGTTGTGCAATCAAGCACCAAAGATTTAACAGCTAAGGTATGCAACCCATCTATATTCTGTTGTGTGTCTGTTGTCATGAAATTTAAAGGGTTTCAGGAAGGTAGAAATCATTCAGTTAATGATATTTGTTTATTTGGAGGAATGGTCAACTCACTATTCATTCTTCATTTTGCATGAACCATGACCAGCTTCTTTTTTTCAGATACTTTAGTGCTGTAATTCTTCAATTGATGGTCTTGTTTAGTTGGAGGAACAACAATCCAAGCGAGTTCTTGCAATTACTGGCATTTTAGTGCTTGACCCTCTAGAAAGTCCTCTATTCATAGGCTTAGCTGTTTTGCTTGTATAGGGCAGGCTGAAATGAAAAAGCAGCGTACTGTCACAGCTTATTGCAACTTGAATGATGGTTGTTTTTATTAGCTATGCCTGTTGAATCCTGGCAAACATCCTGACCATGTCTCTCACACCATTGCTTCCAGAAATTCAACAAAACATTAGGACACAGGTTTTTGTATAACTGTTTGTCCAATATATTGGGCAGATTATTGTTACTTATATGAGAAGTTGATGAAGTCATTGGGAAGTTATGGTAGCTAGTCACTCCTTTTCATGATGAAGGTGATGGTTTGATACTTTGTGAGTGATTGTCCTAAGGTTATGACTGCACTGAGTCATATCCTGTTAAGTTTGGTTTTGGTGGAACTGACACCAAGGCGATCTCTAAAGGTCGTTGTGGAGTTTTCTCTGCAATCTCATAGATCTTTGTAACCTTTTACAGACATTTTCACTTGCAAAAATCAGATTGGGCTTATGTGGTTGCCGTTCTATAATCAGTTTTTGTTACCATTTGACAAAGTAAAGATTTCCTTCTTCTATTTCTCAGTCTTTCAACACACAAATTGCAGCAGCCCAGTTTCTGATAGGGCAATAGCTATCATACCCTTATTCCTTATTTATCTGTTAGCAAGCTTAGAGGTGCAGGTTAGTCCATAGATGTAAGGGGAACTTGAAAGAATGACCTGATTTTGATAAGTTTGAAATCTTGCTTGTTTTGTGTACAGACAGGGCATGTGTGTTTACTCTATTGCTCTTGGCTTCTTGCTCCCATGTTTGCTGTTTAGTTTCAAGTCTTTGGTTATTTAGTGATGGTGTGTTGTTTGTAATAGTTTGGAATGGTGACCTGGGTCTGGCAGGTGCGTGATGGAGGATATGATCAAAAGGTGAATGAAACAGTTTCAGTAGTGGCAGCAAAAACCACAGAATTGGGACAGAAGACATGGGGCTTAATGCGGGGGGTGATGGCCATGGCCTCGCAACAGATAGAAGCCTACGCAAAGGATGGAGGTCAGAGCAGTTTTACTTCCCACTATGGTGCCACCCAGTCTACTGGTGGATATCAAGAGCTGAATGGTGGAAGGGGCTGGGATTCCTCCAGCAACGAGCATGATAGCTGGCATGAATGGGATACAAAGAATGGCAGTGATAGCAAGGGTGGGAGCAGCACAAAAGCTGGTGGTGACTCATGGGTAGGTTGGGATGATGACAAGGATGATGACCATCATGATGATTACTTTGGGTCATCGCATGCCACCAAGGCTGATGCTGATGGCTGGAATAACTCCTCATGGGATGGTGGTTTCAAGTAAGGAGAGTTGCAGCAGGTACAACCCATGGGCATATATACTCATAAGGAGCGCATTGCTCCTATAGCAACTAAACTGCATCAGCTTTAAAGTAGTTTTCCCGCCAGGGTTGTGATCACAATTCTTGAGCAGTTTTTGTGTGAACACACCTGAGTGCATTGTGGGCTCCTGCAACCTCTTTGTCCATTGTCTTTTTACTTTTGCCCAGTTCATTCTCTGATCGTCTATTGCCTGCACAAAATGATGTTCTCATGAATCCCCTTGAGAGATTTTCTGCTTGTTTGTGCTTGTAGAGTTGCATTTGAAACAGAAGACCTATTCATATGAGAACAAGTTGAAGGAGGGGACCCCGACTCCCCACTGACCTTTGAATTGGTCATGATTGTTAGCATTGCAGAGTTGTTTCCAATAATTGGAGTTTGTGGGTGCTGGGACTTGTATACTTTTGTTGTACTTTCTGAGTGCAGATTGTGATGGTGAACATACAACTGTTCTTCCTATAGAGTCTTTAATACCTGAAGGACAGATTCTCGCAATCTGTCCAGCAAATTTAAGCAGATATATTTGAAGATTGGAGGTTAGTAGTTCTTTATCTGTTTGCAGAATTTAATTGATTGCCATTTTTTGAAGAGCTATCGTACTTGTAAGTGTGTGTGGAAGGCCGAATTTGTCTTCACACATGCAATTTCTCCAGCCATCTATACATTAAGACTGTTAAGACTGTTGTTTGTTTTGCTGTGCTTTTGGTAGGCAGTTTTGTTTCATTATTTTTGGACTGATGGTGCAAATGGCTTTGAATTTAGAGTGGTCATTTTTTATGAAACTTAAATTTCATAAAACTGATTTTTCCACAATTGGGATTTTTGGAAAATCAGTGCTTTTTAGAGACTTGATAAGGTTTCCTTAAACGTTATATCTAGCCTTGAAGCTGATTTCACTTGGGCCAATGGTACAAGGGGCTCACTAGTTCACATGATCGAATGGGTCTGTATTGAGTTTTATTATTGCTTTTATGTGAACAACCATTTTTTTCACATTAACAAAAAAACAACTCTTTGCATCATCAATAACTTCTTCTTGTAGGATGCACTTTGAACTTCTGAAGTTTGGATGTGGTGTTAAGTGCTTATGATGCACTTAATGTAATGTTTTGTAATATAATTTATGGCAACTTACACATTAGAGATGATGCTCTAAGCATCCCAGTTTTTCTTGTTACCAAGTTATGGTGGTGGTCTTTATCATGGCCATAGTGATTGATACCTTTTGTGTGAAGGGTGCAAGTGGACTGAATAGTAATAGTGTGGCTATGGTTGAAGGTCGTGTTTACTAAGGATGAAACCATGAGGGATTTTATATTGGATTGAAGTCAATCGAACATAGCAGTTGTTGTCTATCATTTAAAGTAAATTTAAAAATGTTGTGAAAGTGTGCACTTTTCAGTATGTCTCATATTGTTGACAATGCTTTGCTTGATTTTGATCAAGCAAAGTCTCGCACCGAATAGTATGTTTGGGTATTTTTTCTAGTAAAACTTTCTTCAATGTTGGTGCTTGTGTGTATGTTATGGTAGTGGGTCCAATTCATCAAGGGTGATGGGAATTGTGATTGTTGGATGGGTGGATGCGAAGCATCAATATTGAAGGCAATATGGCAAGCATGATGTTGGAACATGGGCATGCAAGGCATAGCAAAGGCTTTATAAGTTGTAAAATGTAAAAGATAGGATATCTATGGATATATATATATATGTTGTTTTATACTTCGACTATATATGGTTTTATAAAATTACATTGCCTTGCTAAGTGGATGGACACACCAAACCACAAGTGCACTTTAAAATTAAAAACATCATTTGTTGAAAATAGCCTTGAGATGGGTAAACCTCCCAATAATGATGCTCAAAATTTGTGTCAAGGAGTCCAAGGAACACTTATTTTCAAAAGGAAAATAACACCTTATGACATAAAAATTTGTTTTTTAGTGATTCTAACTTTAATTAATTTTATGTGCCACGCATAGTAGGGTGTTTGCATGCTACGATGTACACATTTTGTTTGAAAATTGGAACTACATGTATCAAAAGTACCAAAACATAAGATTTTATTCACTTTGAATTATTCTAAAGATCACACAAATCTCCAACAAGAGGTTGAAAAGAAACATCATAACCTATTCATGGCTACAAACTCTAAGGAAATGGTACCCAAACGTGCAGTCTTTTTTCACCATGGTGGCATTTCACATGTGGAATTAAGGTTGACAGATTTTTAACAATCTATTTTTGCTAATAAATACACTTATTTCTTCAGGGCAAAAGCACACTAGGGTGCCATAATTTTGATAGATTATAGTCCCTTTTCAAAGTCCTTTTATAGTGTAGTTGAAAACTAGCTTAAAATATGAATATTTAAATGACACTGAAAATAACATTTTTTTCCATTTCCAATTTCAAATCATGATGCTATAAGACATATTAAAAATATATCAAAAGAATTTTATTTTTTAAATGCTTAAAAAGTATTTTTAAATAATTATAGTTTTTAGAATTTAAAAAATTCATAACATAATAAATTAAAATCACATTCCATTCATTCAATGGATTTTTTGTTTTTTAAACACAATTCATCCAATGTTCCAAAGTTTTAAAGACATAAAATTAACACATTGTAAAGTAAAAATTCATGTCCATGAGTTTTGTAGGTATGACAAAAAATGTGGGCAAAATTCAAAAGTCCATTACTTACTGGCTATTCACGATTTTGATTTGATTTTTTCATTTTTGAAAGGTTGATTATGATAGCTTTAGATAAGTGAGTCCCTTCTTTTTATTATTTCAATGGATTTTATTTTATTTTATTTTTTATACCTAAGGAATAGAAGACCATTGTGACATCCATATAAAGTCATTATAAGGCATCCACATAACATCACTAAACTTTTCCTAAGGTAATCATGTCATTTGACTTAGATAGATGACCAATCCATTCATACATAAAAACCTTTCACTACTAAAAATCCAAGTTTATAATTTTTCCCTTCTTGGGGTTTTGTGTTGCCACAAGTTAGGTTAATGGCAACCTGCTACTTATTACCAAGTTGAAGGAAAAAATGACTACTTTAATCCATATTAAAATTGTGTATTCAAAATATATACATATTCAACATTTGGATGATGCAATCGATACATAGACATAGACATAACATAGTTTATAATAAATAATTCATTTACAATTAGCCTCATATTTATATGTGTGAGATGGTTTGAACTCATGTTTCTACCAAAATTAATAAAATGATTGTGCAATAACAATTATGGTTATGTTGTGAAAATGTTAACATTAATGAAAAAAATGGGTTTTGGGTAATATTATTTTTAAAAATTGCAACAAATAATATGTATGCCTAGGATATAATAATCAAGTTAAATCATTGAGAAAGTTAATATTTAGGCTTGTTCTTGTCCTTATTTTTGTATCTAGCCATCCAATGTTTTGGGTCATAAAAACATGTCCTTGGGCCCACATTTCACGCTTCCAAAACATGTAATTTTCCAAGGTTATGTTGTTTTTTTCTTGGTTGTGGATGGATGTATTGTGTAGTTATAAGTTGATGGAACTACATTAATGAAACACACCCATGGAAAAACCTATTGTTTTGACAAACATAACAACACATCTTGGGTTTTGTTATTTGTTTAAAAAATGATTATTGTCTTTTTTTATTATGTTTACAACTACTTGGTCACAAAAATTACCATGTACTTGTAAAAGACATCAAAATGCCATGTGGCATCATGGTTTTGCGATTATAGTTAATATGACAACTTATTCAATTTTTGGGTAAATATATTATTTTTATTGAGTTTATATTAATATATTTGAAAGATTTAAAATCAAAAACTCAAAATACCATTTATTTTCGCGATTAATAATGATTTACTTTCTAATGATGATGATGATGTTGCATGCCATGTGTCAACAAGGTGTTACAATTAGTAATTAACTTCATTATTTTTTACAATTTGTCCAAAACGATTAAAAAAACGATTATGAATGTTTTGAACAACTAGTAGTTAACTTAATAACTCATGACATTAATTTCAATAAAATTATATTTGTTGATTGGTAAAAAATGTTCATAATGTCAAAACATTTAGTTTACAACTTGTCCTATGCAACTATAATGTCCAACATGATTAAGGAAATGACCAATAATGTCTTTAACAATTAGTAATCTACTTAGTGACTCATAACATTAATATTAATAAAATTACATTTATTGATTGGTCATAGAAGCTTAGGTTAACTTAAATTAAATTGGTAGGTAATAGGTAGGTTGACCTATGTTAACCTAAGGTGGTCTAATTTAATTTGAGGCTCAAAAATTTGATCTTTATAAATTTATGTTTAATAAATTTAGTATAATCAAATGTGGTAATGTAATGGATGAGGACTTGAACCCCAAAGTGGAGGTGAGGGGTTTAAATCCTTGTTTTTACAACTTATGATACCTAGGCCATTTAAACTAGGTTGATTTTTGGTTACACTAGTTACTCAAGTTAAGCAAGGTTAATTTTATTCATGTGTGATGATTCATAATTGAATGTGTTTATAGATTTTTGACACATGTCATCCATTTATCAAAACGTCTTTTGTAACTCTTAGTTAAATAAAATGATTAGTTTGACATGGAATGCATTTTACATGTCATACTAAGGTTAATGATGACATAATGTTTCAATATTATAAAAAAATCCTAGTTGATAAGACAACTAGGTTTTACAACTATATGTTTTTTGCGATTAAATGGGTGAAATGACATGAGTTTATCAACTCAATAATCATTAGTTACAAATGTCCTTTCTAATAAATATAGTCATAAAGGCCAATCACAAAACCCAAAATGTGTTATTATGCGATCTCATAGGTTTGACCATGATTTATTTTTCCACATAGTTAAAAAACATATTAAATGGGTGCTTTTGGCAAAAAGGTTTGGTTTGGCTCATGTGTGCTTGAATGTTGATGTCGATTGTCAAATCCCATTCCCTTTCCTTAAGTTTTATGTTCAATGAAATAAACACATGCATAAGTAGTCCGGATGAAATTATTGATGGATTTTACTTACTTACTAATTACTTACAATTTAGCATCATTAAGTGGGCCAAACAGCGCCAAGGCTAGAACCTAATTGACGTTAAGTCTGATGAAGCAATTCAGATCTAACCGTCTAACATTGCACTAAGAATCTAGCAAGGATGCCTTACTGCTGACAGCTCAGTAATTCAACCAAAGGTGTGATGGTAGTTAGTGGCAATGAACCTTTAAACCTTTCTCGAACACTTTGATAAGCAGGGCAAACCAACAAGAAGTGGTCCTCATCTTCAACCGCACCCAAATTGCATAATTTGTAGTAACGCTACGACACCGACACCTTCACTGGCTTGATTTGCCTTCCTAGCTCAATTTGCAGCTTGTGATTCGCACAACGAAAACATGCCAAGCTTTTCCTAAGCTGTGCATTGTCTACCCTGGAGAGGTATTCTTTATACCCATATTGTGCTGAGCTATTCAACCCCAGATAGGTTCTCACCTTGCTGGAGTTAGTTGCAGTCACTTGATGGTGTACAATGTATTGCCTTTCAGCTAACTGCTTGAAGCGAGCACATGGTGGCAACTGATCACTATTGATGCACAAATTGTACGTCGACAATCATTCATCTACTTGTGCTAGCCAACAAGCAGGCAATCGGCTCTTTCTACCCACAGCACTCTGGTTCCCGAGTAAGACTTTTCGCCTAGTTGCAAGCAACTACATCTGTACATCATAAACTAGCCTGAACATGCGATATGAGTCTACCTTAGAACTGACACGTGAGAGAAAGCGCATGGTCTGTTACCACCAAAATATTTATAAGGGAAACCTGCGAAACTTTGCCAGTACGACGTAACTGGATGTTGTGGTGCCCCAACGATGACTTCAGAAAAGCTCGATGAACCACTTCTAACTGTTCACGTGCCATGTGGTCTAACCATATTTTACACTCATAGCTAAGGAATGGTTTGACTAATGCATCAAGCAGCTGGCATTGCAATGTTGGGTCAAAGATGCGTAGCTCTACGCATCTACGCCCCAATGCAAAAACTGCCTTTTTCCCTGACATTGTTAATCGTAATATTGTCGCTTGCATATCTTTTGTGCCATGCAACTCATCACCTAGATACTTGAAAGAGTTTAGTTGCTCTATAGCTTCGCCCTCATACTAAAAAGCCTGACACACAAACTTGCGTGCTTCAAACACAACAACCTTGGTTTTCTTGACATTCACAATCAACTGACGCTCACAGCAAAAAGCTTGTAAGACATCCAATTGTTTCTGCAATCTAGCAGGAGTGTGTGACATGAGAGCTAAGTCATCTGCATACAAAAGCAAGCGAACAGCTAGTTGTCCCAACATTGGTGGTGTGTCACCCTCCAAAGCATTCAGCTGTTTCTCTAGGCCATCTATGAAGAGGCCAAACAGGAGCGAGCTGAGGGGGCATCCTTGCTTCACTCTGATGCAGTAGAGGAAAGTGGGCGTGAGCCCCTCCTCTAGATGGTGCAGGCAGGCTTGGTTTTGACGGTACATGGAGTGCAAGCACTCTAGTATCCGCCTACTGATGTCAAGTCCCTCTAGCACCTGCCATAATAGGTCTTTTGGTACTGTATCAAAGGCTTTTTTGAAGTCCACAAAACAAGTGTACAACTTCTTTCTCTAAAATCTAGCTTGTTCGGTCAAAGTGGAAAGAATAAACAAGTTATCTGTTGTCCTAAAGTCCTTTTTGAAACCAGCCTGTCCATTTGCGCGTAAATCATTGGTCTCCGTCCATTGACTAATGCGGGACTCAAGAATCATTGCAAACACCTTGGCTAAGACTAGTCCTACTGTGATCCCCCTGTAATTGTCAAACTAACTATAGTCATCCCCTTTGTACAATGCATGTATGATCCCAACAGAGAGTGATTCACAATAGCCCTCGCGCAGAATTTTGTTAAAAGCAATAGTGGTTGTTGCAGGGCAACAACCGCATCCAAAAGGAACTCTGGTTTGATGCCATCAATGCTTGCAGTTTTGTATCATTTTAGCTTTTTAAACGCTTCTTGTATTTCAACTAGTGTGATATCAACATTCAATTGTTCGCAATCAATACCATTGGGTGGAAAGGAGACCACCGGGGCTTGAATAATGGCACCTGTCACAGCTCCTGCTGTGGCTGGTGCCGCTGGAGGGTAGAGCAGTTGCTGGAAGCCATCCCTGAGTGCTTCGCTGGTGATGCCATTGACACCCTCAGCACGCTTGCAGTACCACTTCCAGAATGCTACAGGATCCGCCTTCGCTAAACCACATAGTTGTTTAGCCTTGAGCACGTCATAAGCACGTTTCTTCCTTTTGTACAACTGTTTCATTTGCTTAAGTCTGACCTGCCTATCTAGGTGCGCATG
>Ga0116227_10009589_pt1 | contig 17478 bp, 17 predicted proteins | sample S1TSphgellanicum_FD_89693 | JGI IMG/M metagenome (GOLD analysis project Ga0116227, IMG submission 89693) | Host-associated microbial communities from peat moss isolated from Minnesota, USA - S1T2_Fb - Sphagnum magellanicum MG | ecosystem: Host-associated > Plants > Peat moss > Unclassified... | reverse complement strand
TCTTTACCCGCGAATGTTTACCAAATTACACTGGTTGATCTATAAATTTTTTAAAAATTCTTTAAAATTCTTGCTTCTTTGGGCTTCCATAACATTCTCGCACCAAGAATGTCATAACTATGTATTTTTCCCTTTGCTTATTTTAATTTTTTAATTTTTTAAATTTCATGTCTTTTGTTCCTTTGTTTTTATTATTTTATTTTTTTTGGCTTTTGGTTTGTGGTGCAGGGCTTGTTATAAATAGTTTTGGAAATAAACATAAACCCTTGTACTTTTGACAATTTTATCTTTGCTTGCTTGTAAATGTTTTGTAATTTTATATATTTATTTGTTTTGCAATTTTTTTATCTTTCTTATTTGTAAATGTTTTGCATCATATTTAATTGTGCATAAGAACACTATCATCACATCACACAACAAAACCTTGTATTTGTTTCCTTAGTTTCTCCACCATTTGGCCTTGTATAATAGTTGTGAAAGATGGAAGGGTCAAATGAATTTAATAATCAAACAATGTAAATTGAAGAATATATAATATGCATAAATGATGAAATTAAAGTTAATCAAGAAAGGGAAGAAAGAAAAAATTCAAGTTTGCAAACTAAAGTAAGTAGAGTGTTAAAAGTATCTTATGAAAAGAAAATTAAACAGATTTTGCAATAGTTGAAAACTCAAAGAAAAAAATGGTGTCCTCATAATGGAAATGCATTTTGTTGGCTTTTTTATTGTGTTAATGATAACTCGAAAGTAAACTTGGATGTTACTCAAATGATGTGTTGTTTATTGTGTCATTTTCAACATGTTGTTTCTGTGAATTCAAAAAAATAGTTAAAGAAAGGTCTAGTAACATATTATAAAACAAGTGGCATAACATGTTTGCAAAAACATCTTGATGTAGATCATTCATTAATATATAAAAGGTTTCAAGAAAAAATTAATAATGAAAGGAAAGAAAATGTTGAGATACAATCTACAAAGAAAAGGTCTCTTATTTCCAATTCTTCCATATTTGATTTTTTTGCTTCAAAAGATCCATTCAGAAAGGATGATGTGGAACAAAAGATGTTTGTGGAAAATCTTACACTTTTAATAATGAAAAATCATTTGTTTTTGCAATTTCTGGAGAGTGTGTGGTTAAAATGTTTAATGTTACAATTATGTCTTTGTGTGCAATTCCCTTTTCGAAAAATGATTTTCAAACATTATTTTGCCTAAATTGGTGGAAAAAACTAAGGAAATATATGTTTTGCCTTTGCTAAATGATTATAGTTGTGTTACCATTAGTTTTGATTTGTGGATGTTCAAGGGTGCACATGATGTGTTTGTCTTGGTCATAAATTTTTTGGGATCTAATTGGAAACCAAAACATGTTACTCTTGGTTTGTTTGAAGATGTTGAAACTAAAAAACAAGCCTTGGTTAGAAATCTTATGGAACTTTTAGATGCATATGGCTTGAGAAATAAGATCATGGCATATGTGAAGGATGAAGGTTCAAATTTAAATACACTTTGACCATGCTTTGAAGTTTGTTGTTAAATGTGAAACTTTAGGTTTGGAAGAAAACTTTCAAGGAACTTAGTTTGGTCAAAGTGTGCCAATATGCCACAACTGATGACAAAGTTTGTAAGAACTTGAAATATGTGTATTAAATCTACCTAGGTAGATTTGTAAAAATGCATTACTTGGCCAAAGAAATCTAGTAAAGGTTGTCAAGAATGGAATAAAGTTTGCATTGAAGTTAGTTTAAGACCCAAGAAACTAAACAATCTAATGAAAACAAAGTTAGTTTGGTTTTTAGACATTTAATTTTTTGCTCCATTTTTGCAAGTTTATTCTTTTTAGTTTATTTTAATTGTAAGATTTTCTTGCTGATCCTTGATGTATTTCTATAAGTTTGCAAGTAAAATCATCTTATTTCAATAAACATTACAATTCAGGGCAATAATTATCCTATGTTGTAGTCAACAAACTATAATGAGGGTTATTGGTTGTGTCCCTCCGCCTCTAACTTGGCACATATCTCAAATAATTGTTGATGATTTGTCTTCAATTGTAAATGTTTGTGTGTTGAACTAATCTCATGGGCATTGGTTACTTTTCAATGTTTTGAATGTAATAATCATTATGAGCCTGAAACTTAAAGAAGAATATGAAATTTCATTTAACTTGCAAGATTTAATTGATGATGATTTTGTTATAGCCCAAAAGTTATCATTGTTTTCTTCTAACATTAGAAAAGAAGTATGTGGCATTTTAGATGGTTTTCTTTCATATTTTAAGAAATATGAAGGAAATAAAGCACATCACATGTTGTCCTTGATGTTAGACCCTAGATTTAAAAATCTAAAGTTGATTTCATCTCTTATTGGTTGACAACAAGCTATTTCCATTGTGGAAAAGTATGACCAACGATCATTATTTCCTATGCTTTTGAGATGCTATCACATCCTCCACCCTATGGTAGAATTTGGACATGTGGCAAATATGCAAACTAATGAAGAAAGTAGCTTGGACATTTTTGAGATGTCTATTGGAACCAATGAACCAACAAAGGAGGTGGCTAACAAGGAGTTGTTGATGTTTAGAAGGTTTCAAGTGGATCTCAAGGAAATTAAATGTCCTTTAGAGTGGTAGGTGTAACACGAGTCTCTATTTCCAACTATGGCATTTCTTGCTCGTCAAATTTTTGGCATTGTTGGTTCTTAAATAGAAACTGAATTTTTTTTTTTCATTCACTAGAATTCTTACAAATTTGAGGAGATGTCACTTACAATCAGATAATTTAAATAAGATTATTTTTGTTAGTAAAAATTGGCCTAGTAATCATAGGGTTGGTTGTAGTTCACCTTCTAGTTTGATAGAGTGGATTGAAGTTGATCTTGCCTTAGAGGAAGCATTAGAACATTATGAAAGTGAATTTGAGTGAGATGAACTTTTGGACTTGCAATTTGTAAAATACTTTTGAAAAAAAAATTTATCTTGTTATCCAGAATGCTAGGTTATCCAACGGATATCTAGTCATATTGAAATCCGGCATTAGATTTTTTATTTTTTAATGATATTCTTGTAGGATATTACAATGGATTTTTAAAATGAAATAAAAATAATAACCAAAACTGGTGGATAACAAATAGCCAGATAACCGGAACCGGCTGATATATATATATAAAGTTATATCCGCCCAACACTGGTTTGGACCATATTCAAGAATGACCCATTGATTCTATGGATAAAAGTCCTCTCATTTTTTGCTGTGCATGGCAACCTTGTTATGGAATGAATCTCCAAGAGCAAGCTCAAAAGCTGCAAGCTCCATCTTGAGAGCCTTAGGGAGGTTTCCCACATCTTTTGATGCAGTTGAGGTTTATGTACAGAGCTTCAATCAGGAAACATTGACATGAATTTTGCACCATGCACAGAGGTGCACAGGAATCCTTGGAGCTCGAGAATCAGGAAGCAACCCTTTTGGGATGATTTCTTTCTTGTGTCTGAATTTGGGTGGGTTTCAAATTCCCCTTGTGTTCTATTTCTGTGTGTTTGCTGCAGATGGAAAGTTTTTCTGTCTCCACCAGGACAGATGTAGATGCATAAAAGATGAAACCAAATGCTGAATTGAGAAGGTACAACAATCATTCTAGCTTGTTATCAAGTTTGCAAACATGAGGTTGGGCTGGCTGCCAAGCTAAATATAGCCACATTTGTTGCATGTTATTGAGATCATTTTATGAGAGCTTGTGTCCACCAAACTACAAATGATGGCTACCTGTGGTGCTCCATCTTTTGCAATTTTGCCACTGTGCTGTCATTCTGTTTTTCAAGTCTGGATGCAGTTTTTTCTTGTATCGAAACAAGTACTACGACTCCTTGTTGAAGATTACAATTTTGGGCCATGACATGGTTCCCTGTACAAGTCCTTTGGGCATATCAAGATTCCAATATTAGTTGTTACAGAATTGACTCTTATCAAGCTCTTAACTAGCACATGATCATAACTGGAATAGAAGAGTGACTGCAGGCAATTTGTGTATGTGCCTTCAAGGTTCACATTGGCATAGTGTCTGTATCAGAAGTTTGTTCTAATCACCATGTTGACATTGAAAAATTCATCCACAAAAATTCAAGAATCAAGTCTTCTCAAGGTAGAAGAAATGAAGGAATCACACCTCAAATCTATGTAGTAGTATATACCCCCTTATCTTTCGCTAGGGTTCTTAACAGCCATTTGAGAATAGTGGCACTCTTGGGTTACCTATTTTTGATGCACACTCAATGATTTCATAAGGAAATGAGTAGAGAGGCAGTGCAAATTCCTTCCATGGATGCCAAGTAACTGAGTCCAATAGGGATCTAACAACCATGTCATGTGAAGGGGTGCACTAAAAAGGACAGATCAATCAACATTGGAGAAAACATGGAATTGATTGGAGAAAACACTGCACATAGAACAATGTAACCTAAACAGTTGATGTGCAGCTCTTGTGAAGAGGATGTGGACTGGATTGAAAGAATTCTACGTGGGCTACTGCAATGTATATCCATTGCCAAGCTTATTACCCAAATGATGAAGGATACACCCAAAGTCCAAAGAAGTCTTGTTCTGTGGGAGATGAAAATGGTTCTTACTCTCAACTGCTTGACATGATGGTAATCACGGTTGCAGTAAATTGTTGAAGATGACATACAAGTTTGAGTTGCTGTCACCTACAATACAAACAAGATAAATGTGCAGCCGACAATTCATCAGCTTTGTGATGGATAAATTTGTCTCAGAGCTTTTGTCTGCAGTTTGATCCAAGAAGTTTTTTAAAGAGAGAACAGTCAAGTGAAATTTTTTCTTCCAATCAGTCAAACACAAGGCTGCAATGAACAATGTGGATCCAGATACACAGAGGTGGGTTCTTGTGAGCTTGAAGGAGGAGGAGAAGAAGGTCAATGGATGGGTAGGGGGAAGGGGTGGGTGGGGGTTCTTGCCTGCCTTTACAAGTTGTAGTGTGGAGGTACTCTTCGGGTGCTAAAACCACCATCAAGAACTAGATTGTGGCCTGACATGAATGCTGACTCACTGCTAGCCAAGAATAGAGCTGCATCTGCGACTGACTCGGGTGTCAAAATTGAACCTGCGAGTTCTCGATTGTTCAGTTTCTTGATGACCTCCTCCAATTCTTCCCATGTTAGGTCAGGTTTTAAGCTCCTGCACAACAAACCCACAAAAGGGGTATGTGGAAGGTCAATTACTACAAATCAATTTAGAAAAACAAAACTCTACAAATCATGTCGGAATAGGATTGCGGGATAATAAAACTATTTCAGCAAACTTCCACCAACAAATATGGGGTTGAGATTGATTTTTTGTTCTTCGGTGTTTCAAACCACCTAGAGGAGTATGAAGAATGTGCATTGTAATCAATCTGTAACAAATTTAGCCTTCTGTTGCAGAATTCTTGGGTGAAGAATTATTGTGTATCAACACTTGCCTAAAAGATTTGAGTGTCAAGGGAGTTGCAACAGAGAATGGTGAAATTGTGTTGACACGAATGCCATGTTGACTAAGCTCAGCTGATGCACAATGAACAGCAGCAATGATAGCTGCCTTGCTAATGGCATAAGAAGCAGCTGTCATCCCTCCCAACATGCCTGCAATGCTCGCTGTACATATAATCACTCCCTGTTTTGCTGGAATCATTGCTTTTGCTGCATACTTCAAGCTTAAAACCGTCCCTCGCAAATTTGTTGCCATCACCACATCAAAATCTTCCATGTCTAGATTGTCCATCGATGTTCTGCTTGTTGCTGCAAAGAGGAAATGGATCAGAAAACCAAACCCCAATTGTCAATGTTCTGCTCATTGCTGTAAAGAAGAAATCAATTGAAAAACAAACCCCCAATTGCCAATTTTTTTGCTCATTCCTGCAAAGAAGAAATTGATTATAAAAAAACCCTAATTGATGTTCTGCTTGTTGCTGCAAAGAACTTGATAAAAGAACAAAACCCCAATCAATGTTCTGATTGTTGCTCCAAAGAAGAACCTGATCAGTTGGTGCATCACTTTTGAAATGGAAATATCTGAAAAATCTGACTCCACACTGTTGCATAAGAATTGCAAGTCTCAGGGACCCACACTGTTGCATAAGAATCGCAAGTCTCAGGGACCCACACTATTGCATAAGAATTGGAAGTCTCAGGGACCCACACTGTGAAAAATCTAGTGGAACTTTATTTTTTGTGGTGTCAGGATTCGGAGTTTTCTGATGGCCTGAGTTTCAGACATTTGGCTTCTTCAGGAGCCAGATCATAGAACCCAGCCAGCAGAATTCAGACACTGGCACAGGGAATCGGGATGCTGATGCTGATGATGATGCACAGGACATTTTTGGCCTTCTTCCATATCATTTGTAAATCTTTTCTCACATTGCTCGACCTTCTTCTGACGGAAATTTTGTTTAGTAGAAAAGTCTAGCTGCTGTGCAGCTGTGAAGGCTGTTCTTGTGAAGATTATCGACATGTATGAATGATGCCGGACATGACTCATGCTCTCGTCATGAGAGAGAGACACGCACACAGAGTCGAGAGAGACAGAGACAGAGAAGACAAAGAAAGTCGAGAGTCGAGAGAGAGGTATGGGATCAACATACCGGCAATGCCGGCGTTGCTGAAATAGATGTCCAGTTTGCCGAAGGTGGACACAGCGCACGTTACAGCGGCAGCGACATCGCTCTCCTTGCGAACGTCACAGTGCACATACCTCGCACTGGCGTCACCAAGCTCCGTCACCAGGCGCTCACCAGCCTCATCGTCGATGTCCACAATCACCACTCTCGCTCCATTCCGCACGAACAGGCGTGCCGTCGCCTCTCCCAGCCCCGCAGCTCCACCGGTTATCACTGCAACTTTGTCCACCAGCCTAGTAGCAGTGCAGCAGCCATCAGATCATCACAAGCAGCACACGTCAAGCTGGTACTATGATCTTTTCACAAAACATTCAACAAATCTGAGGCATATGAATCTCTCAAGAAAAATCCAAAAGTTTACAAGCTGATCTCAATTCATGAGCGAGTGAATCTCATCGACCACCGTGCATGCAGCTTGAGTTTCAGAAAGAAGAAGAAACACAGCCTAAACGTGAATCCGAGACAGAAGCTCACAGTAACAACCACCTGCAAAAGAAGTAGTACCTTCTTAAGGTCCCATTCATCGCAGCTTGTGTAGAGCTTGCCACGAGCTCGCCTTCAGTTCAAATCTCAGTGGTAATCAGCGGCGCACCATCAGCAACTATACTACAAAACACACACCAAAAAAAATGAACTTCAAATCAAAATGCTCTCTATAGACTAAATAACTACAAGCAACAATTGATAACGGATGCTGCACTGGATGGCGCCAAAGAAGAAGAAGAAGAGGAGGAGGAGGAGGAGGAGTTCAACAACAAATACAACAAGACAGGATCTTGGAAGTCAGTATCAGTTGTTGGGTTTTTTTTGGTTTAAATTTGTTGTTATTGCAAGTACTTCAACACCTTGAACAACTTGTGAAGCTCTCTTTCATGCGGCGCTGGTTTTTCTCATACACTTTCGCTATTGCAACAAAAGTTACAACATCAATAACAAAAACTGCAGCCATATGCTCCATGTGAAGGAGCATGAGAAGAAGAAGTAGAAGAAGAAGATGATGAGGATTCTGCAGCAGCTCTTGTGCTGGTTTCTTAACCTCAGAGACTCGCATCACTTCCAAACTCTATTCCTGAAATTCTCGCAGACCATTAGTTGCTACAAGGCCCAAGCTTGCAACAATAACTGCCGCCTCTAAAACGTCTTCAAATCTTCGATTGTAACAGAAGTCGATCTGGAGCGACGCAAACCAAAACGGATTCCACGACAAACGGGAAAGCTGTCGTAGCAAAGAGGGCACTATACGACAAAAGTGCCGTCGTCATTGCTCGTGTGTGCAAAAGTCGTCTACCCCGTCACTCCCCCCACACCCCCTTTTTTATTTATTTTCAATTTGTTTTCCCTTTTTTTTCTGGAGTATGTAATGTAAAAAGTGGGACCACTGGGATTTTGGCTAGGAAGAAAACAATCTCTAGAAGTAAGTCGCGAGGGCCTAGGTTGGAATTGAAGGTGGGGGGTTTTTTTTTTTTAAAATAAATTTTAATATAATAATTTTAATTTATTTTATAATTTTATAATTTTCGTCATGTAAATGTTATGTATCCTATCTAGTGGAAATTAGGAAGAAACTGAAATCTTGGTTGGGAAGCCATGTTACGATTGGGGGGTTTTTTTTTTTTTTGCTTTCAAATTTGGCTCATTTTTCCATAATTAGAAAATTTTAGTTGAATTTAAACTAGAAGAACATCTTTTCCCCTAAATTTCCCTAATTTTTTGGGTCCAAAATGACAAAATGTGCTTGGAAAAGGAACACTGAATGTGACCATGTTGGGAAGTGTTGAGTTGAGGGTGTTTTTTCTTTGAATGTGCAGCAATGTTTGGATTGAAAATAGGGAAGAACAATCCCCTAATCTCTACAAGCCAAATATTTTTCTTTGGCTGCATGTGACTTAATGTTTGTTTTGGTGAAAAGAAAAAGAAGAACAAGCTCTAGTAGAATGAAAATGGGGGTCATGTTGAAATTAAATTGTTTTTCTTTGACATGTATTTGATAAAATTTATTCTTGAAGTTACCACCCTGTCTTTGGGCCCTAGTTTGACCTGTGATCCCTGTTTCAATCCCAATTTGGAAAGTGAGGGAAACTTGGTAACTAAGTTCACAAAGATTTGCAGGATCTTATTCTGACAAGACTTTTGATTTAATGAAGAATATGAGGTAAGGGAAAATCCAAAACTTGGTGTGAAACTCATGTGAGGACCAATCAATTTAGGTGTGAAAACCATATTGGTCCCCTCTTTTGATTCCTGTGTGTATCATGTTCAACGTGACTTTTGATTACGTCCTCAGTCTTGGCAAAACTAGGGCCCAGTACCCGCAGTTTGGGGTACTATTTTTCCGGATAACTCATGTTTGGTGAAAATAGGACCCCAATAATCTCTAGAAGCAATGGGACCATGTTGTTGATATGTCAAGGTCATTTCTTTAGTACTTTTAATTGTTTGATGAAATAGGTGTGTAGTGCCACCCATCCCTCTTTCCCCCATAATAAAACTTGGACACGGAAACCTTTTGATTGCCAAAGGCCCTCCACCAATGAGGTGGGGACCTATATAGTGGGCCCTCTCACCATTTCTCATAATACACAAGTGAGAGCCCCTATTGCACAAGCCCACCTCACATATTCTAAGGGATAAAGGCCTTGAGAGCAAGTGATTAGGGCAAGCCCTGGACCTTGGGCTCCATTCACCCTCTTGTCCATCCAGGACATAAATGCCGTGCTCCCAAGGCTTTTTATCCTACACCAATTGTGTTTCAACCAATGTTGGTCAGTTGTGGGTTCTATGTCGGTGTTCACTAGCTTGCAAAAAGAGCTTTGCATTCTTTTATCCTTTGTTAGCTCACAATCCATTGTGAGGCTCAAAACACCCCAGGCATCATCATCTTATGCTTGGTAATAGTCCTCTACTACATAACTTCTTTTTCTTTATTGGAGCTTCATTACCTTTTTTAAAGATCCAATGGGAGGGCCAGAGTTAACCAGCACCCACGATTGGCAAATGAAGGAAGGTATAATAAAACTTTGATTGAGGTTGGCTTGAAGAGATGTGCACTTGCATTTTTTGAGTTTTTAGTGAATGGTTAAGAATGTAAGAAACATTAATAACCAATGTAAAGAAAGCACTGGGAGAGAATTCCTATTTGTCTTTGGAAGGTACCTAATTTTCACACTCTTATACCTCTTCAAAAAGAATAGTGATCTTATTATGCTTACTCCTTAGGAGTGAGAGGAAAACTATGCTTATTTATAAATGTAAAAGATCCATCCCACTCTTAAGGGAAACTATGCCTACTTATAGGTGTAAGATCTATCTCACACTCTAATGGAATAGGTGTAAGAACCCTTTCCTATCTGCATATGTTTAAGTTCAAAATAACTTGAGCCTTTGTGCTTTACAATGGGGTGGGGGAACACACCAAAATGTGGGGTCAGACTTGACTATTGTCTTATACCAAGCCTCTCAGTTTGAAAATGCCCTCACCCCAAGGGCTTTACCTTAAACCAAAAACTACCATACGACAAAGAAGGTTGGAGAGATTGTCCATTTGTAGATGGAGGGGCCCTCCAACCACCTCAACCTCTTATTTGCCATGGGCTGCTGAACCCAAGCCCCCCATAAACCATTATTGGTGCCAATATCAGCCCAGCCTACCTACTCTTTAAAGTAATTGGAAGGTTATATAAAGGGAAAAATAATAATTTAGCTTTAAGATTGTTTCATCATTATCTTTATCATTATATATGTCAAGCTCACAAAGGAATTTCTTATATTTTCCTCACAACCTTTTTTTTTTCCTTTCTTTCTTGTAAAATAAAAAAACACAAATGGACAAGTTCCATTGGAGAAAGGAGAAACCCAACCAAGACAAAAGACCAACTCATCAAATGAAACTATGCGGCCTAAGAATTTGATAAGACCATCTAACCTTCTTTTCATCCTTGGAGCATAACACATGATCTGGGCCCAAATTTGATCTAATCAAATTTCACTAAAAAATCTTGTTCTGCCAAACTCAACTTATCAACAATCTTTTTCAAGTTGGTTTTGCAAAGCTCATCTACCATAGTCATGTAGACCTGCTGCTGTTGGCTTAGGTAAGTTCATGTTACTCCATCTATTACCATTGATTGTGAGGTCATTCCTATCATTTCAAATATATCATAGAATCATTCCATGAACCAATGTTGAATTGAAGCTGCATTGGTGGATCCTTCAAGGCAAATCCTTGTTAAATAGACAATATTCCATGTCCATGTCATTCATGCACAAAGACACCCCTTGAAATGACGAAATAGAGTTTTAGGGGTTTGTAGGTTGCACACAATGCAACAATTGTTTATGTTTGATCTCAGCTTTGGCACATGACACGTTTACTATTAGAACTTTACGCCACACCACCCATATGAACCCTGAATATTTTTGGCTCTCACATTTAACCAAACATCGTGTTCCATCTAAATTGGAGAGTCCAAAGTAAGATTGGGTCCCACTTTTCTAGAATCATCCGTTAGAGACTCTTTCTTTCATTCAACAATTTCTTTTCTTTGAAGAGCAGTTCATCATGCAACCATGTGGTCCATACCAAACCTAACAATTAGGGTCAACTTCTAGTTTTGTTGTCTTCTACCAAAAAAACGAGAAAGGTAGTTTGTCAAGGATTTTGTCCATTTCAGTAACTCTAACCCATTTGATTATTCCTTCATGTGACGCTCTCAACCTTACTTCCTTGACTTTTCTCTAAATGGAAAGATTGATATTTCTTTCATAACATTTAATTTCTAAGAGTGTGGGAAATAAGAAAGCTTGAAAAATTCCATGGTGTGTAGGAAAGTTTGTGAGGATGACTCCACTTGCTACCTACCAACCCATTCTCTTGCATTTGTTTGTTCCTTCAACTATCACAATTCCTCCAACCATTGGATTAATAAATTGTTCATAATTATGTCCTACATGCAAATGTTAATAAAAAAAATGTGGTTATACAATTATGCAAACCATTCATTTTGCAGAAGTACCACTATAGTGGGTTTCTAATAGGCTTAATGGTTTAGAGTAATGCTTGGTCCCAAGTGGGATAAGAAAACCACTAAATAAGTGATTGGGTGATTTGGTTCAATTTTTTGGGTGGTTTTTTTTCTAGGTGTTCAGGCAACATATGTATAATTAGTCGTTCTATGGGTGGTTTTGTGTAGTGGTCATTAAGGTGATTGGTCAAACCCTAATTGATTGGTTAAATATAGTTTTGGTTAGACATTGACCACCTAAGTTATGTCACTTGGCATTTAGACATTAGTCACCCAAGTCAAGCCATCTTGCATTTAAACATTGGCCACCTAAGTTAGGTGACATGACATTTAAACATTAACCACTTAGGTTATGCCACATGGCTAAAATTTAAATGACCTAAATTAAGCCTAAAATGGGCTTAAAACTAAGTACCTAGGTTTAGGAACCTAAAGTTTAAGTTTATGCACCTAAGCCTAGTTCTAAAAATTTAAAATTTAAAACCTAGGCACCTAAAGTAGGCTTAGGCAACCTAGAGCTACCCTAAGAACCTACATTATATCCTTTCCTAAGTTGCACCTAAAGCTAGGCCACTAAACTAGGCTTAAATATAAGCCACCTAGGCAGGTAGGTAAATAGGATCTTCTTCTTTTTTGGTGACTAGCCTTTTTCATTGGCTCGTCACAAGTAACATTTGCACTTTGAGTATATTTAGTGCGTATATAATGTGTGGACTAATACTTTTTCATCTAGTTATACAGTTTACAAAGTTCAACTTATTGACAAAAGATATGGGATAAATTTACAACATTATTTCACATCATCCTTTGTCACATACAAAATTACCCAACTTTGATCATTATTATCTTTTTCATATTTTGTCCAAATGAAAATAAATAAATTTCATTCTTAGAATTTTTTCCAAAATCTACACATCTATAAAATATTTAAAACCAAAATATCAAGTTTGATTGAAAATGCATTTGAATTTTCACTATTTCATATATTTGAGCAACAATGATATCTTGAAGATCTTTTTTCTTTTCTTTCATAATTTTTTTGGTAAATAAACACATTTAAAATCAACATGGTTTTTTTCGTATATATATATAATCTCCCCACCTTTTAAAAATATAATGAATCTATAAAAATTGTATAAATGTTGTGTTATATTTATTTTTAATTATAGATAATATTTTTAAATAAAATATGTTATCTATGAAGCATATAATATTATTTACAGCATTTTATTTTTTTATAAAAATTATTTAAATTATTTAAATTTCATACTTTTTAATTTATACACATATAATTTTTTATTTCATAACTTTTATCAAATTTTATTGTGAGTAGTAAATTTTAATGTTATTTTCAGTTCATTAAATGTGATTTGATATAAATCATTAAAAAAATCCAAGTTCATATTGAAAAAATCCAAGTTCTATAACCAAATACTTTGATAAACAAATAAAGATCAAATTTTATGTTATTTGTTACATATCATATAGAAACATGAAAAATAATGTCATGTTGGGGCATGTGGATTTCTTTCAAAATTCTTTGGATATCATTAATGAGAATATATTTCATTATTTAATGTCAAAATTTTCAAAAAAAATATTCACTTAAATAAACCTTTGAGCAAGAGTCCCAATTTTAATGTTTTAATTATATTTTAAACATCAATTTTTTATTTGATTTTATGGTTTCAAAATCTTTGGCAATTTGTTTTCCATTTTTTGGGAATTTTTTCGAAAATGAATTTTTTTCCCCTCAAATTTGTTTTTAGGCACTATCCAAAAATTCACATTAAATAATTAATGATTCTAAAGTAAAAGGTTTAAAAATGATAAGGTATTAGTTATTTATTTGTGCATTAATCATGTATTTGATCATCTACAAGATTATAATATGCTTATGATGTATATATTTATGTTTACCTTCTAGTTTTTTTTCCCTTTTAATTCACAAGTTTTTAATGTTTCAAAAATATATATATTATTAAATAATTATATGGTGTTCATGAAAAGATTTTTAATCAGATAGTCCTATCTACTTTTAGTCATGTAGTCATATCCATGGTTACAAAAATACGACAGTGACAAAAAATGGCATATATGACCGTATGATTAGAAAATGGTCAATAGTCATATTTGTACTAATCATAAATGTCAAGTTTTGGCATAGTGGTATATGTAAGGTATAAGCAAAGTAAGGTAAGTTATTTAGTTAATGTAGTTTATATGTAAGGCTAGGTACATACAAATTAAATACATATAGCCTAAGTATGTATGAACCAAGTTGGTATAAACTAGGTTATACTTAGGCTAGCTACATGTAATTAAGTAGGCTTAGCCTACCTTAACATAAGTATAAATCATTATATACTTAAGTAGGTACATAAAAAATCATATACTAGTACCTAGCCTTGATACATAGGTTATGATATATTTCTAACCTATGTATAAATTATGGTATACCTAACCTAGTTATAGGCCACAATAGACATATTTTAAGTACATATCCTATTCTACCTTACCTAAATACAAATTGATTACCTTAGCCTAGGTATAATTTAATTATATTTAACTAAGTCATACTTATGTTAAGTTAACAAATCATGACCTAAGTATATTTAATTTAGCCTAAATATATTTCTACCTATACTTACATAGTACTCATTTCTATGTTACCCAATGGCTATGTTAAACTTAAATACAAACATGTGGCATTTAACTTACATGGTTGTTATTTACCTACTTTGTAAGGTGGTTAACCTTGTGTACAATGCTTGGAATGACCACTACAAAGAACCACTCAAGTAGTTTGAAAAGTGGAATGAAAAATTTTCAACCATGTCTAAAAGCATTTCACATAAAAAATTCCTAAACCACCATTGCCTCCCATTGCATGACCACTTTGGTGAATATTTAGTGGGATTTGCCCACTCAACAAAATCACGAGTGGCCTATGTCATGTGAAAACCACCCTAAGTCGAATTAGGTGGTGTGATTAGATCCTTGAAATTGCCCATTTTGTGCAAACCTCTTTTATGTAATTTTTGAACTCTTGGAATTGAAATATTGAAATGCCTTCCTTTGAAAGTTGTGGACCACCAAATTCTCACATTGATGATTTAGTCAACTAAAGTTTAAAAGAAAGAATTGCATTTGTGCAAAAGAGTCTTCCATGTTTTCATAAACATTATAAATTCTAAACCCTCATGTTGTAATGTTATTTTCCATTAGTCCCCATGTTTGTTTTTTGAAGGCATGTTTTCCTTAACCCATTTAACATAGTTGTAGGTTAGAATTATTCATTTCAAAGGCATATGAGCCCACTTGCATAAGAGAGCTTATAAAGCTTCTTTTGGTTCAATGAAATTAGTTTGCCAACCTTCAATTGAACATAATATTCATTCCATCTATCTTGTGACCTTAGATTGTGTTCATTTTAACCCCATAAAAAATCCTCAACAAATATTTACATCTCTTGCCCACCTTCTAGAAACATGCCCACACATTAAGAAAGAACCATTGTAATGCAAAAAAATTGAATTGACAATAATTCCTTTCCCAAACAAAGGCAAGTAGGCTAAAAACCAAAATTTTAGCTTTTTGTTTCTATCAAAAATTGCCAACATCTTTTGTGTCAATGTTGATGTGAAATGGTGTGTTCAACATTGTTGTTGACAAGTCCTTGTTTTGTGTCCACTTCCATTTCTTCAACATGTTGTCCAACCTAGTTTTTGCATGTTATTTGAACACCAAACATTGCTTATGTCCCAATTTAATTCCAACGCTAGAATATGTAGAAACAATTTTAAAACATCACCACATCCTTGGTCAAATTTGGCTCCTCTCCTCACATAATGAGAGCCATGTCATCTACATGGTATAACACAATTTGTTATTGACCTTTTTTTAGAAGGTTGACTCCTAGCATGTCTTCAATTTATGTTGTTATTTTCATCATGGTGTTCATGATTTCACCAACTATAAGAAAGAAGTAAAAAGCAAGTGGGCATCCCTAGGTCTCACCCCAAGTTGGATTGTGAATGGGGATGAAATGGCATTGTTCAAGCATACTACAACTTTTTTTTGGGAATGAAAACCTAATTTTCCAACGAAATATTTGGCCATGCTTAATTCCCCCATTACATAAAAGAAAAACTTCCAATCAACTTTGTTATAAGCCTTGGCAAAATCTAGCTTAAGGAATACTAATGGTACTTGGTTTTTTTTTTTGGCTCAATCTATAACCTTTTGTGTGAAAAACATGTTGTCTAAAATATATTGTAGCAAGAGGAATGTCATATGGTTCTTCTCAATCACCTCCACAACATGGCATTGAAATTATAATCATAATGTTTTCACAAATATTTTGTAAACCACATTGAATAGAATGATTAGATGTTTATAATTCAAGTTTTCCTTCCTTCCTATCTTGATGAGTAATATAATCACTAGTACAAAAGTGGGGTGTAATTCATTAGCCTAAATCACTATGGGACCTTAAAAGTGAAATAAATTCACTGCATTTTAATGATTTCACTCTAATATCACTATGTAAACATTGTGTTACACAGTTGACATAATTCACTATTATAATTTATTGTGATAAATAAGTTTTTTTTAGTGGTTGTTTTAAATACCCTATGCTACTTTATGATATAACATATATTATTTTAGGCTACTTTAGTTATTCTAACTTATACCCTATATTATTATAAGTTATTATAGGCAATTATAAATTATTATACCCTAAATTACTATATATTATTTTACCTTAGTTAAAGTATCATAGTTAGTTTATTACAGGTTTTTTATTTTAAGTTAATATATGTTATTTCACGTTATACTTTAGGTCATTTTACTTTATGTTATTATAAATTATTTTATCTTAAGCATAACAATTCAAAATATTTTTAAATAAAATATAATGACCTAAGGTAAGATAACTTAAAATAACCAATAATAGCCTATGAAAAATAATTTAGAATAACTTACAACAAAATAATTATCAATAGCTTAATTGAAGACAATAGCTTATAGTAAAATAAATATTAGTAGTTGTAATATAATTTAAAATAACCAAAAATAACAACCAATAACCTTTGATAATGTAACCTTAAATAACCACTAATATCCACCAATAACCATTAATAAAATAAACGTTAATAAGCACCAATATAATAACCACCAATAGCCATTAATAAAATAGTCATCAATAAATAAACATTAATAACCACTAATAAAATAACCAATAATAGCCACCAAACCAATAGGCACAAATAGAATATAAGCACTAATAGAATAAGCACCAATAACCATCAATACAATAACCAACAATACCCACCAATAGAATAATCACAAATAACCTATTTTAATATATCCTATAATAGCCAATAATAACATAAGGTGAAATAACCTTCAATAGCCAAAAATAACCATAAATAATGTAAGGTGAAATAATTTAGAACAATGAAAAGTAGCCCTAGAATAGTTGAAAGTAGCCTAACATAGGTAGTATTATTATATTAACAAAAAAATTATCCATTTATTAAACATTCTCTTTTTCAAAAGAATAGTCATTGAAATGTTATTGAATTGTGATATTCAAATGATTTTACACTTTCAAAAGGAAATAAATGTAATTATTGAAAAAAAAAAAAAAAAAAAAAAAATTAAATAATTTTATTTGGAAAAAATTTAAAAAAAAATTTAATTTTTTTAATTATTTTTTTTTTAAATTTTAAAAAGAAATATTTTATTAATAAAATAAAAAGAAAAAAATTTAAAAAAAAAG
>Ga0116227_10009587_pt1 | contig 17484 bp, 14 predicted proteins | sample S1TSphgellanicum_FD_89693 | JGI IMG/M metagenome (GOLD analysis project Ga0116227, IMG submission 89693) | Host-associated microbial communities from peat moss isolated from Minnesota, USA - S1T2_Fb - Sphagnum magellanicum MG | ecosystem: Host-associated > Plants > Peat moss > Unclassified... | reverse complement strand
TTTGGATAAACACCAAAAATAGCCCAGGTTTCTTGCTGATCGTGAGATAAATCCTCATTTACAGGCCACTCTTCACCTGTTTTAATATTCTGAACGTAAAGTGTAGATTTTAAACGAACACGTTTAACAAAGGCAATTAGATTTCCATCTGGTGAAACCTGTGGACGACAGGCACCACCTTGCTCATTAATCAATGTGGTTAGTTTTCCTGTGGTTAAATCCAGTTGGCGAATGGCATAGATTGTTCCATTCGGGTCTTTACTGTATTCAAAATTTGGCCCCGGGCTTACATCTTCACTAAAGTAGACATATCTTCCATCAGGCGAAACATTCGGTTCTCCGGCATCTTGCTGATCATTTTTTCTTTTGGTTAGCTGAACACCTTCTCCACCATTTATATTGTACATCCACATTTCGCCAGCACCCAGAGAGCGCCCTGCGGTAAAGTGTTTACGCGCTACCAGATATTCACTATTCGGCATCCAGGTGGCATTATTTAATAACCTGAAAGTTTCTTTGGTCACCTGTTTTTTGTTTGAACCATCGCGGCTCATAATCCAGATATTATCACCTCCGCTTCGATCACTCGTGTAAGAAATATATTTGCCATTGGGACTAAACCTTGGCTGCACATCATAGGCTATGCCGCCACTAATTAATTTTGCCTGGCCTCCTGAAATTGGCATCGTGTAAATATCACCTAACAGATCAAATACGATCTCCTGTCCATCCGGACTCACATCCAGATTCATCCAGGTACCTTCATCTGTATTTAAAGTGAAGTTTTTGGTTGTGCCTTGATATTTTTCTACATCCCATTTCTTTTCCTGGGCATTTGACGTGAAAAATAGGAGAGTAAGCGTAGAGAGAAAGTAAAGGTTTTTCATTTTATATTACCGGAATAGTTCGTGTATTTTTTGTTGTGGTATCTTTTTTGGGAGTTATGTTTTGAATTTCTTGAAGCATTTCTCTCAGCACTGCCGAGAGTTTTATATTTTCTGTAATGAAACGCTCAAAAAAACTACTGCTAATAGGATTATTTCTTGATAAAAATTCAGCCAACTCTTTTACAACAGATTGTCTGCATTTGGCATTTCTAATTAAGCTTATAATTTTTGTGAGCTGACTTTCCAGCATTTATTTAGGTATTGAACAAAGTTAATAATCTTTTGCAAAATGGTTTTGCGCCAATTGTAAATATACTACTGCTTTACATATAAATTTTATAGTTTTGATACCGCCGATTTATGACAGCAATAGAGATTTTACAAAAATATTGGGGTTACTCCGCTTTCCGACCATTACAGCAAGATATTATCAATTCCGTTTTAGAAGGAAAAGACAGTTTAGCGCTTTTGCCCACTGGTGGTGGCAAGTCTGTTTGCTTTCAGATTCCTGCATTGGTAAAAGAAGGTATTTGCATTGTGGTTTCGCCATTAATTGCTTTGATGAAAGATCAGGTTGAGAATCTAAAATCAAAAGGTATAGAGGCGATTGCCATTTACGCAGGAATGGGGAAACGCGAAATCGATATTTTACTGGATAACTGCATTTACGGAAAAATCAAATTTTTATACCTGTCTCCGGAAAGGTTACTTTCTGAATTGGTGAGGGTAAGGATTTCTTATATGAACGTGAATCTGATTGCGGTTGATGAAGCGCATTGTATCTCCCAATGGGGATACGATTTTCGCCCGCCCTATCAGCAAATTTCCAAACTCCGGGAAATTTTACCCGATGTACCGGTTTTAGCACTTACTGCTACCGCTACAAATTTCGTAAGGCAGGATATTATTGAAAAGCTGGAGATGAAAGATGCACAGGTTTTTGTTAAAAGCTTTGCCCGCGATAACCTCAGTTATGTAGTTTTTAATAAGGAAGATAAATATAAAAAACTGCTGGATATTTGCAGAAATGTAAATGGAACAGGTTTAGTATATGTCCGCAATCGACGGGAAACGGCGGAAGTATCGAACTTCTTAAACCGCAATCACATTAAAGCTGATTTTTATCATGCTGGTTTAGAAAGGGATGTCCGTTTTCAAAAACAGGAAGATTGGAAATTGAATAAGACCCGTATTATGGTGGCCACAAATGCTTTTGGAATGGGCATTGATAAGGCTGATGTGAGAATAGTGGTACATTTAGATTTACCCGAAAGCTTGGAGGCATACTATCAAGAGGCTGGGAGGGCCGGGCGTGATGAAAAAAGAAGCTATGCCGTTTTACTTGCCAATCAGTCTGATATGATGAATCTTGAATCACGCTATATTGATAGTTTCCCTTCTCCGGATGAAATTCGTAAAATTTACCATTATTTAGGCAGTTACTTTCAATTGGCTTTTGGTGCAGGCGAAGGTTTAACCTTTACTTTTGATCTTGCTGATTTTTGTAAGCGATTTAATATCAGTGTTTTAAAAACAATATCTACCTTAAAATTTTTGGAACATGATGGCTATCTAACCTTATCAGAAAGTGTTTTTCTACCCTCAAGAATGATGTTTATTGCCAGTCACGAAGATGTTTATCGGTTTCAGATTGAAAATAGAGCTTATGATGGCATGATCAAAACCATTCTCAGATCACACGGTGGCGCTTTTGATGGTTTTATTAATATTAAAGAAGCAGATTTAGCCAAGAGAACTGGTCTATCATATCAGGATATTATTGCCTTACTAAATAAGTTACAATCACTAGAATTGCTCACTTATATTCAGCAAACGGATCAACCACAGCTACAGTATATTCGGCCTCGTGTAGATATGGATCATTTTGATTTAGATATAAAATACCTTGAACTGCGTAAAGAAATTCTACTTAAGCAAGTTAATGCGGTGATTGGTTATGCATCTACAAATATTTGTCGCAGCATTCAATTATTGGCCTATTTTGATGAATACCATGCTTCAAAATGTGGCGTTTGTGATGTTTGTCTAGCCGAAAAAAAAGCAGAAATTGACCATCAGAAAGATGATGAGATTGACTTTGAAATCGTTTCCCTATTGCAGCAGCAACCTTTAAATTTAGATGATCTGGTAACCGGGATAAAGAATGGTTCAGAGCATGAACGCATCAATGCCATCCGCGAATTATTAGATGCGGGCAAGATTAAAACTGACGGGAAGAAGTATTATCTTGAGATGTGAGATTTAGGAATTGAAAACTGTTAAAAGAGCTAGCTAAAATGATCGATAAAATATTAGTTTTGTAATCAGAAATCAATCTCTGTAATCATCCGCGAAGCGAAAATATAAATGATAGAAAAAAATAATAAGAAAACCATCCGCTCATGGGCTTTCTTCGATTGGGCAAACTCCGCCTATAATCTGGTGATTACATCAACTATTTTTCCGGCTTATTATACCATTATTACCACCACAAAAGAACATGGTGATCAGGTTACCTTTTTTGGAAGAACCTTTGTTAATACATCACTTTCTAATTATGCGCTATCTTTTGCGTATTTAATTATGGCTTTAGCCTTACCTATACTTTCCTCTATTGCTGATAGAAGGGGAAACAAAAAATCTTTTATGAAATTTTTCACTTACATGGGTGGTTTGGCATGTATGGCACTATATTTCTTTAAGCTGGATACACTCGAAATGAGCATCATATTTTTCGCACTGGCGGCAATGGGCTATATTGGTGGTGTTTTATTTAGTAATTCTTATTTACCAGAAATTGCAACAGAGGAACATCAGGATCGCGTAAGTGCACAAGGCTTTTCTTACGGATATATAGGGTCTGTTTTGCTTCAGTTGATTTGTTTCTTATTTGTATTAAAACCAGAATGGTTCGGCATTACAGATGCATCTTTTCCCCCAAGATTATCATTTCTACTGGTGGGTGTATGGTGGATTGCCTTTTCACAAATTCCATTTAACGTTTTGCCAAATGGAACGCCACAAGTATTAAAAATCAAGACCAATATTATTAAAGATGGTTTTAGTGAATTAACAAAGGTTTGGAGGCAATTGAAACAGATTAAAAGATTAAAAGGCTTTCTCTTCTCCTTCTTCTTTTATTCCATGGGCGTACAAACCATTATGTTGGCGGCGGCAGGTTTTGCTGAGAAAACATTAAAATTAGGCACAGCAAAACTGATTGCAGTGATTTTGATTATTCAGTTGGTTGCCATTCCTGGTGCGTTACTAATGTCTTATCTGGCCAAAAAAATAGGCAATATAAACATTTTGATAATGGTGGTTCTGGTTTGGATCGGCTGTTGTGTTTATGGTTATTACATTACCAATGAATATCAGTTTTATTCACTGGCTGCAATTGTGGGTTTAATTATGGGTGGAATTCAATCATTATCGCGTTCTACCTACTCTAAATACTTGCCATTAAATACACCAGATACCACATCATTTTTTAGCTTTTATGATGTTACAGAGAAACTGGCTATCGTAATTGGCTTATTCAGCTTTGCCTATATTGAAGATTTAACAGGAAACATCCGTTATTCTATTATTGCTTTAGCATCATTTTTTATCATTGGTTTAATCTTTTTGCTAATCTTAAGGAAAAACGAAAGCAAAGAAATAGTAAAACCGTAAGTTTGCCCTTAAGAATATGATGAAAGTAGAATTATTTGTGCCTTGTTTTGTAGATCAGCTCTATCCTGAAACCGCTTTTAACACGTTAAGGTTATTGGAAAAATCAGGGTGCGAAGTTAGCTACAATTCAAAACAAACCTGTTGTGGGCAACCTGCTTATAATGCTGGTTACTGGGATGAAGCAAAAGAAGTGGGAACTAAATTCTTAAATGATTTTTCAGAAAATACTTATGTAGTTGCACCATCAGCTTCCTGTGTGGGCATGGTAAAAGGTGGATATAATGATTTATTTACCAATACTATAGTGCACAACAAATGCAGGAATTTACAATCTAATATATGGGAACTATCAGACTTTTTAATCAATGTAGCGAAGAAAGATTATTTCGGAGCAGAGTTAGAGGGTAAGGCCGTTTATCACGATTCATGCAGTGCGCTTCGTGAATGTAAAATTAAAGACGAACCCCGTCAGTTGCTTTCGAAAGTTCACGGTTTGGAAATGTTAGAAATGCAGGATACTGATATGTGCTGTGGTTTTGGAGGGACTTTTGCAGTAAAGTTTGATGCCATTTCTTCCGCCATGGCCGAACAAAAAGTAAATCACGCCATGGCACAAAATGCCGATTATATTATTTCTACAGATTTATCGTGCTTATTACACCTTCAAGGTTATATCGAAAAAAATAACCTGCCAATCAAAACGATGCATATTGCAGATGTATTATGCAATGGCTGGCTGGAAAGCACAGAATATTAAATTTTATACTAATTTTAAATTCCAATAAATCTGCCATCCCTTCATTAAACCTTTTTAGTATAACTGCCTCTAAAATCTAAAAGAACAAAACATGAAAAAAATAATTTGCGTATTGATGAGCGTTTTTGCGATGGTATCTGTAGCAGATGCGCAAAAGAAAACCGCTGGCGCTATTCAGTTTGAAACAACTATTGATCCGGCCGCCATGGCAGCTGCAAGTGGGATGCAAATTCCAGATCAGATGAAGGCAAGAATGCCTTCATCCAGTAAAAGCAATTTCGAGTTATTATTTAATGCTACAAACGCAAGTTATATGCCAGTTGAGGACATAGAAGATAGTAACGGAGCAGGTGGCGGCGGTGGTGGCATAGGTAGAATGATGATGCGTTTTGGCGGGGGCGGAGGCAACCGCGAATACTATTATAGCTTTGCTGATCAAAAACTAACAGAAGTTTTCGATTTAAATGATACTACTTATTATATGCCTAGTAAATTATCTTTATCTACTTCTGGCCCGATAGGATCATTTAGAATGGGTGGAGGAAACGCTGATACTGCTAAAGCTAAACCAGTTGTACCTCCTAAAATTGAAGTGCTGAAAACAGATGCAACCAAAAAGATAATCGGTTTTGATTGTAAAGAAGTAATTGTAAAATCAACCCGATCAGTTAAAATTCTCGACATGGATAAAGATGTAACTGAAGAAACACACATATGGTACACGAATGATCTGGGATTTAATTTTTCTCCAAATCCTAAAATGTGGACGGAAGGTACTGTTTTAGCGATTGAAGGCAGAGGTAGCTCAACCATCGCTAAAAGCATTGAATACAGAGGAGTGAGTGCCAAAGATGTTACTCCTCCCAAAAAAGCCAAATTAATTACTGAAGAGGAATACAAGATTAAAATGGACAATATGATGAAACGTTTCAGACAAAACAGACCGGGTGGTGGTGTTCAGCGAATCGTTGTTCCAGGGAATTAATTTAACACAATATTATGGAAGCCTTTCGGATTTATTTTCGAAAGGCTTTTTTTGTATAAGAGCAGTTTTTGTGGTGTACATGAGCTTGATTCAGGATCTGTTTCAATTATTATCATTTTATCCCGTAAATTGTATAGATCCCGCAGATTTAAGACAGGCAAGAAGAATAATGCAGTTAACATAAAAGCTTGCAGATACTTCTTGCATCAGCATCAAATTGTTGTTTATTGCAATCGCTAACCTTCCAGCAAGGCCAGATAACTGTTCCTTCGTTCTGCTTTTAGACCTGCATGGTCAATTTTTCGGAATGGCAGAGTCTACGCCTACTCACTAACTTGAACAGAAAAATTGTGAGCCGGCAACTTTGCTTCTTTGGTTGCCCAAAGAAGAAGGCCTGTCTGGCCAAGACGAGATGAGTAAATTAATTGTGCGAAGTAAGGATAGAATACTGTCTTATTTGAGTGTTTTTTAACTTGATTCAGGATCTGTCTATTGTAATCAACCATCTCAAATTCTCAAAAATATTTTTCGACCTAAAATAACGTTGAAATAAATTTACTTATCTTCGCAATCACAAAAATCACTTGGTATGTGATTTAGAATTCACCATATTTTTAAACCGTTCCGAAACTTCAATACTGGATAAGGAACAAATCATAGTTGTAGATGATTAATATTACTTTACCTGACGGCTCCGTTCGTCAGTATGAACAGGGCACATCTGCCCATCAAATTGCATTATCAATTTCTGAGGGTTTAGCCCGTAATGTTTTAGCTGCCGAAGTGAATGGCGAAGTTTGGGATTCAACACGCCCAATAGAAGCTGACTCTTCTGTAAAACTGCTAACCTGGAATGATGCGGCTGGTAAATCAACTTTCTGGCATTCATCAGCCCACTTAATGGCCGAAGCTTTAGAAGCTTTATATCCTGGAACAAAGTTTGGTATTGGTCCGGCGATTGAAACTGGCTTTTATTATGATGTAGATTTTGGTGAAAAGGAATTTTCTTCGGATGATTTCAAAGCCATCGAAACCAAGATGATTGAATTAGCCAAGCAAAAAGAAACTTTCACCCGTGAAAGTGTAAGCAAGGCTGATGCAATTAAATATTTCACTGAAAAAGGTGATGAATATAAACTGGATCTGATTGACGGTTTGGAAGATGGAAAAATTACTTTCTATTCTCAAGGTCAGTTTACTGATTTATGTCGTGGTCCACATATTCCAAATACAGGTTTTGTTAAAGCCGTAAAGCTAATGAACGTTGCTGGCGCTTACTGGCGAGGTGATGAAACTAAAAAGCAATTAACCCGTATTTATGGTGTAACTTTTCCAAAGGCAAGCGAGCTTACCGAATATCTTGCCATGATTGAGGAGGCTAAGAAACGCGACCACCGTAAACTTGGAAAAGAACTAGAGCTTTTTATGTTCTCAGAAAAGGTAGGAATGGGCTTACCAATGTGGTTACCAAAAGGAACTGCTTTAAGAGAACGATTAGTACAATTTCTAACAAAAGCACAAGCAAAACATGGTTATGAACAGGTAGTTACACCACATATAGGGAATAAGAATTTATATATCACATCTGGTCATTACGAAAAATACGGTAAAGACAGTTTTCAGCCAATAAAGACTCCACAAGAAGGAGAGGAGTTTTTATTAAAGCCGATGAATTGTCCGCATCACTGTGAAATGTACAAATTTAAGCCGCGATCTTACAAGGATCTGCCTGTTCGTTTTGCAGAATTTGGTACGGTATATCGTTATGAACAAAGTGGTGAGTTACATGGTTTAACACGTGTAAGAGGCTTTACTCAAGATGATGCACACTTATTTTGTCGTCCTGATCAGGTAAAAGAAGAATTTAAAAAAGTGATCGATTTAGTACTTTATGTATTTAAATCATTAGGTTTTGATAATTATATAGCTCAGGTATCTCTTCGTGATTCGGATAATAAATCAAAGTATATCGGTAATGATGAAAACTGGAAACTGGCAGAAGAATCGATTATCGAGGCTGCTGCTGAAAAAGGATTAAATACGGTTGTAGAATATGGCGAAGCAGCTTTTTATGGCCCTAAGCTAGATTTTATGGTGAAAGATGCTTTAGGTAGAAAGTGGCAACTGGGAACCATTCAGGTTGATTATAACTTACCAGAGCGTTTTGAACTAGAGTACACTGGTAGCGATAACCAGAAACACAGACCCGTAATGATTCACCGTGCGCCATTTGGTTCGCTGGAAAGATTCATTGCTGTTTTAATAGAACACTGTGCAGGTAATTTTCCTTTATGGTTGAGTCCTGAACAATTTATTATTCTTCCGATTTCAGAAAAATATGAAGAATATGCAAAAAAAGTTTTAGATGAACTAAATAATTCCGATATTCGCGGGCTGATTGACTTCCGAGATGAGAAAATCGGACGAAAAATCCGTGATGCCGAAGTTAAAAAGATCCCTTATATGCTTATTATTGGCGATAAAGAGATGGCTGAAGGAAAAGTTTCAGTACGTAAGCATGGTGAAGGAGATTTAGGAGAAATGACGTTGGAAGAGTTCAGCGATTTATTAAAAAAAGAAATAACAGTTTAAATTAAAATAGTTACACGTTTGGCATTAGGAAGACCAGGATTTAACAGGGGACCACGTCCACCTTTTAAGAAAAAAGAAGCAGAGCATAACATTAATCAGTACATTAAATCGCCTGAAGTGCGTTTGGCTGGCGATAATGTTGAACCTGGGATTTATCCTTTGGCAAAAGCTTTGGCGCTTGCTGATGATTTGGAATTGGATTTGGTAGAAATTTCTCCAAATGCTGTACCGCCAGTTTGTAGAATTATTGATTACAGTAAGTTTGTTTATGAACAAAAGAAAAAGCAAAAAGAGATTAAATCTAATGCTAAACAAACGGTAATCAAGGAAATTCGTTTTGGTCCTAATACAAATGATCACGATTTCCAGTTTAAATTGAAACATGCAGTAAGCTTTTTAGAGAACGGTGAAAAAGTTCGGGCTTATGTGCATTTTAAAGGTAGGGCAATTGTATACAAGGAACAGGGTGAAATTTTATTATTGAAATTTGCTCAGGCTTTGGAAGATGTAGGTAAAGTAGAATTATTGCCTAAGTTAGAAGGTAAGAGAATGTTCTTAACAGTTGCGCCTAAAGTTGCAAAAAAATAAAAATAGGTTTATAAATTAAAAAACAGGTTATGCCAAAAATGAAAACCAATTCCAGTGCTAAAAAGCGTTTTTCGCTTACTGGAACAGGTAAAATCAAAAGAAACAAAGCATACAAAAGTCACATCTTAACCAAGATGAGTACTAAACGTAAACGTGCTCTTGGAAATGCAGGAATTGTAACAGATGCAGATTCAGGTAACGTTAAACGTATGCTTTGCATCGGAAAGTAATTTATTAATTCACCAGGTATCAGGCCTTAAGTTTCCGAGAAAAAGGAACGCCGCTTACCAAAAAACAACAACAACATGCCACGTTCGGTAAACGCAGTAGCTTCGAGAAGAAGACGGAAAAAAGTCCTTAATATGGCCAAAGGCTATTGGGGCGCAAGAAGTAAAGTTTTTACAGTTGCTAAAAACACAGTAGAAAAAGGTTTGCAATATGCATACCGTGACCGTAAAGTTAAGAAAAGAGAATTCCGCGGATTGTGGATCCAACGTATTAATGCAGGTGCTCGTCAGCACGGTATTTCTTACTCTCAATTAATTGGTAAACTAGCTTCAAAAGAAATTGGTTTAAACCGTAAAGTATTGGCTGATTTAGCAATGAATCACCCAGAAGCTTTCAAAGCTGTAATTGATGCAGTAAAATAGAAATTTCGCATTAGCGATAATCATATTTTAAAAAGAGTTTCGGTTTTCCGAAACTCTTTTTTTATTCAAGACAATGTCTGTTCATCTGAAAACATACTTCTCTTGGCTTTTCTATCAGTTTATGTCTCACCAACCGAAAAAACTCATGAGTATAAATTCAATGGTGTGAACAGATTGAGAGATAAAACTTAAGATGGTTGGTGAGACACCAACCAGTAGTTTAAATTATAAAATGCTCGATTTTCGAGCATTTTATAATTTGTCAATAAGGTTCATTTCCCTTATCGGTTGGTGTCTCACCAACCGAAAAAACTCATGAGTATAAATTCAATGGTTTAGATAGATTGATGAGACAAAAACTTAATCGGGACTTTTTTTGTTTTAAGACCAGACCATATTGATGGATTAAGCAATTAATGAGATAAACCTAGGATGGTTGGTGTCTCACCAACCATTAGGTTAATATTTTAAAAAGTTCCGATGTAAATCTGGACTTTTTTTTGTTTTAAGACCAGACTATATTGATGGATTAAGGAATTGATGAGATAAACTTAGGACGGTTGGTGAGACACCAACCAGTAGATGTAGATTAAAGAAATAAAACAGCAGGAGGATGACATTATAACTTTCAGAAAAGTCGACCTTAATTAACTTAAGCTGTTCGTAAATTTCATTCTGATTCCACTCTGAAAATCTAATATAATCTTAAAAATTTCTATTAAAGTTACTTTCTCAATCTTGCTTAGCGAATCAATATCAATAAAGTTATTAGGAGTTGCCTGATCATTGATAATCAAATTTGCCTGATGTTTCAATCTTAAGCCCATCAAATAGTAATAAGCATGAGACAACTCATTAAATTGCTTTTCACTAAATATTCCAAGTTCTTTAAGTGCTTTTAAACGCTCACCGGTATTTTCTTTTTGAAAAATTCTATTTTGTAAAGCATAAACCCTCGCCAAATCTACAATAGGTGTCATTGCTGTTTTAATATCAAAAACTTCACGCTTTGCGATCTTCTGAGTTCTGATGTTTCTGAAATAAGTTAGTGGTGGCTCATATAGCAAGGCATTTTTTGCCAAATAAACATAAAACTTTTCAATGGGCTTTTGAAGTTCTTCATCCACAAATAATCTTAATCCAGTCATTAAGGAAAGGTCTCCATAAATGGCTCTACAATCAAAAAAAGCGGCAAACTTTACAGCTGTTTCCGGAAGCGCTTCTTCAATCCAGTTTTTATAATTGTATTTCCAGTGCTCCAGTGAATGCGTCCAGTTCGGATTTGTTGCCATATAATCGCCATCGCAATACACGAAACCTACATAATTTAATTTATCTGAAACCTGAGTAGCAAAGTCAAGAAAATAGGAGCGTACCGCTGGTCTTTGATCCTCCGGAGTATCTTCATAAATAATGGCATTATCCTGATCGGTTTTTAGGCTCAATTCCTTCCGGCCCTCACTACCTAAAACCATAAAAACAAATTTAGCCGGAGGTTGACCAAGCTTATCAATTACCTCTTCTATAATTTTAAGTGAAATCGTATCCGCAATAGTAGTTACCACTTCATTTACAATTTTAGCATGCACACCCCGATCTAAAAGCTGTGCTACAATATGAGGGACTTTCTGCCATTTGGATTTTAAATCGGAAGTGTTTACTGCAGATTTTACCGACTGGATAAATACTAAAGGTGATTCTGCCTGCTCACTTAAAAGCCTGTTTCGACTTAAAAAACCCACGTAATTACCATTATCATTTACCAGTAAATACCTTGATTTTTTGCTAAACATCATCAGTATTGCTTCATAAACAAATGCTTCAGGTGCAATGGTTACTATATTGAGATCCATTACCTCACTAATTGCGATTTGTGGATCCATCCGTTTAGCAATGACTTCATCACGAAGAATAATGTCTGTTACAAAGCCTTTGAATGAACCATTACCATCTTCAATAAATAGGCAACTGGTTTTATGATCAGCCATTTTAATAGCAGCTTCAAAAACAGGTGTATCCGGAGCACAACTCACTATTTTTTTAAACGTAATATCACCAATTCTTGAGGTATATATTTTATCTGCTAGCTTATTATCCATGGAAATATTTTCTGTAAAATACGTCTAAATAATGAACGTTCTACTTCTTCTACTTTAATGAAGGTGTGTTCCTGTTTATAAATGGAAGATATGCTTATTTTTTTATCCTGAAGCAAATGGAAGAAAATTTTTGAGGTATTTAGTGCATCATTAAGTGCATTATGACTTTCTTCGGGTTCTTCATTAAATAAAATAGTGTAAAATTTATCTAGTTTAAGGTGACTGATAATCGAATTGGTTACATAATCTGCACTGGTTTTCATGGTGCAATAAAAGGTTGATGATTTAAAAATGCTTTCCAAACCTAATCTGTTCAGTTCAACATTAACCATATGAAAATCCAGTTCTATAAAGTGCCCGATAACCAATGGATTAAACCGATTCATATCTTCACATAAAGATAACATGATGGGCTCAATTGGTTCACCGTTAATTTTTAAAAAATCATCGCTTATATGATGGATTTTTTGTGCTGCCTTATCGATGATAAAACCATCATTTTTGATGTAATGATTGGCTCGTTTGATCTCAACGTAGTTTTTATCAAAAATAATCCATGCAATTTGCAATATATGCGGCCAGTTGTTTTCTTTAGAATAAGGTGCACGCCAGTTTTTTGGTAAGCCGGATGTTTCGGTATCTATAAAAAGAAAAAAGTCGTGCAATTCGTTATATTTAGGTTAGGGACAGCAAATATATCATATCTGTTCTCTTTTCAAAGATAATAAAATTATGACTCAGACAGCCTGCAGTAGTTATGATTGTTTCTATAATGATGATAGAATACAGATATGGTAATCTTTTTAAATTTGTAAAGCCAGATAGAGTAGGGCAGCGAGTATTGCGCCAATAATTGGTCCAGCAATTGGCACCCAGGCGTAAGGCCAGTCACTACTTCCTTTTCCTTTCATTGGAATGAGGGTATGAATAATTCGAGGTCCTAAATCTCTTACGGGGTTAATGGCATAACCTGTAGTACCACCAAGCCCTAAACCAATTACCCAGACTAAGAATGCTACTGGTAAAGCACCAAGTGAACCTAAACCAACGGGTGTTTTATCACTCCCCATTTCTGCATTGGTAAAATAAAATATGACGAAGATTAGCACAAAAGTTCCAATAATTTCTGAGAAAAGATTAGATCTCAGATTTCTAATGGCTGGTGAAGTAGCAAATGGTGCGGCTTTTAAATTTTGATCATCTGTCGCATCAAAATGATCTTTATACATTACCCAAACTAAAAATGAGCCCAACATTGCCCCGCATAGCTGAGCGAGAATATAGTAGGGCACTTTAATCCAGTCGAATTTTTGAGCGATGGCTAAGGCAATGGTAACGGACGGATTTAGGTGTGCGCCACTGTAAGGTGCTGAGATAACAACACCTACAAAAACAGCTAAACCCCAAGCTGTTGTGATGACCATCCATCCGCTATTATTTCCCTTTGTACCTTTAAGCACTACGTTAGCTACTACACCGTTACCCAATAGAATGAGCAAGGCTGTTCCTATTAATTCTGCAACAAATTCCGTCATCAGCTAATGTATTATAAACTTAATATTATTTAATCTGCAGCACTAACTCTTGCAGCTTTTATTGAACGGTTCCAGCCTTTAATTCTATCAGTATTATCTATACCTTCCTCTGCTTTAAACGTTTGGTCTATCTTCCATTGAGACCTGATTTGTTCAATACTATCCCAATAACCTGTCGCTAAGCCTGCTAGATAAGCGGCACCAAGTGCGGTAACCTCTGTAACTTCTGGTCGCACGACTACACTTTTTAAAAGATCAGCCTGAAATTGCATCAGGAGATTATTTTTGGTTGCACCACCATCAACCCGTAGTTCTGTGATCTCAATTCCAGCATCTGCTTCCATGGCCTTCAGTACATCCATTGTTTGGTAGGCAATACTTTCTAATGCAGCTCTGGCAATATGTGATTTATTGGTGCCACGCGTTAGACCTGTAATGGTTCCCCTTGCATGTTGATCCCAATGGGGGGCACCTAAACCCGCAAATGCAGGAACAATATAAACACCATTGGTATCTTTTACTTGCTTTGCCAGTGTTTCCACATCAGCTGATTTGGAAATTAGGCCTAATTCATCTCTCAGCCATTGTACCACTGCGCCGCCAATAAATATACTTCCTTCCAAAGCATAATTAACCTGACCATTTATTTTCCAGGCAATTGTGGTTAACAAATTATTAGAAGATATTTTGGGAGTTTCTCCAGTATTCATCAGCATAAAACAACCTGTGCCATAGGTATTTTTAACCATTCCGATTTCAGTGCACATTTGTCCGAAAAGTGCCGACTGCTGATCACCTGCAATGCCTGCAATTGGTATTTTTGCAGCCAGAATTTTACCTGCAGTTTCGCCATATACCTCACTTGATGATTTGACTTCTGGTAACATGCCTTTAGGGATTCCAAACAACTCTGTAAGCTCATCGTCCCATTCCAGGGTATGAATATTGTAAAGCATCGTTCTTGATGCATTGGTGACATCTGTAATAAAGGTTTTACCAGCAGTTAGCTTCCAGATTAGCCAGGTATCTATTGTACCAAAGGCAAGTTTGCCATCTTCAGCCTTTTCCCTCGCACCATCTACATGTTCAAGAATCCATTTTGCCTTTGTTGCTGAAAAATATGAATCTATGATTAAGCCGGTTTTACGCTGAATGAGATCAGAAAGCCCTTGTGCTTTAATGTCATCACAATATTGAGAAGTACGTCTGTCTTGCCAAACAATGGCATTATATATAGGTTTTCCGGTTTCCTTATCCCAAACTACAGTAGTTTCCCTTTGATTGGTGATGCCTATTGAATCAATATCAAATACAGATAAACCTGCCTTAATAATAGCTTCTGTAGCAACGGTTAATTGTGTTGACCAGATTTCTAAAGGATCATGTTCTACCCAACCTGCCTGAGGATAAAGCTGTGTAAATTCCTTTTGTGCAATAGCTACAATTTCGCCATTGTGATTAAAGATAATGGCTCTTGAACTTGTCGTTCCCTGGTCTAAAGATAAAATATACTTATTCATCATGATTTGGTTAGTTGCTGTTTGGCTTAATATGGAATATACATTGTATTAAGATGTATAAATGTAACCATCAGCCAGTTGATTAAAATCTATAACCTGTTCGTGTTCCCAGGTTTGATCTTTGTTAAGTTCAGATGCAAGAATGGCGGCTACTCTTGGTGCCATTGTTTTTGCAGCTTTGGCATCAACAAATAAAATACGTAATCTCCTGCTTAATACATCTTCTACAGTTTTGGCCATTTCATACCTCGCCGCCCAAACTATTTGTATCTCCGTATCCAGAAATGCAGGGTGAAGCTTCTGATTATATTCAGGCAATTCATTAGCCAGTTTTTCAATTTCTTTACGATCTGAACCATAAATATCCAGGTAGTGATCTGCTTTGAAAGCACTACAGCCATGAATTTTCAAATCTTGAGTCCTGCAATTCTCTGCTTTTAATTGTGCGTGGCTAATGGCTAAATCAACGGTTTCTTCAGCCATGTTTCTATAAGTAGTCCATTTGCCTCCGGTTATCGTTATTAATCCTTTTGCAGAGACGATAAGTTTATGGTCACGACTAATTTCTTTAGTGCTATCTTTATCGCCATTGGTTGGGGCAGCAAGCGGACGTAAGCCTGAAAATACACTTAATATATCTTTTTTAAGTGGTGACCTTTCAAAATAAGCACCAGCTGTGTTCAAGATGAAATCAACTTCTTGTTTCAAAGCTCTTGGTTCTAAATCATGGGCGTCCAATGGTGTATCAGTAGTACCGACAAGGAGGTGATTATGCCAGGGCACCGCAAAAAGTACTCTTCCATCAGATGTTTTCGGAATCATCAACGCTGAATTTGTATTTAGAAATGCTTGATCAATAACAATATGTACGCCCTGACTCGGTCTGACTATTTTTTTCGATAGCGGATTATTCATTTGTAAAATATCATCTACAAATACCCCAGTAGCATTAATGATCACTTTTCCCTGTGCTTCTGCTATTTTTTCGCTAAGTGTATCTAAAATCCTTACACCAGTTACTTCATCGCTATTATTTTTAATTAAGCCGATTACTTTCGTATAATTACAAAGTTTTGCACCTTGTTCTACAGCTGTTTGAGCAATATTTATCGCTAATCTGGCATCATCAAATTTCCCGTCATAGTACCTTACTCCACCTTTTAAACCTTTTGATTTGATGCCTGGCATTAAACTAAGGACTTCTTTTTTAGAAAGTAATTTGGATTTGCCAAATGAAAATTTACCAGCCAACCAATCATAAAGTGTTAAACCCGTTAAATATTTAATAACGGAAAACCAATCATAACAGGGAATAATAAATGCTTCTTTATTAACCAGATGGTTGGCATTTAACTGTAAAAGTCCACGCTCTTTTAATGCACGCCTAACCAAGCCAATATCACCCTGCGCCAGGTACCTAACACCACCATGTACCAGTTTTGTACTGCGACTGGATGTCCCTTTTGCAAAGTCTGATTGTTCTACAAGTAGTGTTTTTAAGCCACGTGTTACGGCATCAAGTGCTGTACCTAAACCGGTAGCGCCTCCTCCAATAATAATAATATCCCATTCAGAACTTGCTGGCAAAATATAATCGTGTGGTCTCTTCACCTGGATAAATAAAAAATAAAACGAAACAATACGCAAGTATAAATAATCAAATTCGAAATCATTGATGATCAACATTAAAAAAATATTAAATATTTCAACAAATCCAATTTTATAGAGATTATTATTTGCTATTTTGCAAAATACTTAACTAATAAAGTTTATGATGAATTTGGCTGAGAGGCACCAGTTTATTTTAAGTCGCTTACAAAAAGATCAATATATTAATGTTGTAGATTTATGTAAGGAGTTGAAAGTGTCTTCTGTTACGATAAGAAAGGACTTAAAACTCCTGGAAGATAAGAGTTTACTTTTTAGAACACACGGTGGCGCTACCATTAATAATCCATACACAGTGGATCGCCCGGTGAATGAAAAAGAGAAAATCCAGTCAACAGAAAAAAATAGGATAGGTATTGCAGCAGATGCGTTATTAAATGAAAATGATTCTATTGTAATTGCTTCTGGAACAACGGTTTATTATTTCGCTAAAAATATTACCCCATCCAGTCAGCTTACAGTAGTTACATCTGCTCTAAATGTGGCCTTAGAATTAATGCGTGAGCCTAATATTGAAGTCATTCAGCT
>Ga0116227_10009585_pt1 | contig 17488 bp, 17 predicted proteins | sample S1TSphgellanicum_FD_89693 | JGI IMG/M metagenome (GOLD analysis project Ga0116227, IMG submission 89693) | Host-associated microbial communities from peat moss isolated from Minnesota, USA - S1T2_Fb - Sphagnum magellanicum MG | ecosystem: Host-associated > Plants > Peat moss > Unclassified... | reverse complement strand
GATCTAAGGGGAGCCCACATGATCGGTAACTGGAATTACGGCACGGGCCGCCGCAAGAGCGCCACTGCACGTGTGTTCATCAAGGCAGGCAAGGGCGACATCGTTGTCAACGGCAAGCCTATCGCTGAGTACTTCTCGCGCGAAACGTCGCTGATGATCGTGCGTCAGCCGCTGGAACTCACGAACCACGGCGTCACGTTCGACATCAAGGTCAACGTGTCGGGTGGCGGTGAAACGGGTCAAGCCGGTGCGGTTCGCCACGGCATCACCCGCGCGCTGATGGACTATGACGCAACGCTGAAGCCGGAACTGTCGAAGGCTGGCTTCGTCACGCGTGATGCACGTGAAGTCGAACGTAAGAAGGTCGGCTTCCACAAGGCACGCCGCAGGAAGCAATTCTCGAAGCGTTAATCGCTTCGGTGTGCTCTGGCTTTCGGGCCAGGCCACTGCAAAAGCCGCCGGCGCGTTCGCGTTGGCGGCTTTTTTCATATTGGGCTGCCGTGCGGTAGGGTCGCGCCTGAAGAGAACCCATTGATTTTGTGGGCTTCGGCACGATATCGAGATCAGCCCTACAATAGCGGTTAGAAGCTTTTTTGGAGAGTTCGAATGAACGCAGTCACCGACACCCCCGTGACCGAGATGCCTAGCCCCTTCGTTTTTACCGACGCAGCGGCTGACAAGGTCAAGCAGCTGATCGACGAAGAAGGCAACCCGGAGCTGAAACTGCGCGTATTCGTGCAGGGCGGCGGCTGCTCGGGCTTTCAATACGGTTTTACGTTCGACGAAGCCGTCAACGAAGACGATACCGTGATGAACAAGAGCGGCGTCCAGTTGCTGATCGATTCAATGAGCTACCAGTACCTGGTCGGCGCTGAGATCGACTACAAGGACGACATCAACGGCGCCCAGTTCGTGATCAAGAATCCGAACGCCACCACCACCTGTGGTTGCGGCTCGTCGTTCTCGGTCTAAGCAATCTGGTCGAAGGCTGGACCGGCAGTATGCAGAAACGGGGCTTTGGCCCCGTTTCTTATTGGTGCGTTTGCGCTGCCTTCAGCGCCGCTCAGCGCGGATAAATCGCGCCCAGCACCCGTTCGCCCGCGGCGCCAGTGACGGCGGCCAGATTGCCTGGCTCGCGCGCCACACAGCGCATCGCCAGCCAAGCGAACGCCAGCGGCTCGACCTGGTGAGGCGGCACCCCGAGCGCTTCGGTAGTCAGCACCGGAACGCCGCTCACGCCACTGTCCTCGAGCGCGGCCTGGATCGCTTTCATCAACACCGGATTGCGCGCGCCGCCGCCGCAGACGTAGACCGCGCGGACATCCGATGCGTGTCGCTCGATCTCGCGTGCCACCGTGATCGCCGTCAGCACGACGAGCGTCGCCTGCACGTCGGCGGGGGGCAGACCGGCAAACGCCTGCAGCTTCTCGTCGAGCCAGGCCGGATTGAACAGGTCGCGGCCGGTGCTTTTGGGCGGCTGTTGCGTGAAGAACGGTTCGTCCAGCAGCGCATTCAGCAACGGCCGATGCACCTGGCCACCCGCTGCGAAGTGCCCGTTCTGGTCGTAAGGTTTGCCGAGGTGGCGGTGCGCCCACTCGTCGAGCAGCGCATTGGCCGGCCCGCAGTCGAAGCCGCGCACGCTGCCCGCGGCGTTCAGAATCGTGATGTTGCTGATGCCGCCCAGGTTGCAGACCACACGCGTTTCGCCCGGCGCACCGAACACAGTCGCATGGAAGGCGGGCACCAGCGGCGCGCCCTGGCCGCCCGCGGCGACATCCCGGCTGCGGAAGTCCGCGATCACGTCGATGTGCGCCATCTCCGCCAGCAGCGCCGGATTGTTGATCTGACGCGTGTAGCCCTTCTCCGGACGATGCCGTACGGTCTGGCCATGCACACCGATCGCCCGCACGTCGGCGGCGGACAGATTGCCCGCGCGTAGCAGTTCGTGGCAACACACCGTGTAGCGCGTGGCGAGCGCATTGGCCGCCAGCGCTTCGCGCTCGATCTCGTTCTCGCCTGGGTGCTGCAGGCCGAACAGCGCCTCGCGCAGCCCCTCTGCGAAGCCGACAAAGGCCTCCGCGAGGACGACTGGAGGCTTGCCCTTGGCGAATTCGACGGCGATGCCGTCCACCCCGTCCATGCTGGTACCCGACATCAATCCGAAATAGATGCCGTCCGCCGTGCTGTCTTGCGCCACGTTGCCGCTCCTGTCAGTCGCTGGTGATGAGCCATCTTCGCAGATTATCAGACGCCTGCCACCACCGTCCGCGGACGCGGCGGCACGCATCTATGGGACAATCTCTCTTTTTGCGACCTCACGTTCCAGCATGAGCACCGAGTCCACGTCCAAGCCCAGTCCCGTCTTTCCGATCACCGATGAAGTCCGTCACGCACTCGCCGTTACCAAACGGGGTGTCGACGAGTTGCTGATCGAAGAGGAATTCGCACAAAAGCTCGCGAAGAGCGCGGCCACCGGCGTCCCGCTGCGCATCAAGCTCGGTCTCGACCCGACGGCGCCCGATATCCACATCGGGCATACCGTCGTGCTGAACAAGATGCGCCAGTTGCAGGATCTCGGCCATACGGTGATTTTCCTGATCGGCGACTTCACCTCGCTGATCGGCGACCCGTCCGGCCGTAACGCCACGCGCCCGCCGCTGACGCGCGAGCAGATCGAATCGAACGCCACGACCTACTTCGAGCAGGCCGCGCTGGTGTTGGATCGCGAGAAGACTGAGATTCGCTATAACAGCGAATGGTCGATGCCGCTCGGCGCCGACGGCATGATCAAGCTCGCGTCGCGTTACACGGTGGCGCGGATTCTCGAGCGCGAGGATTTCACCAAGCGCTACCAGGGCGGTCTGCCGATCTCGATTCACGAGTTCCTGTACCCGCTGATGCAGGGTTACGACTCGGTCGCGCTCAATGCCGACCTCGAACTCGGCGGCACCGACCAGAAATTCAACCTGCTGGTGGGCCGCGAACTGCAGAAGCAGTACGGCCAGGAACAGCAGTGCATCCTGACCATGCCGCTGCTCGAAGGGCTCGACGGCGTCGAGAAGATGTCGAAGTCGAAGAACAACTACATCGGCATCAGCGAAAAGCCGACGGATATGTTCGGCAAGCTGATGAGCATCTCCGACGATCTGATGTGGCGTTACTTCGAACTGCTGTCGTTCCGCCCGATGGATGAAATCGCCGGCTTCAGGAAAGAAATCGAAGCGGGCCGCAATCCGCGCGACTTCAAGGTGCTGCTTGGGCAGGAGATCGTCGCGCGATTCCACTCGCAGGCGGATGCGGAACGTGCGCTCGAAGACTTCAACTATCGCGCGAAGGGTGGTGTGCCGGACGATATTCCTTCGGTCACCCTGGCAGGTGCGCCGCTCGCAATCGGTCAGTTGCTGAAGCAGGCGAATCTGGTGCCGTCGACTAGCGAAGCGCTGCGCAATATCGAACAGGGCGGCGTGAAGATCGACGGCGCGACGGTGTCGGACAAGGGTCTGAAAGTCGACGCGGGCGAGTATGTCGTACAGGTCGGCAAGCGCCGTTTTGCGCGCGTGACGCTGACGGCGTGATGGAGCGTCGCATGCCGGAGTGCCGCGCGTGATCGCGCTGATCCAGCGCGTGAGGCGCGCGGAAGTGCGCGTCGGCGAACGTGTCACGGGCGCCATTGAAGCGGGCCTGCTCGCATTGGTGTGCGCCGAGCGCGGCGATACGGACGCCGCCGCCGACCGGTTGCTGGCGAAGGTGCTCGGCTACCGCGTGTTCAGCGACGCCGCCGGCAAGATGAATCTCTCGGTGCAAAACCTCGACGGGGCAGGGCGTTCCGGCGGTCTGCTGCTGGTCTCGCAGTTCACGCTGGCGGCCGATACCAACAGCGGCCTGCGCCCGAGCTTCACGCCGGCTGCGCCGCCCGACGAGGGCAAGCGCCTGTTCGACTACTTCGTTGCGGCGGCCCGCGCGAAGCATCCGATTGTCGAAACCGGCGAGTTCGGAGCGGATATGCAGGTCTCGCTCGTCAACGATGGGCCCGTCACCTTCTGGTTGCAGACGCACGCCTAGAGTTTCGCGGCCGCGCGTGCCGTTCGCGCTTCACGGGCCAAGGGGATAAGTGCGAGGGCAAGCCAGGGCCAGCTTCAGCATCGTCCCCGGCACCGCGCCGCATTTGCGACAATAGCGCTTCGCTACCACCGGCTACCGACGCCCCCTCTCTTCTCATGTCCACGCAGATTCTTTTCATCCGGCACGGCGAGACCGACTGGAACCGCATCAAGCGCATCCAGGGGCACATCGACATTCCCCTGGCGACGAGCGGTCTCGAGCAGGCTCAGCGACTCGCGCGCCGTCTCGCGGATGAAGCTCAGCAGGGCGGCCGGCTCGATGCGATCTACTCGAGCGATCTGCAACGTGCGCAGCAGACCGCGCAGCCTGTCGCCGATGTCCTCGGTTTGCCGCTGCATCTGCGCGAAGGCTTGCGCGAGCGTTCGTACGGCGCGTTTCAGGGCTACGACCGTGACGAGATTGCGGAGCGTTATCCCGACGAATACGACCGCTGGCAAACCCGCGACCCCGGCTTCGCACCGCCCGAAGGCGAGTCGATGCGGGCCTTCTATCACCGGGTGATGGATGCGATCGAGCCGATCGTCGCAGCGCATCCTGGCGGCCGCATCGCGTGCGTCGCGCATGGCGGTGTGCTGGATTGTGTCTACCGCTTCGCACGCGACCTGTCGCTAGAAGTGCCGCGCGACTATGCGCTGCTCAATACGAGCGTCAATGTGGTCGAGTTCGACGGCGGCAAGGCAACGGTGAAGTCGTGGGCGGATGTCTCGCATCTGGATGCGCCGAGCGAGGACGACACGCTGCGCAAGATCGTCAAGCCCGGTCTCTGAGTGTGACGGGTGTGGGCGCGCGCTGCGCCCATTGAACGGGCCTGCGGGTTTTGCCGATTCCGCTGATTCTGCCGATGCAGCGCGCGACGCGCAGAGACTCAGGTCGCGCCCGAATCCCACAGGTCGCGTACCGGACTGGTCGAGTCCGGCGCGGCAAGACCGAAGTGCCGATAGGTCAGCAGGGTAGCGACGCGGCCACGCGGCGTGCGTTGCAGAAAACCTTGCTGGATCAGATACGGTTCGAGCACATCTTCGATGGTGTCACGCTCTTCGCCGATAGCCGCAGCCAGGTTGTCGACGCCGACCGGGCCGCCGTCGAACTTGTGCAGGATCGCCTCGAGCAGCTTGCGGTCCATCAGGTCGAAGCCGACCGGGTCGACATCCAGCATTCTGAGTGCGGCGTCGGCCACTTTCGCGGTGATGTTGCCGTCCGCCTTGACCTCGGCGAAGTCGCGCACGCGACGCAGCAGCCGGTTGGCGATCCGCGGCGTGCCGCGGGCGCGCTTGGCGATTTCGAACGCGCCGTCCGGGTGGATCTGCGCGTGAAGCAGCGACGCCGACCGCGTGACGATACGCGCCAGCTCTTCGGCGTTGTAGAACTCGAGCCGCGAGACGATGCCGAAGCGGTCGCGCAGCGGATTGGTCAGCATGCCGGCGCGGGTGGTGGCGCCGACCAGCGTGAACGGCTGCAGATCGAGCTTGACGCTGCGTGCCGCGGGTCCTTCGCCGATCATGATGTCGATCTGATAATCCTCGAGCGCCGGATACAGGATTTCCTCGACGACCGGCGAGAGCCGATGGATTTCGTCGATGAACAGCACGTCGTTCTTTTCGAGGTTCGTCAGCAGCGCGGCGAGGTCGCCGGCGCGCTCGAGTACCGGGCCGGACGTTTGCCGCAGATTGACACCCATTTCCCGCGCGATGATGTGCGCGAGCGTGGTCTTGCCGAGACCCGGCGGCCCGAACAGCAGCACGTGGTCAAGCGATTCGGAGCGGCGTTTGGCGGCCTCGATGAAGATTTCGAGCTGGCCGCGCACCTTTTCCTGCCCGACGTACTCGTCGAGCTGACGCGGGCGCAACGCCCGCTCGAACGCTTCTTCGTTCGGCGATACGGGCGTGGCAGCGATGATGCGCTCAGCGGCGAGTTTGTCGGTTTCGATCATGGTTGCATTGTACCGCGCGGCGCTCGCCGCCGAAGCTGGCCGAACGGCCAGGGTGCGCTTTGGCGCGCGGCGTGCGAAGCTTTACCCCACAGCACGCCCGGCGCCTCGCTTTCCATCAGGCCTTCGAAAGCGCCTTCAGTGCGAGCTTGATGCCTTCGGACACCCCCGTGCCCGCCGGCACGTTCTTGACGGCGGCCAAGGCTTCCTTTTCGGAGTAACCCAATGCGAGCAGTGCGTTCAGGATATCGGAGGCGTGGTCGGATGCCGACACCGCGCCCGCCATCGCGCCCAGGTCGGCGCCGATTTTGCCCTTCAGTTCGAGAAGCAGGCGTTCCGCCGTTTTCTTGCCGATGCCCGGCACGCGCGTCAGACGCGCCGCGTCCTGCATCGTGACGGTCTGCGCCAGTTCGTGCACGCTCATGCCGGAGAGCACGCCGAGCGCCATGCGCGCGCCGATGCCGCTGATCTTCAGCAGTTCGCGGAAGGTGGCGCGCTCTTCGGCGGTGCCGAAGCCGAACAGCAGATGCGCGTCTTCCCGCACGATCAACTGGGTGAGCAGGACCACCCGTTCGCCGGTCGAGGGCAGGTTGTAGAACGTGCTCATCGGCACGTCGACCTCGTAGCCCACGCCGTTGCAATCGACGAGCAGGTGGGGCGGATTTTTTTCCAGCAGGACGCCGGCAATGCGACCGATCATGGCGGGTTCAATCGTGAGAGAAAGGGCGAGTGTAGCGCAGCGCGGGGCGCCCGGACGCGGCAGGCGTTAGCCCACCAGCCGCCCGCGGCGCACCCGCAGGCCCTTCTTGGCGAGCGAGGGTGCGATGCCGCCCAGCGTGCTGAGCGTGCTGCCGCTGTGGGCATGGCAGATCGCCATGCCGAGGGCGTCGGCGGCGTCTGTGCCGGGCACGCCGGCGAGGTTCAGCAGACGCACCACCATCTGCTGCATCTGCTCCTTGGTCGCGCGGCCGTAGCCCACCACGGCCTGCTTCAGTTGCAGCGCGGTGTATTCGGCTACCGGCACGCCGCCCGCCACCAGCCCGCAGATCGCTGCGCCGCGCGCCTGGCCGAGCAGGAGCGTAGATTGCGGATTGACGTTGACGAACACCTTTTCGATCGCGGATTGATCGGGGGCGTGCTGGCGGATCAGCGTGGAGATGCCTTCGAAGATCGTGCCGAGGCGCGACGGCAAGTCGGCGTCAGCGGTCTTGATGGTGCCGCTTGCCACGTAGGTGAGCTGATGACCGTGCTGGTCGATCACGCCGAAACCGGTCACACGCAAGCCGGGGTCGATGCCGAGAATTCTCATGAGATGCGCTGCGAACTAAGTGCCTGCGATACTACAACGAACGGGACGCGCGGCGGGGTGCGCAAGCCGCCGAGCCGCGAATAAAGCTTCGCCGCGCTTGCGGCAGCCGGACGAAGTAAGGGCGAGGCATAAGTAGTCGGGGCAACCGGAAACAGCCGAGGAGGCAGGCATGGAGCGCTATCGAAATCTAAGCGGTGACTCGGGCGTCGAGGCTTACGCGCTCGGCGTCGGCTGTATTGCGGTTCGCTTCAGATCCGGTGTGACCTATTGGTACACAGATGCGAGTGCCGGAGCCGATCATGTGGCGGAGATGAGCCGACTGGCTCAGCGTGGTCTGGGTTTGAGCACATACATCAGCACTCACGACGAGGTGAGCGCTGGTTACGCCAGAAAAGACCCCGACGATTGAGCGGCGTACGCGCAAGCGCAGCCGCGCGCACAAGACAAAACGGCCCGGCAGAAAAATCTGCCGGGCCGTTTCGTTTCGCGTGGTTCATGCGGCCAGGAGGTGTGGCGCGCCGGCCTTGCAACAGCGCACAACGCAGCATCGCCGGGTCAAGCAGGCATCAATGCCGGAAGTGACGCACGCCGGTCAGCACCATCGCAATGTTGTGCTCGTCGGCGGCAGCGACGACTTCATCGTCGCGCATCGAGCCGCCCGGCTGGATCACGGCGGTTGCGCCTGCGGCGACCACGACATCGAGACCATCGCGGAACGGGAAGAACGCGTCCGACGCCACCGCCGAACCTGCCAGCGTCAAGCCCGCGTTCTGCGCCTTGATGCTCGCAATCCGCGCCGAGTCCACGCGGCTCATCTGGCCTGCGCCGACGCCGAGCGTCATGCCGTTGCCGCAGAACACGATAGCGTTCGACTTCACATACTTCGCCACGCGCCAGGCGAACAGCAGATCGTCCATTTCCTGCGGCGTCGGATGACGCTTCGTAACGACGCGCAGTTCGTGCGGCTGCACGTTGTGCGAATCGAGCGACTGCACCAGCAGGCCGCCGCCCACGCGCTTCAGGTCGAACGCGTTATGGCCTTCGCCCAACGCGATTTCCAGCAGACGCACATTCTTCTTCGCTTCGAACACCTGACGTGCTGCCGCGCTGAACGAAGGCGCAATCAGCACTTCGACGAACTGCTTGGCCACCGCTTGTGCCGCTGCCTCGTCCACTTCGCGGTTGAAGGCGATGATGCCGCCGAACGCCGAGGTCGGATCGGTTTGCAACGCCTTGGCGTAGGCTTCGTGCGCATCGGCGCCCACCGCCACGCCGCACGGATTCGCATGCTTGACGATGACACAGGCCGGCACGTCGAAAGTCTTCACGCATTCCCATGCTGCATCGGAATCGGCGATGTTGTTGTACGACAGTTCCTTGCCTTGCAACTGCGCGTAGTTCGCCAGCGCGCCGGCCGGCACCGACAGGTCGCGATAGAACGCGGCGCTCTGGTGCGGGTTTTCGCCGTAGCGCAGGTCCTGCACCTTGTCGAAGGCCAGATTGAACGTAGCAGGGTAGGTGTTGCGCGACGCATGCTGCAGTTCTTCGGTCAGGCTCGTCAGGTAGTTCGTGATCGCACCGTCGTACTGCGCGGTGTGCGCGAACACCTTGGTGGCCAGACGGAAGTTCGTCTTGTACGACACAGCGTTGCTGTTCGCGCGCATTTCTTCGAGCACGACCGCGTAGTCCACAGGGTCGACTACCACCGTTACGTCGCGATGATTCTTCGCCGCGGAGCGCAGCATGGTCGGACCGCCGATGTCGATGTTCTCGATCGCGTCTTCCAGCGAGCACTCTTCCTTCGCTACCGTCTGCACGAACGGGTACAGATTCACGACCAGCAGGTCGATGGTCGGAATATCGTGCTTCTCAAGCGCTGCCATGTGCTCCGGCAGGTCGCGGCGCGCGAGGATGCCGCCGTGCACTTTCGGATGCAGCGTTTTCACGCGCCCGTCGAGCATTTCCGGGAAGCCGGTGTAGTCGGCCACTTCAGTGACGGCGAGGCCCGCGTCCGCGAGCAGTTTCGCGGTGCCGCCGGTGGACAGGATCTTGACGCCGAGGTCCGACAGCGATTTGGCGAAATCGACGATGCCGGACTTGTCGGAAACGGAGATGAGCGCTTGCTTGATCATGATGAAGAATGAGAAGCCGAAGGTGGACGTGGCAGGGGCGCCAAAAAACTACAACGAGCTACAGCAAACCGTGCTGTTGCAGCTTCTTGCGCAGCGTATTGCGGTTGATGCCGAGATACTCGGCGGCCAGCGACTGATTGCCGCCGGCCTGCTCGAGCACCACCTCGAGCAACGGCTTTTCGACACACGAAATAACCATGTCGTAGACGTCATGCGGATTGGAGCCGTCGAGGTCCTGGAAGTACATGCCCAGGCTGTCGCGGACGGATTGTTCGATATTGTTCTTGCTCATGCTGCTAGTCGGTCGGAGTGGTCCGGCTCGCCGTTCGGGTTGACATCCTCTTCCACGTAGACGAGGCGGTCGGAGAGCGCCTTTTGGGCGTCGAAGAACTCGTTGACGGCGAGAAGTTGTTCGCGCGTCGTGTCCAGCGTATTCATGCGGTGCCGGAACACATTGGCGCCAGAAAGGCCGCGAGTGTACCAGCCGATGTGCTTGCGCGCAGTGCGCACGCCCGTAAATTCGCCATAGAACGCGTAGTGATCTTCGAGATGCTCGTTCATCACCTGCTGGATCTCGTCGATGCGCGGCGGCGGCAACAGCTCGCCGGTTTGCAGGAAATGCTCGATCTCGCGGAACAGCCACGGGCGGCCCTGCGCCGCGCGGCCGATCATGATGGCGTCGGCGCCGGTAGCGGCGAGCACCTCGCGGGCCTTCTGCGGCGTGGTGATGTCGCCGTTGGCGACTACCGGGATGCGCACCGCGGCCTTCACTGCGGCGATGGTTTCGTATTCGGCGTCGCCGTGATACAGGTCGGCGCGGGTGCGGCCGTGCACCGTGAGCATCGAAATGCCGGCGTCTTCGGCCAGATGCGCGACGCTCAGCGCGTTCTTGTTGTCGCGGTTCCAGCCGGTGCGGATTTTCAGTGTGACGGGCACCGCATCCGGCCCCACGCCCACTGCGCCCACCACCGCCTCGACGATTCGCTGCACCAGCGGCTCGTTCTGCAGCAGCGCGGAGCCGGCGGCCACATTGCACACCTTCTTGGCGGGACAGCCCATGTTGATGTCGATGATCTGCGCGCCGTTGGCGACGTTGTAGCGGGCCGCCTCGGCCATCATGGCCGGATCGGCGCCGGCGATCTGCACGGCAATCGGCTCGACCTCGCCCGCGTGATTGGCGCGGCGCATGGTCTTCTCGCTTTTCCACAACTGCGCGTTCGATGCGACCATTTCCGACACGGCATAGCCCGCGCCCAGCCGCTTGCAGAGCTGGCGGAACGGCCGGTCGGTCACGCCCGCCATGGGGGCGACGAACAGGTTGTTGCGCAGATTGTGGGAGCCGAGAGTGGGCATGGCAGGGACGCAACCGCCGGACATCAGCGTGATGGGGGCGGGTGCGAAATACGAGGGAAAACCGCTATTTTAGCGTTAACGGAATCGCGACACCCGACTTGAGGCTGTCGTAACCCATTAAATCTTCTATGAAAGTGCACGGGTTCATAGAACCGCGGAACGCGAATGACCCGAAGAGCTAGCGACGTTGCCCGAACATCATCTGCCGCGCCAGCGCGGTTTTGACCGGCGGCACGAATTCGAGCGCGGTCAGCGCGAGTCCACGCAGCGCAGCGAGCGCGGGGAAGTCCACCGTGAAGAGACGGGCGAGCGTGTCGGTTGAGCGGATCGTCAGGCGCCGGTCGAGCGAACGGCGCTGTGCGAACGCGGCCAGCGCGAGCGGCGTCGCGCCGTGCTGCGAGAGCGCGTCGGCGAGCGCATGCGCGTCGCGCAGTCCCAGATTCAGCCCTTGGCCCGCCACCGGATGCAATGTCTGCGCCGCATTGCCGATTGCGACGACCCGTCCCTTGACGAGCGTATCGAGCGCGTTAAGGCCGAGCGGGAACGCCGCGCGGCCCTTGATCTGCGTGAAGCGGCCCATCCGGTCGCCGAAAGCCGTACCGAGTTCGCGCAGGAACGCGTCGTCCGGTAGTTGGGCCCGGCGTGCCGCTTCGTCCGGCGAGCAGCACCAGACCAGCGCGTAGTCGGCGTCACGCGCGCCGCCCGTGGGCAAGAGCGCAATCGGCCCTTGGTCCGTGAAACGTTCCCACGCGACATGCGGACGCGGCGCCGACACGCTGACCGTGCCGACCAGGGCGGTTTGCCCATAATCGCGCGTGCCGCCGGCGCTGCCGCTTTTCTTCTGCTGCTCCTGGAACAAGCCGCCTTCGGCGTTCACCAGAATACGCGTGCGCAGGTTGCGCGGGCCTTGCGCGGATTCGACCGGCAACGTCACGCCGTCGTGTTCCTGAACCGGCGCTTGCGCCGAGGTGGACTGCAGCCAGTGCACGGCGGTCGGCCGTACGGCCTCGGCGAGCGCCTGCACGATCGAACCGTAGCGCAGCACATAGCCGAGCGCGGGCAGGCCGTGCTCGGTGTGATCGATCAGCGTGCGGCCGAAGTGCCCGCGCTGCGACACGTGGATGCGGTGAATCGCCGTGGCGTCCGCCGGCCAGCGCAGCGGCTCCAGAATCATGCGGCTGCCTTGCGAGACGGCAATCGCCCGCGGATCGCCGTGCGCGTCTTCAGGCTTGCGCGCGTCGATCAGCGCAATCGACAGCGCCTGGGTCGCGCTGCGGCGCGCGAGCCAACCGGCCAGCGCCAGCCCGACCGGCCCGGCGCCGACAATCGCCACGTCGAAGTCGAACGGCACCTCGGGCGTATCGGCCGCATCAGGTGAGCCTGGCTGCGGCACACCGGCCGGTTGAGAAACGTCGTTCATGGGCTATCTATCGCTTCGGTCTGATCACGCCTGCCGCGCAGCGCCGGCCGCAGCCTGCGCTTCCTGCATCAGCGCTTCGATTTCGTCGGCCTTGACCGGTACGTCGCGCGTGAGCAGCTCGCAACCGTCCGGTGTGACGACCGCGTCGTCCTCGATGCGGATGCCGATGTTCCAGTACTGCTCGGGGACGTTTTCCGCCGGGCGGATGTAGAGCCCCGGTTCGATCGTCAGCGCCATCGACGGCTTCAGGATGCGCGAAGGCAATGCGCCTTGTGCATCGCGCGGCGCACCGCGCTCCCGGTAGTCGCCGCAGTCGTGCACGTCCATGCCGATCCAGTGGCTGGTGCGGTGCATGTAGAACGGCGCATAGGCGCGTTCCTCGATCACGTCGTCGACCGAGGAGAACAGCCCCCGCTCGATGATGCCCGTGTCGAGCAGCCCCTGCGATAGCACGCGCAAGGCCGCGTTATGCGGGTCGTCGAAATGGGCGCCTGGGCGGGTGGCGGCAACCGCGGCTTCCTGCGAGGCGAGCACGATGTCGTACAGCTCGCGTTGCGCCGGCGTAAAGCGGCCGTTCGCCGGGAACGTGCGGGTGATGTCCGACGCGTAGCCGTCGAGTTCGCAGGCGGCGTCGATCAGGATCAGGTCGCCGTCTTGTGCGATGGTGTTGCCCGCCGCGTAATGCAGCACGCAGGCATTGGCGCCGGCGGCGACGATCGAGCCGTACGCCGGCCCTTGCGCGCCGTATTTGCGGAACGTGTACAGCAGTTCGGCCTCGAGTTCGTACTCGCGTACACCGGCGCGGGACGCGGCCATGGCGTGACGATGCGCGAGCGCCGAGATCTCGCCGGCGCGGCGCATGATGGCCAGTTCGTGGCTGTCCTTGAAGAGACGCATCTCGTCGAGGAGCGGCAGGAGGTCGTGCGCGGCGGCCGGCGCGGCGACGCCGCTGCGGCCTTTGGCGCGCACCGCGTCGAGCCAGCGGCGCACCTGTTCGTCGAGCTGGGCCGAGCTGCCGAGCGCGTAGTGCAGCGCCGGCTTGTCCGCGAGGATGAGCGGCATCTGGCTCTCGATCTCCTCGACCGCAAACGCCGCGTCGAAGCCGAACGCCTCGCGGGCGGCCTCGGGACCGAAGCGGAAGCCGTCCCAGATCTCGCGCTCGGCATTCTTGGCGCGGCAGAACAGGATCGACGCCGGGCCGTTCTCGCCCGCGCTGGCGTCCAGCACGAGCAGCCCTTGGGGCTCGGTAAAGCCCGTCAGGTAGTAGAAGTAGCTGTCGTGCCGGTAGGGATAGTCGGCGTCCCGGTTGCGCACCACTTCGGGCGCGGTGGGGACGATGGCGACGCCGCCGCCTGCCGCGCGCAGCGCAGCTAGCACGCGCTCGCGGCGCTTGCGGTAAACGTCGATGGCGAGAGTGGGTTCGTTCGGCTGGTTCATGGCGCAATTGTAGCGCCCAATCGGCATCCGGATTCGGCGCCCTGGCCATCCGGCCAGGTGGACGGGCGGCGCAGGAAGCTGCAATGTTGCAATCCGTCCACAGCTCCGGTGGGCGTTGTTCCGGAAGATGGGGCGCGGCGCTCAGGAGGGCCGTCAACCAACGTATACTTCCGCCCAATTCCAGAAGCAGAAAAGGCAGATGTGATGATGAAACTCATCGGTTCGCTCGGCAGTCCGTTTGTCCGCAAGGCGCGGATCGTCTTCGCCGAGAAGAGGATCGACTACAAGCTGGTGCTCGAAAACGTCTGGGCGCCGGACACCACCATCCATACCTTCAATCCGCTCGGCAAGGTGCCGTGTCTCGTGATGGAGGACGGCGAGGCGGTGTTCGACTCGCGTGTCATCTGCGAATACGTCGATACGCTGTCGCCGGTCGGCAAGCTGATTCCGCCGTCGGGACGCGAGCGCGTCGAGGTGCGTTGCTGGGAAGCGCTCGCCGACGGGGTTCTGGATGCGGCGGTGCTGATCCGCCTGGAAGGTATGCTGCGCCCGGCCGAACAGCGCTCGGACGGCTGGCTGGCGCGCCAGCAACGCAAGATCGACGATGGCCTCGTGGCAATGTCGCAGGGGCTCGGCGGCAAACCGTGGTGCGCGGGCAATCGCTACACGCTCGCGGATATCGCCCTGGGCTGCGCGCTCGGCTACCTGGATTTCCGCACGCCGGGTCTGAACTGGCGCGAGTCGTATCCGAATCTCGACAAGCACTTCCAGAAGCTGTCGCAGCGGCAGCCGTTCATCGATACTTTCCCGGCGGACTGAGCGGCAGGCTGAGCGGTGGACCGAGCGCGGCTGCGCGAGCATGACGGACGGCGGCCAGGCCGTGCCGCCGTCCGCAAGCCGCGCGTCAGGTCGCCGCGAGTTCCACCTTCGGCGCAAACGACTCGGCGCTCGCCACCGGCCACCACTTTTCGTACAGCGAGTAGCGGTAGTTACCGTTCAGCAGATCGTTCGGTTCGAGGTACTTCAGCAGATCCGACATCAGGCTGACCTCATGCGACGACACCCGCCGCACGATGTGATGCGCGCGCAATTCGGCCGGATGCTTGAGACCGGCGGCCTGGATGATTTCCTGCAGCGCGTGCAAGGTGTTGTGGTGGAAGTTGAGGACCCGGTCGGACTTGTCCAGCACCACCAGTGCACGCTGGCGCACCGGATCTTGCGTCGCAACCCCGGTCGGGCAGCGGCCCGTGTGGCAGGTCTGCGCCTGGATGCAACCCACCGCGAACATGAAGCCGCGCGCCGAGTTGACCCAGTCGGCGCCGATTGCGAGCGTCTTGGTGATGTCGAAGGCGGTGATCATCTTGCCGCTTGCGCCGATGCGAATGCGCTGCCGCAAGCCGATGCCGACCAGCGTGTTGTGCACCAGCAGCAGCCCTTCCTGCAGCGGCACGCCGACGTGATCGGTGAATTCGAGCGGTGCGGCGCCCGTGCCGCCTTCCGCGCCGTCCACGACGATGAAGTCCGGCAGGATGCCCGTCTCCAGCATCGCTTTGGCGATGCCGAAGAACTCCCACGGATGGCCGATGCACAGCTTGAAGCCGGTCGGCTTGCCGCCGGACAGCGTGCGCAGGCGCTCGACGAATTCGAGCAGGCCGCGCGGCGTCGAGAATTCGGAGTGCGTGGCGGGCGAGATGCAGTCGCGGCCCATCGGCACGCCACGTGTCTCGGCGATTTCCGGCGTGATCTTGGCCGCCGGCAGCACGCCGCCGTGACCCGGCTTCGCGCCTTGCGACAGCTTCACTTCAATCATCTTCACCTGCGGCTCTTTTGCCTGCCTGGCGAACTTGTCGGCATTGAAGGAGCCGTCGTCGTTGCGACAACCGAAGTAGCCCGAAGCAATTTCCCAGATGATGTCGCCGCCATGCTCGCGGTGATACTTCGACATCGAGCCTTCGCCGGTGTCGTGCGCGAAGTTGCCTTTCCTGGCGCCGAGGTTGAGCGCCATGATGGCGTTGGCCGAGAGCGAGCCGAAGCTCATCGCCGAGACGTTGAAGATCGACATCGAGTAGGGTTGCGCACGGTCCGGGCCGACCACCACGCGGAAGTCGTGACCGTCGAGCTGGGTGGGGGCGAGCGAGTGGCTGATCCACTCGTGCGCTACGGCCTTGACGTCGAGTTCGGTGCCGTACGGCCGGCTGTCGACATCGTTCTTCGCACGCTGATAAACGATGCTGCGCTGGGCGCGCGAGAACGGCTTTTCGTCGGTGTCGTCCTCGACGAAATACTGGCGGATCTCAGGCCGGATGAATTCGAACATGAACCGGAAGTGGCCCCACAACGGATAGTTGCGCAGGATCGCATGGCGTTCCTGGGTCAGGTCGAACAGACCGAGCGCGACGAGCAATGCGGGGACGATGATCCAGAACCACGACAGATGATGTGCCGCGGCGAGCGCCGCGCAGGCAACGAGCAGCACAACTGCACACCACATGGCGAGGTAACGTCGAGAAAACATGGGGACTCCATTGCAGAGAGCGGTTAACCGCTGATTGTTATGTTGCTGCGCCGCTTATCGTTTTGCCTGTTGTACTGCTCGTTGCACAGCTCACCGCACGACTTATCGCGCGGTGAGCAGCGCAGCGGTCTGCGGCTGCCGCACGGCCGGCTGCGCGGTCACCGCATGTTCGATGATGCCGCCGCCCAGGCAGATCTCGCCATCGTAGAGCACGGCCGATTGCCCTGGTGTGACAGCCCATTGCGCGTCGGCGAAATTGAGCGCGAAGTGGCCGTCCGCCTCGCCCGCCGTGCTGAACGTGCAGGCCGCGTCGGCTTGCCGGTAGCGCGTTTTCGCGCCGCAGGCGAAGTCTTCGGCGGGCGGCCGGCCGGCTACCCAACTGGTATTGCCCGCGCTCAGCGTGTGGCTCAGCAGCCATGAATGATCGTGGCCCTGGGCAACATACAGCGTGTTCGACGCAATCTCCTTGCCGGCCACGAACCACGGCTCGCCGCTGCCTTCCTTGCTGCCGCCGAGCCCAATGCCCTTGCGCTGGCCGAACGTGTAAAACGCGAGGCCGATATGCTCGCCGACCACCTTGCCGTCGGTGGTTTTCATCGGCCCCGGCTTGGTGGGCAGGTAGCGGTTCAGAAAATCGCGGAACGGCCGCTCGCCGATAAAGCAGATGCCGGTCGAATCTTTTTTCTTCGCGTTCGGCAGGCCGATCTGCTCGGCGATCTCGCGCACTTTCGTCTTGGGGATTTCGCCGAGCGGAAACATCGTCTTCGACAACTGCGCCTGATTGAGGCGGTGCAGGAAGTACGACTGATCCTTCGTATGGTCCAGTGCCTTCAGCAGTTCGAAGCGGCCTTCGATCTCGCGCACGCGCGCATAGTGGCCGGTCGCGATGGTTTCCGCGCCGAGCGACATGGCGTGGTCGAGGAAGGCCTTGAACTTGATTTCGGCGTTGCACAGCACGTCCGGATTCGGCGTGCGGCCGGCCGAGTATTCGCGCAGGAATTCGGCGAACACGCGGTCTTTGTATTCGGCGGCGAAGTTGACCGCTTCCACGTCGATGCCGATCAGATCCGCCACCGAAACGACGTCGATCCAGTCCTGCCGCGTCGAGCAGTACTCGCCGTCGTCGTCGTCTTCCCAGTTCTTCATGAAGAGACCGACGACGTCGTAACCTTGCTCTTTGAGCAGCCATGCGGTGACCGACGAATCGACGCCGCCCGACATGCCTACTACGACTTTCTGCTTGCTCATGGGTTGCCTGACTTGCTTGATCGGG
>Ga0116227_10009583_pt1 | contig 17492 bp, 16 predicted proteins | sample S1TSphgellanicum_FD_89693 | JGI IMG/M metagenome (GOLD analysis project Ga0116227, IMG submission 89693) | Host-associated microbial communities from peat moss isolated from Minnesota, USA - S1T2_Fb - Sphagnum magellanicum MG | ecosystem: Host-associated > Plants > Peat moss > Unclassified... | reverse complement strand
TTTTCTTCTATTTGTAGACTTGGCTAAATTTCAAACTTTTCTTCCATTCTCTACTCTTCCATTACAATATCATTTAGATATATTTCGTGATTATTATTCAATTTGTTTTCATTTTGGGATGATTCTTTCATTATTAGTTCCAAGATGGAATTATGCTAGATGATTGGAGAAAAAACCAAATAGTAATATGCAAACTTTTCAGCTATTAGTAAACAAATTAAAAAAGGCATTTACAATTTACAAGAACATTTACAAAAATGAAGTGTAATTTGAGGTTAAAATGAATGTTAGAATGTAGATGAGTTTAGGGAAAAAATAACCCTATAACCAAAAAATGAAAAAAGAAAAATTAAAAGTTGGAAACAAAAAACTAATTTAAACAAAGTCAGAAACAATAAAAAAAACAAAATTAAAACAACAATAACACAAGGTGAGGAATGACGCAAGATGAAGAGTAAGTAGTACTAATGCAAGGCAAGGAGTGATGCAAGATGAAGAGTAAGCAATAGTAATGTAAGGTGAGGAGTGACACACAATGAAAAATAAACAACAACAACACAAGGTGATGAATGATGCAAGGCGAAAAAAAAATAGTAACAACATAAGGTGAAAAACAAACAATAGCAAAGATAAGGAAAAGAACAAATAACAACAAAAGCAAGGTTAAGAACAAGCATCAACAAAAGCGAGGTTAAGAACAAGCATCAACAAAAGCAAAGCGATAGCAAATGCAAAACAAAACAAAAAGAAACAAAACACAATGCAAAAAAAACAAAAAACCAAAAACACGTTAACAAGGCCAAAAAACATTTTGGGTTTTATATCCTTTTCCGCTCATAATTCCCATGGTGGAGGTGCTATCGTAAGCCTTAAACCCTACAACTTCTAACCCTAAACCCTAATTCCAACCTACCCATTTTCCTTCCCATACTTTAAGAATTGGATTTGGGTTTTCATGTGAAAACCCATCTAGTTCTCTCTTTTTTTTATAAAAAAATTCCAATTCTAATTATCTTAGTTGATTCTCACATGAGAATTTAAAACTAGTTTTTAGTTTGGTTTTCACCCAAAATGAAAATAGGTAGTTCTCAATGTTAGAACTAGACTAAGAACCAATTTGAAAACGAGGTCACCTATTGAAAACCGCCCAACATTGAAATAAAGTAGTGTTGTACATGTAAATGTTAATAGCCATATATATGGCGTGTAAATCTTGTGCAAGTGTAAGTCATTAACACTTACACATCCAAAATTTATTACATTTACACTTATTTTGTTGTAGTATATATATTTTATTACACTTACATTACCTGAGGCTAGTGTAAATATTTATCACATACATTTACATGGCCTTGTGTAAATGTTTTGGAAAGTGTAAATGTAAATACTAAAACTATTTGTAAAATCGCCCTGTTTTTGGGCCTCACCCAAACCCTTTTTTCAAAGGTATCCATAAAATAAGGAATTTTATTAGATTTCAGAATGAAATGCTAAAAATCAGCATTTAATGCACAAGGTTGAAGATTAATTATATTGGCATTACAAGTAGGAACAATAATGGAGGCGTTAAAAAAAAGGAAAGACATGGTGAAATTCATTTCACCACAAAAATTGAAGTCCCCTCCACCCTTGAATGTTGATGTTTTATATATTTTTGAATTTCCTCAAGTAAAAATCACATTTTTTATGACAAGCACTAATAGGCGCAACAAGTTAAATGTGGCATTAGGTTTGATGCATCTATAGTATAATGCCTAATAGGAAAAAAAAAATTGGATTTGTTTTTACTAGACCTGCACAATGAATAATGTTATAAATATTTTTCTTACAAATAGTTTGAAAGAAAAAAAATGTGATGTACTGGTTAAAATCCTCCCTTCAATTGAAAGGTCTAATATCCTTTTCCCAATTATTTTTTTCGACAAACAAAATGGATGAAAAAATCCATATAACATTTAAATAATTTTTTAAATTAATTTCCTTTAGGAAGTCATTTCCTTGGGCAAAAAATAATTGGGTATCAGTCCCAAGCACGTTCCCCATGGAGTAAGAAAAGTTCTTTAGTGAAAAATACAACTTCCCCAAGGAACAATGCATTTTCGTTGGGGAAGGGCCCAAGTTCCCCAAGGAAAAAGGCACCCTCCTTGGAGAACAATGTATTTTCCCTTGAAAAATGCCTAAATTCCCCAATGAAACATATGTTTTAAATATTTTTATAACTACAGTCATTTCATTTTTATTTTTACATAGTCTTGCAACCTATCATTGGAAAGTCCTATAAAAGAATTACAACTTTGTAGTTTAAAACATTTTAATCAAAATTCATATTGCAAATGTTATGATGAAACAAAATTTTAAACCCATTAATTCGCTAGGGCAACTTAAGCTCCTCCTTGGGAGACATGATTGTTCCCAAGGGAAAAAAAGGTTTAAGTTGTTCCCTAGGGCAACTTAAACTCCTGCTCCCCAGGGACATGATTGTTCCCTGGGGAAAAGCCAACATCCCTCCAGGAAAGGCCCAAGTTCCTCGGGGGAACACATATTCCGAAATTATTAGCAATCAAAATCATCTCATATTTGTTTTTATATAGTCTTTTGACTTATCATTGGAAAGGTCTTAAGGAGACCTATAACTTTGTAGTTGGAAGAATTTCAATCAAAACTTATATGCAAAAGTTATGATCACACAAAGTTTTGAACACATTTGCCCATGTTCCTTCGGGAAGCAAATGTGTTCAAAATTCTGTATGATCATAACTTTTGCATTTGAGTTTTGATTGAAGTTCTTTCAACTATGAAGTTGTAACTTTCCTCAAGAACTTTCCAATGACAGGTCACAAGCTTATATAAAAATAAATATGAGATGATTATGATTGCTAAATGTTTTGAAACATATGTACTTTCGAGGAATTTGGGGCTTTCCTTGGGGGAAGTTCATTTTTCCTTGGGGAAGTTGGTTTTGCCTTGGGTAATAATCATGTCCCCAGGGAGAAGGAATTTAAGTGGCATCAAGGAGCAACTTAAACCTTTTTTTTCCTTGAGAATAATCATGTCCCTTGGGGAGGAGCTTAAGTTGCCTTGGGAAATTAATGTGTTCAAAATTTTGTTTGATCATAACTTTTATCCTTAAACAAGAATTGTTTAAGCATTTGTTCCTCGGGGGAACACAATTTAAGTTGCTCCCCCAGGCACATGGTTGTGCCTAGGTGCATGGGGGAGCAAATGTGTCCAAAACTTTGTGTGATTATAATTTTTGCATGTAAGTTTCGATTGATGTGCTTCCAACTACAAAGTTGTAGCTCTCTTCAAGATATTTCCAATGAGAGGTCAGAAGCCTATATTACATATATTAAAGGACGTCATGACATGAAGCATCATTTCATCCATTTGTCCCATCATCCATCCGTCTATCCATTTGGTTGTCCATCTGTCCCGTCATGGTCTGTTTTGGTATAAAGGAACAAGATTAGGCTTTGGGTTTGGTGTGTAACTACTATTTTCCAAACTATACAAGCTTTTTCATTAAAATAATTTCAGGCAATAATGTCAGAAGTTTCTTTTTTTTCCTCATGTACCCATTTTGGAAGGAAGCGTCAACAACAGTTGTTAGGTCTTATTCTCCCTTTTGATGGACTGGTCATTTCATCCGGAATTAGTTGTTTAACACGAGTGCCAGTTCTATAGACCTAATCAACAGACCTCACCAATTCTGTAACAACTGTTACACAACAGTTTTGGTCGGTTGCAGATCTTAGCCCTTGGCCTTGCCTGTTTATAGTGTGTAATAAGGATGTTTTAGTCAAGAAGGTGAGAGAATTAGTGTAGAGGATGGTTCACCCTAGCCATTTTCAAATAATGAACTCAGAATTCGAAGTAACATTTGGTGACCATTCCTCAAAATGTGGGACTAGATGAAACTGCATTACTATTCTTTTGTCCCTCTCACCCTAGCCAGAAGAGGTGACCTTTTTTTTGGTGAAAAATTCTTTGTTTTTCAAAACTTTGTTGCCAAATTTCTCTTTTTTTCTAAAAGAATGTGTGTTATTACAGGTTTATCTATTGGCTATTGTTTTGATGGTGTCATACAAACGTGTCATCAATTAAGTCAAAATCGCTTGGGGATAGTTTTGATCCATCTTTTACCAGCCTCAATATGGGATTAAAACGAGGTGCTATTGGGAATACCTTTAGGGAACAAATTGGGAACATGATGGGAACAAGTTGGGAACTTAAAGGGAACATGTTGGGAACAAAGGAAAAAAGAAAAAAATCCTTCCCCCACCCCCCCTGCCACCCCCACACAAAATTTAAAAGAAAAAAAATCAAGGCATTTTGAGTACATGAACCTTCCCATTGGCTGCATTAAATTTTTATTTCCAAAACTGTTTGTCACCATTTTTGGCCTAGGTTAATAGCGCCATTATAAACTGGGGGTACTGATTTATTTAATACATTAATACTATGTCCGCATAGAGATAGGGTTAAAAAAAAAAACCAACAGACAAATTTTTTTTAATTAAAAAAATACATATACACATATACATGTAATATTACATGTGGCCCTATTATTAACTACAACTTTGAAAACCACATTGGCCATTGGAAGAGGAGGATCCACCCATTGTGTGTCTGAACAGTACTAGCCCATGGCCCATGATGTTGGCCAATAGGAATGCGTGACTCTGTGTGGCTAGTGGGTGGTGGACGGGTGATGATGATGATGAGGAAAGCAAGGCGAGACGACGTTAGGGACTTCTCGTGTGAACAACCTTTGTTTCAATTGCTTATTGCCTTCCTTTGCTTTTATGTGGGCATTCTTGGAATCTGTCTGAGCGCATTTCTGTCGTCGTCATTCTATACACCTTTACAGCTTTTGTGCAAAGGGAGGGTAGATGGGTTATTATTCTTAGATATACCAAAAGACTTGAAATTTATTTAATTTTTTTCCAAACAAGTTTGGGATTGCATGCTCAATGGACAAGATGTGCTTCTACAACTAGATGTACAAGGGGCAGCAACAATGCGCAAAGTTTTTGGCCAGGATGTAATGTTCGTTTTCATGGTAGCAGAAAGTGAAATGGCCTTGGTAAAATGGCTTGTGGAGAGGAAGACAAAGAGTTTTGGAAATGTAGTTTGTAATTGTAATTTTGTAATATGTATCGTCAAATACACACAGACCTGTGCATTAGGTCACAAGCCTATATTAAAACAAATATGAAATGACTAGGATTGTTAAAAGTTTCAAAAAACATGTTTTTCCAAGGAACTTGGGCCTTTTTCTAGCGAAGTTGGCTTTTGCCCAAGGAACAATCATGTCCCCATGGAAAAGGAGTTGAAGTTTCTCCACACATACTAACTTTCAAAAATAGACACAACCTATAACCCTAAATGACGTAAACAAATAAATAGATAGATAAAAAACCTTCAAAAACAAATATAAATAGATAAGCAAACAATAGACATATACTATACATACACCCTCAAAAAGAAAGAGACAGACAAGGAATCAATAGATAATTGACCCTCAAAATAATGAAATATCACATAGCAAACCCAAAAAGACAAACATCTAGTACGCCTTGGAAGAAAACCAAACAACAAACCTTCACAAACATTGTGTATAAAATCTAAAAGACTAATCTAAACAAAACGCAAACTGGAAATGTCACAAACATACATACTTTAAAAAGGCAAACACAAAGTAACTTTGAACGACACAAAAACACAAACAAAAAGACAACTAGACAATAAACAACACATCCTCAAAGACACAAATAGCCTTTCAAAACAATTCAAAGTTCAAAAATTATAAACTTTACAAACCAACACAAATTGAACTTTAAAGACCATGAATCTAGAATCTTCAAATTGTCCATGTCCACAGTGAAACTAAAGATCTCAAAATCTAGAAACATGAAAAAGCTTTTTACACAAAACCTTAACACATGTAATTAATTCATCATTTTCATATTCAACTAGTCTTCACATGTAAGGAGGACTTCTAACAACTACAAATCCCCATCTGCATATTCTTGACGTTCCATTTCATCCACAAATTCGACATCCAACTCATTTGTCAAATCATATTCTACTTCACAAATAATTGTTGAATCAAATGGTTTTAAACAACCAATATGAGGATTAGATGGCGAATTCTTATGGACAAATATTAGCTTGTCTAGATTGTTAGTTTGAAATCAACATCTCCCAAGTGCTACGAAGACTCCAACAATGGAAAAGATTCTTTTAGTCTCAATTTAGGTAGCTGGGATTCCCAAAATCTATCTTGCAAGTTCAACCACTATTGGAAACTTTTGCTCTTATCTCTACCACCATGTCAAAGCACATGAACAAATTTCCAAGTTTTTGCATCAATAGGATTCCAACGAAACAAACCAAGTTCTTAGCATACAATGTCTTTATAGTTATCTGCAATTATGTTAGTTTACTAGAATAGATCCTAAAAATCCATAAGTGAAGTAGACTCAACCAAACAATCCCCTCTATTTGGCAACAAACCTTTGTAAGCCTCCAATAGTAAAGGCAACAACAACTATTCATCATAATTTGCCACTAGAATCGTAGTGGCTTCACAACCCAAATAAATAGTCACCAAACATATGTTTTTGTACTTAGGATCCAACATAAGAGCCAACATGTTATGGGTTTTTTTTTTGAAAACCATGCATTAAGGAAATAAAAGGTAAAAGAACCTTTAGCACTTGGCATTTCATATGAAAAATGAACTCCTCCAATTCATAATCAAATACATTTATCTCCTCTTCAACAAGGTTGTCGAGCACCCTCTACTATGAAAGTCATCACAAAATTATCAACATGTAGTTAGAATAAAATGGAAGGCATTCCCAAGGAATCGATGCCCTCGGCTTTAGTTCAAAACACACCTTCTCACAATGGGTGAAAGAACTTTCACACCATATTTGCAAACAACCCAAGTCCAGGTAAAGGGTATGTGGTTTTGTAATGCAACATTTTGCCAATTTTAACAATGGGTAAAAACACATTACAATGGACTTTTTTGGAGGTCATAGTGGTAGTTTTCCAAGTGAGTCAAGTATTGTTACATTGTATTCAAATCTATTTGAGAAACTCACCAAAAGTGAGATGAAAAATTGAAACCTACATTCTAATCTTTCAAACCCAAAAAAAAAAGTTACCAAAAAGATAAATGTTCAATTCTAGGTGGACTTTACAAAGGATCGTAAATCCAATGTCCAAACTACCCCAAAAAATTATCATTATGGATTTTTTTCTTTTAGTGGAGTTGGAAACTAAGCCTATAAAATTTTACCACCACACAATGAAGTTCCATAACACTCAAGATGAAAAAATCAAGTAAGAAAAAGTCTCTCAAATATTTTAAGATTTAAAATGAAAATTAAAAATTCGTAAAGTCCATTTTAATATCTAAATTGATTTTTTCAAGGCCCATATTTTTAGAGGTTTAAAAATAAATAAAAATTATGGTAGCATGAACTTGGAAATGGAAAAATATGTGAACTTCAACATCATTTAAGTGTGTTTTTTGAAAAATCATTGGATTTGGACTGTAAAAATGGACTTTCATCACCTTTTTGGGTGAATGTAATGTGCATTTACCTAAGAATGCAATCGGATTCCATAAAGTTGGTGCATTTTGGAACAATAAAACATGACTTGAAAATTAAATTAAATACTTTGATATCAAATCTCTGCCATTTTTATAGCCCATGAAATTAACAAAAATAACACATGAAAGAATTTTTATACCTTGTTTTCACACATGTATTTAGTTTTCTAGGCCTCAAGCTAGAATCCACACAAGTTTTATCCCATGCAAATCTCACCTTCCCAAACTTCTTTGGCCATGTAATACATTTTTGAATGTTAGCTTGAACAATTTTATAGATGCATAGGACAGTCCATGGGTAACCTTTTCATCTCTAGTGGCATATTAACAAACCTTTGATAAGGCATGCCCAAAACATAACCCATCAAAAAGCTCCATCATAGCCAAGCTAGCACACAAAACAACAGAATTCAAAACACTTGCACAAGATTGTAAATTAAAATCCTCATCCTTAACATAAGCAAAGATTTTTTGGGTAAAAGAAACTTTATCCAGAAGTTGTAAGCTTGGAGCCATAGTTACACCATTAGTGTCAAACATTTAAAATAGTTTAATAATGACATGCTTGGCCTCCCATTTGTTGGACAAAAAGTTAACAACAATAGTAAACACATCATGCACACCTTTTGACAACCATAAGTCAAAAGTGTAAGTGGTTGAAATATAATATGTAAGTGCAAGATGCACATAAGTAAACATAGTTTTCTCCACCAAGCTAAAAAGCACATCATCAACAAATACATTTTTGTTAGGAAAAACCATTCATGACATGCCCCCAAACTACTTAAGGGACCCAAATGTGGGTCCTAGAACAAAATAGCGGAAAAAGAAAAAAAAGTTGGGACACTTTCCCTAACTCGCAACATTTCAAGGGTAGGAGGGCGTGCTAGAGCTCTAGGATGGGACTAGAACGAACTCACAAGTAGGAGTTCAAAATAAGATGCACAACTAAGGAAAAAGGATGGTTAATGCAAGTTGAATGGAAGTGGCGCGATGAATTTAGTAAAGAAAATTTCAAGCACAAGCTTTACACAGCCTACAACCTTTGGGAGGAAGCACCACTCCCCTCCTTATAGTATACTTTGTGTTTCTCTACAAGGACTACATCCAAATGTCACTTTTCCCCGATACTCCCAAATGGGAGTCCTAAAATTGGGACTTTTGTTGTTTTAAAACTTTGGATGTTCATATTTTTTTCAAATCAAGTTTGTTTTGAAAATTTGAGGGTGATATCTTATAACCTTCAAAATGATCTTTCCAACGGCATATAACACGCCTTAATCAAAGCTCATTTGACCTTTGTTTTCAAAGGGTTTGTGGTTGGGAATCAAATTGGGAATTTGATTTCTTCCCCTTCTTTTGATCATAATTCATGCAAATCAGGTCTAAATGAACAATGAAATGACATTTTAAGCATCTACGCTTCAAGACCTTTCTAATGGTGCCCTAGAGGATCAAGTTGGTATTTTTTTTCCTTTCCAACCAAGGCTCTAAACATTTGAAATTCCTTCATTAGTGCAACTCCCAAACTGGGAGTGCACTTGGGAATCATTGGGCTCCATCCATTACACTTTCCCCCATTTGTGAAAATGTGTTTCACAACTAAACACATTCTCTTGGCTTCATGGGCCCTTACATTTTACACTTAGTTGTGAACCCAATGTTAGGGTTGTGACAACTCTTGGGCATAACATGTATGCCATTCTTTGTAGCTAGATGGACTCAACAATCTTCATGAGCAAATAACCTTTGATCACAAATAACATCACAGCCTCCAAGAAACAAACCGGGGTTTCATTATCTTTTTTGAACTAATTTGTAGAGGGAAAAACCAAATATGGCACTTGGAGTCACATGCGCCCACTTCTTGGCTAGTTCATGGGATAGTGAAATAGTAGCAGCCACATTAGATTAATTTTTACAATTTTTTTTTTATTAAGGTGCTATGCTCAAGCTCTACATGTTTTTCATGGTTGTTATGCCATTTGACTTGTGGTAATCAATTAGACTTTTTTGTCAATGCCAAAATTTCAAAACCAACAACATTACTATGGCATACTATGCATTGCATTATTTGGTTCTAAGAAAGGTTTATGGGCTAGTTGTTGTTCACCTTAAAAAAACCATGTTCGCGATTTGCAATTGTAAAGCTTCCAAGTTGCATGATGTTTTTCCAAATTTGTCAAATGCAGCTTTGATATGTATGCATCAACACTAAAAACATCTTCAACATCATCTTCAAAAACATTCCCAATAGCAGCATTCTCAGGAGTATATAATGTTCCTTCTTCTTCTGGCAACATTTCAACACTCAAGTTACTATTATCCTTTGCAAAAATTAGAGTGTTTACATTAAGATTGGAATCCTCAATGTTCAAGAAAGGTTGACTTGAAGAAGCCATGAGTATAAGCTAAGGAAAGAAATGCAAGTACAACTAACTCAAATAAATTAGAACTAGTAATGCAAAAACATAAAAACTAAACAAAAAAATGCAAATAACTAACAACCCAAAAACCAAAACTCACAACTAACACAAAATTGATAGTTTCAAAAAAGATCATCAAACTTTTTCACGATTGCAATAGATGCAGTGTGAAGCACAAAATGTGCATTATGCATGTTGCACACATTGTAACCTTAATAGAAACTTAAATACCAGGACGAAATAATGAAACATGAAACCAAGACCAACTAACATAGACTTAAAGGAAGTTGAAGATCGTTTTGTCACAACACAAAAGGATTCTCTACATTAATCCCACAAGTTTCATAAAATATAAGCAAGAAGGTTGGTAAATTTACCTTATTTTGCGTTGTTAACTACTAATTCCATAGCTTTTGCTTTTTGTTGCTAGGAAATTCATAAACTCACATTGATGATTGCAAGACCTTGAATAATCAACAAGATGGCATTACAATGTCCACCATGCAACATTTAGAAGCACCAAGTTGCAAAAGTGCTTGTTGAAGGTGACAAGATATGAGACAGACCACAAATGAATAGATGAACGAAAAGATGCAAAATGAAACACAAAACTAACCTAACCCTAAACATAAAATACACAACAACTTTTTAAACCCTAACCTTAAAGTATACCACCACTAGGTATATGCCTACAAAAGTATTTAAGTATTTGGCAAATACCCCTTCCTTTATTTTCTTCATGGGTTGGGTATGGGTATATATATAAATATTATATCCCAATGACGGGTATGAGGTGGGGGTGAATATGTTAACATAGATTAATCTAGGGTATGAGATGGGGGCAAGTTTTTGAAATATTCACATCCATTGGTTTTAACTATGTATACCCAAGTTGATACTCGATGGGGGTGTGGAGATTTTTTTGATACTTGCCCCACACTAGTGAACACCCTCCAATTGGACATCTACATGTATTTATCAGTGTTGGGTGGGTACCCACTTTAGTGGGTAAGAACTTGTGGTTGCAAGGGTTATTGTGCATTTTTCATAAGTGAAAACATTTGGTTAAGAAGGTTAGTTTTATGTAAATGTTCCTGAGTTTTATTTATTTATAGATTGTTCTTATGGATGAAGTGTTTCTTGCAATGATAAAAAAAACTATATATTTGCATGCATTTTCAAATCTTGCATTTACAACCATTTTTTCTACCAATTTTAATATGTGAATGTTTAAGAATTTGCACCTAAAAGTCATCATGTTTGATGAGGGATTTAAAATTTAAATAAGTTATCTCAATTGTTATGGAAAGCAAAAGATTATGACATTATAGCAAATAGTTGTGAAGGTTGAAAGTGGAGTATTACAAAGGTAGTCACATCATGCTTAAACCATGTGGTCACAACTTGTGTTATGAACCAATCTTGTTATCATTGACTATTATTTGATGTTTTAACTATGCCATGATCTTAATTATCAAACTATAAGGTGAAATGATTGAAATGGTGTAGGTTTTAAATGGGACAAAAACTTTGAACCAATTTGATTATGAATTCTTACTTTCCAAATAAACATGCAAGAAGAAGTTGTATGAAGGTTGTAAAACCTTTTCTCTAGTTTTTGAATTAAAAAAATTTGAACCAAGTTCATAACATGCTTGCCATAATGTTGGATGTTTAGTTCAAATCATTACAAGTGGTGAAAAAATTGGTGGGATGTGAAGTGCAATTCAACTTGCTTTTGACTATGATTTGAAAACTATAGTTCCATTTCTCATGACATGTTTTGAAACCCTTAAACCCTATTGTTGAAGGATGGACATCTATTAGTCGTGGTGATAAACTTAAAGATGAAGATAACATATTTGAACTTGAAGCATCATTGGAGTCTTCTCAAACACTTGTCATTAGAGAGTCATCTTTGTTCAAGAGGTTATCCATTACCCTTGTTGCATGTGAAGATCCTCTTGCTTGATGGTACAACCAAAAAAGGCAATTTCTAAATGTGGCATTTTTGGCCAAACAAATTTTTGGCATTCAAAGTTCACAAATCAAAATAGAAAATATGTTTAGTCTTGCTAAAGTATTGACGTCTTTGCAGCAACATCGTTTACAAATGGAAAACTTGTTAAAGTATTGATGTCTTTGCAGCAATGTCCCTTACAAATGGAAAACTTGGAGAGAATCATCACTATTGTTAAAAATTGTTTAATTATCCACACACTAATTGTATGGCAAATGAAAACATAAAAAAAATACCTAAAAGCTTCAGTCTCTTTGGTTGATGACAATTGAGTTGATTGAAGAAGCAAAATATTTTGAGCATCTAAATGTAGATGGCAATCACCATTGCATAGGTATTCAACTTTCCCATATTTCCTTGTTTTCTTTTCCTTTCAATAACAAATGAATCTTTTGTCATTCATATCTCTTTATTGTCACTAACATTTTCAGGTTTATGCAACAGATTTTCTCACATGAGGGCTTGGAAGGAGTTGACTTACAAAAGTTGAATATTGTATGGCAAACTATTGGCTTTATGTATGGGGTTTGGGGTGTTGGTGAAGCAAGGAGTTTGTGTTACAATGGGGAAAATAATTTTGAGAATTGAACTTCAATTCCCCACAAGTTATTACAATTCTAGGAATGTGCTTTTAGGCTAGTGGAAAAAACTTATGATCATATAAATTTTGAATATGCATAACCTTTGCATGTATTTATAGTTCATTTTAATTTCAAAACCATCAAATTCATATCTACTAAAGGATTTAAATTAAACTTAAATCCATATCTGCCTCTACAAATAAGTTGCTGAAATTTTTCTGGCATATCCTTTTTTTTAAAAACAAAATATATCTTATTGGTATCCTGGAGTTAACCTTAAAATGTGTGAAATCCAGCCAACACGGGTTCAAACCCCCTTACACACAAGCCCTGCCAGCCCTCTGCCGCTGAGCTTGACGTGAGAGTGACAACAGCGTGGTTGGGTCTGCTGTTGTGCTTCTGAAGATAATAATAATAATAAAATTCCACAACCCCCTACACATGTTGGAGACTGTATCAAGAAAGGGAGCAGCCCCATTGTCTGGATTAAAAAATGTGACATTGTTGAAAGTTGTGAATGCCCAAGAATCAAGTCATCCCCTATCTTGGCCAAATGTTTAAAAAGGTTGGAACCGAATGAATTATAAGATTGGGTAATATTTAGCCAAAAGTTTGTCACCACTCTATTGTTTGGAGAAAACTTTGGACAATTTTCTTTAAATTGTCATAAATAAATGCTAAATCTACCTTGGGATGCCCACCACCTATTCCTATTCCAGAAAATTGGAGAAAATAATAAAACACTACCTATAGAACATATAGTGAAAAAAACAAACAATTTTTTCCCATAATTTTCAAAGCTTGATATTAAATTTTTTATAAGGTCTCAATTTTATTTTTTGTGGTTGAGGTTAAGCATTATGTCATGCAGGATGGAGCCACCAACCAATCTCAAATGTCCCATGGTCCAAGTTTGGATGTAAAGGAACTTCTTTGCATGGGATACTTCTTGGGATTTTTTTTTCATCTTTGGTTCAAGATGCAGCTTGTGGCCCAACCATAGACTGTGCATGTCAATGAAGTTGGAAAAGAAACAAGCTTCTCAATTGGATGTGTGCCCGAGAACTGGAAATAGTGACAAGTTAGAGACGTCATGATTATGGACCCTTGTTCTTGAAAAGGGGTCAATTGTTTCTGGTCTCTCACCTAATTCAGACACAAATTTTCTATGTTCTAGGTGAATTAGTACAAAAAGGTTGCATTAACCTCAACCCATTGGGTTGTGTTAGTTGCACATTTTAAGTCCACATTATACTATCAATCATTGGCCCATTTTGATGGTTGGAACCTTGGAACCTATTCAATCAACCAAATGACCAAATTGTTCAAATTTTTTAAAAACTAGGGCCCATGGTTGAAAGTAGTGTAAAACCAACTTGGACTGAAAGTTTCTCTTGCCCTCAACCCATTTGGTCGTGTTAGTTGAATGCTTTTCAATGCCACTATTTACAATAACACCCATTGTTCATGAAATTGGGAGCCTATGATGATGGTATATACCGTTCCAACCTCATCAATAGATGCAACAACAGAATGAATTAGGCTCTGTGAAAACACGGGCCCATAGTTGAAAGCTAAGGGTAATGCATGAGGAATAGGGAATTGCCAAAATAGGCGCCCTCCATTGGACATTGTGGCAATTGATATGTCTGAAACCTAGAAGTCCGGAAGTCTTCAGGGGGTGAACATCAACAAGCTGCCCATTTAACCATTGATAACTACTATTTATTATTCATTGTGGCATGGTTTCTGTAATTACTTATGTATATGAGAAGGGATCACCCTAGATCACAAAGCTGGTAAGCTGAGTGGAGGGTAATAAAAATTTGGAAACATTGAAAATAATTTTTTTTGTGTGTGTAAGAACATTGTTAATTTAAAAGCTTTGAGATAGATATCATTGTGGGTTTTTGGGTGTAGTCACAATAACATGACCCACTCCAAGCATAATCAATGCTTATTTAAACATTATTTGAATTGATAAATTAATATAATGTTTAAAATGTGTGATATGTTCTTATAATAATGTTTGAAATAAAAATTATAAAATCATGATAAATTTAAATAAATATAATGAGTATAAAATATCCAAAAGCACTTGTTTAGGACTATAACCAATATTTGAAAATATAATTCAAATAATGAAACAAATGCAAAAAACACAAATCAATCCATCCTAGTTTGCTACATCAAACTATTCAGAGTCGCTCAAAATTACAAAGTCTAGACAAAAGAAGCAAGTGTGAGTCATGTTACCATGTTTACACCTTATGCATTACATAAGGCCTCATAGCAAGGAAAGATAGATATAAGAACATCTTCACTGCAATGTGCAGTAAACACCCTTGCAACAACAATTTGGTGGTGTTGAGGTTAAAAATGTCAATATAGCAATTGCTGCAACACCTGCATGACCAAAAATTAGCTAGCGCCATAATTGAAACTTTTGAGGCCAACAACAATGTGCAAAATAGCATTGTCATCAAAAGGCCTAGTATAAAAGAAAGATTTTTTGTTTATTTGTTTGCTTCTTATTTGGTTGCTTGTTGTATGGCTTGTGTTTGTTTTGCTCCTCTTTTTTTCATCACACTCATGGCACTTGTGTTTTGCAATTCTATTGCGACCCTTGTTCGAACATAATCATTCCAGAGAATTTGACATCAAACTTCATAGTCGTGGTCAAATCTCATGGTCATGGTTGGAGCTTGTGGTTTGCCCAAGGGTGGACTATTGAGTGGCATTGGCCCTTTGTAGAATCAACCTTAGTATAAAACTATTAGCTCTTGAAAACTAGACTGTAAAAAAAGAAGCAAGGTTCAAACCCTATTGTGAATAGATGAGACTCACATCCAGTTGCATTTTTGTGACATGCTAAGCAATGCCTTCATGAAACTAGAAGTTTGAACATTGGGAACTCAATGCTGAACTAAAACTGAAATCAAAAAACATTCTTGAAAACCCAAATTCAGCACCTCAATATTCACTTTCATGCAATAACTTATCCATGAAAATCCAATTGATATTATTTGAGCTTTTTAGGATGATCTAAGATATTATAGTCACATTATAGTATATTTTATGAATAACAAAATAGACAACACAAGTAATGTGCTAGAACCCCATCTGTGAGTAATGGAGGAGATTGCGAGGTTGACATTGTATATCAAAGTATTAATGTTTGTGCACCTTAAATAAAGTCTCTAGGTAAAATTACAGAATGTTCCAGTTTCTTGTTAAAAGCTCGCAATTTGCATGTCTATTACCTGCAGTATGCAGTATTAGTTCAATAAGGCAACTTCTATAAACAATTCACTGCACCAATTTGAACAATCTCATTTGTCAAGATTTTTCTCTTTTAGGCACAAACCTATCTTAACACAACATTAAAGTGCATGTTTACTGAAATAAACTCGTCAATACAATTCTAGGCTTTCATTCTATTAATCTTCTGAGAACAATCATGTTTTCAGGGAGAAAAACCTATTTTCCCCCTGAAAACATGGTTGTTCCTCAGGGCAATTTAAGCCATGTTTCCTTTGGAAACATGGTTGTTTCCCGTGAGCAATTAAAACCCCTATTTACATCAAAAAAAATTTCATCCACTTCATTCGTGAATGACAAAAATTATTCATGAAAATGATGAAAAAGTTTGAACCTAGGACCTTTGGGCTATAAGGGGGATTTTAACTACTGCATTAGTCTATTTCCTTTGAAAATAATATTAATTTAAAAAAAAAAAACCATTCCCAATTGTGCGGGTACAATAAAAAAAAATCTGATTTTTTTTTCTTGTTGGGCATGATATTGTATTGTACTATAATTGTGTCAAGCCCGACGTTGCATTTAATTCATTGCGCCTATTTAGTGCTTGCCATTTTTTACATTGTTATATATTTACATTGTGTTACAAAGCCATGTAAAATCATATATATAAAAGTAAAATTATATAAATAAAATTATTTTTACTGTTACACTTTTTTACATGGCATAAAATAAATTTACAAGATTTTACGCTTACACTTTTCATATTTTATATTTACACTTACACAAATGTAAATAAATTTCATTATGGGATTTACATTTGCGAGGAGTGTAAGTCCCAAACCATGTACATGCACAACACTGGAATAAACCTCAACTATATACTAGCTAGGTCAAATAAATATGAAGTAAGTCTCTAGTATTTACAAGTTCAATAGAGTAATGTAGAAGTAACCAAATAATTCTGGATCGACCCAGAACTGGATCCTAGTTCCACTAATGTGGAGAACCAGAATCAAGTCAGTTCTAATTTATTTATTTGAATTGAAATTGAAGGTTCTTCTTAAAAGTAAAAAACCAGCCCAACCTCAAGACAACCCCCCAATGCACACAAACTCCCACATAAAATGGGCATAAAAAAGGCCCCTCCTTCCCCTCTCCTCCCCAAAAGAAAAAAACCAAGTTGCTCAAATTGTAGACTTTTTGTGTTTTCTCAAATGAACCATTGGGGAACTTGAGAGAACGTGGCAGGCAGGAAACAGTAAAAACAAGTTGACAAAATAAGTTGGACTAGTGTGAACCCTGTGCATAATGCACAGGTGTGTTATTTCAAGAAAAAGAAAAAAGAGAGAAAAAAAAAGGCTCAGGAAAAAAGTGAGAGCAAGGAAAAAAAAAAGCATGATAAGAAAAAGGCTCAAGGGAAAAAAAAGAAAAAACTACTGACCAAGTAAACTGACCCCTGGGGGGCAGTTTCATCCCATCCATGAAATCCAAGAAAAAGAAAAAAGAGAGAAAAAAAAAGGCCCAGGAAAAAAGTGAGAGCAAGGAAAAAAAAAAGCATGATAAGAAAAAGG
>Ga0116227_10009582_pt1 | contig 17494 bp, 10 predicted proteins | sample S1TSphgellanicum_FD_89693 | JGI IMG/M metagenome (GOLD analysis project Ga0116227, IMG submission 89693) | Host-associated microbial communities from peat moss isolated from Minnesota, USA - S1T2_Fb - Sphagnum magellanicum MG | ecosystem: Host-associated > Plants > Peat moss > Unclassified... | reverse complement strand
GGGAGGGGGGGGGGGGGTGGGGGGGGGGTGGTCATTAGAAATTTCACTAACATTTGAATGAAATTGGGAATGGGCGAATGAAAACTAACATTTCAGGTAGTTAGAGAACCCTAAGTTGAGAAAAGAGAGAGGATAGGGAGCCTAGACGTGGCTGAATATGAGTGGTCCACATCTGTAATAAAATAGCCTCATAGGAGCCACCAGGCTACAGCAGGAAGAATTGATAGACCGGGCCTGATTTCCGGGTCCGCTGGAAATGTTTTCTTATTTAGAAACATTTGTTTTTAAAGAAAAGATTTCGCGTGGCTGGTCAGCATGTGTGACTCGTAATAAGGCTAAAACCCTAATATAGAGTCTAGTGCACTTCCTATAAGTTGGTCTTATTATTATTATTGCTTGCCCCCTTACTTTAGGGGGTGTGGAAGGGGAGGGAGGTTATTGTATTTTAGTTGTTTTTAAATGAATGAAAACTGGGTGTTTATCTATGAAGGAAGGTAGTTTGTTTGTTTCTCATGTTGAGATCTCTTAAACCGTCACACCTCTCTTGTGGCATTCTTGGTATTGTTAGTTGGAAACTCTTTACAAGTAAGGGTGCACCAAACCAAGTTGATTTCATAATGTTTTAACTTTTGACCTATGGTGGTGGTGAAGTTAATGAATATTGAATTAATTTTTTTCACTAAAAATTCATTTAATTTTTAAAAAAAATGTATAAGAGGGTTTGGGTGCCATCTTGGTGCTGTTGTTGGAAAGCCCTTGATGAATAGGATTTAATGAAGGTGATTTGGAAAAAATTAGACTCGAAAGTGCAAAAGAAATTATCAAAAATTTGATTTTGAAAGCAAAAATTAGTTGGGCGACCAGTTCACACTTGGGTCAACTTAGTTGGGTGACCAGTTCACACTTGGGTCAATGACACATGTTACTCTAGCCCTAACTAAATTGAGGATTGACTTTTTATTAAAAAAAAAGGTGACCCTAAGTTAGATGTTGTTTATCTACTTAAAATATGCTCATTTATTTATTTATGTAGTTGGGTATTCTCATGGGTTTTTTAAGGTTTTAATAGTGTTTATTATTATTTTTTGCACTTTTAATGTGAGAAAATAATAATAATAGTAAAAATAATAAAAATGAACATGATTTAAGTGTTATCTATTATGGTTTACAAGATTTTTATTCATGTTTTAATTTATTCTTATGGGTTACTCCTTTTTAGAATGGCTATTTTCAGATCTTAAAAGTGTGTTTGAAGTTAATTAACTAACTAAATGAAGGATAATCTTTTAAATCTTCCCTTTCTGAAAGAAAAAAAAAAAAACCCCTATATATAAAAATTAAGGATGGAACCCATCCATCAAAAGTACAAAGCAAACAAGAGAGCACAAGGAGACACAACCCAAAAAAAAAAGGAAAACAAACAATTTAATAAAATAATAATAAAATCTTATGCAAATAGGAAAACAAACAATTAAAAAAAATTAAAAAAATCTTATGCAAATAGGACCCATGGCTACGAAATGACGATGAACAATAACAAAGAAGACCTAAGACGAGAAAGCTTCATGAAACAGGTTGTAGGTATATAGTTAGATAGCTAAAATCAAAAGCTGAATTGAGAGTTGTGGCTTTTCTTCCCGATCAGCACATGGTGAAGTAGATCTTGGGGGGTGGGGGGGCTCCAATCTCAATGTAAAAAAGGGAGTTGACACCTAAGGTTTTGGTGGGTCAAGTAACTCTGCTCTTTTTGCTTTTGCAATGGGCTTATTGTTCTCCAGGTGTTTATGGTGCTATGGTGGATGCACTCTGCGCGTGTCATTCATTCATCCTGGATGGATTTTAAGAGTCAAATGACTGTACTAAAAGTGCAAGCAACACATGCCTACCTCTCCCACCTTGCAAACTTTTGAAATAGTGCAGGCATATAGTGTGAAAGCGGCCTTTTTGTTTTTCTTTTAGCACTACTGAGGACTTGGGTATCCAATCAGTAGCAGCAAAGAGTACACTAAAATGATTGTTTCTGATTGGTCAATTATAATGATTGGTCCAAGTGGAGAGACTTTAATTCTCTCTCGTTTTATATTGTAAGGTTTTTCACTAGAATAGAATTGGTGGGGAGGGGAAATATTTTTGACTTTATGTTGGATGTGGAGATACTAGTGTAAGCCAAATAAGGGGAGCATTCCTAGAGATGCTCTAACATTGCAAAGTTTGTTTGGTTTCACATTTTGGGGATTGTTCATCATAATTGTCAGGTTGTTTCAACAAAACCCCCACCCCCCCCTTTTTTCCTAGGTATATATAGTCAAAATGCTATATTAAATATAATATGTGCTAAAGTCATGTGCCTTTTGAGATTTTCAATAGCCAGAATTTGATCAAAATTTAAAGAAAAACACTAGATTTCTATACATGGTTCAAGTAGGTAGCAAAAAATATAGAATATTTTTAGTTATTTTCATATTTTCCTTGCAGCCAAATTTGGCTAAAATCTTCCTGTGGATCATTGCCACTTTAGCTATACCAAAAAAAATTGGTTTATTCCACATTTTGAGGATTCTTCATCAAGTAGAGTTTGTTTGAGTAGTTTCTCTTTTAATGTTACAAAGCAAAGATGTTTACCTAGTGCCTTGGCAGCTTTGGCACAAATTACAAATTCTTTAAAATGCTGATGTTTTAAGAATAAATTTTCACAAAAAAATTGCAAAGGAAAATGAAGAATCTTTTGAAATATTTTGAAACATATATTTTTGAAATGAAATCTTCAAAATTATTAATTATTGGACAAACATGTGTTGAAGATGCCCCTATACATATACTTGTAGTCTTTTATTTTGGAGAGGGTCGGAGCATGGCAAACCAAGTGGCACCACATGCACTAATGGCATTAGATGTTCTTCTACATTTTTTAATTTCATAAGCCATCTTCATGGTTCATTGCTTTCCTTTCCTTCATATATATACATATATTTATCCTTTGTATAGTTTTTTCTTTGTTTGCTTGTGTTTGAGGGTTGTTGTTGTTTTTTTGTTTTTGGGTTATGAGTTTTGTTTTGCTTATTATAAATTTATCACTTATGTCTGCATGAATTTTGATTTGGTAGTTGATGAGGAGTACAAAGACTTCTAGTCCTGTCATTCAGGTAAGTTAGCCAAGTGGCCATATTCTATTTTGGGAGTAAGCCAAAAGTGGGAATCACACTATATGACGGTGATTGAGAGAAATTGCATTTGAAGGGCACATGGGAGGAACTGAATCTCCACACAATTCCTCCTCACTTTAGCCCCAAAAAGACAAAAGTAACTGGGCCTCTTAGATGCATGTTGCCCCACCTCATTGGCTGGAAAGGATTTTCTTTTTTTTTTGGTAATGGTGGTGGTCACCATTTTTTGTCTAGGCTATTGGCAAGGCCATGAATTGGGGGGACATAATATCATATATGAGATGTGTTGTCTTTCCAAGTGATGAACATGCGTTGTTGTTATGAAGATGACGGAGAGAAATTAAATATGAAGTCCACATGGTAGGACCTGAAACTACAAATTATGTGGCATTGGAGGTGTTGTCTTTCCAACTTCCAACTACCAAAAAGTTGAGCTTTCGTTGTATTTGGGATTTGCTGACTACTTGTGACCAAAAGTACAACCTTTATTACGGATAGTGTAGAGAATATCAATGGATGAAATTTGCAATGATTGATATACATTAGAGTTATCAATAAAGTAACCCTGTCTTCACCCTGTCTTTGGGCCTCCTTTCACCGTCTATCCCCTCTTGCAGTGATATCTGCAAAGTACAGACATTTTATTAAATCTCAGTAGGAAACGCTCCAACTCAATATAAAATGGTGAAACTTAGCATCTAATGCATGAGGTTGGAGACTAATTATAGTAGTTGTACAGTTAGGAGCAATGAAAATATGTGTAGCACTAATTATAGTAGTTGTACAGTTAGGAGCAGTGAAAATATATGTAGCAGCACTGGCCGCGCTCACGAAAAAGGAAAGACGGGATGAAACTCAGTTTGCTACCAAACTTGATGGTTTTATGAGTTTCATACCCCCCCCCGCCCCCTTGAATGCTAATGTACTTTTTTGCAGGTCTCTTTTGAATCGCACCCTGTGTAAGACCAAACTCAGGGTTCTGGTGCTGTGTTTTTCTTACTTTACAGATAACTCTATTGTATGTTTTTCATCCTTCTTTTACTAACTCTACTACCGCCAGTCATCCATGAAATATTACACAAGATATTGCAATACTAATACAAAAGTGAGGTGCAACATGTGTGCTTCAGATTAATCCTGAACCTCCATTTTGATTCACATAAACATGTATTATTGTGAACCACAATAATTTCCAACTTGGACTACATATGCTTGGAAATTTTTGTATTTTCTTCAACATTCAGAAATGTGTCTATATTGTATTGACAATGACCCAATATGCATGAATTATTAGAGGCAAAACCCACAGTGATATTTGTAGATGGTAAGGAAGCTCCATTTTTATTTAATTTGGAGCTTTTATTTTAGTTGCCTCTGCACATATTAGTGTGGACCAGTGTTGGTCTGGTATCAGGTTTTGAAGATATCAGGTGGTTTGTTTTTATCTTACCCTTGGTAGGGGTTTAAATTTATTAACATTTTAATTTTTTGATACCAAAATGTTATCAATAATAACATATTTGTTATTCAACAATGCAATATCAATGCAGGTATTAGGCACAAGGCAGGGGGCCAAATATCAACCCTGATCTAGGTATTAGTTTAGGGTTTTTTTGGGTCAAAGTGAGTTTGACAACAAGCAAGAAAAATAACCAGCACAACAAGCAAACATTATGCATTGAAAAACAAACAAGGAGAAATTTGGAGCCCATAAAGAATGTAAAGTGTAGGGTTTTATAAAGGAGTGCCATCTACAAAATCTGAGTGCTAGTAGATATGTAGCCCATTTAAGATCATATAACATAAAAAATCCTCATGGGTTATATAGAGGAATGTCATGTACAAAATCTGAGTAAATATGCAGCCCATCTAAGATCATCTAACATTGAGAGTCCTCGTCTAGAATTCTATCTTTTCCAAATAGCTTGCATTTTAAAGCAGATCTTCATTTTCTTTCAACAACGTGTTTTTAGCCACAAAAAACTCAGCCAATTTATGTGCATCAACAAGCTTGCAATCAAGCCATGCATTTAAATGCCAATCTTCGTATATCATGATAAGCTTGTCAAGATTCTCAACTCCAAGACGACATTGTTTGCAAATTAATCAGCACACCTGCAACTGAGAAGATCCATTCAATTTCAATCTGTGAACTTATGATGCCCATAATCTATCATGTGAAAAAGCTCACATTTGGAAACCTAGATTCATTGGTAGCCCACCACATCAATGGATTAAGAGAATCTACATTTTCTAAATGGAATCTGCAAAACAAAGACAATTCAACTTTGAAAAGACCTTCAATAGCTTCTTGAATTGAAGCTACTCCCCTAAACAATCCACTTGAAGTCGAAGGTTGTTTTGGTGATGGAGGATCTAAGCTTGTAAGTTGAATTGGATTCAAAGAACCCATAACAACTTTCAACATGGGCATCACAATCAAATCATCATACTACTACACTAATGTGGTAGTTTGATCCCTGCCAATGTAATCCATAATGCAATCCATGCCTTTGAAATGTGGATCTAGCATCAAAGCAACCATATTATGAGCTTTGTCCCAAGATAAGGTTTTTGCAACACCCAAAAAAAGATGCAACACATTAATGATTTTAGCAACCATTCAGCCATACATGATTTTTATTTCTTGATCAATTTCACCACATTGAAGTGGAGGAAGAACAACAACCCAAAGTGCATACTCTTTCCTCATTGTCCCCATGATCACCAAAGCAACAAACAATGCATTAGATAATAACCAACAAGCATTGATGAATAATTGGGTTTAGGGTTTTAGTTGCTACTCAAGCAATAACCCATGTTAGCCCATTGGGAACCCTAGCTTGTAAAGTTGAACTTTGTCAGGTGTAACAAATGTTGATAACATTCACATACTCCAAGGTTTCTTGGAATAAAATTACTTTTGAAGCAAAATTTGTTTTCACTTGGGTTTTGAGTTTTCTTTGTTACATGCTAGCCTTATGGTAAGCCTTTTTCCACTCAAGTCTAGCCTTACCAAAAAATTTTGTCTAGGTAATTGTCTTTTGGAAAATAACTTGTGCATCTTTCAAAGTAACTTCCGTCATGCCCGCATCCACTTTAGTTTCATTCATGGCATACTAACATGCCTTTGACATAACATGACCAAAACAAAAGCCAACAAATGGTTGAGGTAATTGCAGAGGCTCACATGACACAACAGAAATGAAGGCGGTTGTGAAAGAATTCAAATTAGTTCTTTCATCCTTGACATATGTGATGACTTTATTTGTCAAGTTGAATTTTGTTAACAAAACTTTCACTTGCTTTGGAAAAGTTGACCAGAAGTATTAGGTGTTTCAAACAATCCAATAATAATGTGACAAGGAACCCATATAGGGTTGATGAAATTGATGACCATGGCAAAAGTGTCATGACCTGACTTCAACATCCATAGATCAAATGTTGTTATTATAGTTGCACACTGAATGATGGTAGGGAACACATAAGTTACCATGGTTTTCTGCAATAGAGCAAGAAAATGTTGGTGAACAAGTTGTTTCCAAGAAGGAAACTAAACTTGACCACAAAGGCGCAACATCATTCGCTTCAACCAAGGGTTCTCCACAATAGATAAAGGCATATAGCCTTTAGCAATCATCAAAATTAAATCCTCAATACACTCCATTTGAATAGGGTTAGATTTTTTGTAAGGCCTCACACTTCCAAAAAAATTGGTGATGGTTATAGGTGTGGCAAATGGCCTCTACTTGCATTTATGTCTTTTACCACCATCTCTACCCTCTACATCAAAGTTTTTGTGCAAGGGAAACTTATGCAAATCCAAGCTATGTTCATTCGCAACATTCTTTTGCATGGATGTAATGCCATGCTTAGGATTGTAAATTACAAATCCTTTCCAAGATGTGGTTGAACTTTACAAACTTGAAATTTTTTAGAAGAGTGACACATCACACACCTCATGAGTTGCACCCCTTACATGTCAACTTCAGTAATGTTTTCATTCAACACAAACCAAACCCACAACTTTGTTATGCAATGAAAAAAAACCCAAAAACTTGCATTGGTGGTGAACTGAGCTAATTGCTACCTCCAAAACACTTATTATTGAGCTCATCGCTCTTCATTAGCTACTACCTCAATCTCCTACAATACCTTTTTTGAAAAAGTTGAGCTTCCAAGCTCGTTGATAACCACATCATTAAATCTTGTATTATGAAGTTTTTTTGGACAATGAGTGTCCATGAATTCAAATCGAGTAGACACAATTTGTAAAATAAGTGAAGAAGATTGAAAAATAATAGACATAAGTAGTAGTAGAAGCTACAATGCACCTAGTTTAGGAAACCAAAGACCCCAAGGAGCTTCAATAAAAAGCTTTAACAAACCCAAAACAACAACCATAGACCTTAGAACTTCAATAGAAAACTTCTACAAACCTAAAAGGACAACTAGCTGAAACCTTGGAATGTCAACATAAAGTTTTAAAACATTGATGACCTAATGTGAGGTTTCAATAGAAAGGTTTCAAACACTAATAATGGATCATGCATAATTTCAACAAAAACCTTTAAAACACCTAGAAGACCAATTAAAGGCCTTGTAGTTTCAACACAAAGCTTCAACACACCAACTAGAGACCTTCAAGCTTTAGCGCACCAAAGTAAAGAGCTTAGATTCTCAATGTAAAACTTCAACACAGAAGTTGACCAAAAACCTTGCAGCTTCAACACAAAGCTTCAATGCACCAAAGCAGAAAACTTAGAACCTCAACACAAATCTTCAATGCACTAGAGCAAATAACTTGGAACCTCAACACAAAGCTTCAACACACAAGTTGACCAAAGACCCCAAGGAACTTCAACACACCAAAGTAAATAACTTAGAGCCTCAACACAAAACTTCAATGCACTTGAGTAGAAACCTTGAAACTTCAATGCAAAGCTTCAATGCACTAGAACAAAGAACTTGGAGCTTCAACACAAAACTTCAATGCACCTAACAAGAAACCTTTCAGCTTCAACACATTAGATCAAAGACCTTGGAGCCTCAATGCATCCGATCAGAAGACTTGGAACTTCAAAAGAAAACTTCAATGCACCTAGAGGATGACCAGAGACCCTGGAGCCTCAACATGAAGCTTCAACACACCTAATCAAAGAACTTGGAGCTTCAAAACAAAACTTCAATGCACCTAGAAGACAACCAAAGACCCTAAAGCTTCAACACAATATAACTTCAATGCACGTAACCAAATCAAAACCTTGGAGTTGAACAATGCGAAGCTTCAATGCATCTAGAGGCCAACCAAAGACCCCAAAACTTCAACGCAAAACTTCAATTCACCCATAAAAACAACTAGAAACCATAAGAACTTCAATGCATGAAAAAGACAACGAGAGACCATGAAAGCTTCAATGCAAAACACTAACACAAAGCAGGACAATAGGAAAACAAGGACTCAATGCAAAACTTCAATGCATTAAGAATGGTGACCAAAGGTAGAGTTTCAATGAAGAGCTTAAATGAAAAGCTTAAATTGTCACAAACCTTTTCGATTATCAACTCTCAACAACCTTGAATGTAGGAAACAAGTACAAAATAAAAAATAAAAAATCTCACCTTTATGACGAACACCTCCTTGTGATGGTGATTAAAAGTTGGTGTAGGAAAGATCTTGCAAATCTTATGCCGCCATCTCCAAACCACACATTCATAAACCAACTCCACCTCCAAAAGGAACATTCATAATCCAAGATGGAGCAAAATGAAGTAGAACCTTGATACCAATCTTATGATATTGGAGTTCGAGAAAAAACATTGGGCCCTAGTATCATGTTGGTTTTTTAAAGCCTTAAACCCGCCTCTTTGGGTTAACCCTAACTTTCCCCAAACCCTAAACCAAAAATATAGTTTTTAATTATAATATATGAACTTTAATCACCTACTAGTAGGATAGCTCATACCTTGGTGCATACCTAGGTTTATACCTAGCATTTTGTTGATACTAGACCAACATTAATGTGGACCATGCTAATTTTGCAACCACACTAAATTCAAACCCAGATTAATTACAACTATGATCAATGTAGGTTTTAAGTAAAACTTGTTCTATGTGAAATGAAATTCTTGAATGCCCTATGTATTTGATCATTTTGAGTTTGACATAGTGACTTTTAGCTCACATTGGTTGTGAGGTCTTGCCTAGTTGGAATTTTGTCCTTGCAATGCTTAAGTTTATTGTTAGATCCCATTCACATCACTATTTGTTTTGAAATTTGACTTTAGAGGCCATAGAAAAAAAATAATTAAGATTTATGGGGTCATAATATATATATATATATATAACTCTAATGTGGGTTGATGAATATAGTTGTATGTGGGTAAATGATTGAAGCACTTAAGCATATGCCTCAAACAGATTTTTTCGAACTTAACCCTAAAATGTATGATATGCCAATTTTATTTTTTCTTCAATGGAATTTTGAATGGGTGTGTGCAACATAAATATAAATACTTACCAAAACAAAATGTGTGGTTGCACGGGGTTTTCTAAGAACTCACAAATCTGTTTATGGTCTCATAATTGGGAAGTGCTACATAGAAGTTTAGGTGAAAACAGAAATTTGGTGGTTGTGTACTGAATCAAGTGTGTCGATAGCACCAGGATGGGTAAAAGAGCGAGTTTGACATATGATCATTCAGGATCTGAACACTATAAAAATCAAGCAGGGGATGATGATATACACAAGACTCTATTGTGTCTGTAGCGAGTTTGAGACATGTTCATGTAATGTTATTCAGGAGCTCAACATCACTTTAATTTATTTACTTTTTAAAAAACAAGCAAGGGATGATGAGATACACAAGGCTTCAGTGTGTGGGTAGGGCCAGGATGAGTAATTGAGTGAGTTTCAGACATGACTATGAGACGTCAATCCAGACCTCAACATCATAAAAAATCAAGCAAGGAATGATTAGTAGATTGAGCTCATAGATTGAGCAAGTGTTGCTCAAGTCTGGATTTGAAGTTTTTTTATCAGACAAAGAACTCATTGACATGACATTAATTCATGCATCCTAATTTGACATTGAGGTGGGATGCTAAATACCTCCAAGGAGCTCTATCCAACTCATTTGTGGGCTTGTCTTTTTGCAGCCTGCATGGTTTACACAAAATTGTATTGTGCGGTTCTAGGCTGCTTGTTTTGCATTCTATGCAAAAAGTTCTTCATTGGGCCCTGCCCCCCCACAGGGACAGGGACTATTGCATTTGATCCAACTTTTGGAAATTTTACCTGATTAGAACCGGTTTCACATTAGATGAACCGGGTTTTTTGGTGAATGTGTTTAAATTGTTTAAATTAAAACAGATTTTTTGGGTGTTCACAGTGTGGACGCAGTAGGTAGATGTACAACATCTTATTTATTGGCCGGGCCAGCGTGTTTGTGATGCCTTGTTTTTTTTTTGGTTCTACATGTTCCACTGTCTCACATGGGTTTCAAACCCACCCAGCACTTCTCAAGAGATACTGAACATAGTACACCATTCAACAACATATATTTCAGCTCCGAACAATATCAATACTAATTTTTGTTTAACAAAAAATCAAGGTCAGACCAATCAAACCATGCAACAAAGTCAGGTGACTCTACAATAGGGTTGACCACTATTAACCACTTTTTTGTGTCGGATATGGCTCATTTGAGGATGTTTTGGGGGTGTTTAGCATCTATTTACATTGTGTGTACCAATTGTCAATGGCATCAAATAATTGGTGGGGGTACAACTAAAATGTTTTATTTCATTTTAATTATAGTCCTCTTTGATTGGTCCTCTACCCAAAAAAATACTCACTATGTGAACCCTCCCGAAATACAAGATTATATTATATTTCCTTTTGTCTAGCTTTATAGTTTACAAGGGTAGAATTATGGGCTATTGGGAACAGATTGAGGAAGAAATTAGGCACATCAATTGGAACCTTGTGGGAACAAAATGGGAACATTGTGGGAACAGTAAAATCCACCAAAAAAAACCTCAAAACTCACCTGCTCCCTTCACCCCCCAAGAAAAAAATTGGGCCCTTCTGAGTACATGAGCTGTGTCAATATTGGCTACATGGAATTTTTATTATCTTTAAAATTGTTCATCACCATTTTCAACATAGGCTAATAATACCCCTTCATTAAACTATGGGTACACCTATTTGGCACTCTCAAGTTGCCCAAGTTAAGTACTCCTAAAAATTTATTCAAGCCAAAATACCTATAGTTGGTCTAGTAAGAATGAACCCTTGCAAATTCCAAAGTAAAAAAAAATTATATAAAAGAAGAATTGTGCTACTGGTGTAGTGACTGGTTTGTGGGTAAGTAATCAATGTAAAGCACCTGTAGAAACTTGTTTATTTTTTCCCTCTCTTGATACTCAATGTGTAATCACAAGAAGAATGAAATAAAAAAGAGGTGAGGTCTTTCCAAAAACAAAACACTCGCACCTTTTGGAGAAGAAAAATTCCACTTGATAATGTGCCCCCCAGATATACTAGAAAACTCAAAGGAAAAAGATTGGTAGGGATAATAAATCCACCTCCTTAAATGAAAATATAGCAAGAGGTTGTGTGTGCTGAACAAAGAAAAAAAAAACCTGCAGACCAAAATGACTCCAAAAGAAACTCCTGGAATTCAACCCTAAACACTCAAAGTTGTTGTCTCTGTTTGAAAATTTGGTAAAGAAAGCTGATCGATCACCATTTCAGACATTCAGACTTAGTTGATTGAAGGATTAACTTCTCCACACAAGATAGACATCTTTCTCAGGTATTTCCCAATGAGGTTAGGTGAGATCAGTATTAAAGTTAGCTTGAGAATTTATTAGCTGTAAGGGTTGCAGTTGCCTTCATCCATCTAAGTTTTTGCACCAACAAACCCCTCTCTCAACATGATTGAAAAATCTGCAAATTATGTGTCAAAGTGAAATTAACAAATTTTTCAAGGTGAAATCAAACAGTGTGTCAAGTGCCAGTGGTAGTGGCTAGTGCCAGAGTGATTTTGTGAATCTTAGCCGCATTTCACTTGCCTGCAAGCTCTTAACATTCATGAAACTCTGAGGTGCTTTGGGTGATTGTTTCTTTTTGGAGAAAACTTTTGGTACCAACAATTATCACACCGTCATAGAAAACACACACACACACACACACACACATTACTTACACAAACATAGTAACACTAATAGCAACTACACCAACTCAAAGGTAAGTATATATTGACAATCAACCCATAATGTTCTTGCTTTGTGGTTGAGATTGGGATGTATCATCACAAAAAGACCGCAGTTTCCATCACAAACTTTGAGAATATTTATCTGGACAGAGATAGCTAGATCATGGAAAGAAAGTAAGTAGAGACACCCAGATCAAGGATTTTAAGGAAGGATTTGTAAGAAGTCAATTATAACCTTGCCTATCAAGCAAGAAACTGAATGCTTGATTATACAGTAATACACAGATCATATAAATGAAACTCTCACTTCACTCAGAAGCAAATTCGCTGAAAATGAAACATCATCAACAGTCTGTTTTCCAACCAAACAATTCTCTCCTTCTCCAGTAGTTTCCACTTGAAACTAGTTCCTTGATTCACTATTCAAGATCAATACCCCTCCTTTCCAAGATGAGTTCCCCTCAAAAAAAATACTTGGATATCAGAACAGAAGCTAAGAGGAGGGAAGTTTGATCCAAAGGCAGAAATTCAACACCTGCACAGATGCCAACATTCTTAGAGTACTAATGTGGTACAATTTGTGAAGCAAGCAAACATCAAATCTAGCAGTGGTATCCCTGCTGGGCTTTACGGCCAGCACCTGGCTTCAACAAATGTAGGTTGTGAGGTTTGTCTCCATAGACATTTCATTAGATTGGTCATCCATTGTACATGGCACTGCTTTCAGCACTACTGTTAACTCTTTTATGAATTGCACATATTTGTCAGCATGTCCCCATCTCATGCAATACAGGTTGGTTGCCCAAATCAACTTCATCTTGTTACAATTTTGAACAAAATTGGACAGAAAACAAGAGCAATAACCTGCAATCTCCTTTACATTGCAGCAACACCAAGCTTGCACCTTGCTGTCATCCAGTCTGTAATATTTGTCCTGCCCAACTTCTGCAACAAGAATCAAGAGGAACAAGTGATGTGTCCCTCTCAGCTTAATGATTGGTAAATCGAAAATACACATACTAGAGCCCAAGATGCTGGCCTTGGCAGAAATAATTGGCTCCGAATCTTCCTATCCAAATATTTTTCAAACAGGAAAGAACTGCATTTAACTGGACACAAAGAGTCTCCATGGGAAATGCAGTTTACAAGGCACATTGACAAAGCACTGAGGAGAGGCAGTAAGCACACGTTCTCTCATCTGAATAGAACTATCAGATCTTGAAACTGCCTCACCTCGAAGTGAGCAAATAGAAACCAAACAGGTGGTAGAAGGCAATTACCTCATAATTCACAAATGAGCTCAAGACATGATGCAAGCACTGGAAGTAGATGCACATAGCCTGGGAAACCATCCACATACATATCCAAGGCCCTGAAATTTCCCATGTCATTTCCTTTCCGCTCCAAGCCACAACATATTAGAACTAGGAGCAAAATATGCTTTAGTAATTAGCAGCTTCATCAAGAATACAGGGTGTGTTGACTGAATGGATTTGGCTTAAAATCTAGCCCATCTGCCTGCATATTTTGAGCCTGAAAGTCAAGAGAGAAGGAATTTTGAGCCATTTCCTGAGCAGAGATCATCCAAATTTAACAAGAAGATTTTCTCAAGGGAGGGATAGCAACAGCCCATGTGCACTTGAATGCTCATAAATGGGAACTGGAAACAAGAAAAAAACTGCCACGATGCCACAAATGTTCTGATGAATTGATTGCAACCATTGAGCTGAAAAAACACAAAATCAAATGATGATACATACAAACATTGTAGTTTGAAGCTTGTATCACTTGAGAAGACTTGAAAATATGGCCATCTTTGTTCCCTGCTTCCAATTGCATTGTCATGCACAACCCCATGTACCCACCAAACCAAAGTTTCTCTCAACACAAACTAGCTTCTTTCATCTCTGAGGCATTTTGACAGACCTGGCCATAGCTTGAAGTAAGCAAACCGTCATGGGACTATCTCTGCTGGCTGGCACAAAGGCTTTCAGCTTTCCCGCATCCTTCAATAATCACCTTCAATTCACTGTCAAAATAGAGGAATAAAAATCTTCAAAAGTATTGAGCACTATGACAAAAACAGAATAGAGAATTAGGGAAGCAAAAACAAAAGCAGACTGGCAGAAAAACCTGCAGGCCAGCATCTTAATCGATGCCACGTTTGCCACTGTCACCTAGACACATGCCCATATCCTGCAAAACAGCGTTAGTAATGTTGTGCTGCAATAGCTACATCTGAGTGGTTTTTCTATCAAAGCGCCAAGAGGAAAGTGTATGAAATACCCAGACATCCAGATGCAAAAATTGCCATTGCAGAAAAACCATGTGCTCGTTTAATCCTAAATCAAATAGGCGAAGTCAAGGGGAACCACCACTACAACGTTTGAATTGTTAACCTGGAGCTTGATATCAGTCGTCCCTCTCAACACAGACAAGCTTTCCTACACAGCACCGGCTCCAGCCCCAGAAGTGTCACGGAGACGAAAGTGAAGCACCAGGATTTTAGTGTTCGACTCCAGCCTTAGCAGTGTCACGGAGACGAAATAGGAGCGGCACGATTGTAGGGTTCAGTGATCGAAGGGTACCGCCCAATTGGGTTTATTTTTCAAATTTTGTGACGCAGCCAAACTGGCGATCATCTGCAAGAAGACTTAGCCAGCGTTATTTCTCTCTCAGCGCAATAGGTACCTTTTTGGCTCAGTGTCGATGCGACACACAACCGTCGTCACATCCTTGATAGCGATGACGATGGTTTCTTCTTAGTGGTTATATGACGCTGCTGCTGGACGCGAAGGTTTCTTCTTAGTGGTTATACGACGCTGCTACTCGACGTGAGTGTGGTAAGGGAGAGAGAGAGGAAACGGCAGGTGTTGCTGGACGTGAGTGTGGAGAGGGAGAGAGAGAGGAATCGGCAGGTGTTGTGGTGGTGCAACGTGGGTGAAGGCGTTGCAGACGTGCTTAATGCTCTCTATCTTTTTCACGTTGTTGTGATCGAAGAAGGTGCTAGCAAGTACTCACCTAATGCGCCTATTCATGTTTTTTTCATGTCTTTCTTCCAATCTCTTGTCCTGCAGTGTGCTTTTGCTCTTCTTGTGTCAGACCTCCATGTCAGTTGTGTTATTTTGTTACTTGTCGACCTTTGCTATTTTGTTGCCTGTCGACCTTTGCTACATGGTTCGCGTTCAGAAACATGCTTGGAAAATTGGTGGAAAGTAAAAATGCCACGACAGTGAACTCACAATGCTTTGATGACAGTTCAAAGGTTTTGATGCATGCCACAACTACACGTTTGAGCCTCCTCAGCGGAAACTGGGAACTAGGAACTGAGCTAGGAGTTTCGACTTTGCCATCAAAGCTGAAGCATTCTTACCCCATCTATCTCAATAGGTTTATTTTGTCTACTAGCTTTCATGTAAGAATGATATTTTTTCTGTGGATATTCTTGGATCTGACAAGGTCTTTCCATTCTTGGATTTGCTGCAGGTGTGTAGGAAGGTGTGTAGGAGGGTGTATGGTGTAGAGCGCGGAGGCTGCTGGTGTGGCTGCTGGTGATGACAAACCGTATGGACCCTCTGTAGGCTCTTCCACCTTTTCCTTTTCCTTATGTCCTTTCTCTTCCTTCTTTTCAACTTTCTTCTCTTCCTTTTAGTCTTCCATCTTTTCGTTCTGCAGATCGTCTAACAAATTCGCTTGAAAAATCCACACTGAGTTTCTTCTGTGCAACCCTGGGCTCTTGCGGGCATATCAAAGCCATATATAAATGAATGAAGAGCTTATGAGGTTGAATAATTTGTCTACCTCCACTCATGTTCTAGAATTAGTTATTGACAAAAGAAATTAGTTATTTTCTAACATTGAATTGAATTAAATAGAAAATTGTCAAAACCTTTCTCGCTTGCTGATTTTAATTGTGGGGAATCGATTTGATTGCTTTCTTATTTTTGGAATTAGTATTCTTTGGCCTATTGGTTTTTTTTGAGCTCCATGGTTTCCCTTTGTTAATGGATAGCATCAAATTGAATGAAAAAGAAAGATGTTAAAACCTTTCCCCCTTGTTAATTTTAGATGTGAGCATTTTTTTGATCACTTTCTTCTTATTGGAGTTGATTTATTTATGAATATTGTTTTTCTGCAGGATTTCATTCTATTCAATATGATATGGGTTCAATGCTATGTGACATTTGCGATGTTGAATTGCAAGGGAGGGATGTTGATCAACACAATGCTAGTAAAATACATAGGGCTTTGGAACAAGCATTCTAGTATTCAACTCATGAAGAATTGGAGGATTTTTTAACAAAGTTTAAAGCCAAGGGTCAAATGAAGAATGTAGTTTTACAAGAACTGCAAGACTTGTATAATGTTTGAAAATTAATCAATGTTGGGTATGTGTAAGTTCTTGGATTGGAATTCCCAAAGATTGTGCACACTGATGCATTTGCATTATCAGATATTGCACATGTTGACATGATTGTGTCAACATTGCAAGAACCATTAGTCTAGTAAATCATCTATTCAAGTATTTTGAGTATTCTCTTCAAAATGTCTGAGATTTAACACGTAGAAAATATGGAATTACTTGTTGGTTGTAGTTGATGACTTTTTAAGTTACATTTTGGTAGTTAGGTTTTAGGAAAACGATGGCACGGTCAATTGAGACTTTTTATGGGTTGTTTTCTATCTTTTAGTTTTGATAGTTATGAGAGTTGAGGAAGTTACTTTTGGAAAGCACATATATAAGACTTTTGGAAGTTTTTTTCCTTTGTCATTGAGCATGAGGCCTTGACCTTATAGGAGTAGAAGAATAGGATTGTGTGGAATTTTCATAGACTTTCCATTTGGTTTTGATATTTTTATTTGACATATCTTATCATTATATTCAAAAGTGATCTTTTGACGAAAAATTCATGGTATTGATGGAAATGTGTTATTTTTGAAAGAATCTTATATATTAAAGTTACATGTCTGTCTGTCTATCCGTTTGTCCGGGCAGTTTCCGGGCACTGCCCGAACCTTTGTTTTTTTTTTTTTTTTTTTTTTTTTTGGGTTTTTGGTTTTTTTTTTTTTTTTTTTTTATTTTTTCTGTTTTTTTTTTTTTTTTTTTT
>Ga0116227_10009580_pt1 | contig 17499 bp, 10 predicted proteins | sample S1TSphgellanicum_FD_89693 | JGI IMG/M metagenome (GOLD analysis project Ga0116227, IMG submission 89693) | Host-associated microbial communities from peat moss isolated from Minnesota, USA - S1T2_Fb - Sphagnum magellanicum MG | ecosystem: Host-associated > Plants > Peat moss > Unclassified... | reverse complement strand
TTATTGTGTTGTGTTTTTTTTTTTTTTTTTTTTTTTTTTTTTCTTTTCTCCCCCCCCCCTTTTTTTTTTTTTGTTTGAGGGGGGGGGGGGGGGGGGGGGGGGGGTGGTAGTGAGGTGGGTCAGTTGGATGGATGGATGTTCTGAGAATTCTGCTGATTTTTGCTTGTCCATTTGTGCACGGTCACTGACTGACAAAGTATTTTTTGTCAGGAGTGCAAAGCAAAAGGAAAAATTAATAACATTCTTCCCAACCAACACAATTCACCCCCCAGGGCAAAACCCATGAACAATTTTATTTTTTTAAATATTCAAATTTTCCATGAATGAATGAACTAATGGAACCATAGGGAGGGATAACTTAACGATTTTCTTCCTCTAAGTATTTAGGGGTTAGGGTTTGGGCTTAAACCCTAAACCCAATCCTCCCATCTCCAAACCTGTATCCTTCTATTTCGTGCATGCGGGTTCGGGGAGTAGTTATGTCATTAACAACTGAAAAGGAATGAAATCAATCTGACTTGGGCAGGGATGCAGTTCAATTGTGCATTTCCGGCCTCGGTGTCTAGGCTGTAAATGCCCTGCTCCCAGGGCTTTGCCCTCCACATTCTACTTCGTCAGAACAGCTCTAGAAGGTCATTAAAACATTTTGTAACTTATTATTATTGTACCCAAAACCTAACAATCAACAGTTTCTGTCGAAATAATTAAATTTTTCCACAACTAATCATTTCAACAGAAACAATTAATTATTCACACAATTATTATTTTTTAATGGTATAACTGAGCTTGGGATGCTTCTAGACTTGAGTACTTTGTGTTTTCCTTACCTTTCGATGTTTTCTTCTTGTAATAAAGTTTGTCAGGTTCATATATGGTTATCAAAAAGTTATTGGAAAATCACTATGGCTTATAAGGGACTGAATTAAGCAAACCCTTTTATTATTATTTCATTGGTTGAAGGATGAAAAAGTATAGTGATTTCATACTATTGCAGTCTTTCGCACAGACTTCCTCAATACTTTTTTGCATCCTTGTATTTTAAGAATTTTCAACCTTATGGTGAAGGATGAGAGAAGTAGAATGATCCTGTACTATGGCTTGAACTTGCCACCTTGTAATTAGTTGTTGCACATGATTCACTCCACTTCACAAACACACAATTCCCTATCTATTGGTAATAAACTAGTGTTCATGGATGTTGGTCTTTAGCTTGTGAACCCCCTAGCCTCGCCCCCTCCCTGAACCCATCTTCTCTCATCTTGAACTTTGTTGGCCCTATCTTTCCAACTCACTACCTTGCTCCATCGGTCAAGCAAATATGCTCAATATGCTCCCTTTAGACCCCTCTATTTGTTTTTCTCATTGTTCTTGTTTCATTTTTGTGTGTTCTTTCTCCCTTCTTTTAATGGTGTACAATTTGGGAGATAGTGCAATATATTTCTCTCTTTCTAGTAGGTACATTTCACATAAAGCCTTTGATTTTATTTTTTTCATATTGTTCTTGATGTTGTGTTGATGTTATGGTATGTTTTGCTTTCCAAGGAAGTCACAATTGTCATTAACATTGCCTTTCTTTTCCCCCTAATTGTTTACATTCCCCTTCTAAAGAATTCTTATTATTTTGTATTTTTTTTCCTTCTTTTTTACTTCTACTTTTTCCTATTACATAACAATAGTGTTTTACCTCCATTGAAAGCAATAATAAACTATAGCCAAGCAAGTTAGTTTGATATACATGAATATATTTCACTAAGTTGGATAAAAATGAACCATATAAATGGATATAATGAAGTGGAATTTTCTTATTTACATGGATGAATCTTATGTTAACTTGGTGAATAATTAATCCAAATTGATGAGTTTCAATTGATTAATTTTATTTTTAGTGGATGTAAATTAAATGGATGAATTTTAGCCATATTTATTATAATCGTGAAAATCAACGTTGGATAAATAATCAATTCAACTGCACCCTAAATGAACCTAATGGGAATGGATAAATTAAACTCATATTAACAACAAATCCTAAGTTGGTTGATGAATTTCATCAAGCTTAGATGTTATATTATGATTGACAAAAATTGATTAAAAAAATTAATGGACTCAATTCATTTTCATAAAATAATTGAGGGTGTGGATGAATATTTATTTTATTTTATTTTATTATTTCATTTTATTTTCATTCTATCAACCTGAAAAATATGATTTTGACACATACACAAAAATCTTGTGAAAAAAATGGTCTTAATTTGCAATATTTCAAAGCTAAAAAACTAAAATCATCTCATTTTTACAACATGTTCCAAGTGGTAGACAAAATGTAAAAGTATAATTTTTTTTCTATTTTCATATATGGTGCATAGATGAATTTAATTAAATCTTCTTGTGAATGATCACTAGTTCAACTACATCAAAAAAAATTTGAAAATGAAACCATGGTGTGGATGGTTTAAAATTTTGATGGATTTGTTGAGGACCAATAGGAACTTAGCTAATCAAATGAATTTGACATACAACTAATTATGTATGGACCTACTATATATTGATCTTGAGGTCTAATGGTCTATTATAAAATAGAAATTAAAAACTTGAAATATTAATATCCATGATAATAATAATAAATAATCTATGATGTGGTCGTTCAATGGTTACCCATAGTTGCCTCAATACAAGTACATAAATAATATACTCAATAGTTCACAAAAGATTTCTAACAACTAGTGAGTCTTAGTTATTAATATGAGCATCAACATCTCCCCTTGGGTTTTTGAAATGAATATGATAGTTTCACAATTGCAAGCCATGGCTAATGAAGGAGTGGATTGCTTCACCATCTAAGACACATTACTTTTGGTTTTCTAAACATTTTGTCTTTTGTGTAAGAAGATAAACAAGTGAATTTTTTCATGGATATGTTTTAAACTTGAAACCATGTGTTAAAATGAAATATTGTTTATTTTGTGCTAAGGCACAAATGGAATACTTTTACATCAACTCTAAAATTAGATTGTTGAGTAAATGTGTTTTTTAAACCCAAAACAAGATTATGATATTCCAAATGGGTGAAGTTGATTAGTTGTAATTGCTTCCTCTTCCAAATGAGTTGGTTCTACAACATAATTGTCACAACCCTAACCTTGGGCTTATAACCAAGGTTGAAATGCTACAAGAAATGGGCCCAATAGCAATGTTAGAACATAAAGTGAGGGTAACATGCCCTCACATGAGGTGGGAGGCTTATTGGAAACAAAAGGAGGCATGCTTAAAACTTTTTTAATGAATTTCCAATTTGGGAGTTGGGAGCCCAAAAATATTCAAAGGCAATTTGGGGAATCAAATTGTTTTCAAATTAGGATAAATTTTAGCTCGTTGAAATGATCTTTAAATGAGTTTCAAAATAGTGGGATCACATTATTAAAAAAACCCTATTTTGAAGGAATAATGATGTTCCAAAGATGCAAAATGTTATGTGTTCCAATTTTGGGAATTCATTTTGGGACTTTTGAAAATTTTAGCCATTTCAATTTTCAATATAATTTCCACAAAAAAACCCATAATATACAATAGGAGAAGAAGTGATGCTTATTCCCAAGTGTGGGCCATGTAAATTTACAGTGAATTTGAAGCAAATTCATCACCCAATGTTGGCTCAATTTGCACTAACCACTTGCCTTGTTTGGCTTGTGCAAGTGAATTCACCAAAAGGTGCCTATGAATGTCACCTCATCTTAGCTATTCCCATCCTAAAACTCTTGCACAACTCTCTTGCCTTGGTGTATGGATTTTTTTTTTTTAATTGATTTTTTTTCTTTCTATTGATCTCACCTTGTGAAGTTAACATGAATTCCTCAAGAAATAACATGATTAATTTCCAATTCTCCTATACTCACAAGTTTTCTTTAATTGAATGGAGTCTAACAATATTGTGTTTGGTGTGATCATGGAATATATGATTTTTAAAATAAATAAATTATACTTTAGTTCTTTATTGCAACCTAAACATTAGGTTTGTGACTAAATGTGGAGTGCAAGGGCACATGAAGCCAAAAAAGTGTGTTCAAAAGTGAAACACATTCTCACAAGCGAGGGAAAATGCAAGAAATTGAACCCAATGACTTTCAAGTGCACTCTCATTTTGAAAGTTGCATTCATGTGAGAGTCCCAAAAATATTCAAAGCCTTGGTTAAAAAGGTAAACAAATGCAAATTTGGGCCCCAAGATATCGTTAGAATTTTTTTTAAATGTAGATGCCTAAAGTGCCCTCGCATTGTTCATTTAAATTTGAAATGCATGAGTTATGATCAAAAGAAAGGTCGGGAATCAAATTGGGACTCCCAACCACAAATCCCTTTAGAATAAGGGTCAAATCATCTCTATTTGGGGTGTGCAATACACCATTGGAAAATATGTCTTTGAAGACTATAAAATATTACCCTTGCATGCTTAATTTGAAAAAAATACGAGTGTCCACAATTTCAAGACAATAAGAGTACCAATTTTGGGACTCCCATTTAAGAGTTTCGTGAAAAAATGCCATTTGGATGTAACCCCTGTAGAAAGTCACAAAATATACTACAGGAAGTGGAGTGGTGCCTCCTCCTAAAGGTTGTGGGTCATGTAAAGCTTATGCTTGAGGTTGTCCTATTAAATCTACCACATCATTTGCATTCAACTTACATTAACCGCCATCTCTCCTTGGTTGTGCAAGTTGATTTCATCTTGAGCTCTTGCTTGTGAATTTTCAACAGTCCCATTTTGGAGCTCCAACACGCCCTCCTACCCCAAAAATGTTATGAGTTAGGAGCGTGCCTCGACTTCTTTTTTTTCCACTATTTCATTATAGGACCTACATTTGGGTCTCTTAAGGAGTTTAAAGGCACGTCATTCTCGCACCTCAATGTTGTTGGTTATATTTCATCAATTATATATAATTATGAACAAACTACATCAACCAAACTACTTTTATATTGTCAATCATCACCATGTATTTAACCTCTATTGATGACATAACAATACAAGGTTATTTCATGTTGCCCCAAGTTAGTCAATTATTAAATTTGAATTAGATATACCATTAAAATCCATGGTTTTAAAAATTGATTGCCTTGTCCACCTTGACTAATGAACATGTTCATTTTAACTAAAGACACAAGGCCTAAATGACATGTGTATTTTTTTACTATTGAATTTGATTAAAATAACTTATTTAATTATTTATCAAATGAACATCTAGTCAAGTTGAACAAAAAAATTGACCACCTTGGTTAAAATGGCCAATGCATTTTAATCAAGTGAAACATATAATCAAATTGGACAAAGAAAATGACATTTTTGGTCAAAATGACCAATGGTCTCTTAATTGAATTGGACACCCTATGTTAATTAATAAGCCAAGTTAGTTGGCTATTACCTAAGTTATGTAAGTGCTTAAATTTACCTACCTACCTACTTAGGCTTACCTACCTAATTATTTAACTACTACCTAGGTTAGATATGTAGCTTAAATTTACTTATTAACTTATGTACCTAGGCATACCTACCTAGCTACCTAACTATTGTCTAAGTTAGGTAGGTAAACATGAACAGATAAGTAACCAAGGTTGATATAGTTACATAGTTATTACTAATGTTGGGTGGGTATCAAAAAAATTTGAAAACCAAACAAGGTTTCAAGCCAATTCTTAGTTTGAAACCTTTAAGCTAGGCATCACATTGAATGATGACCTTTATAAAACCTAATTGTGAGAACCAAGCTTTTGAAACCCTGATCAAATGTATATTTAAATTTTATTGAAATCCTACTGAGATATTAAAAAAAACAAAGTCAAGGTTTCAAGGTTTAAAAATAATTAAATAGTTAGTAATCAATAGGGTGTAATGTTTTGTTAATAGTTAATAGTTAGTTGAGGTTTTAGTTAGGTTTAAGGTTTAGCAAATAAGCGGTGTCACTTGTTGCTTGATCTAAAACAAATGTTTCCAAACATTTTTTTCATTGTGTGTGAGTTTGTTTTGCTCTCTTCTTTGATTATTGTTTAAATTAATTCACTTAATTAGTTGGAACTTGCTTAATAGTTGTTTTGCTTTAGTCCTTGCTTGGCATTTCTTGCTTGAACTATTGTTGTTATTCAAGCTCTTACTACTCCTTTTGCTTAATGTTGCTACTATTCCTTGCTCGACATTATTAATCCTTTCGTTTGATGTGGTTGTTACTTTTGCTCGACATAACTACTCCTCTTGTTTGATGTCGTTACTCCTCTTGCTTGACACTGCTATTATTCTTTGTTCAACACCACTACTCCTTTTGCCCAATGTCATTGCTCTTCTTATTCAACACCATTGCTCCTCTTCCTCGACATTGTTACTTTTATGTTCATTCATCTTCGATGCGACTTGCTCAAATACTTTTCTGCTACACTCATGATGTTGTTGTTCCTTGCTCAACATTGCTGCTTTTGTTACTTTTGTTTCAAATTGGTATTCCTCCCCTTTAGTTTTTGTAGGTGTGGGAAAAGCTATCCAAATTCCTCATGCTAGACTTGGAAGGTGAATTTTTCCTTTCAATTTTTGTTTGTTGATGAATTTTTTTAAGTATCCATGTTTTTGGGAAATGTTGGTTGATAATGTGTTTGTTTGTTATGTGTAGGAATTATTTGGACATTGTACATTTAATTATACACATTGCATTTCACTTTTACATTTCATTTTCATAATTGTATTGTGTAAATTTTCAACACATTGCATCTTTTTTTAATTTATTTTTCAGTCACTTGTAAATGTTTAGGTTAATTTTCTAATAGGTGGCAAAATCTTATTTGGCAAAAAAATACTTATTTCTAATTTCTCCTTTAGGGAAATTAATATTATAATAGAAAATGGGGGAGTCATGTCAAAGTGAAATTTTAATTTTTGATTGAAGAAAACGAGACCAATGAAAATGAAATGAACATTGAAAAACATGTGGAAAGAGTAGAAAGTGAAAATGTGCAAATAAAAATAAATAGAGTTGAAGAAAATGGGGAACAAATAATGAAGAAAAGTTTGCAAAATTACATATTCAAAGAAAAAATTGGATAGGCCATAACATAGATTCTTTATGTTGGGCATTCTATTATGTGAATGACGGGAAAGAGGTTGAAACTAGATCCCATCAAATCATGAAATGTATTATATGTTATGATAATTATGTAAATATTTTTAATCAAATAATTAAAGAAAGAAAAAAATTAATAACCTATTATAAAATTTATGGTATAACTGTTCTAAAGAAACATGTAGATGCAAATCATTCTATAATTGCAAATAAATTTGAAGAAGAAATTAACAATGAAATAATAAGAAGTGTTGAAAAACAACCTACAAATAAAAGGCCAAATGTCCTAGCAAGTGCAATATCTTCTTTTTTTCCATAAAAGAACCTTTCAAAAAGGATGATGTGCAACAAAAAGACTTTTTACAAGACCTTGGCCTTTTGATTGTGAAAAGAAACTTACCATTGCAATTTGTTGAAAATGTATGGTTTGAGTGTTCAATATTACATTTCTCTCCTATAGTTGTGTTCCCTTTTATAAAAAAAAAATCACAACAAATATGACCTAACTTGGAGAAAACGAAACAAATATATGTTTTGCCAAAATTAACAAATTGTATTTTTGCCATGGCAAGCTTTAACTTGTGGATGTCAAAGGGTGCGCATGATATATTTGCTTTTGTTATAAATTTTTTAGGATTTGATTGGCAACCCAAACATGTAACTATTGGTTTGTTTGAGTATAGAAATTACTAGGTAAACATTAACCAACAATTTTACAAAATTACTTGATCAATATGGGTTAAGAAACAAAATCATTGTCTATGTTAAGGATGAGGGGTCAAATTTAAATACTATGAAAATTACCGAGAAATTTGTTGTAAAATGTGAAGTTTTTGGTTTAGATGAAAGTTTTCAAAGTTCTTGTTTTGGCCATGCTTTTTCCAAAGCATGTCAATATGCTACTACTAACAAAAAAGTTTACATGAATTTCAAGTTTGTTTCAATCAAGTCTCCCCAGTTAAATTTGCAAAAATGCATAATTTGACTTAAATTTTTTGGAAAGAATGGAACAAGGTTTGTTCAAATTCAAAATTGCCTCCAAGAAATTAAATGCCCCAGTGAAGACAAGGTGATTATTTAATCTATTGATTTTATTTTTCCATAATTATTGTCTTTTTTATTTCTTATTGATTTGTTCTAATTGAATTTTCTAACATTGTATTTTAAAATTTGATTGCAGATTTGCCGACAAAATTGTTATGTTTTAGGAAGCCTTAAAATTCAAAGATGTTATTTTTTTGTTATAATAGGTAGAACATTTTATGAATAAGTGGAAGAATGCCTCCTATTCTTACTTGGCACATCTTTAAAATAATTGTGGATGTCTTATCTCATGTTGTGGCTATTTATGTTATGAACCAATCTAGTAGCCACTGGTTACTTTCTGACGCATTATACTCTACCATTACTGTGTTTAAAATTTAGGGAAAAAATTACAAACCCATATGCCCCAGCCAGTTTGATTGATGATGATTATAGGATAGCTTTTGAGTTATCTTTGTATGCTTCCAGCATCGAAAGAGAAGTTTGTGGTGTTTTGGATTCTTTTTTTTCTAAAGAAAATTTGAAAAAAAAAATTCACAACATGTTGTCTTTGATGCTAGACCTTAGATTCAAAAGTATTCGTTTAATATACCTTTTTTTTGTCTAAGAGGAAGGTGTAAGTATTGTGGATGAATATGATAGGAGAACTTTGTATCCTATGTTTTTGAAGTATTATCATCATTTGCATCCAATGACACAATTTGTTGGATGTATATATCAAACATGTGATGAAGATTCTAGTATGGATATTTTTCAATAGACTGAATCCACAAGTGAACCATCAAATGAACTTGTCATTAGGGATTTTCAAATGTTAACAAGTGGATCCCAAAAACATCAAGTGTCCTATTTAATGGTGGGGAAAACATGAAGCCATGTTTTCTACAATTGGTTTTTTGGCCCGTCAAATCTTTAGGCATTGTAGGGTCACAAATTGAAACAAAAAGAATTTTTTCTTTAGTGGGCATACTTACAAACCTAAAAAGATATTGATTACAATTTTAAAATCTTAGAACACTTGGCCAAGTGATCCTAGAAATGGATGAAAACCACCTTCCAATTTAATAGATAAAATCCAACTATATTTAGGATTTGAAGAAGAGTTAGAAGAATTTGAAGGCGCATTTGAACAAAATGAAATAGTGGACATATAAAATGTTGAAAAGAAAATTAAAAATTTTAACTTTTTTTGTGCAATTTTGTTATTTTAAACATTAAAAAAATTGAGATAATAAAATTTATAATAACTAGTATGTGAAAATTGGTTTTGAAAATTAACCAATACAAAATGTCTAAGAACAAACACTTTGACCGGGTGAAATTATTTTTTGCAAATTTTTGAAACCCTATTTGGGTCTTTAAAAGTTGAAAATGATTTTAAAAAAAAGAATTGGGTCATGTCGTTCAAAACAATCTAATACATGGACCGGACATTTCTCAAAAAAACTACAAAACCACCCAAGATTGGTTATTTCCTAAGTTAAGTAAGTAGCCTAGGTCTACCTACCTACCTCCCTACCTACATGTACTTACTTACTTACTTAGTTACTACCTAGGCTAAGTAAACATACCTAAATAAGTGGATAGTTTAGGCTATGTATTTACCTACATACTTACCTACTTACTATTTAAGTTGAATATATATAATTTAGGTCTACTTACCTACCTAGGTCCACCCACTTTATACATAGGTCTACTTATGCACCTACTCACCTTTTACCTCCTTTAACCTCCTTCACCTACTTATAATCTTACAACCTACCTACAAACCTACCTTCAACCTACTTATTAATAATCTAATTTTCTTCCTTTCTTACATGAATAATGATGTGAAATAAAAAAAACTTGACAAAATTTGTCACCTTTTGAAAGCGTAGCCCATTGGTAAAGACTTGGTTTATCATTGTGCAAATGAAGGATTCAATTTTTAATACTTGTAAATTATAGGACTAAAGTAATTAAGTAGGTTAGGCTATGCTTACCACAATCTCCTTGCATTTTTATGACCTACTTAAACCTATTTACTATCTACCTATTTTTAAATATTTAAAATGATAATCCAAAAAATGATTTAAATTTAGGTGAAAATTTGATCACTTAAATGGTTCACTATCTACCAATGAAAATGACCAATCAAATAGTCTCTTACTTTGCTAACAAAAAGATCACCCTAGTCACAACAATGGGTTTAAATCAACTTGTCTAAATTGACACAATGGTTTTTTTGAAACTTGTCATTTTGTATTTTTTTACTATAAAATCTAATAAAAAACCTTTTTCTTTAAAGATGATATCTAATATGTATTTTTTCTCTCCCTTTGCCAATAACAAATCACAAAATCAATGGACCCTTTGATCTATTGGAACAAATGTTTGATAACATCCAAATGAGGAACTTGAATTTTATATGCAAATTGGTTCACCACAAAAGGCAACATTGGGCCTTGTCTAAGTGAAAAAAATCAACTTGCCCATTGTATGTTGGTATAATAGCACCCATATTTGATTTAAATTTCAAATCAATCTAAAGAATATGAACAACTATTATATCAAACTCTTAAAGCATTTGAACTACATAGCCCCATTGAGTAACAATATTTCCATTAGGACAAAATAAATATTCATGACCCACTAAATGGTTTAATAAACACATTTTTGTCATTTTGAAATGTTTTTGGATTTTGAATTAGTTCAACTCAACTTCTTAAGAGGCATTTGCATGGTACAATGTAAATAAATGGAATCAAAATTGAAAATATTGAAAGTATCAAAATAATAACATGTAAAATTTCACTCATTTTGAATTATTCCAAAAATCACATATAATTAATTCTTTCTTTAACAATAATTTTTTAAAACATAAACCATAAATATGAAATTGGTTTATGATTATGCTTTAGTGTAAATGTACAATAATAATTTTATAAAATAGCTTGTTAAAAACACTATGTTTGACAATAGTGAAAGGGCAATATAGTTTTCTTTTAATTTCAAAAATTTCTCTTTATTATTGTAGAACAATAAAAAAATAGAATAATAATAATAATAATAAACCTAGCTATATTTTCAGTGGAAGAATATTTCACAACCCAAAAAGTTCATAATCATCAACATTGTGATCATAACATAATATAATACCAAATATTTATGTATCATTTAATATAAACTTCATGACATTTTACAAACAGAAAATTTTAATGGAGAAAATTGTACTTTATGTTTGTATTTTTTCATGTGAAAAAATTCATGGATAAATTCCCATTGAAACTAATATTTCTTGGTCTTTTTATTACATTGTAATGTTGTGATGAACAAATTGCAATTTTAAAATGTACGAATTGTTCATATGTGCGCCAATTTCATAACATAACGTAAGTTTGGGATGTTATCCACCTTTAATTGCACATTTCCATCACAAATTCTTCTCCACATATCCAAAAAGCCACATAAAAAATGAGTTGTTGCAAAAATGTTCAAAATATGATTCCTTTGTGCCTAAACAATACCATGCAAACACTCCAATGTGATTTCTTGATCTATGTGCAAATTGAATAATGCAACTTTCTTGTGTCTTCTTGTAAATATTATGAATTTTCATATACATATCCATGTTCTAGGCTTGTTTGCTAAAGGTAATTTGTGTAGCAAGCACATGATGATAAGCAAAGCCCATATAAAACCTTAAATTTTTTGTAAACCTTAGTCTCCTTCCCTTGCATTAAAAATCTTTCTTGCTATTCAACAAAAAACTCTTCAATTAATTCATCATTTAAAAATGAAATATTCACATCAAGGTGTTAGATTGAGCATCCATTATGTCTTATTAGAACAACAATGGTACAAAGAGTTTTATATTTCATTATTATATTGAGCATCTCATCCAAATCCACTCTAATTCATTACTAAAACCTACAAGCTACAAGACATGTTTTAAACCTTACAATAGATACCATCCACACATATGACTTTGCCTTGTACACCCATTTAATTGGTGGTGACGAATTACTTGGTAGGTGGTACACCTACTAGGATCCAAGTTTAATTTTCATGTATGGAGTTATTTTCTTGATCCATTTTTTAACCCAACCATGAATTGTAATAACTTCATCATATGAAGTTGGTTCAATGACCACCTCATACAAAGCAACCACAAAATCACTAAACTTACAAGGTGTGTTGACATCCCTTCCAAGTTGAAGTGTGAATTCCTTGTTAGATAGGTCAACATTTTCAAACCTCTCATGAGAAGTTTGGATTGAATTACTATTGTTCATTGTTTCAATGTCATTAGTCATAAAATGACCATTCATGTTTGAATCATGATCTATATTTGTATAGGAATTATGCACATGTGACAGTCAATGAGACTCCAAGTAGAAGATCCATGGGCTAATAGTTCTAAAAAATATTGTGGTTGATTTATAATGTTCTTTTGAGGCTTGAACATGTGCTAGTATAGGGAAAATAATACATGCTTATGCAAGTGTTGGACCTTTGATGGTGGCTCTAGAATACCCCATGTGATATCCAAAAATGACATCTTTTGATATCATTATTTGTTTGAAGATTGAGACAATTACAACATTTTGAACTTGAATCATAAATGCAAAAAAAAACATATTGTTTAAACTTTAGCAACCATTTGGTCTTGTGGGTGTTAATATGCATGAAACAAACACATCTAAACATTTTAAGGTGTTGGACATATGTTGATAGGGTGTGAACCCATCATTGGTGTTGGTTAATGACATGTTAATTAAGTAGTTAGTTGTGTTCATGGTTTCAACCCACAATTGTGCTAGTATGTGAACATTAATGACGAAGCTATGAACCAAACCCTTTTAATCAAGTTCTATTATTTCTTTTTGCTACTCTATTTTGATGGGGAGAATTAAACCATGTAAATCATGGTTCAATGCCATGTAAATTCAATGAATTCATTAAAGGTATATTCACATGCCCTATCTAATAAAAAAAACCTTAATGGTGTGAAGCCAAATTCTTGTTATATTTTGGTTCTAAATCACCTAAAATGGGTGAATGTTTCAATTTTTTCTTATGAAAAAAACCCAACTAAACCTATTATGGTTGTTAGTAAGCATGCTTACATAAACAACGCTTGACAAGGATGTTGTGGTAAAAGGTCCACACAAATTTGTATGAACCAATTGATCAAATGGTTGCGAACTTTTCCTATGAAGATTTTTTTGGGTGCCTTTTCTTGGTTATGTTTCCCAAATGTACATGCATGGCATAATAGTCCATAAGAAAAAAGTTGTGGAATATTTACATGGTCAATTGATTTAACATTTGCAAACTTATGAGATTTAGATTTGGGTAAAACCAAGCTAATAGGAGGCAATTTGGCGTAACCAATCCTTGGGTTTGATGTTCATCTTTCATAAATTAAATTAATGTTAAAAGTATATGTTGTATTTATGTGAAACCCTTTATAATATATTAATTTAACATCTAATAAATAATACCTTTCAGCACATTTAAAAACCTATAACCAGTGTTTTTCAACATAGTGAAACAATGTAAAAACATTGTTTAAGCACTAATGTTTAGCACTATATCAAGACTTTTCATCCAATCATGTGCTACCACATCATCTTTTCAGCACTAGTCAAAGTGACTATAGAGGTTGCCATTGGTTCCTATTTGCCCATTTTTACCCATTTCCCATATGTCAATACCAAATTTGTACAAAATTTGAGCTAACTATTGTAAGAATCATTTTTTCATGGTAAGAAAAGTTTGTAGAACCCATTAAACTTATCGATTTACATCCACCCCCTTAAGACATTAAACCTAACATCCATCATGTAGACATGTTTGTTATCAAACAACACTTTAAAATTGTTGGCAATTTGATTGAGATTTTTACAACACCAAGCATGTATTAAAAAATTTCTCTCATCCCATCATCTTAACGAATAATCACAATGTTCCCATTTTAGCCACTTGATGAAAAAGCCCACCAATAACTGTAACCTTTGAACCTCCCCCTCATTAGTTGACATCAATTGGACAACAAATAATAACATTGTTATCAATAGACCAATTTAGCATATATGCACACATAGCCAAGTTCATTTCCAACACATCTCCTACCAATTCATATCATAATGTTGCAATCTTTGAAATTGTCTACTTCTTCATTGTGACCTTTTTCAATAATGTTGATTGAATTCTTAAGACATTGATTGTGATTGGTTGCACAAAGTTGAATTTCATTGGCCAACTCAACGCAATTCCACAAATCTAGTGATTAGGGTTCCCATAAAACTTGCAATCCCCATGCACTTGATAACAAATCCCTTATTGTTCTTGGTTTGTTTGTATGTGATTTTGTCAAGCTTGAATTTGAACAAGGCTTCATTTTTTGTTTTCTTTGAGTTTTAATCTCTTATTTGAATTCATCATGTAAAAGTTGTGAAAACAATGTTAAGAACAATAAAAAATTTAACTCTATCAAGTTCCATGTATGCATACATGGAACTTGCTTAATATCCAAGCAACAATAAAACATCAAAAATAGCTCTTTGAAATTGTATTACATAATGAATTTGAACTTCAATCCAAGTACAACATTAAAACAAAGTTGTTCCATGATCCCATCATAAGTGATACTTTTTAAAAATTACATTGTATAGTGTTGCTAATTATGTTATGAACAAACTAAATTGGCATATAAACAATGTTAATACATGTCAATAGTTTTCAATTGTTATCAAAATGATTGTAATTATAGTCTATTATTCAAAATCAATTTTTGAAATCATTGACGAAGTGAACTAAAAATATTCAACAAGAATATGGATGTTAGGTTAACAAATGAAAAAAACTCAATGTAATAGACTTAAAACATAAGCCAGAGATTCAAGACTTTCAAAGAGTGGGTTGAAATTTGATTTTATGATAACCTTTTCATGATGTTCAATATTTGCTAGCTAATTCATGACGTTTTTCAATTGTTTAAGAAACCCAATGACACAAATCTACAATCTTCAAGGTGGTTATTGGTAAAGTTGGTCCCCAACAAAATTGACAAGCTTAATTTTTTTGCTTGAAATGATTTTTGTTTGAATTTGGCACATAATTGTTGGTTTGGTGAGACCAACAATATGTCACCAGCAATATGTGAGATCATTTCATCTTTAACATAAAGATTGACGATTGCCAACGCCCTCTTCTTGCAATGTTCCAATTCTACATAAAAATCACCTTCATTTTCCGTGATCATTTTGTTGTTGTCAACTTCAATTGACTTATGAATATTTCTATAGCAAACTAGACATGAAAAAATTCCAATTAATATAATTGAAAAATCTTAATAGTTTGGAACTTTCATACATGTTTTCTACATGGGCCATGCTTGTTATCTCCTTGCTAATGTTGCACAAAGTGCTACTAGTGACACTAGCTAGTGTAAGCATTGCGAGCAATACAAACAACAAGTACTCCCACCTCTAAACCCAACCATTTTGAGGATCAATATGAATGTTAATGAAATGAGTTTGACATAAAACTAATTATGCATGGACCTATTATTATATACTAATCTTAAAATCTATTGGTCTATTATAAAACATGAGTTAAAACCCCGACATAACATTATCCATGATTAGATTCTAACTACTTGTATGATGTTGTGGTGGTTTGTTGGTTAGGTATAATTGCCTCAATATAAGTACATAACCAATTTCTTTAATAACTTCCAATGAGTTCTACTAGCTAGTAAGTCTGAGTCACTATTAAGAGCATTAACATGTTCAATATAATTAAATATATTTATTTATTAATTATCTGAATACCAATTTCATGTGTATTGCAATATTCTCATCAATCACTGGTGACATTGTGAGCTAGGTGAGTCTCTCAGGTAAGTAGTAGATCAACATGCAAATAGGAATAGGTCAATAGCTTTAAAAGTAGGCTAGAGTGGTGAGTGTATTAGTTGATAGGTAGGTGCAAGGTGGTAAGTGGGTGGGTGTGGTCAGGTTTGGAAGAAAAAAAAAAGACAAAAAATAAATAAATAAACAAACAAACAAAATCAAATTATGCTAACGTGTGGTTAGCACAATAGGTAATAGAAACCAATGAAAAATCAGTGACCATCCAACCACATACATCCCCAACTAGTGGAGTCATGAGGACTGGTTCAGTTGACAACTCTCAGGGTAATGCTATGGTTATGCCAGGAGTTCATGACTTGGTCTCCTCTCTCTACTTCAGCAATGAGCATGCAAGTGTAACGACAACCAAACCCCTTATAATGGCCCCTTTTATGTTTGTTCTGTCTCTTGCTATTGTGGATAACAGTTTTTGTGCTTTTGTTTGGTTGTTGTTGTTGGCATATGTTTCTAAAGTAGGTGGCTTGTCAATTGAGACCAATTCTATCTACAAATTGACTCTTACAACACCCCATCCCCCCACCCCCCTTCCTCCAAACACCACTTTCCTTGCTTTGGATTAGCCTTTGAGAAGATGGGTCCCCACATAAATCACACCCAGAAATTTGGTACCGTGTATTGGGAGGGTACCATTATATCCATGAATGTCCCTCTTACAATAAAGGAGGAATCTTACACCTATTTCCTTGTAGTCCAATACTTGTAGGTGTAAGATCCCTCTCGCTCGTAAAGAGTAGGTGTACTCATTATTAAAGAGTAGGCGTAAGAATACTCCTCCACCGGCTCATGATCTCCGTATGTTTATGATAGGATTTGTTTCATGCTTTATTACAGGTAAAACTCATGAATGAGGGAGAATATTTTGAATGTAAAAACCTAGGCTCAACTATATGGGTTATTAATTTACCTCCACAATTAGGACCATGCCTTTCATTTGAAGGACTAGAGTTCTTATGGTTTGTAAAATTCCCCATATATTATTATGAGGTGGGTTCAAGAAGTCATACAAGTTTATCTCAACCACCAATTCTACATATTATGTCTTGTTTGATTTTGTCCATTGGCCTCTTTCTTTATGACTTGGAAGGCCCTTAGATGACAACATTACGAGAATCAGGTCTGCACGAGACAATTCCACACTTGGCTATTGCATCATGCAGGCCCTAATTGTGGAGGTAAATTAACCCATGTCATAGAGGCCTTACCCTACACTTTAAGTCATGACTAGTACACAAGTGAACAAGATCCTAGAATATTATGGGCAAGAAAAATATGATAGGCACCTTGTAATAGGGCCCTTCTTTTGTGGTGAACAAGCACCTAGAATATTAATACGGGTAGCAAAAATACGATGGGCACCTTGTAATAGGGCCCTTTTTTCTTGGTGAACAAGCACCTCGAATATTAATACGGGTAGCAAAAATACGATGGGCACCTTGTAATAGG